>Ga0207671_10000061_pt1 | contig 175061 bp, 161 predicted proteins | sample KBSC24metaG_FD_184352 | JGI IMG/M metagenome (GOLD analysis project Ga0207671, IMG submission 184352) | Corn rhizosphere microbial communities from Kellogg Biological Station, Michigan, USA - KBS C2-4 metaG (SPAdes) (version 2) | ecosystem: Host-associated > Plants > Roots > Rhizosphere >...
GCTCTTAGGCCATTTCTTTTTGGTTACTTTTGCTTTGGGCCAGCAAAGAAAAAGTAACTCGGGCGCCGGCAGGCGTCCGAAATGCCCGCTGCATAAGCGGCCAGGTCGCGACCACGTGACAACCAGGCGATGCGGAAACCGGACTCCGGCCTGCGCCGGAATGACGAGCAAAGGGTGCGCCAGCACCCCCTCAGCGGAGCGCCAGAAAATCCGGGCTCACCACAAAGCGCACCGCGTCCAATCGCAACCGCGCCTGCGGCAACGCCTCCAGCAGCGCCGCGCGCTCGGCTGCGGCAGCCGCAATCTCCCCTTCGCCAATGGCCGGATTAACCGCGCGCAGCGCCAACAACCGCGACAGATCCGCATCCAGTGCAGCGGTCGCCTCCGCCACCGCCGCGTCGATGTCGCCCCTGGCGCGCTCGCTCGCGAGCTCCTCCGCCTTCTCCAGCATCGGCGGCACCAGCTTCGCAAGGAACTTGCGATACCGCGGCACCTCGATATTGCGGTCCGCCGCCTTGCGCAACGCAACGTCGCTCGGCTGGAAACCCGCGCGCTCGGCCAGACGCGTATCGACGGTGACCTGCACCGGCAGCACGGGCAGGAAGCGTTCGGCGTCAAGCTTGCGATCGGCCACGCACTCGAGCAGGTACACCGCCTGCAGCAGCGCCGTGCGCGGCGGCAATACGTCGTCCACCAGGAAGGCCGCGTTGCCGTCCTCGCCGGTGAGCACCAGGTCCAGCGCGCCGGCGGCCATCGGATGATCCAGGCGCAGCAGCGGCAGGTCCTCGCGGGCCAGCGCCACCTCGCGGGCGAAGGTCACCGCCACGGGGCCTTCGGCGAAGCCGGGCAGGGCGTCGGTGGAGAGGTATTGCGGGTCGAGCAGCAGCACCTTGCTGCCCAGATCCTCGGCATGGATGCCGAACTGTTCGAGCAGGCGCTGGATGAAATCGTCGCGGCCCGGATCGTGATCCTCGCGGGTGAAGGCCTGCTGCAATTCGTCGGCGTGCAGGTCGCGGCTGGCCGCCAGTTCCAGCAGGTGATCGCGGCCGTCGCGGATCAGCGCGGCCATTTCCTCGTGGCTGGCGCGCGTCTCGGCCAGCAGCACGTCCAGTTCCTGGTCGCGGTTGTCGTCGCCGCGCGCGTGCTCGTCGGCCAGGCGCGCCAGCGGCTCGCCGTAACGGCGCAGCAGTTCGCGGCCGTCGGCGGGGCTGTGGCGGAAGGCGTCGACGCCTTCGTCGTACCAGCGCGCCAGCACGTGCTGCGCGCTGTCGGCGACGGCGAGGATGTGGATGCTGATGTCGTGCTTCTGGCCGATGCGGTCCAGGCGGCCGATGCGCTGCTCGAGCAGATCCGGATCCAGCGGCAGGTCCCACAGCACCAGGCGGTGGGCGAACTGGAAGTTGCGGCCTTCCGAGCCGATCTCCGAGCAGATCAGCAGGCGCGCGCCGTCCGGCTGGGCGAAATACGCCGCGTTGCGGTCGCGCTGCACGATGCCGAGGCCTTCATGGAAGCGCGCCACGCCGACGCCGCTCTTCGTGCGCAGCGCTTCTTCCAGCGCCAGTACCTTGGCCTGGCTGCGGCAGATCAGCAGAAACTTGTCCTGCGGATGCGCGTCCAGCAACGTCACCAGCGCGTCGATGCGCGGATCGAGCGAGTAATCCGGCTCCAGCGGCGGCGATGGCTGCTGGATGTCGGCATGGAACTCGGCCAGCAGCGCCTGGCGGCCACCCTCGCCGAGCAGGCCGGCATCCAGCAGGTGCCACACCGGCAGGCGCTGCGGGAAGCCGCCGATGCCGGCGCGGCGGTTGCGGAACATCGCGCGGCCGGTGCCATGGCGGTCGATCAGCGCGGCGAGCAGTTCGCGCGCATGCGCGGGCCTGGTGGTGTCGGCCAGATGCGCGAGCAGGGCCTCGTCGCCGGCGAAGGCCTCGCGCAGGCGGGCCAGCTGCGTATCGTCCAGCGGCTCGCCGTCGAGCAGGCGGTCGGCGATGCGCGACAGATCCTGGAAGCGGTCGGCTTCGCCCAGATAGCTGGCGAGGTCGCTGTAGCGCTGCGGGTCGAGCAGGCGCAGGCGGGCGAAGTGGCCGCTGCGGCCAAGCTGCTCGGGCGTGGCGGTGAGCAGGATCACGCCCGGCGTGGCGGCGGCCAGACGCTCCACCAGCGCATAGCGCGGGCTGGCGGCCTCGGGGCTCCAGGCCAGGTGGTGCGCTTCGTCCACCACCAGCAGGTCCCACGGCGCGGCCAGCAGCTGCTCGGCGCGCTTGGAGTTGTGTTCCAGGAAGCTGAAATCGGCGATCACCAGCTGATCGTCTTCGAACGGGTTGGCGCCGTCGCCGTTCAGGTCCAGCGACTCGCAGCGTTCCTCGTCGTAGATGGCGAAGCTGAGGTTGAAGCGGCGCAGCAGTTCGACGAACCACTGGTAGACCAGGGGGTCCGGCAGCAGCACCAGCACGCGCTGGGCGCGGCCGGTGGCCAGCTGGCGGGCCAGGATCATGCCGGCCTCGATGGTCTTGCCCAGGCCGACTTCGTCCGCCAGCAGCACGCGCGGCGGGCGGCGCGAGGCGGCGATGCCGGCCACGCGCAGCTGGTGCGGCACCAGGCCGATGCGCGCGGCGCCGAGGCCCCAGGCGGCGGAGCGGCGGGCGGCGGCGCGGCGCTGCAGGCCTTCCAGGCGCAGGTCGAAGCGGGCCACCGGGTCGGTGCGGCCGCCGATCAGGCGGTCGTCGGCCTGGCTGACGCTCTGCTCGTCGTCCAGCTGGCCTTCGTGCAGCTCGCGGCCCTCGCCGCGGTAGATCAGCAGGTCTTCCTTGATCTCGACCCGCTCGACCAGGAAGGCGATGCCCTTGCCGCAGACGCGCTGACCGGCGCGGAATTCCGCGCGCACCAGCGGCGCCGAATCCACCGCATAGGGCCGCAGCACGCCGGCCTTGGCGAACAGCACCTGCACCCCGCGTCCCTCCACCCGCAGCACCGTGCCCAGGCCCAGCTCAGGTTCGGCGGTGGAGATCCAACGTTGGCCTGGTACGAACATCGTGCGCTGCTTTTTCGGCGAATCGGGTCGGTGATTATCCGCTCACGCGGGGCGGATGCCTAGGGAAACGGGTTTCGAGGCCGCGCGGTACCCCATGAGCCGGCCCGCGTACTGATCGCAAAGCAAGGCTTTGCGCTCGTCGGAAAGCTGCTTCCATTCGTCGGACTTCGCTTGGCCCGATCGATGCGTCGCGTGGAAAGTCGCTCCCATCTCAAGGGGAACGACCTCATGCCTGCCGTATTGCGCCAGCGTGGCGTATCGCTGATCGAAGTGCTGATGGCCGTGCTGATCTTCAGCGTGGGCCTGCTCGGCGTGGCCGGGCTGATGGTGATGGCGACGCGCTCCAACCACTCGGCTTACCAGCGCACGCAGGCGATCTTCCTGGCGGACAGCATGGCCGATCGCATGAGTGCCAACCCGGTAGGCGTATGGAGCGGGTTCTACGAAACGCCGGGCAGCTATGCCTCGCTGGGCAGTGCAGAGAACGATTGCAGCGCCGGCTGCACGCCGAAGGAACTGGCCGAAGCCGATCTGCGCATATGGCGGCGCCAGCTGATTACCTTGCTGCCGAACGACGAGACGACCTGGGGCACCATCCGCTGCTACAACGGCCCGGCCGGATACGCGCCGAAGGGCTGGACGCCGGCAACCGCTACCGCGCCGGCCGACCGCGGCCAGCTGGCCATGCGTCCGCCGTATGGCGGGATGTGCTGGCTGTATGTGAGATGGAACGAGCGTGCTCACGACGGCATGGTCAGGACTTTCGTGCGGACGTTCCAGCCATGAGGGGGCCTGCGCATTCGTTGGCTTCGGCTCGTGACACGCAGGCCGGCCTCACTCTTATCGAACTCATGGTGGCGATGGGGCTGGGGTTGATCGTGACCGTAGGCGTGGTGGCGATCTTCCAGTCCACGTCATCGAGCAACCGGGCGCAGACGCAGCTGGCGCGGCTGCAGGAAGAAGGGCGCTTCGCGGTGACGCGGATGAAGCGCGACCTGGAAAAGGCCAATGGCCTGTACTGCAATAACTCCGGCGGCGCGGCCAGGCCGGCAGAGGCATCGCAGCTGTATCTGGATGGACTGCGTGCGCCGGTCGTGTACAGCAAGTACTTTCAGGTCGATATCTTCGACGTAACCACGTATTTCGGTACGACCAGCGGCAGCAACACCTATCCGGCCGAGCCGACCGCGCCGTACTCGATGCCGTCATACCTGTTCATGCGCGGCTACGACTGCGGCCTCACCGCCGCCAGCTGCAAACCTGTGGATCCAGGAGCGTATTCGTGGGGACCCAGTCGCATCCCCAACATGGGTAAGGCCGTAAACAGCCGTGTGATCGGCACTGACGTGATCACCGTGCGCTACCTCGATCCCGATCGTGGCTGGGCGATCGGCGGCTCGGGTACATCGATCGCCACCGTTCCTTCAACGGGTGCGATCGACAGCATCACCCTCAGGCCGCTGCCCGGCGAACCGCCGGTCACTGACTACGCCAACGCTACGGTGATGCTGGCCGACTGCTCCGGTGCGCAGGTGTTCCACATGGGACGGAGCGGTTCACAGCTGTGGTTCACCGGGTACACCTTCGCCAGGCCCGTGCTGCCGCGATCGATGTCGGCGCCGAAGCTGTTCAACTTCGGAAGCAGTTTCCACGCCGTCACCTATTACGTGAAGGTGGTGGACAACGGCAACGGCCAGACCACCGGTGCGCTGGTACGCCGGATGGACGGCGGCCCGAAATACATGGGTTGGGGCGGCTGGCGCGGCACCGAGGAGGAGCTGGTACGCGGCGTCGAACGCCTGGACTTCCGCTATGGCATCCAGGATGCGCACGGCAAGGTGCGCTACGTCACCGCTGATGTGGTGGACGCGGGCAAGGGTATTCCCTGTCCGCCGGGCGAGCCCAATCCGATCACCACCGTCGGCTGCCTGTGGCGCGCCGTATCGAGCATCGAAGTCAACCTGGTGGTCAGCGGGCAGAACCCGCTGTACACGCTCGCGCCCGGCGAGCTGGCCTACACCTACGGCATCGACGGCAAGACCACGCCGACGGCGCCGTCGAAGCACAAGATCAAGCCGAGCGACCAGGGCTTCCCCGAACCGATGCTGCGCCGCGAATTCACCGCGGTGGTGGCGGTGCGCAATTTCAATCCGTGACGCCCGTTGCTACGCGGAGAAATCACATGACGAACGCAGATTCAAACCGTCGGCTGCCACGCGCAGCACATCAGCGCGGCGTGGTGCTGATGGTCGCGCTGATCTTCCTGCTGCTGCTGACCATCCTCGGCGTGGGCGCGTCCGGCCGCTCGCTGCTGCAGGAACGCATGGCCGGCGCCCTGCGCAGCGCCAGCCTGGCCGACGCGGCGGCGCAGACGACGCTGCGCGGGGTGGAGTGGAAGCTGTGGTCCGGCGCGGCCCAATCCACTGCAACGCCGCTGCTGTGCGGCGCCGGAGCGCTGGATGGCAGCTGCTATCGCTACGACCCGGACAACGCCGCGCTGTACGGCCCCGACGGGGTCGTGCCCCGATTTCGCAAGAGCACGGAATGGGTGACGACCGGTGCGGCCACCTACAAGGGAGCGGACAACAACACCGACTTTGCCGCGCCGAAGGACGGCCTGGCGAACAACCCGGTCTACATCGTCGAAGACCTGGGCGTGGAATCGCTGCCGGGTACGAGCGGCGGGCAGCACGAATCGGGCGCCACCGGCGCGGGCAGCAGTACGGCAGGCGCGAGCCGCCATGTGTATCGCATTACCGCGCGGGCTACCGGTGCGGACGTCAATACGGTGCGGGTGATGGAAAGCACCTTCGCTGCCAAGAGCAATTGAATACGCGCGCCCTCGGGCCGGAGTTATCCAGCATGTGCATATTTCGTTTCGTTTCGATGCGCGGCCTGCCCGCGCAGGTGCTTGGGCTGCTTCTTCTCGGCGGGCTGCTGGTGCAGGCAGCCGACGCGCAGACTTCGCCCGTCGCATCAGTGGAACTCAGTCCCGTACCGCTGAACCTGGTGCAAGGGCGAGTGGCGCCGAACGTCGTAGTGACGCTTGATAATTCGCGGTCGATGTTCAGAACCTATTCGCCTGAGTCGCGCCCTTTCGACTCGGGCGACTGGAATGGGCCATGGAAGTGCGCGGGCGTGATCGATCCTCGTATTACTGATCCGGGCGATGTCCGCTCACGCACGATGAATAGCGTGTATTACAACCCGAACGTGCAGTACTTGCCCCCCACCGATGCAGTTGGCACCTCGTTCATGGTCGGCCTATATCAAGGACGGGCGCCGGGCGAGGGGATCGCATATGGGCGTCCGCGTAACCGATTACTCGGTGTGGGATCGATATATCGATACAACTTCATGGGTACGGATTCGGGAGGGCGCGCCCCCGATGGCACGAGCCAGAGTCGTATCGCAGTGACGGAACTGGAAGGCCTGCGGCGGGTGGAGAGCGTGACCATACCCTATCAGGTACTAGTGCGCGAGCCGAAGACAACGTACGAGAGGATTGATAAAGAAGTCTGGTTGGTTGGGGCGCACGACAGAGACGGGCGCCTCGTGTGCGCCCAGCCGGCTTATGCTGGGAACGCAAATCAATTGCCTAATCGTGGAGGCTGGGGAAAGCGTCGCTGTTCCTGCCGGCCCTGGTCGATGGGGTGGGATGGTGATGAGGATTGGTTCGATAGTGACAATCCACGTGCTAGTCCCAAGTGGCGAGGTTCCTGGCAAGGGGGCGAGTTTGTGAAAACTCGAGATGAATTCATGTTGGCGTGTGCGTCCGGATCAGCGGCGGGCGTCGGCGAAGGTGGATTTTTTTACCGATATAGGCAGATAGTAAAAGTCTCTATACCGCATACCGAATATGTAGAGAGATATGAGACTAGGTACCGATACGAGTCCAAGGTCGATGACCAGCGCTGGCTTTGCGGCGCAGATGCGTCTTCCCCGTTGGGCGATTCCGGTGGCCCTTATTATTACCGCTACAAACAATATGCGCCGAGCATCACGGTCGATAACCAGGGCAAGCCCGACCGCACGGGTTTGCTGCGGCTCTACGACCGGAGCCACTGGGAAGCGGTGCGCGTGGATGACATCGCCAACTTCGCCAACTGGTACGCCTATTACCGCACCCCGACGCTGATGATGCGCACCGTGTTGTCGCGCGCATTCGCCAGGCCCGGCGCCAAGGCGACCGGAGGCGGCTACGGCAGCGATGCGGTTCGCGTGGCCTGGCAGGAATTCGGCAGCGGCGATCCGTTCCGTCTGCAGGACGACACCATCATCGGTCCCCTCATGGACGCCAATGCGCCGGCGTGCAAAGCGGCTTCAGTCGACCCGGCGGCCACGGGTCTGCAGAAGGGCAAGGTGAGGGCGACGCCGAACTGCTATCGCTCCGCGTTCTTCAACTGGCTGTTCGAGGATTCCAGGTTTGCCGACACCAAGCTGGACGATGTGAATGCGCGAGCCGACAAATTCTTCCAGCACGGCAGCGGCAATACCGGTAAGACGGGTGATCTGCACGATCCTTACTGGGAACCGCCGGTGAAATCCGGTGAGGACGGCAAGCGGCTGACCTGCCGCCAGAACCTCCATCTCGTGGCGACCGACAAAAACCAGGCGGATAGCGACCGCGGCAATCGCAAGATGTATTTCAATCCGGGCAACCCGCAGAACCTGGTGGACCGGATCGGCGCTGCGCTGGTCGACATTGCTGAGGGCGCTGCGCCGAGGGGCAATGGCAGGGCGAATGACGCTACGTCGAACATATCCGCGGTGAACACCTCTCTGCTGACCGCCGGTGCGCTGGGCTTCCGCACGGGCTACACCCCGTCGGACTGGAGCGGTACGTTTCAGGCGGTAGCGTTGGCGGCGAACGGAACGGCCTCGAAAGTAGCCTGGGACGCCGGCGCCATCCTCGACCATGCAGGCAAGACGAATCCCGCCACGCGCAACATCCTGTCCGCTTCCCGCAACACCGACGGCAGCTTCAAGGCAGGCATAGCGTTCAAGACCTTCAGCAATCTGGACAGCGCAGGGCAGGAGCTGCTTGCCGGAACGCCAGCCAGCACCGATACCCGCAGGGACACCGGGGAGGCTCGCCTGGATTACCTGCGCGGCGGCCGCAGCAAGGAAGCCACCACCTTCCGCAAGCGCAACCACCTGCTGGGCGCGATCGTCGGATCGCAGGCGGTCTACGTGGGTCATCCCTCCAGTGGCTATCGCGAAAGCTGGCCGGTCAATTCGCCGGAGCGGAAAGCCATGGCGGGCGACCCTGCAGACTGCGCCAGGCGCACACCCTCGACCTGCCGCAGTTACGAGGCGTTCGTAAAGAACCACCTCAAGCGCAAGCCGGCCGTTTACGTAGGCGCCAACGACGGCATGCTGCACGCGTTCGATGCATCGATGACGAAGGACGGTTCAGGCAACGCCACGCCCACGGCTAGTGCCGGCCAGGAACTGTTCGCCTACGTGCCGCGTTCGGTCTACGCGAACCTGGGCAACCTCACGCTCAAGGACGGCTTCAAGTTCATGCCCACCGTCGATGGCGTGCCGGTGACGCGCGACGTGTATTTCAGCCAGAGCACCACCACGCCGGTGGCGACCTCGCCGGGCTGGCGCACGATCCTGGTCGGGGGCCTGCGGCTGGGCGGGCGCGGGGTGTATGCGCTGGATATCACCGATCCGGCTTCGATGGATGCCGGCAAGGTGTTGTGGGAGTTCAGCGCAGACACGCCCAGGCAGAACGGGTGGAGCGATGGGCGCGCGGTCAACCCCGGCGGCGATCCGGCCAACCTGGGCTATACCTACGGCCAGCCGAACATCGGCCGGCTCAACAACGGCAGCTGGGTCGTGCTGGTGCCGGGCGGCTATTTCCCGGATTGCGGCAAGGCACCGTTCGCCGGTTGCACCACGCCGGCGCAGGTCGCCAACACCTTCAGCTCGCTGTTCGTGCTGGATGCGCAGACCGGCAAGCTGATCCGCGAGGTGAAGACCTCCGATGCTCGCAGCGGCACCAACAGCCACGGCCTGGCCACGCCGGTGCTGGGCGATTACAACGACGACCAGGTCGACGACGTGGCGTTCGCCGGCGATCTGGATGGCAACCTGTGGCGTTACGACTTTTCATCGAGCGATCCGGCGGCATGGAAGGTCACCCTGGCCTTCAAGCCGGTGACGGCAGGCACGCAGCCGATCACCGGTATGCCGCGGCTGTTCCCTGACCCCGCCACCAGCAAGCTCATCGTGGTGTTCGGCACCGGCAAGTACCTGGGGCCGCAAGACGGCAGTGACGTGACGACGCAGTCGGTATATGGCATTCGCGATATCGGCTCGACGGTGACGCGCAGCCAGCTGGTGGCGCAGACGCTGCGTGAGGCGACCGCCGACGACGGCAAGATCACCGCGCGCGGCTTGACCGACCATGCGGTGCCGTCGAACAAGCACGGCTGGTACTTCGACCTGGGGCCGTCGGCTTCGTCCATCGGCGAGCGTGTGATTGTCACACCGACCGCGCTGTTCGACTCCGGGCGCGTGGTGATCCAGACGCTGATACCGGGCAGTGACCCGTGCAGCGGCGGCGTCGGCGGCGCACTGATGGTGGTGAACGCGGCGACCGGCGGCTCGGGGGGCGGTCTCTCGTCGCTGAGCGTGAGCGCATGGACCGGCAGCGGAACCGCCGCGGTCGGCGGCCGCGTGGACAACCCGCGCACCGCCTCCGGCACGATGCCGGTGGTAAGTGCGGTCGGCGGTGGCAGCCTGCTGGTGCCCGGCCTGAAGCTCAGCGGCAGCGACAGCGTGTTGAGCATCGACGACGCGATCTGGCGCCGCCGGTCCTGGCGGAGGATTACGCCATGAGTGTGCGTTTCCGCCGTCCCGATCGCCATGTGCGCGGCTTCACCCTGGTCGAGTTGATGGTGGTGGTGGCGATCATCGCCGTCGTGTCGGCCTTCGCGGTGCCCAGCTACCTGCGCTATGGCTTTCGTGCCAGACGCGCGGATGCGCATCAGACCTTATTGAGCGTCACCATGGCGCAGGAGCGCTACTACGCCGTCAATAACCATTATGCGACGAGCATGACCGACCTCGGTTTCAAGGAGGCCACATCGGACAAGGGCTATTACAAAATCACCCTGAGAACGGACGCCAAGGGGACCTGGTTCAACGCCTCGGCCACACCCATGCCGGGTGGCTTTCAGGCGAAGGATGGTTGCTTGGCCATGGACACCAATGATCTCGGTCAGAAAACCTTCCGCGGGCATACCACCAATGGTTCCTGTCTATGGTGATCGCCATGAAGCAACGGGGCGGGAGGGGTTTCAGCCTGGTCGAGCTGATGATGACGCTGGCGGTAATGGCCGTTCTACTGGTTGTGGCAGTGCCCTCACTTCGCGATGCGGTGCGACGTCACAAGGTCACCGCGGCAGCCAATGCTCTGCTGGCGGACCTCGCCTATGCGCGCAGTGAGGCGATTCTCGGCGGGATAGTGGTGTCGGTCTGCACAAGCTCCAGGGACCGGAAAAAGTGCGATCAAACCAATGCCTACGAGCCTGGTTGGCTGGTCCACCTGGGCCTTGCAGGCACGGATGGCGCGATCCCCGCCATGCGAACGCGTGGGCTCCCCTTGCGCTTCGGTCCGCCGCGCGATGGTGTTGCGATCCAGGGACTGGACCGCAGCCTCAGTTTCGATGCAATGGGCCAACTGCATGCCTCCGTCAAGAAGCCACCGAAATTCACGGTGTGCTTCCGTTCGTCCGCCTCCGGACCCGGTACCAGCACGGCCGCCGTGCCTGGCGTGGAGTTCACGGTGAATGCCTCCGGCCGGGTGACTTCCCGGGGGCTGGGCGCCGGAGAGGCCTGCCTGAGCTAGAGACGCCGCAGACGTCATCCCGACCCAGGGGCCGCTGGCCGTAGGGGATTCCCGACAGGCTGGCCTTCCAAACAGGTCGTCGGCTAGTGCGATCCAGTACTCATTTGGGTTGCGAAGCTACGCAGCTCGCTCGGAGCGGTCTTGCCGCTCATCGGGCGATTCCTGCCGCTCATCGGATTCCGCTTGTAGGAATTATCTGGCCCTGAGGACAGTACCCCGGCTTCCAGGGGAGAGTCCTTCATGCATGTCGTCTCGCGTCAGCGTGGCGTGTCGCTGATCGAAGTGATGATGGCCGTGCTGATCTTCAGCATCGGCCTGATCGGCCTGGCCGGTCTCATGGTCATGGCGACCCGGTCCAATCACTCGGCCTACCAGCGCACCCAGGTGACCTTCCTGGCCAGCACCATGGCCGACCGCATGGGCGCCAACCCGGTCGGCGTGTGGAGCGGGTTCTACAACTCCGCCGGCTATCCGGTGGCCGCCAGCAGCGCGGCCAACAACGACTGCGCCTCCGGCTGCACGCCGCAATTGCTGGCCCAGTCCGACCAGCGCGCCTGGAGCCGGCAGCTGAGCAGCTTCCTGCCGAACGTGAAGGCGAGCGTCCAGTGCAACAACAACCCGGCCGGCTTCACCCCGGCGGGCTGGACGCTGGGTACGCCTGCCTCGGGCGCGACCGCCGCGGTCCCGGCCGATCCCGGCCAGGTCGGCATGCGTCCGCCGTACGGCGGCATCTGCACGATGAATATCACCTGGGACGAGCAGCAGTCCGGCGACCAGCAGCAACAGCAAGCCACCGCGGTGGCCCCACAGACCTTCTCCTGGACCTTCCAGCCGTGACGACTTCTGCGCATCCGACTCTTGCCGGCCGCGCCGTCCAGGCCGGCCTGACCCTCGTCGAACTCATGGTGGCGATGGCGCTGGGCCTGATCGTGGCCGGCGGCGTGGTGGCCATCTTCAATTCCACCTCCTCGAGCAACCGCGCGCAGACGCAGCTGGCGCGGCTGCAGGAAGAGGGGCGTTTCGCGGTGACCCGGCTCAAGCAGGACCTGAGCATGGCCAACGGCCAGTACTGCACCAACTCCGGCGGCGTGGCCAAGCCGGCGGCCGCCTCGCAGCTGTATCTCGATGGCCTGCGCGCGCCGGTCGTCTATGCCAAGAACGTGACCACCGCGATCGGCGACATCACCACCGCGTTCGGCGCCACCAACGGCACCAATACCTATCCGGCGCAGCCGACGGCGCAGTATTCGATGCCGTCGTACATGTTCATGCGCGGCTACGACTGCGGCCTCACCTCGACCACCTGCAAGCCGATCGATCCGAACTCCGTGCTCAACGTCGCCACCGGCGTTCCCGCCATGGCCAAGACCGTGGGCAGCCGGGTGATCGGCACCGACGTGATCACCGTGCGCTATGTCAACGCGGACCGCGGCTGGGCGATCGGCGCCGGCGGCACTTCGATCGCCACGGCCGCCTCGAGCGGTTCGGCCATCGCCAGCATCACCATCGCCCAGGCCACTTCCAGCGAGCCGCCGCCGGCCGATTTCGCCAGCGGTGACATGGCCATGCTGGCCGACTGCTCCAATGCGCAGGTGTTCGCGGTAACCAAGAGCGGCGCCGCCACGCTGACGCCGACCAGCGCCAATAATTTTGCCGCGCCCGCGCCGCAGCAGCCGCTGTCGGCGCCGAAGCTGTTCGATTTCAATCGCGATTTCCAGACCGTCACCTATTGGCTCAAGGTGGTGGACAACGGCAACGGCCAGACCACCGGTGCGCTGATGCGCCGCGTCAACGGCGGCCCGTTCAAGGCCGACGGCACCACCGCCAACCCGGGCGGTACCGAGGACGAACTGGTGCGCGGCGTGGAGCGCCTGGACTTCCGCTACGGCATCCAGGACGTGGACGGCAAGGTGCGCTATGTCACCGCCGACGTGGTGGATGCCGCCACCGGCATCACCTGCCCGCCGGGCGAGGTCAACAAGATCACCACCGCCGGCTGCCTGTGGCGCGCGGTGTCCAGTGTCGAAATCAACATGGTGATCGACGGACAGATCCCGCTGTACACGCTGACCGCGAACGACCTGGCCTACACCTACGGTATCGACGGCAAGACCACGCCGGCCGCGCCGTCGGCGCATGGCATCAAGCCGAGCGACCAGGGTTTCGTCGATCCGATGCTGCGCCGCGAGTTCACCGCGGTGGTGGCGGTGCGCAATTTCAATCCGTGAGGCGGGACGCCGCCGCGCGGTCTAGAGGGGAAACGCAATGATGTACGCACATTCCGGTCGGCGGTTGCCGCGCGCGCACCAGCAGCGCGGCGTGGTGCTGATCGTCGCGCTGATCTTCCTGGTGCTGCTGACCATCCTGGCGCTGAGCGCATCGGGCCGCTCGCTGCTGCAGGAGCGCATGGCCGGCGGCCTGCGCAACACCAGCCTGGCCGACATGGCGGCGGAGACCACGCTGCGCGGCGTCGAGTGGAAGCTGTGGACCAGCACGACCAAGCTGACCAGCACGCCGCTGCTGTGCGGCTCCGGCGTGCTGGCCGGCAACTGTTACCGCTATGACCCGAGCAATACCGCGCTGTACGGCAGCACCGGCACGGTGACCAAGTTCCGCAACGGCACCGGCTGGATCACCGCCGGCGCGGCCACGTACCAGGGTTCGGACAGCGGCACCAACTTCACCGCGCTGTCCGGCACCGCCAAGACCGGCGCGCTGGCCAGCAATCCCGTCTACATCATCGAGGACATGGGCGTGGAGCTGCCGCCGGGCGCGAGCGGCGGCCTGCACGAGTCCGGCGCCACCGGCTCGGGCAGCGGCGGCACCGGCAGCACCAGCCGCCACGTCTATCGCATCACCGCGCGCGCCACCGGCGCCGATTCCAACACGGTACGGGTGATGGAAAGCACCTTCGCCGCCAAGAGCAATTGAGCACACGAGCCTTAGAGCCGGAGCCATCCAGTCATGCGTATTCGCCAACTCTTCTCGACGCGCCGCGGCATCGCCGCGCTCGCGCTCGGCCTGACCCTGCTGGGTGGCCTGCCGGTGCCGTTCGTGCCCACCGCCGATGCGCAGATCGCGCCGGTGCTGGCCAGCAGCATCCTGGCGACGACCAGCACGGCGGCGACGCCTTCCGCGGTGGTGGAGCTCAGCCCCACGCCGCCGAACCTGACCCAGGGCGTGGCGCCGAATATTGCGGTGACCTTCGACGATTCCGGTTCGATGGCCAGCAATTACATGGGCGATAACCGGCCGTTCGACGATGGCAGCTGGACCGGTCCCTGGCGCTGTGCCGGCGTGATCGATCCGCGCGTCAGCAGCGCGACCAACATCCTGTCGCATGCCATGAACGGCGTGTACTACAACCCGAATGTGGTGTATTCGCCGCCCATCGAGGCAGACGGTACGTCGTTCCCTAACGCCGATGCCAACCTGGTCCGCGTTCCGCTGGACGGCATTTCGGTGAACCGCCCCCGCAGCGCGGTCGCGCTGGACGCCACCGGCGCCTATCGCAATAACCCCAACGGAACCACCGACCCGACGGGTGCCACCGACCTCACCGCCATCTGGTCTTCCACCCAGACCAAGACCGGTTCGAGCTGCCCGGCGAATGCGGATCCCGGATCCTGCGTCTGCATCGACCAGAGGCCGAACGGAACCTGCCGCTCCAACTCGAAATCGTGGCAATGGACGGAGACCACGCCAAATTCCGGCACCGATAATCGCTGGAAGTGCGGCTACGGCAGTTCGCCGATGGACTACACCAAGAATGGTCCGGATGGCGTGGCGTATCCGAACGGTGGTCCGTACTACTACCGCTACAAGTCTTCCGCACCGGCCATCACCGTCGATGCTTATGGCAATCCGGACAGCACCGGATTGAACAATCTCTATAGCGGCAGCAATTGGGAAGCGGTGGCGGTCCGCAACCAGAACGTGACCATCGGTGGCGTCACCGTCAACGAATGGCAGAACTTCGCCAACTGGTACGCCTACTACCGTACGCGCAACCTGATGACGCGCACGGCGCTGTCGCGTGTGTTCGGCAAGCTGGGTGCGCCGAATTCCGACGGCGGCTACGGCAGCACCTTCCGTGTGGCGTGGCAGAACCTCTATACCGATGACACTTTCCGCCTGCAGAGCAGCACCATCATCAGCAACCTGATGGATGCCAATTCACCGGCCTGCGATGCCTCCAGCACGGACCCGACCGCCATCGGCTTGCAGACGGGCACGGTGAAGACGCCGCCGAACTGCTACCGCTCCGCGTTCTTCAACTGGATCTTCCAGGTGCCGGCCACCGGCAATACGCCGCTGCGCGCATCGACCATCCGCGCCGGCTCGTTCTTCCAGCGCGGCTACGGCAATACCGGCGCGAACGGCGACCTGCACGATCCGTACTGGGATCCGCCGGCGAAGACCGGTGCGGACGGCCTGGAGCTGACCTGCCGCCAGAACTTCCACATGGTGGTGACGGACGGTTACTGGAACGAGAGCGACCCCGGCCTGCCCACGCCCTTCAAGGACGGCGAGACCGCGCAGACGCTGCCCGATGGCACGGCGTATTCCACAGCCGCAGCGGAATCGCGCGTGTTCTGGGACGTGCAGGGCGCGAAGTACACGTCCTCGCTGGCGAATATCGCCTTCAATTACTGGTCGTCGAACCTGCGACCGGATCTCTACGATCCTGCCAATGGCAAGCAGGTGCCGCCGTACATGCCCGACAAGAGCACCGGCGTGGTGACGGGGGCTTCGTCGACGACGCTGGAGCAGTACTTCAACCCGAAGAACGATCCCGCCAACTGGCCGCACCTGGTCCAGTACATGGTGACCCTGGGTATCGCCGGCGAACTGAATTTCACCAACGATGCCGACTGCGTGGTGTCGACCGCGAACGACCTGTGCGCGCTGCGCCGCGGTCAGACCAACTCCACCGGCGCCAGGGGCTGGACGCTGCCCGCCAATAACTCGCCGCCTGGCATCGACGACACCTGGCATGCGGCGATCAACAGCCGCGGCGCCTACTTCAGCGCCGGCAACCCGCAGAACCTGGTGGACCAGCTCAGCGCGATCCTGACCAACATCAGCGCGCGCACCATTCCGGCAAATACGGGCGCGGTGAACTCGGCGGTGCTGGTGCCTGGTGCGCTCGGCTTCAACACCGGCTACAGCTCGGCGGACTGGAGCGGTACGTTCCAGGCGGTGTCGGTCTCGGCCAACGGCTCGACCTCGACCACGGTGTGGGACGCGGGTGCGCTGCTGGACGATGCGACCAAGTCCCCGCCAGGCAGCCGCAACATCCTCACTGCAAAGGAAGGCAGCGACGGCAGCTTCGCCGGCGGCGTGGCGTTCAAGACCTTCACTGCGCTGGACAGCGCCGGGCAGACCCTGCTGTCCGGCACGCCGGCCAGCATCGACGCCACCAACGACACCGGCCAGACCCGCGTGGACTACCTGCGCGGCGATCGCAGCAAGGAGTCCACCACGTTCCGGCAGCGCAACCATCTGCTGGGCGCGATCATCGGTTCGCAGGCGGTGTACGTGAGCTATCCGGCCAGCGGCTATCGCAACGGCTGGCCGACGGGATCGCCGGAGCAGACGGCGGTGGCGGGCGACGCGGCCAACTGCGCCACGCTGACGCCGCTTACCTGCCATACCTACGAGGCGTTCGTGAAGAACAACCTCAGCCGCAAGCCGGTGGTCTACGTCGGCGCCAATGACGGCATGCTGCATGCGTTCGACGCATCGTTGACCACGGATGCCAGCGGCAACGTGACGCCGGCAACGGGTGCAGGCCTGGAACTGTTCGGCTACGTGCCGCGCTCGGTCTACGGCAACCTGGGCAACCTCACCTTGAAGGACAACTTCAAGTTCATGCCCACCGTCGATGGCGTGCCGGTCACGCGCGACGTGTATTTCAGCCAGACAACTACCTCGCCGGTGTCCACCTCTCAGGGCTGGCATACCTTGCTGGTCGGCGGCCTGCGTCTTGGCGGCCGCGGCGTGTACGCGCTGGACATCACCGATCCCAGCTCGATGGGCACGGCCAAGGTGCTGTGGGAGTTCAATGCCGACACTCCGGTGCAGGGCACCTGGACCGACGGCAGCACCACCAACCCGGGCGGCAATCCGGCCAATATCGGCTACACCTACGGCCAGCCGAACATCGGCCGCCTCAACAATGGCAAGTGGGTGGTGCTGGTCCCGGGCGGCTATTTCCCGGATTGCACCAAGGCTCCGTTCACCGGCGCCAATTGCACTTCGCCGGCGGCGGCCTCCAACACCTTCAGCTCGCTGTTCGTGCTGGATGCGCAGACCGGCAAGCTGATCCGCGAGCTGAAGACGCCTGGCACGAGCGCCGGTGGCGCGAACAGCCATGGCCTGGCCACACCGGTGCTGGGCGACTACAACGACGACCAGGTCGACGATGTGTCCTTCGCCGGCGACCTGGACGGCAACCTGTGGCGCTATGACCTGTCCTCGAGCGACCCGAATGCCTGGAGCGTGACGCTGGCATTCAAGCCGGCCACCGCGGGTGCGCAGCCGATCACCAGCATGCCGCGCCTGTTCGCCGATCCGGTCACCAACAAGTTCATCGTGGTGTTCGGCACCGGCAAGTACCTGGGCGTGAGCGACAACACCAGCGGCAGCGCGGTGACGCAGTCGGTGTACGGCATCCGCGACGTCGGCTCGACCGTGACGCGCAGCCAGCTGGTGGCGCAGACCTTGAGCGAGGCGCTGGCCGACGACGGCAAGACCATCGCGCGCGGCATCACCGACAACCCGGTGCCATCGACCAAGAACGGCTGGTACTTCGACCTGGGTCCGTCGACCTCGTCGGCCGGCGAACGCGTGGTGGTGACGCCAGGCGCGCTGTTCGACACCGGCCGCGTGGTGATCCAGACGCTGATCCCGGGCACCAACGATCCGTGCAATGCCAGCATCCAGGGCGCACTGATGGTGGTGAACGCGGCGACCGGCGGCGCGAACGGGGGCCTGTCGGCGCCGGGCGTGAGCTCCTGGGCCGGCACCAACACCGCGGTGGTGGGCGGACGCGTGAACGATCCGCGCACTTCCGGCACGGTGCCGCTGGTGACCACGGTGGGCGGCGGCAGCGTGCTGGTGCCCGGCCTCAAGCTCAGCGGCAGCAACAATGTTCTGAACATCAACGACGCCATCTGGCGCCGCCGTTCCTGGCGAGGGATTACGCAATGATCAAGACCATGCGCCTGCTCGATCGCGACGCACGCGGCTTCACCCTGATCGAACTGATGGTGGTGGTGGCGATCATCGCCATCCTCGCCGCCTTCGCGGTGCCGAACTATCTGCGCTACGGGCTGCGCGCCCGGCGTGCGGACGGACAGAATGTGCTGCTGCGCGTGGCCAGCGCACAGGAGCGGTTCTATTCGACCAATAACCGCTACGGCAGCCTGAGCGATATCGGCTTCGGCAGCGGCAACACGTCGGAGAAGGGCTACTACACCGTCGCCGTGACGCCGGCGACGCCGGGCACGACCTTCACCGCCACGGCCACGCCGGTGGCGGGCGGTCCGCAGGCGAAGGACGACTGCAAGGTGTTGAGCATCACCAACGCCGGCGCGAAGGGCTCGACCGGCACGACCACCAACGGCACGTGCTGGTGACCGCCATGAAGCGACAGGGAACGAACGGTTTCAGCTTGATCGAGCTGATGATCACGCTTTCCATCGCGGCGATCCTGCTGGTGGTGGCGGCGCCGAGCTTCCGCGACGCGATGCGGCGCAACAAGGTGAGCGCGGCGAGCAATGCGCTGCTGGCGGACATCGCCTACGCGCGCAGCGAGGCGATCAATCGCGGCAACGTGGTGTCGATCTGCCCCAGCTCGGACCAGGCCACCTGCACCGGTAACGGCAAGGCGTATGAAAACGGGTGGCTGGTCTATACCTACCAGGCCGGCAAGGGCGTGGCGAACACCGCTTACAGCACCGCGTCCGGCGCGATTCTGTTGCGCGCGGCCAACGCGCGTGACGGTCTCTCGATCCAGGGCCTGGACAGCGTGATCACCAGCTTCGGGTCGCAGGGCCAGATCCGCCGCTCCGACAACAAGCAGCCGAAGTTCGCCAGCTGCTTCCGTCCGACCGGCGCCAGCGGCACCGGCTCCAGCACCACGGCCGTGCCCGGTGCGCAGCTGACGGTGAATGCCTCCGGCAGCGTGACATCGCAATCGCTGGGTGTGCAGAGCACCTGCGTGCCGACTTGAAGTTGCGCAAGCGGCGCCTGCGCGGCGTCGCTCAGGTCTCGCTCCATTGGCGCAGCAGGTTGTGATAGACGCCGGTCAATGAGAGCAGGGCGCCGCGGTCGGTGCCCGGGTTGGCGGTGAGCGCCTGGATCGCGACATCCAGGTCGAACAGCAGGCGGCGGCGGGCGTCGTCGCGGACCAGGCTCTGCACCCAGAAGAACGCCGCCAGTCGCGTGCCGCGCGTCACCGCGCGCACCTCGTGCAGGCTGCTCGACGGATACAGCACCAGGTCGCCGGCGGGCAGTTTCACTTCATGCTCGCCATAGGTGTCGTTGACGACCAGCTCGCCGCCGTCGTACTCGTCCGGCCCGACCAGGAACAGCGTGCAGGAGATGTCGCTGCGCAGCTGCCCGCCACCGGGCAGCGCCATCACCGCGCCGTCGACATGGAAGCCGTAATGCCCACCGCCTTCGTAGCGGTTGAAGCGCGGCGCCAGCGTGCGCAGCGGCAGCGCGGCGGCGTGGTACAGCGGATGGCGCGCGAGCGCATCGAGAACCAGCCGTCCCAGCGCCTCGCGCACCGGCGAGGCTTCCGGCAACTGCAGGTTGCGCTTGACCTGGGCACCTTGCGCGCCGACGGTCTGGCGGCCGTCGGTCCAGTCGGCGTGGTCCAGTTCATGGCGAACCTGACGCAACTGCTCGGGCGCCAGCACGTTGGGGATATGTAGCAGCATGGCGGTCCTCGCAAGGTGCCGAAACCCGAGCCCCTCTCCCTCCGGGAGAGGGGTGGGGGTGAGGGTGCGGGCGGAGCGTAAGAGTGATGTGCACCGCTCCGCCCGCACCCTCATCCGCCTGCCGGCACCTTCTCCCGGAGGGAGAAGGATTACAGCCCGGAGGCCGAGGAACCGTCAGGGCGCGTCAGAAGCGCACGTTGGCGGTCAGCATAGCCGACCGCGGCGCACCCGGCGTATAGCGGTAGCCGCTCTTGTTGATCGCCGCGACGTACTCCTTGTCGAACAGGTTGTACAGGTTCAACTGCAGGTCGACGTGCTTGTTGATCGGGTACGTCGCCACCGCGTCGAACACCCAGTACGACTTGGTATACGCCGGCGTGCCGATCGCGCCATCGGTGCCGCGCTTGAGCTGGCCGTTGTAGCGCGCACCGCCGCCGACGGTGAGGCCGAACGGCAAGGTGTAGGTGGTCCAGGCGGTGAACGCCGACTTGGGCGTGTATGCCAGGTCCGTGCTGCCGTCGCTGGTGACCTTGCTGCCGCTGATCACCTTGGAGTCCATCACGGTGTAGCCGGCGCTGATCGCCCACTGCTCGGTGAGCTTGCCCACGGCGCTGAGCTCCACGCCCTGCACGCGCTTCTTGCCGGTCTGGTAGTACTGCAGGTCGACCGGATCTTGCACCACGTCGTTGTTGATCTCGGTGCGGTAGATGGCGCCGGTCAGCATCAGGCGGCTGTCGTAGAACTCCCACTTGGTGCCGACTTCCGCGGTCTTGGCTTTCTGCGGATCGAAGTTGGGATTGTCGGCGCTGTTGGCCGAGCTGCTCAGCGTCAGCGTGCTGCCGCCGGGCGGCTGCTGCGAGATCGCGTAGTTGGCGTACACGCTGCCGTTGGGGGCCGGCTTGTACAGCACGCCGATCTTCCAGTTGGTGAGGTTGCCGCTCTTGCGCGCATCCAGGCCCGGCACCGCCGAGTTGGCGGGCAGGGTGCCGCAGGCCGGCGCGTTGCGGCCGCCGCAGGTGACGGCGCTGTCGAAATCGGTCTGGTAGTGGTCCAGGCGCACGCCGGCGTTGACCTGCCACTGCTCGTTGAACTTCAGCGTGTCGAACACATAGGCGGAATACGTGTCGGTCTTGCCGTGCGTATAGCTGCCGTTGCGGAACCACTGCATGCCCGTCACGTGCGGGTCGGGGCGGTACAGGTTGGCCTTGGGCCAGGTGTTGACCAGGGACACGACACCGGTGGTGTCCGCTTCCTCGCGGGTCAGCTCGATGCCGGAGCTGAGGTTGTGGGTGATGCTGCCGGTCTGGAAATTGGCGCGGAGATTGAACTGGTCGGTGAGGATCTTGTTGGTCTGGTCCTTGAACGTCGGATTGCTGCGCGCGACGGTCCAGGTGGAAGGATCGTTGGCGTTCGGCGTAAGCAGGTTGGCCGCCGTCGCCATGAACGAGGTCAGCAGATAGTCCTGCCGGGTGCGGCCCCAGCGCAGCGTGTTGCGCAACGCCAGGTCATCGCTGAAATCGTGTTCCAGCAGCACGGTGAACAGGTCGGCCTTGACGTGGTCGTGGTCGGCGTCGGTGCCGTAGAAATTGGACGGATCGACCGGGCGCGCACTGGCCAGCCACGGACGCGCCGGATCGGGACTGCTGTAGCCGGGCAGGCCGATGGTGGAGACGCCGCCGTCGGGGATGTTGTTCTGCTTGACGTGCAGGTAATCGATGTACACGCGGGTCGCGGTGCCCAGGCCGAAAGCCAGCGACGGCGCGAAGGCCCAGCGGTTGTTCTCCACTTCGTCGCGGCCGGGCGTGCCGCTGTTCTGCGCCATCAGGTTGAGGCGGAACGCGCTGTCGGCGCCGAGCACCTGGTTCCAGTCGGCGGTGGCGCGCTTGCGGTCGGAGCTGCCGTAGGCGAGCTGGCCGGAGATGGCGTTCTGCAGCAGCGGCTGCTTGGTCACCAGGTTGATCGCGCCGGTCGGCGCGGTGCGGCCGTAGTCGGTGCCGGCCGGGCCCTTGGTCACTTCCACCTGTTCGATATTGAAGATGTCGCGCGAGATGGTGCCGGTGTCGCGCACGCCGTCCACGAAGATGCTGTTGGACGTGTCGAAGCCGCGCATGTAGATGCCGTCGCCGGTGGTGGTGCTGCCGTTCTCGCCGGCATAGAAGGTGCCCACGCCCGGGGTGTTGCGCAGCGCCTCGGTCAGCGTGGTGGCGCCCTGCTGCAGGAACAGGTCCTTGGTGATCACCGAGATGGTCTGGGTGGTGTCGAGCAGCGGCTGGGTGAACTTGGGGGAATCCACTTTGTCGGCGACGTAGTCGCTGCCGCGGGTCGCCTCGACGTTCACTGCCGTCAGGCTCTTGGCCTTGGCCACCTGCGGATCCGCGGCGGTGTCGTCGGCGGCGAGGGCGGGCGTGGCCAGGGCCAGGCCGGTCAGCAGCGCGGCGGTGGCGACGGCGAGCTGGCCGGGCTGCAGCCTGGCGGTCGGAACAGAATGCTTGCGGCTTTTGATGTAGGCCATGGAGCTTTTCCAGTGCATCGGAGTGGGGCGGGCGCACCGGCGGCGGCAAGCGATGCGCGCGTGCGCCCATGCCGCCGCGGCGATCGCGCGGCACGGGCTGCGGGGTTGTCGATCACGGCGCTGCCGGCGGATCCCCTGGGTAGGCCGTGATCTTCACATCGTATTTTTAATGAGAATGATTTGCAATCATTCCGTTCACGGACGGGCTTCCCGGGCACCGCAGCCGGAGCCCATGCCGCCCCGGCGTACACTCCGGCTTCCCCTCGTCGGCCCGCACGTGTTTCGGACCGGCCGCCCCCCAAGGAGATCTTCGATGCGCATCCTGGTTGTCGGCGCCGGCGCCACCGGTGGCTATTTCGGCGGACGCCTGCTGGAGAGCGGGCAGGACGTGAGCTTTCTGGTGCGACCGGCGCGCGCGCAGGCGCTGGCCCGCCATGGACTGGCGATCCGCAGTGCCTTCGGCGACGCCACGCTGCGCGCACCGACGGTGGGCGCCGACGCGTTGCACGAGCCATACGACCTGGTCCTGCTCAGCTGCAAGGCCTACCACCTGCCGCAGGTGATCGCCGACGTCGCGCCTGCCGTGGGCGAGGGCACGGCGATCCTGCCGCTGCTCAACGGCATGCGGCATCTGGATGCGTTGGATGCGCGCTTCGGCGCGGCGCGCGTGCTCGGCGGGCTGTGCGTGATCGCGGCAACGCTCGGCACGGACGGCGAGATCCGCCATCTCAACCGCTCGCACAGCCTGACCTTCGGCGAGCGCGACGGCTCGCATTCGGCGCGCGTCGAACGCATTGCCCGGGCGATGGAGGGCGTGACGTTCGAAGCGCGGCTGAGCCAGAGCGTGCTGCAGGACATGTGGGACAAGTGGGTGTTCCTGGCCTCGCTGGCCGGCATCACCTGCCTGATGCGCGCACCGGTCGGCGACATCGTCGCCGCGCCCGGCGGCCTCGACGCCACGCTGGCGCTGCTGGAAGACTGCCGCCGCGTCGCCTCCGACAACGGCCATGCGCCATCGGAAAGCGTGCTGGCGAAGGCGCGCGGTGTGCTGACCGAAGAAGGCTCGACGCTCAGCGCGTCGATGATGCGCGACCTGGAGCAGGGTGGCTCGGTCGAGGCCGACCATGTGGTCGGGGATCTGATTGCACGCGCCGCGCCGGGTGCCGCGCTGCCGCTGCTGCGTATCGCTTATGCGCATCTGAAGGCGTACGAGCACCGCCGCACACGCGATGCTTGATGCTCGTCATCCCGGCCTGCGCCGGGATGGCGGCAAAGAAAAAAGCGCCGTACTCGCGTGCGGCGCTTTTCATTTCACGCCGAAGTGCCGCGACTCACGCCGCGGCACCGCAGGTCACCAGATCTTCACCTGCTTCTCGCCCTCGCGCACCATCGCGTCGCCCGGCTTGCACTGGAAGGCCTTGGCGAAGGCTTCCATGTTCGACGGGGCGCCGATCGCGCGCAGCGAAGCCGGTGCGTGCGGGTCGGTGTTGAGGTAGAGCAGGGCCTGCTTCTCGCGCACGTGGCCGCGCCACACGCGGGCCCAGTTGAGGAAGAAGCGCTGGTCCGGCGTGTAGCCGTCAGTCTTCTGCTCGGTCGAGCCCGGGGTCTTGGACAGCACGCTCTGCAGCGCGTCGTAGGCCACGTTCATGCCGCCGAGGTCGGCGATGTTCTCGCCCAGGGTCAGCTTGCCGTTGACGTGCGCGTCCGGCTTGTCCTTGATCGGCGTGTAGTCGTTGAACTGCGCCACCAGCTTGTCGGTGCGCGCGTCGAACTTGGCGCGGTCGTCCTTGGTCCACCAGTTTTCCTGGTTGCCGGCGCCGTCGAACTGACTGCCTTCGTCGTCGAAGCCGTGGCTGGCCTCGTGGCCGATCACGGCACCGATGCCGCCGTAGTTGATGGCGTCGTCGGCGCTGGCGTCGAAGAACGGCGGCTGCAGGATCGCGGCCGGGAAGTTGATGGTGTTGTCGGTCGGGTTGTAATACGCGTTGACCGTCTGCGGCGTCATGCCCCACTCCTTGCGGTCGGTGGGCTTACCGATCTTGGCCAGGTCGTAGTCGTAATTGAACTTCGACGCGGCCTGCACGTTGGCGTAGAAGTTGTCGCCGCTGACATTCAGGCCGGACCAGTCACGCCACTTGTCGGGGTAGCCGATCTTCGGCAGGAAGGTGTTCCACTTGGCGACGGCCTTTTCCTTGGTGGCGTCGCTCATCCAGTCCAGCTTCTGGATGCGTGCCTTCAGCGCATTGCGCACGTTGTCGACCAGCTCCTGCGCACGCTCCTTGGCCTCGGGCTTGAACACCTTGGCCACGTACAGCTGGCCCAGCGCCTCGCCCATCGAGCCGTTCACCGCGCCCAGCACGCGCTTCCAGCGCGGCTTCTGCTGCGGCTGGCCGGCCAGGGTCTTGCCGTAGAAGTCGAACTTGTTGTCCTGGAACGCCTTGCTCAGGTACGGCGAAGCGTCGCTGATGGTGTGGAAGCGCAGGTAGGCCTGCCACTGCTCGGCCGGTGCGGAGGCCAGCAGCTTGTCGAACTCGGCGAAGAACTTCGGCTGCGACAGCGAGAAGCCCTTGTCGACGGTCACGCCCTGGGCGCTGAAGAACTTCTCCCAGCTGAAGTGCGGGGTGACCTTGTCGGCTTCCTTCACGCTGACGAAGTGGTACTGGTTCTTCGGATCGCGCTCTTCCACCGGCGCCAGCGAGGCCTTCGCCAGCTCGGTCTCGAACTTCAGCACGTCGTCGGCCTGCTTCTTGGCGTCGGCCTCGGCCACGCCGGTCAGTTGCAGGGCCTGCGCGACATGCGCCACATAGGCGTCGCGGATGTCCTTGTACTTCGGATCGAGGTAGTAGTCCTTGGTCGGCAGGCCCAGGCCGCTCTGGTTGGCGTAGGCGATCTGCATGTCGGCGTGCTTGAAGTCCGCGCCGGCGCCGAACTGGAACACCTGGCCGTCGCCCTCGGCGTAGCTCTTGGTGATGTAGTCGGCCACGTCCGCGCCGCTCTTCAGCGCGGCGATGGCGTCGAGCTTGGGCTTGATCGGCTCGAAGCCGGCCTTCTCGATGGCGTCTTCGTTCATGCCCGACTGGTACAGCAGGCCGATCTTCTGCTCGATCGAGCCGGCCTGCGCCTGGGCGGCGCCCTTGGCGGCGGCGTCGACGATGTCGTGCTGGGTGTTGAGGCTGTTCTCGGCCAGCTGGTCGAAGGCGCCCCAGCGGGTGCGGTCTTCGGGGATCGGGTTGGCGGCGACCCACTTGGCGTTGACGAAGCCGTTGAAGTCCTGGCAAGCGTTGATGCCGGTATCCAGCTCGCTGACGTCGAAGGGACTCTTCTTGGCGGCTGGCGCAGTGGCGGCGGCGGTGGCGGCCGGGGCAGGCGCGCTGCCGGCGGCGGCGGGGGCCTTCCCGGCGTCGTCGTGCTTGCCGCAGGCGGACAGCGTCAGGGCCAGGCTCACCGCAAGGGCGAGCGGCTTCAGGTACGGCTTGGTCATGGATCTCCCTCTCATACGAATGGCGCCCCCGCGGGGCGAAAAATGCCGGTACGGCCGGTACCGCGGGTATCCCCTGTCACGGCCGCGACCCTCGAAGCTAGGTCAAAGGTCACGGTCCGGCCCAGTGTCAAAGGTCAGGGGCGGGGATGTCAGGCTGAATGCGTTGAGCCCGGCGTAGGTTGGGGTGAGCCGCCGCGAACCCCAACGGGAGCCTGGCCGTGCGGGTTGTTGGGGTTCGCCGGCGGCTCACCCCAACCTACGCCGGATTGCGCCGGCTCTTACCGTGCCAGGCCCTGCAAACTGGCCGCGTCGATCCGGTACACGGGGTACAGCCCCACATCCTGGGCCGCATACCAGGGCGAGCGCTCGAAGAAGAAGAACAGCCGCTGCGAGGGGCTGGCGGCGAAGGCGGCGTCCTCGTGGAGCTTCTTGTCGAAGGCGGCCTTCAGCGCAGGATCCTTCGCCAGCATGTCGCGCGCCAGCTGCTCCAGCACGCGCGGCTCGCCGTATTCCTTCGGCTCGAACACGGCATCGAGGAAGCCCCAGCGCAGCAGCGAGTCCGGCGCCTGCGGCTCGAGCAGCTCGATCGCCACATTGGCCGTGCGCTGGTCCATCGGCACGATGACCGAACCGGCCGGCAGCTCGACCTCGCGCGCGGTGGCGGACTGGGCGAAATCGCGCAGCATCAGATGGCCTTCGAACGGCTTGTTCGCCCACTGCGGCTTGTCCAGCTGGTAAGCCTGCACCTTGAGCTTCGCCGGCCTGGCCAGGCGGCGGTAGGCGATGCCGTGTTCGTCGAGCTTCTCGATCACCTGCGTCCACTGCGCGGGCACCACGTACGCGGCCGGTGGCGCGATGGCGGTATCGGGCAGCAGGCCGTTCCAGTTCTGGATGTCGTAGGTGCGCGGCTTCGACGGGTCGTAGCGGATCCACTCGCTGTTGGACACATCGCTATGCGTGAGGCTGAACTCGTAGCCCTTGAACTTGAATGGCGTCGGCGCCGGATCGTCCTTGAAGCTCAGCGCGACTTCCGCCTTCGGGTCGCGCGCACGCGCCACCACTGCCGCGTCCGCCTTGCGGTTGATCGCGATCAGGTTCGCCGCGTCCGCGCCGGCCTGCTCCAGCATCAGCGCGACCAGGTCGTAGGTGCCGCGCACGCGCACTTCGTAGCTCTTCAGCATGTGCGTCTCCACCAGCAGCGCCGGGCGGTTCTGCAGCGCCGCGTAGCCGGTGGAGAAGCGCGGGCCGGAGCCGAAGTTGACGATGCCCTTGCGCGGATCGCGGCCGTCCTTGAATTCCAGGTAGATCGAGGCGAGGTGGCCGCGCTGTTCGTAGGCGGGAATCACCTTGTCGTTGAGCAGATGCTGTTGCCACGCGCTGACCCCGGCATCGAGCTTGTGCGGGTCTTCCAGATACCAGGTGAGGTCGTACTGGTAATCCGCGCCGTCGGTGGTGTGGATATCCATCAGCAGGTCGGGCTGCCAGCGCTGCCACAGTTTCAGCCAGTCGCGCATTTCCGGCGCATCGGCCTTGACGTAGTCGCGGTTGAGGTTGAGGTACTGCGACTGGCCGCGGAAGCCCATGCGGTCCGGGCCGTTCTGGTTGATGCGGTGATAGGGGCTGGCGTTCTCGTGGCCGTCCACGCTGAACACGGGGATGAACACCAGCACCGCATGATCCAGCAGATGCGGCAGCTTGCCGGTCACGGCGAAGTCGCGCAGCAGCATCAGGCCGGCGTCCTTGCCCTCGATCTCGCCGGGATGGATGCCGGCCTGCACCAGCACCACCGGCTTGCCCGCCTTGCGCGCGGCTTCCGGCGTGAACGTGCCGTCGCCGCTGGCGATCACCACCGTCATCGGACGGCCCTGCGGCGAGGTGCCGAAGCTTTCCACCTTCAGCTTGCCGGGCGCGGCGTCGGCGAGCTTGCGCAGATACGCCACCGTGTCCGCATAGCTGGGCGTGGTGCGGAAGTGCGCGGCCTCGGCGGGCGTGGTCCACTCGGCGGCATGGGCGAAGCTCGCGGACATGGCGAGCAGGGTGGCGAACAGCAATCGGTTCATGCGCGGTCCTGGGGGTGCGACAACGTAGCGGGCGAAGCCGGCAGGGTATCGGGCGCCACCGCGCCGCCGGAGATGATGAAGGCCATGGCCTGGTCCATGGTCCAGTCGGTCGGCGTCAGCTCGTCCACCGGCACCACTTCGAGATAGCCGCCGGTGGGGTTGGGCGTGGTGGGGATGTACACCGCGGCCATCTCGCGGCCGCTGCCTTGCTCGGTCATCACGCGGGTGACGAAGCCGACCACCTTCATGCCCTTGCGCGGGAAGTCGATCAGCACCACGCGCTGCACGCCCGAGGGCTTCTGCTGCAGCACCGCCATCAGCTTCTTGGTGCCGCCGTAGATGGTCTGCACCAGCGGGATGCGTGCGAGCAGGCCGTCGAAGGCCTCCAGCAGGCGCTGGCCGATCACCCGGTTGGCCAGCCAGCCGAGCAGATACAGCGCCAGCAGGGTCAGCACCAGGGCCAGCACGAACAGCAGCCAGCCGCGGTTGAGCGCTTCGCCCAGGGCCGGCGACGCGCGCCCGGTCGCGGCAAGGAAGGCCGCGACCAGCGGCGTGCCGATCCCGGCCAGCAGGCCGAGCACGAACTTGAACACCAGCCAGGTCACCCACAGCGGGATGAAGGTCAGCAGGCCGGTGAACAGATAGCGTTTGATGCGCAGTCGCCGCATGGGGCGGGCCCTCGGGTAGCGGGGAAGCGGGCATTGTAGGGGGCGGGCGGCGGGGGCCGGCCGTGACGTTCGGCCCTTTCGCCGCCGGCTGTGATTTTTTTCGCGGCCGCGCGAATCATGGAGGGAGAGCCAGGGGAGCAAGCATGGGCAGCAGGCCGGACCAGCACGTATTCGAACAGCGATTGCGCGAACACCGGCGGCTGATCGCCAAGGTGGCGAGCGTCTACGCCGCCGGCGCGGAGGACCGGCGCGACCTGGAGCAGGAAATCTGCGTGCAGCTGTGGCGCGCCTTTCCCGGCTACGACGAGCGCCGCGCCCGCTTCTCCACCTGGCTCTACCGCATCGCGTTGAACGTGGCGATCTCGCAGGTGCGCAGCAGCGCGGCCGGCGCCGGACGGCTGGAACCGCTGCAGCCGCATCACCTGGACACCATCGGCGCGGACGAAGCGCCGGAGCGCGACGAGCGCCTGGTCGCGCTGTACGCCTTCATCGGCCAGCTCGAACCGCTCAACCGCGCGCTGATCCTGCTGTACCTGGAAGACCGCAGCTACGCCGAGATCGCCGAGGTGCTCGGCATCAGCGAAACCAACGTGGCGACCAAGCTCAGTCGCATCAAACAGACATTGCGCGACCGCATGGTCGCCGCGGAGGCATGACGATGGAACTGGATGATCTCAAGCAGAGCTGGCAGGCGCTGGACCGTCGCCTGGCGCAACAGCACGAACTGCATCTGCAGCTGTACCGCGAAAACCGGCTGGAGAAGATGAAGCACGGCCTGCGCCCGCTGTGGGTGGGCCAGATCGTGCAGATCGTCGCGGGCGCGCTGCTCAGCCTGGTCGCCGGCAATTTCTGGTTCGAGCATCGGCAGTTTCCGCACCTGCTGTTCTGCGGCGTGCTGGTGCACCTGTACGGCGTGCTGATGATCGTGTTCGGGGCGCGCAACCTGCACCTGGTCAAGCAGGTGGATTACGCGGCACCGGTGCTGGAGATCCAGCGGCGGCTGGCGGAACTGCGCGCATGGAAAACCAGGATCGAGGCGCCGGTATTCCTGGTGACCGGCTGCTTCGTGTGGATTCCTGCGCTGCTGATGTTGTTCGCGGGACTGGGCGCCGATGTGTGGCGGCTGCATCAGGACGTGGTGCTGTGGCTGTGCGCCAGCGGCGTGGCCAGCCTCGCGCTGGCGTGGCTGGCGATCCGTCTGATCAGGCGCGTGTGGGGTGCGCGGGTGCTGGAGCGCGAAGCGGCCGGCTACAGCGTGCGCCGCGCGGAAGCGGCGCTGGACGAAGTGCGCCGGTTTGAAAACGACTGACCGGAACATCTGCGTAGGTTGGGGTGAGCCGCAGGCGAACCCCAACATGCATGTGTCACCACGAAACGCCCCGCATTGCTGGGGTTCGCCTGCGGCTCACCCCAACCTACGCCGGACGTTATGCCATCTCGCGGGCTCGCGGCTTCAAGCGCACATACAGCTGCTTGCGCACCTTCGCCACCACCTCGCCATCCGCGGTCTTCACGTCCGTCTCGAACCAGCGCAACACCTTCTCGCCATTCGCCGCGGCCGCGCGCAGTTCGTCGATCACCGCCGGTTCCAGCTTGAACTGCGCATAGACGTCGGCGCGCCCCGGCGCCACGAAGTCGATGGCGCCGGCCTTGTCCCACACGAAGTACTCGCCGCCCAGCTGGTGCATCACCAGCAGCATCCAGAACGGATCGGTCATGGAAAAAAGATTGCCGCCGAATTGGGTGCGCACGTAGTTGCGGTTCCACGGCCGCAGGCGCAGCACCACCCGCGCTTCCGAGTAATCCTCCGCCACGTGCTGCACGCGGATGCTGTTGAACAGGAACGGCGGCCAGAGGTTGAGCAGGCGGCGGAAGGTGGATGCGCGCATCGGAGGGCGTGACTGGCGAAAGGTACGCCAGTCTACGCTATGCATACGCCACCGTATGGGGTGGTTCAGAACAGCAGCGAAGCCATTCGCCGGCGGTACTTGCCGACCAGCTCGGCGTCGTCGAGCGTGGCGAAGGCGGCGAGCAGGCGCTTTTTGGCCTGGCCTTCGTTCCAGTCGCGGGCCTTCTCCAGGATGGCCAGGAACTGCTCCAGGCCGGCGGCCGCATCGCCCTCCAGCAGCAGGCGCACGCCGAGCAGGTCGCGCGCCGGCCAGTCCGCGGCATCGGCCTGCACGCGCTGCTGCAGCTCGCCCAGCGAGGGCGCGCCCTGCAGTGCGCGGGCCAGGTCGAGCTGGCTGCGCAGGCGCACGGCGCGGGCGTCGGTGGCGAGATTGGCGGGCAGGCTGGTCAGCTCGGCTTCGGCGGCGTCGGCCTGGCCGGCCTTCATCAGGGCCAGGGCCAGGTCGAGCTTGAGCTCCGCGCGGTCCGGCTCGGCGGCGATCTCGGCGCGCAGGCGCGCGATCGCCGCATCGGCGGTTTCGGCCGGGGCGAGCTCGGCTTCTTCGGTCGCGCCCTCGCGCGGCTGCACGTGGCGCTGCAGGAATTCGCGCAGCTGGCCCTCGGGCAGGGCGCCGGCGAAGCCGTCGACGATCTGGCCGTCCTTCACCAGGATCACCGTGGGAATGCTGCGCACGCCGAACATGCCGGCCAGCTGCTGGTTCTTGTCGACGTCGACCTTGGCCAGGCGGAACGCGCCGTTGAAGGCGGTGGCCAGTTTCTCCAGCAGCGGCCCCAGGGTCTTGCAGGGGCCGCACCAGGTCGCCCAGAAGTCGATCAGGATCGGCGTGGTCAGCGAAGCCTGCAGCACCTCGGCTTCGAAGTTCTCCTGGTCGACGTCGAAGACATGGGTGGGGGCGTCGCTGGTCACGGCTGAAGCTCCGGGGGATAAGAGGAATCGGAAACAGATCAGGGCAGCGCGGAGCATATCAAGAGGCGCCGGCAGGCCGTTCCCGGCCCGTGCTGAATGGCCCGAACGGCAGGTGGTCGCTTGCTGCGCGGATTTGAGAGAATCCGCGGGATGACGAGCCGGACCTAAGACCACCCCTCATGGCCGACAGCCAGCCGCTGCTGATCTGCGAGCACTGCGACACCGTCTACCGGCGGCGCGAGCTGTGCTGCGGCGAGGTCGCGCGCTGCCTGCGCTGCGACGCCATCCTGGAGCGGCACCACCGCCTGGGCGTGGGCGCGATGTTCGCCCTGGTGGTCACCGCGATGCTGGTCTTCGTGCAGGCCAACGTATGGCCCATCGTCACCCTCGGCCTCAGCGGGCAGATGATCAGCACCACGCTGTGGGGCGCCATCGTGATGATGTGGCGCGAGCATTCGCAGATCGTGTCGATGCTGGCCGCCGCCACGCTGTTCTTCTTTCCGCTGGGCAAGATGCTGCTGCTGGGCTGGGTGCTGTTCTTCGCCCAGCAGGGCCGCCGCGCGCCGGGCTTCCGCCTGGCCATGGTGGCGCTGTACCGGCTGGGGCCGTGGACCATGAGCGAGGTGTTCGTGCTCGGCGCGCTGGTGGCGATCGTCAAGGCGCGCGTGTACTTCGAGGTGATCCTCAACCCGGGCATCTTCGCCTACGCCGCGCTCACCCTGCTGATCACCGTGTTCGCCAGCATCGACCTGCGCCGCCTGTGGGAGCTGGTGCCGGAGCGCAGCGCGTGAGCCTGGACCTGCCGCGCGCCGACGAGCTGGGCCTGATCGGCTGCCACGTCTGCGGCCTGGTCTGCCGCGACACCGGCGCGGAAGGCGCGCACTGCCCGCGCTGCCACTCGGCCCTGCACCGGCGCAAGCAGGCCAGCTACAGCCGCACGCTGGCGCTGCTGCTGGCCGCCTTCATGCTGTACATCCCCGCCAACGTGCTGCCGATCATGCGCACCGCCAGCGTGGGCGACATCGACGACAACACCATCCTGAGCGGCGTGATCGAGCTGTGGGTGAAGGGCTCGCCGGACCTGGCGGTGATCGTCTTCACCGCCAGCATCGTGGTGCCGATGCTGAAATTCCTGGCGCTGGGGCTGCTGCTGTGGAGTTCGCGCCACGCCACGCCGTGGGCGCGGCGGCAGCGCGCCAAGCTCTATCGGCTGGTCGAGCTGATCGGCTACTGGTCGATGCTGGACGTGTTCGTGGTGGCGCTGCTGACGGCGCTGGTGCGGTTCGGTGTATTGAGCCTGGTGGAACCCCTGCCCGGCGTGGTGTTCTTCGGCCTCACGGTGATCCTCACCATGTTCGCCTCGATGAGTTTCGACCCCAGGCTGATCTGGGATGGCAGGGAATCCGATGACTGACCAACAAGTGCCTTCCGACCTGCCCGAACCGGTGGTGCGCAAGCCGCGCATCAACGCCTCCTTCGTGTGGCTGATCCCCGTGCTCGCCGCGCTGGTCGGCCTGTCGCTGGTGATCAACGCGTGGATGCAGGCCGGGCCCACCATCACCATCAGCTTCCAGAGCGCCGAAGGCCTGGACCCGGGCAAGACGCCGGTGAAGTACAAGAACGTGGTGATCGGCCGCGTCACCGCGGTGACCCTGGCCAAGGACCGCAGCCATGTCACCGCCAAGGTCTCGCTGGAAAAGAGCGCCGAGGGCTTCGCCACCGCCGACACGCGCTTCTGGGTGGTGCGCCCGCGCATCGGCTTAGGGGGCGTGTCCGGCATCGATACACTGCTGTCCGGCGCCTTCATCGGCGCGGACGTGGGCGAGTCGAAGGAATCGCGCGACGAATTCACCGGCCTGGAAGAACCGCCCGCGGTGACCCACGGCGCGCCGGGCAAGACCTTCAAGCTGCACACCGACGACCTCGGCTCGCTGGATATCGGCTCGCCGGTCTACTACCGCCGCATCCAGGTCGGCCGCGTGGTCACCTACCAGCTGGACAAGGACGGCAAGGGCGTGAGCCTGCAGATCTTCGTCGACGGGCCCAACGACGAGTTCGTCAGCAAGTCCACGCGTTTCTGGAATGCCAGCGGCGTGGACGTGTCGATCGGCGCCGACGGCGTCAAGCTCAACACGCAGTCGCTGGCGACCGTGCTGGCCGGCGGCGTGGCTTTCGGCGCACCGCTGGGCCCGCACGACGAGACGCCGGCCGAGCAGGGCGCGGAATTCCGCCTGTTCGGCGAACAGGCCACCGCGATGGCGCCGCCGGACGGCGAGCCGCGCTATATCCGCATGCGCTTCGACCAGTCGCTGCGCGGCTTGAAGGTGGATGCGCCGGTGGAATTCCTCGGCGTGCCGTTCGGTCGCGTGGTCTCGATCAACCTGGACTTCGACGAGAAGACCCAGACCTTCCCGGTGATCGTCGGCGCGGTGGTCTATCCGCAGCGGCTCGGCCGCGCGCACGACAAGCTGGTGGCGCTGGCCAAGGCGCGCGGCGACGACGCGCAGCTGTCGCAGATGATGGGCCGCCTGATCGAGCACGGCCTGCGCGCGCAGGCACGCTCGGGCAACCTGCTCACCGGCCAGCTCTACATCGCGCTGGACTTCGTGCCGAAGGCGCCGAAGGTGCCGTACGACCCGATGGTGAAGCCGCTGGAGATCCCGACCGTGCCGGGCAGCTTCGACAAGCTGCAGGAGCAGCTGGCGGAGATCGTCGACAAGATCCAGAAGATCCCGTTCGACAGCATCGGCCAGAACGCCAACGCGACCCTGGCCGAGCTCAATCGCACGCTGAAGAAGGTCAACGACGACGTGCTGCCGGAGTTCAAGACCACGCTGCAGGGCGCGCAGCAGACCCTGGGCAACGCCAACAACGCGCTGTCGGCGGATTCCCCGCTGCAGCAGAACCTGGGCGGCACCGTGCAGGAGATGCAGCGCACGGTGCGCTCGCTGCGCGTGCTGACCGATTACCTCGGCGCCCATCCGGACGCGCTGCTGCGTGGCCGCCGGGCGGACGCCCCGCCGGAACGCAACGCGCCGCCGGCCCCGACGTCGACGCAAGAAGGGAGCAAGCCATGATCCGCATCGGACATCTCGCCATCATCCTCGGCGGCGCGCTGGTGCTGGCCGCCTGCGGCGGCTCGGCGCCGGTGCGCTACTACACGCTGGTGCCGGCAGCGGATGCCTACGCGCCGACCGCGACGCAATCCGCCATCACGCCGTCCGCCGCGCCGTTCCAGTTCGAACTGCTGCCGGTCGGTGTGCCGGCCCAGGTCGACCAGCCGCAGCTGGTGGTGCGCCAGGGCGGGCAGGGCGTTGCGGTGCTGGACGGCGAACGCTGGATCGCCCCGCTGGGCGACGAGGTGCGCGGCGCGCTGTCGGCCGACCTGGCGCGCCAGCTGCACACCCAGGACGTGAGCGGCCTGCCGGCCGGCGCCAGGCCGGTGCTGCGCATCAAGGTCGACCTGCGCCGCTTCGACTCGGTGCCGGGCAGCTATGCGCTGCTCGATGCGGCATGGAGCGTGCGGCCGCTCAAGGGCGGCACGCCGGTCTCCTGCACCAGCCGCGTGCAGGAGAGCGTGGGCCAGGGCTATGCGGCCCTGGTGCAGGGCCACCAGCGGGCGCTGGACGGCCTGGCCGCGCAGATCGCCACGGCGGCGCAGGCGGTGGCCGCGGGCCAGGCCGCGGACTGTCCGGCGGGCTGAGCGCGACATGGCCGGAGGGCGGGTCCGCGCCCGCTCCCCGGTCCCCGGGCACCCTCGCATCTGCTAGTCTGCCGCGTTCACCCGCAGCCGCCGGCGGACTCCGGCTCGAGCTGCCGCAAACGAGTTCAGGCGCCGGACACATGCAGGACAACCAAGCAGCACAGGGCAGCACCGACCAGGCCAGCGAGCAGGCCGGTGAGCACAGTTATCGGGCGCAGGCGGTGGAGGCCGCCGCGCAGCAGTACTGGCGCGAGCAGCGCGCCTACGAGGTGAAGGAAGATCCTTCGCGCCCGAAGTTCTACTGCCTCTCGATGCTGCCGTACCCCTCCGGCGCCCTGCACATGGGCCACGTGCGCAACTACACCATCGGCGACGTGATCAGCCGCTTCCAGCGCATGAACGGCAAGAACGTGCTGCAGCCGATGGGCTGGGACGCGTTCGGCCTGCCGGCCGAGAACGCCGCGATCAAGAACAAGACCGCGCCGGCCAAGTGGACTTACCAGAACATCGAGCACATGCGCGGCCAGCTGCAGCGCATGGGTTTTGCCTACGACTGGACGCGCGAGTTCGCCACCTGCCGCCCGGAGTACTACCGCTGGGAACAGCTGATGTTCACCCGGCTGATGAAGAAGGGCCTGGCCTACCGCAAGAACGCGGTGGTGAACTGGGACCCGGTCGACCAGACCGTGCTGGCCAACGAGCAGGTGGTCGACGGCCGCGGCTGGCGCTCCGGCGCCCTGGTCGAGAAGCGCGAGATCCCGCAGTGGTTCCTCAAGATCACCGACTACGCGCAGGAACTGCTGGACGGCCTGGACACGCTGCCAGGCTGGCCCGACGCGGTGAAGACCATGCAGCGCAACTGGATCGGCCGCTCCGAAGGCCTGGAGATCCACTTCGCCGTCGAGGGCGAGGCCGAGCCGCTGACCGTGTTCACCACGCGTCCCGACACGCTGATGGGTGCCACCTTCGTCTCCATCGCCGGCGAGCATCCGCTGGCGCTGAAGGCCGCGCAGGGCAATACCGGGCTGGCTTCCTTCCTGGACGAACTGCGCCACGGCGGCGTGTCCGAGGCGGAACTGGAGACGCAGGAAAAGCGCGGCATGGCCACCGGCCTGTCCGCCATCCACCCGGTCACCGGCGAGAAGCTGCCGGTGTGGGTCGCCAACTTCGTGCTGATGGGCTACGGCACCGGCGCGGTGATGGCGGTGCCCGGGCATGACGAGCGCGACTTCGAGTTCGCGCACAAGTACGACCTGCCGATCAGGCAGGTGATCGCCGCCGGCGACGAGACCTACGATCCGGCCAAGTGGCAGGAGTGGTACTCCGACAAGACCCGCGCCGACATGCGCGTGGTCCACTCCGGCGCGCTGGACGGCAAGAATTACCGCGAGGCCTTCGATTACCTCGCCGCCACGCTGGAAGGCGAGGGCAAGGGCCAGCGCCGCGTCAACTGGCGCCTGCGCGACTGGGGCGTCAGCCGCCAGCGCTACTGGGGCTGCCCGATCCCGGTGATCTACTGCTCGAAGTGCGAGGCGGTGCCGGTGCCGGAAGACCAACTGCCGGTGGTGCTGCCGGAAGACGTCGCGTTCTCCGGCGTGCAGTCGCCGATCAAGGCCGACCCCGAGTGGCGCAAGACCACCTGCCCGCAGTGCGGCGGCCCGGCCGAGCGCGAGACCGACACCTTCGACACCTTCATGGAGTCGAGCTGGTACTACGCGCGCTACACCAGCCCCGGCGCCGATGCGCAGGTCGACGAGCGCGCCAATTACTGGCTGCCGGTGGACCAGTACATCGGCGGCATCGAGCACGCCATCCTGCACCTGCTGTACTTCCGCTTCTATCACAAGCTGATGCGCGACGCGGGCCTGGTGCAGGCCGACGAGCCGGCCACCAACCTGCTGTGCCAGGGCATGGTGATCGCCGAGACGTTCTATCGCGACAACGCCGACGGCTCGAAGGACTGGATCAATCCCGCCGACGTGGAAATCCAGCGCGACGAGAAAGCGCGCGTGGTCGGCGCGGTGCTGAAGAGCGACGGCCAGCCGGTGAAGATCGGCGGCACCGAGAAGATGTCCAAGTCCAAGAACAACGGCATCGACCCGCAGGCGATGGTGGAGAAGTTCGGCGCCGACACGGTGCGCCTGTTCTCGATGTTCGCCGCGCCGCCGGAGCAGTCGCTGGAATGGAGCGAGGCCGGCGTGGAAGGCATGGCGCGCTTCCTGCGCCGCTTCTGGCGCGAGGTGACCACGCACGCCGCGGGTCCTGACCACGCCGTGGTCGACCCGGCCGCGCTGGACGCCGGCCAGAAGGCGCTGCGCCGCCAGCTGCACGAGACCATCCAGAAGGTCGGCGACGACGTCGGCCGCCGCCACTCGTTCAACACCGCCATCGCCGCGCTGATGGAACTGCTGAACGCCCTGGGCAAGTTCGACGACCACAGCGAGCAGGGCCGCGCCGTGCGTCACGAGGCGCTGGAGGCGATGGTGCTGCTGCTCAATCCGGTGGTGCCGCATGTCAGCCACGCGCTGTGGCAGGTGCTGGGCCATCCGGCCGAGGTGCTGGAAGACCAGCCCTGGCCGAAGGCGGACGAAGCCGCGCTGGTGCGCGATTCGCTCACCCTGGCGGTACAGGTCAACGGCAAGTTGCGCGGTACCATCGAGATCGCCGCCGGCGCCTCGAAGGAGCAGGCCGAGCAGCTGGCCCTGGCGCACCCGAACGTGATCGCGTTCATGGAAGGCCAGAGCGTACGCAAGGTGATCGTGGTCCCGGGCAAGATCGTCAACATCGTCGCAGGATGAAATCCATGAGCCGCATGTTCAAAGCAACGCTGATGCTGGTGTCCGCCCTCGCGCTCACGGCGTGCGGCTTTCATCTCCGCCAGAGCGCGGCGCTGCCGTCCGCGATGCAGCACGTGCACCTGACGGTGAACGGCGGCATCGACCTGCAGCGCGACCTCGCCCGTGCGCTGGAAGCTTCCGGCGTGACGGTGGAAGACAAGCCCGGCCCCGGCATCGCCGAGCTGCGCGTCCCGCAGGCCGCCTTCAGCACCGAGACGCTCACCGTGAGCGGCTATGCGCGCGTCACCGAATACGCGGTGCGCTACCAGGTGCAGTTCCAGTTGAACGACGGCGCCGGCCAGGTGCTGCTGCCGCTGCAGAACATCAGCATGTCGCGCGAATTCAGCTACGACGCCACCAATACCATCGGCACCACGGCCCAGGTGGAAGAGATCCAGCGCAGCCTCAACGACGACATGGTGCAGTCCATCCTGTTCCGCCTGCAGGCGCTGCAGAAGCACGGCGGCGGCGCGGTGGCGCCGGCCGCGGCGTCTTCCTCCGCGCACTGAGCCCATGCCGCTCAATTCCACGCAGTGGCAGAAGGCGCTGGCTGGCGACAGCCTGCGTCCGGTGTACCTGCTGGCCGGCGAGGAACTGCTGGTGCTGGAAGCCGCCGACGCGCTGCGTGCGCAGGCGCGCCGCCTCGGCTACACCGAGCGCGAAGTGCTCGACGTCGGCAATCATTTCGACTGGGACGACCTGGCGCGCTCGGCCGCCGGCATGTCGCTGTTCGCCACGCGCCGCCTGCTCGACCTGCGCCTGCCCACCGGCCGCCCCGGCACCGAGGGCGCCAAGGCGATCAACGAGTTCTGCGCGAACCCGCCGCCGGACGTCACCCTGCTGATCACAGCGATCGAGTGGAGCAGCAAGCACGAGGGCGCGTGGACCAGGAACCTGGATGCCGCCGGCGCGCTGGTGGTGTTCAACGCGCCCAAGCCGCACGAATGGGCGGCCTGGGTAGGCGCGCGGCTGGCCTCGCGCGGCCTCAGCGCCACGCCGGACGCCGCCGCGCTGCTGGCCGAGCGCGTGGAGGGCAACCTGCTCGCCGCCGCGCAGGAGATCGACAAGCTCGCCGTGCTGCGCGGCGAGGGCGTTGGCGCCCGCATCGACGCGACCGAGATGGAACACCTGGTCGCCGACAGCGCGCGCTACGACGCCTTCAAGCTCACCGACGCGGCCTTCGCCGGCGACGGCGGCCGCGCGCTGCACATCCTGGCCGGCCTGCGCGCCGAGGGCGACGAGCTGATCGCGCTGATGGGCTGGCTGGTCAATCAATTGCAGCTGGCGCTGCGCCTGGCCAATGCGCGCGATTTCGCCGCGCAGGCCCGCGCCGAGCGCCTGTGGCCGGCGCGCGAGCAGCTGTTCCGCAAGGCGCTGCGCCGTGCGCCGCGCGAGCACTGGCTGCAGTGCCTGGCGCGCGCCGCGCGCATCGACCGCATCGCCAAGGGCCGCGAGGCCGGCGATGCCTGGCTGGAGGCGGAACGCCTGATCGCCGTCATCGCCGAACCGCGGGCCGCCAGCGCACTCGCATGAAGCCCCTGGCGCTGTTCGGCGGCACCTTCGATCCGGTGCACCTGGGTCATCTGAGCGTGGCCTGGGAAGCGGCCGAGCTGCTCGACGCCGAGGTGCGGCTGATGCCGGCCAATGTGCCGCCGCACAAGCCGGCACCGCTGGCGAATGCGGAGCAGCGGGTGGCGATGCTGCACGCGGCGTTGCAGAAGCAGGGCCGCTTGGCGGTGGATACGCGGGAGCTGCGGCGCGGCGGGCCGTCGTATACGTATGACACGTTGTGCGAGTTGCGCGCTGAGGTAGGTGCGCGGCCGCTGGTGTTGCTGCTCGGTGTCGATGCCTTCGCCGGGTTGCCGAGCTGGCATCGCTGGCGCGAGTTGTTCGAGGTGGCGCACCTGGGTGTGTTGAGTCGGCCCGGCGTCGAGCCGGAATTGCCGCATACGCTGTGGACGGAGATCGAGGCACGTCGTACCGACGATGTGGCCGAACTGCACGCGCACCCGGCAGGCCGGGTGATCGAACTGGCGGTAACGCCGCTGGAGATTTCCGCCACGCGCATTCGCGAACTGCTGGCGGCGGGACGCGACCCGCGTTATCTGCTGCCCTGCGGGCTGTTCGAAGATCCGGCGCTGCTCGCGCCGTACCGCAGAACGTAGGTTGGGGTGAGCCGCAGGCGAACCCCAACATTGCCGTGCACCCGGATGTTGGGGTTCGCCTGCGGCTCACCCCAACCTACGCGGCTAGTCAGGCACCCCGCGGCACAAACCGCAGCGCCACCGAATTCATGCAGTAGCGCAACCCCGTCGGTCGCGGTCCATCCGTGAACACATGCCCCAGATGGCTGTCGCATCCGGCGCAGCTCACTTTCGTGCGCACCATGCCCAGGCTGTAGTCGTTGCTCTCGACGATGTTCGCCTTCGCGATCGGCTGCCAGAAGCTCGGCCAGCCGGTGCCGGAGTCGAACTTGGTGGATGCGTCGAACAGCGCGGTGTCGCAGCCGGGGCAGCGGAACAGGCCTTTTGCATGCAGGTTCCAGTACTGCCCGCTGAAAGGACGCTCGGTCGCTTCGCGGCGCATCACGTCGAACGCATCGGCGGAAAGCCGCTGGCGCCATTGCGTGTCGGTCAGTACCAGCTTCTGCACGTGGCAAGGGCCGAGGTGGTGGCCGTCGGCGTCGGCGAAGCATTCGAGGATCAGGTCTTTGGCGGCGGTAGGCGCTGCGGCGGACGCGGTAGCGAGGGGCGATGCGCCGCGGGGCCATAGCAGCGCGGTAGCTGCGACGCCGGCACCACCTAGCGCGAGGATGCGCAGGAACGAGCGGCGCTGTTCGTTCTGGACGTTGCGGATAGAGCGGGTGTTCATGGGAGCCTCTGCGTTGAGTACTGATCGGTCCGACATCAGTGGGCGTCGGTGTATTTCCTCAGTCTCCAGATCCAATTCCTTCTCCCTCCGGGAGAAGGTGCCGGCAGGCGGATGAAGGTTCGGGCGGAGTGGAGCGCACCACTTCGGCCGTACCCTCACCCCAACCCCTCTCTCCCACGGGGACTACCTTCGGGTCGCCGGAGGGAGAGGGACTTTGCGCTGCGCACTTGCGGGCGCATCAACCGAAAGTGAAGGCGTAGGCGCGCACGTCCGGGTCGAGGAATTCGATCTCGAACTGCCGCTCGCCGGTGCCCTGCGCCTGGCGCACCAGCTGGTACAGGCGCTGCGTGGTCACCGTGCCGTTGCCGCCGGCGTCGGTATCCATGCCGTGGTCGGCGCCGGGCGCCTTGCCGTCGATGCGCACGCGGAAGCGCACCGGCTTGCCGTCGGCACCGGGGCCGAGCACCAGGTGCAGGTCGCGGCCGCGGAAGCGGTAGACGATGCGGCCGCCGGCGGCATCGAGCCGCGCATCTTCGGAGCCCACGGTCCAGGCGCCGTCGAACGACCACTGGTTGGCGCGCAGCGTGGCGGGCACGTGGTAAGTCTCGCGGTCGTTGCGGATCAGCGGGCCGCCGACGAAGTTCTGCGCGCGCGCATAGCCGACGTAGGTTTCCGGCGAGCGGTCGGCGGCCTGCGAATCGGCGGCTTCGGCGCCCTTTGCGTCCGGCTGCACGTAGCCGCCGGGAAGATCCTTCTGGCCGGCCTCGGTGAGCAGTTGGCGGATCACGTCCTCGCTCTGCGCATAGCCGCCTTCGCCGAAATGGTGGTGGCGGATGCGGCCCTGCGTGTCGATGAAGTAATGCGCGGGCCAGTAGCGGTTGTTGAAGCCCTGCCAGATCGCATAGTCGTTATCGAGCGCGACCGGATAGTTCACGCCCAGGTCCTGCACCGCGCGCCGCACGTTGCCCAGGTCCTTCTCGAAGGCGAATTCCGGCGCGTGCACGCCGAGTATCACCAGGCCGTGGTCCTTGTACTTGTCGGCCCAGGCGCGCACGTAGGGCAGGGCGCGGATGCAGTTGATGCAGGAATAGGTCCAGAAATCGACCAGCACCACCTTGCCGCGCAGCGAAGCGGCGGTCAGCGGCGTGCTGTTGATCCACGCGGTGGCACCGGCCAGCGACGGCAGTTGGCCTTCGACCGGCAGCGCTTCGCCGGCCTTGCGCTCCGGCTGCGGCGCGGGCGGCGGCGTCACCGCGTCGACCAGGCGCTGCTCGATGCCGCCGGTGCTGGCCAGCGAGACGCGGGTGAGCAGGCCGGTATCCAGGCCCAGCGCGATCGCCGCCACGCCGGCCAGCACCAGCACGCCGAGCACGCGGCGCACCCATTCGCCCGCGCCGAGCGAACGCTTCATCAGCGCGAACACCTTGCCGCCGACCAGCAGCGCCAGCGCCAGCGAGGTCGCCGCGCCGGCGGCGTAGGTGAGCAGCAGCAGGGTGGTCTGCACGCTGGCGCCGTTGAGCGCGGCGCCGGTCAGCAGCAGGCCCAGGATCGGCCCGGCGCAGGGCGCCCACAGCAGGCCGGTGGCGATGCCGAGGCCCGCGGCGGACAGCGCCGAGCCTTCGTCGCTTTCCGCGCGTTGCGTGAGGCGATTGCCCAGGGCCACGAACGGTCGGGCGATCCAGTCCGCGATACGCGGCGACAGCAGGGTCAGCCCGAGCAGCGCCAGCACGATCAAGGCCACCCAGCGTCCGTATTGGTTGGCGCGCACCGCCCAGCCGCCGCCCACCGCCGCCAGCGTGGCGACCAGGGCAAAGGTCAGCGCCATGCCCAGCAGCATCGGCAGGCCGTTGCGCAGGAACGGACGGTCGGCGCGGGCGAACACGAACGGCAGCACCGGCAGGATGCAGGGGCTGAGGATGGTCAGCACGCCGCCGAGGTAGGCAAGGATCAGTACGAGCATGGAGGCGAATCCAGGAGCAGGTTGATGGGCTATTCGGAGCGGCGCGGCAGGGAGTTACCTCGCGCAGAAAATCTTCGCCGCGGGTAACCCTGGACCCGTGTCCTGCGAAGAACGCTCGAACTCCTGCCGCGAGCCGGCCATGCATGCGAGCTTGACCGCGGACGGCGCCTTGGGTCTAGATGGCGTATTCCGCCGTCCGGATTCACGCGCCGCCTTGTCCGCCACCACCGCCAGCGACCAGCACGAAGCCGACCGGCGCCGCGCGGCGTGGATGGCTGCGGCGCAGGCGGGCGACCGCCGCGCCTACGAGCGCGTGCTGGCCGATTCGCTGCCGCTGATCCGCGCCGCCGCGCGCCGGCAGGGCGTGCCGATCGACAACATCGACGACGTGGTGCAGGAGACCCTGCTCACCGTGCATCGCGTGCGTCATACCTACGATCCTTCGCGCTCGTACGACGCCTGGATCACCGCCATCGCCTCGCGCCGCGCGATCGACGCGCTGCGCAGCCACGGCCGCCGCGACCGCCGCGAGCTGCACGACGAGCAGGTCCTCGACATGCAGACCGACCATGCCGACGCCACGCTCGATACCGAGCGCGAGCAGGCCGCGCGGCGCCTGCATGCGGCGATCGCCACGCTGCCGCCCGGCCAGCGCGAAGCGGTGGAACAGCTGGCCCTGCGCGAACGCTCGCTCGCCGAGGCGGCGCAGCACACCGGCCGCAACGCCGGCGCGCTGAAGGTCAACCTGCATCGCGCGCTGAAGGCGCTGCGCAACCGTATCCACGGAGATTCCTGATCGCCATGTCCGACCCACGCAACCACCACGCCCTGATCGACGCGCTCGGCGGCGAGCTGGCGCCGGTGCGCCGGCTGCCGCCGCCGTGGCGGCGCGCGGCCGGGTGGCTGCTGGTGGTGGCCGCCATCGCCGCGGCGCTGTTCGCGCATTACGGCCCCGACGGCATGCTGCGGCGCTGGGCGGGCACGCCGGACCTGGCCTGGGCCGGCGTCGGCGCGGTGCTGACCGCGATCACCGCCGCCTGGGCGGCCTTCACGCTGGGCGTGCCCGGGCGCAGCCCGCGCTGGGCCTGGCTGCCGCTGGCGCCGGCGCTGCTGTGGATCGGCGCGAGCGGACTGGGCTGTCTGCGCGACTGGGTCGCCCCGGGCACGGTGGTGGCGGGGCCGCACCAGCCGATCGGCTGCCTGCAATTCATCCTGGCCTTCTCGGTGCCGCTGTCGGCGCTGCTGATCTGGCTGCTGCGCCGCGCCTGCCCGCTGCGGCCGGTGCTCACCGCGATGCTGATCGGCCTGGCCAGCGCCGCCGCCTCGGCAAGCCTGCTGGAGATCTGCCACGAGTTCGATGCCGCGGCCAGCGATTTGCTGACGCATGCGCTCGCGGTGGTGCTGGTGATCGGCATCAATGCCGCGATGGGCGGCCGCCTGTTGCAATCGCGCTGAGATTTTTCGGCAGATCGTCAGTTTCGCGACAGCCGTACGAACTTTCGTTTCCCTGGTGCGACGCAACGCGCGGCGTGCGCGGCGCGCATGCTCGCGACGTCGCGTCACGGCGCAAAGCACGCTGAAGCGCATCGCACCGCAGCTGACGGCCGGGTGATGCCGCAGTGAACGCAAGAACCGCGCTCTGAGGCATCGCAACACGGCATTCACGCGAAGCGGGCGAGACGGTATTGACGCTGAACGGCGCGGTTTTCCCTGGCGAAGGTCGCGCGGGCCAGCGAGATAGGCTTGCCGGGTCGGCGGCGCAGGAGGGGGCGCTGCCGCGGCGTCGTGGCGGAAACGTTGTGTACCGCCTGACGCAGCGTGTCCGCCGCCGGTTCGCCGGTGGCGGTACCGCCGGGGCGGCCCGGGAGGGGGCCGCCCCGGCTCTTTATGTCGCAGAGCTGTTCTTGAAAGTTTGGGGAAGCGCGGCTCCTGGCCGCAGAAACTCACTACTGAAGGAGAACGCATCCATGAAAGTTTCCCGTAACGCCGTCCTCGGTCTTTCCATCGCACTCGCTCTCGCTGCAGGCATCGGCCAGGCCAGCGCGCAGGAAACCACCCCCGCCGCTTCGTCGACCTCGATGAAGTCCGACACGCAGATGAAAAAGGACTCGATGAAGTCCAACGACTCGATGAAGTCGAGCGATTCGATGAGCTCCGGCGACTCGATGAAGTCCGACACCGGCGCCAAGCCGCACCACAAGAAAGGCCACAAGAAGACCGCCGAACCGGCTTCGTCCTCGACCGCCGGCCACTGATCGAAACTTGCTGTCGCACGCGCGGCCCTCTCCGGCGACGGGGAGGGCCGCTGCGTTTCCGTGGTGTAATGCGCGGGTTTCGCGAGGAGACTTGTCTGAGGAGATCCGCGATGGCCCCTTCTTTCGTCGCGCGGCTCGGCATCGAGCATCCGCTGATCCAGGCGCCGATGTCCGGCTCCACCACGCCGGCCCTGGTCGCCGCCGTTTCCAATGCCGGTGCGCTGGGCTCGCTGGGCGCGGGTTACCTGGAGCCGCAGGCCATCCTCGACCAGGCCGACGAGGTGCGCACGCTCAGCGACAAGCCGTTCGGGCTCAACCTGTTCGTGCTGCCGGAAAGCTTCGAGGTGGACATGGCCGCGGTCGACGCCGCGCGCCGCGCGCTCGATGCGCTGATGGAACGCGAGGGGCTGGCTGTCCGCACCGCCATCCCGGCGCGCTGGGCGCCATCCTTCCATGACCAGTTCGCCGCGCTGTGCGAGGCGCGTCCCGCGGTGGCGAGCTTTGCCTTCGACCTGATCACTTCCGCGCAGGTGCGCCAGCTCAAGCAGCTGGGCATCGTGGTAGTCGGCACCGCCACCACCGTGGCCGAGGCGCGTGCCTGGGAAGCGCTCGGCGCCGACGCCGTGAGCCTGCAGAGTGCGGAAGCGGGCGGCCATCGCGGCACCTTCCTGCACGATGCCGAGGACGGCATGATCGGCCTGTTCGCGCTGCTGCCGCTGGCGGCGCGCGCGGTGAAGATCCCGCTGATCGCCGCCGGCGGCATCATGGACGGCCGCGGCATGCTCGCCGCCGAAGTACTGGGCGCCGCCGCCAGCCAGCTGGGCACGGCCTTCCTGGCCTGCCCGGAATGCGGCGCGGCGGCGGGCTGGAAGCGCGACCTGCCGCAGTCGGCCGAGCAGGACGTCACCACCATCCGCAGCTTCTCCGGCCGCGCCGCGCGCGGCCTGCGCAACACCTACGTAAAGGCCATGGCAGATATCTCGGCCAGCCTGCCGGCCTATCCGGTCACCAACGCGCTGACCTCGCCGCTGCGCAAGGCCGCCGTCGCCGCTGGCCGCCCGGACCTCACCAACGAATGGTGCGGGCAGGGCGCCGGGCTGTCGCGCACCATGCCGGCCGGCGAGCTGGTCGCCGTGCTCATGGACGAGTACGCCCAGGCGCGCCGCGCTTTCGCATTCGATTGAAACCTGGGGTGGAACCCAGGCTTGACGCGGCTTCGCGGGTGCGGCGGTATACTGCGCCCGCGCCGCCGCCTGATGCTGGCAGCGTACCGTTCCGCACTGAGGGCACGCCCACTTGAGTCAGACTTCCCAACGCAACAAGGCGGCCGACACCGCCACCCTCCGCAAGCACGTCATCGACGCGCTCGAAGAACTGAAAGCCAAGGACATCCGCGAGATCGATGTTCGCGGCAAGACCTCCATCGCCGACCTGCTGGTCATCGCTTCCGGCACCTCCGCGCGACACGTCAAATCCATTGCCGACGAAGTGGTCAAGTTCGCCAAGAAGGCGGGCGTGATGCCGCTCGGCGTGGAAGGCGAGCAGGAAGCCGAATGGGTGCTGGTGGATCTGGGCGACGTGATCGTCCATGTGATGCTGCCGCGCATCCGCGAGTTCTACGGCCTCGAGCGGCTGTGGACCGTGGGCGACCGCGAGCAGGACAGCCAGGCCGTCGGCGCGGGCTGAGCGCCCGCGCCGGGTTTGCTTCGCGCGGCACCGGCGACGGTGCACGCCATGTCTTTGTCACCCTCTTTTTTCGATCCCGCCGCCTTCCGCCCATGCGCGCCCGTTTGATTGCCGTCGGTGAACGCATGCCCGCCTGGGTGGCCGAAGGCTTCGCCGAATACCGCAAGCGCCTCTCGCACGAGCTGCCGCTGGAGCTGGTCGAGCTCAAGCCGGGCGTGCGCGGCAAGGGGCGCGACGACGCGCGTGCGATCCAGGACGAAGGCGCCGCGATCCTGGCGGCGCTGCCGCGCGATATCCACGTGGTCGCACTCGACGGTCGCGGCAAGACCTGGTCCAGCGAAGATCTCGCCGCGCAGCTGGCGAAGTGGCGCATGTCCGGCCGCGACCTGGCCTTCCTGATCGGCGGGCCGGACGGCCATGCGCCCGAGGTGCTGGCGCGCGCGGACCAGCGCTGGTCGCTCGGTCCGCTCACCCTGCCGCACATGCTGGTGCGGCTGGTGCTGGCCGAGCAGCTGTATCGCGCCACCACGCTGCTGGCCGGGCATCCCTACCACCGGGCCTGACCCTCCGGTGCAAGCGCTTGGGCTTGCTATGCTCGCCGCACTTTTCCCGCGGCGGGTCATTCCATGTCCATCATCGTGCGGCAGGCCACCATCCATGATCTCGACCTCGTCGCGCCGCTGTTCGACGCCTATCGCCAGTTCTACGCGCAGCCGGCGGATCTCGCGCTGGCGCGGCGATTCCTGGAAGAGCGTTTCCGGCATGCGGAATCGGTCGTCCTGCTGGCATTGAACGAAGCGACCGGCGAGGGCGTCGGTTTCACCCAGCTGTATCCGCTGTTTTCCTCGGTGCGCGCGACGCGCCGCTACCTGCTCAACGACTTGTTCGTGACGCCGGAAAAGCGCCGCTTTGGCGTCGCCGCCGCGCTGCTGCACGCAGCCACCGCGCATGCCCGCGCCATGGGCATGGCCGGCATGTCGCTGTCCACCGCCAACGACAACCTGCCGGCGCAGCGCCTGTACGAATCGATGGGCTGGCAGCTCGACAGCGGCTTCCGCGAATACCACCTCACGCTGTGAAAGGGTCCCCGATGCTTTACCTCGCTTCGCAATCGCCGCGCCGGCGCCAGCTGCTGGAGCAGATCGGCGTCGCCTTCACACCGATCGACGTGGACGTGCCCGAACAGCGCGAGCCGGGCGAGCTGCCGCTGCACTACGTCAGCCGCGTCGCGCGCGACAAGGCGCGCGCCGGCATGGCGGGCCTGCCGCCGGATGCGCTGGTGCTGAGCGCGGATACCGAGGTGGTGCTGGACGACGAAGTGTTCGGCAAGCCGGCGGATGCCGCCGACGCCGCGGCGATGCTGCGCCGGCTCTCCGGCCGCACGCACGAGACCATCTCGGTGGTGTGGGCGGTGCAGGGCGCGCGCGCGGAAAGCGCGACCAGCGTGTCGCGCGTGCGTTTCGCCGTGTTGAGCGACGAGGACATCGCCGCCTACGTCGCCAGCGGCGAGCCGTTCGGGCGCGCCGGCGCCTATGCGATCCAGGGCCTGGGCGCGACGCTGATCGAGCATCTGGAGGGCAGCTACACCGGCGTGATGGGCCTGCCGGTGTTCGAGACCGCGCGCCTGCTGCGCCGCTTCGACCCGGCGTAGGTTGGGGTGAGCCGCAGGCGAACCCCAACAGGCGTTCGTTCGTGCAGGCCCGTTGGGGTTCGCCTGCAGCTCACCCCAACCTACGATGCGCTCACCACGAACCACGACACCACCGCCAGCGCATTGTTGACGCCATGCGCCAGCACCGCCGGCCACAGCGAGCCCGAAGCCAGCCGCAGCCACGCCAGCACCATGCCGAGCAGCAGCAGGTTGGGCAGGGCGTACCACAGGAAACCGAGGTCAGGCAGGTGCACGCAGGCGAACAGCGCCGCGGTGATGAACATCGCCGCGCCCGCCGGCGCATGGCGCAGCGCCGCCGACAGCAGCACGCCGCGGAACAGCAGTTCCTCCACCAGCGGCCCCAGCGTCACCACCAGCAGCGCCAGCGGCATGCGCAGCAGCGGCGAGGCGGCGGCGCCGAGCTGCTTGATGTCCTGGCTGACTTCGTGGCCGCGCGCGAACCATTGCGTAAGCAGGCCGCCGACGATGGGCAGCACCAGGCCCGCCGCCAGCGCGATCGCGTAATAACCGGCCTGCGCAGACGGCGCGAAGCCGAAGCCGGGCGGCGCCGGCAGCCGCCATAGTGCGGGCCAGCGGCGGCGCGCCAGCAGCAGGGTCACCGTCGCGGTGATCAGCAGGGTGAGCATCACCATCAGCGCGTTGACGTCCGAGCGCAGCAGCAGCGCCTGGATCTGCGCCATCGCCTCGCCGTGGCGGAAGCCGTGCAGCACGCCCACGGTGAGGCCGAGCAGCAGCCCGACCACCGCGCCCACCACGTATTGCAGCAGGAAGTACAGCGCGATCAGCCCCAGCGCGGCCCACAACGTGGGCGCCACCGGTGCCGGCGTGAACGCGGAGTCAAGGCGTGGGGCTTCCATCGGGTTCATCCTGCTGCGGGTGGATCGGCCTCAAAGCCCAGGCCAGGCCGTTGCCCCTACTCCCTGACTGTTCCGACGCACCCACGCTAAACGCCGCCGCCGCGGCCGCGCAATCCTGCCCTTCGTCATGGTCGCTGCGGAAGCGCCCTGTATAGTGGCCGGACTTGCACGGAGGAAGCAGGCGTCCAGGCGCCGACCCATGTTCGCATTCGACTGGCTTGCCGACCCCACCGCCTGGATCGGTCTCTTCACCCTGGTGGTGCTGGAGATCGTGCTGGGCATCGACAACCTCGTGTTCATCGCGATCCTGGCGGACAAGCTGCCGCCGCAGCAGCGCGATCGCGCGCGCCTGATGGGCCTGGGCCTGGCGCTGGCGATGCGGCTGGTGCTGCTGGGCGCGATGTCCTGGCTGGTCAAGCTCACCGCGCCGCTGTTCGACTGGAACGGCTTCTCGCTGTCCTGGCGCGACATCATCCTGCTGCTCGGCGGCGTGTTCCTGCTGTTCAAGGCGACGCTGGAACTGCACGAGCGCCTGGAAGGCGGCGACGGCCATGAAGGCGGCAATCGCGCGCACGCCCGTTTCTGGCTGGTGGTGACGCAGATCGTGGTGCTGGACGCGGTGTTCTCGCTCGATTCGGTGATCACCGCGGTCGGCATGGTCGACCAGCTGTCGGTGATGATGATCGCGGTGGTGATCGCGATGATCCTGATGATCAGCGCCAGCAAGCCGTTGACCGCCTTCGTCAACGCACGGCCCACGGTGGTGATCCTGTGCCTGTCCTTCCTGCTGATGATCGGCTTCAGCCTGGTCGCGGAAGGCCTCGGCTTCCACATCCCGAAGGGTTATCTGTACGCGGCGATCGGCTTCTCGATCATGATCGAGGTGTTCAACCAGACCATGCGCCGCAATCGCCGCCGCCTGCTGTTCAGCAGCCCGCGCAAGCTGCGCGACCGCACCGCGCGCGCCGTGCTGCGCCTGCTCGGCGCCGGCGGCGAGGAAGAGGAAGACGTGTCCAAGGCCGCCGACACGGCCGCCGACACCGGCATCGGCGTGTTCGGCAAGGACGAACTGGCGATGGTGCGCGGCGTGCTGGACCTGGCGCAGCGGCCGGTGCGCTCGATCATGACCCCGCGCACCGAGATCAACTGGGTGGACCCGCGCGAAGACGCCGAAACGCTGCGCACGGAAGTCACCGCGTCCTCGCATGCGTGGCTGCCGGTAGCGGGCGACGACCTCGACCAGCTGGTCGGCGTGGCCTCCTCGCGCGACCTGCTGGCCAGCCTGCTCGAGCACGGTCGCATCGAGACTGGGCAGGTGGTGCGCAAGCCGCTCACCGTGCTGGAGTCGCTCAGCGTGCTGCGCCTGATCGACGAATTCCGCCGCTCGCCGCTGCAGGTGGCGCTGGTGGTGGACGAATACGGCAGCGTGCTCGGCCTGGTCACGCCGACCGACGTGCTGGAGACCATCGCCGGCGAATTCCCCGGCGAGGACAGCGGCGATCCGTCGGCCGTGCAGGAAACCAGCGGCGCCTGGCTGCTCGACGGCGGCCTGGACCTGCGCCGCGCCGAGCACCTGCTCAACCGCACGCTGAGCGATGACGGCAGCTTCTCCACCCTGGCCGGCTACGTGCTGGAGCAGCTCGGCCGGCTGCCGCGCGAAGGCGACAGCCTGGACAGCGAAGGGCTGCGCTTCGAGGTGATGGCGATGGACGGCGCGCGCATCGAGCGGCTGCGGGTAACGCCGGCGGACTGACGCTCAGCCCGGCAGCAAGGCCTTGCCCAGGCCGACCGTGCCGATCGCCAGGGTGGCCAGCAGTCCGATCGCGCTCACCACGAAGCCGCCTTCACGCCTGGCGGGATCGCGCAGATAGGCCGCCGCGTACCACACGCGTCCGAGCACCCACACCAGCCCCGCGATGCCGGCCCACAGCGGCGCGCCATAGCCGGCGGCCAGCCACAGCGCCGGCAGGAACATCAGGGTCGCCTCCAGCGTGTTCATCTGCACCCGGAACGCGCGCTCGAAGGCGGGGTGGCCGCTGGTCGCGGGCGCCTTGATGCCGTACAGCCCGCGGGCGCGGCCCACCACGTAGGAAGTGCCGGCCTGCAGCAGCACGGTGAGCAGGACGACCACGGCGGGGAGGTGCTGGAACATAAATTTCCTTGGGGGTAGGTTGGGGTGAGCATAGCGAACCCCGACGAGGCGTCACGGTTCGCCGTACCGTCTGTCGGGGTTTTCACCCCAACCTACGTGGCGCGGGCGCAGACATGGCGTTATCGTCCGCCGCGACGCCCACGCAGAAAGGCACCTACATGGATTGGCAGAAAGGCGAGCGCAGTCAGAACGTCGAGGTCGACAGCGGCGGTGGCGGCGGCCCGCGCTTCGGCGGCGGCCGGGGCCTCGGGATCGGCGGCATCGTGATCCTGGCCATCCTGGGCATGGTGTTCTTCAAGGACCCCACCGCGCTGCTCAGCCAGGTCGACCAGGGCGGCGGCCAGGTCGCCGCGCCCAGCGGCCAGCCGGCCCAGGTCGATCCGCAGCAGAAGGATTTCGTCAGCGCCGTGCTCGGCTCCACCGAGAAGACCTGGGGCGACCTGTTTGCCGCCAACGGCCGCCAGTACGTGCAACCCAAGTTGGTGCTGTTCAACGGCGGAGTGAACACCGCCTGCGGCGCGGCCTCGACCGCGGTCGGTCCGTTCTATTGCCCCGGCGACCAGCGCGTATACCTGGACCTGGCCTTCTTCCAGGAGCTGCAGGACCGCTTCCACGCTTCCGGCGACTTCGCCCGTGCCTACGTGATCGCGCACGAAGTCGGCCACCACGTGCAGAACCTGCTGGGCGTATTCGACCGCGCCGAGCAGGCGCGCCGCCAGGGCGCGCGGATGGAAGGCGCCGATGGCCTGTCGGTGCGCCAGGAACTGCAGGCGGACTGCTTCGCCGGCGTGTGGGCCAACCACAGCCAGGAGCGCCTGCACTGGCTGCAGGCCGGCGACATCGAGTCCGCGCTCAACGCCGCCAGCAAGATCGGCGACGACACCCTGCAGCAGCAGGCGCGCGGCCGCGTGATGCCGGACTCCTTCACCCACGGCACCTCGGCGCAGCGCGTGAAGTGGTTCCGCGCCGGCTTCGACAGCGGCAACGTCAGTAGCTGCAACACCTTTGCCGGCGAGCCATAGCGGGTCGTAGCTTGGGGTGAGCCGCAGGCGACTGCGAAGGCAGGATGCCGTAGCGAACATCCGCGTAGCGGATGGCCCGAAGGGCGGGCTGCTGAGGCAGCCCGTAATCCCAACGGTGGTCCGATGTGCAGGTTCGTTGGGGTTCGCCTGCGGCTTACCCCAACCTACGCCGTACGGCGCCGCGGCAAACCGGAAGGCATAGGCCGGAAAGCCCGCTGCCAGGCGGGCTTGCTTCGTTCTAGAATCCCGCCGCCGCGCGCCAGGGGGTGCGCTTTCGTCAACCGCGATGAGCCATCCGTGCCTGCGCTGCGGCGCCTGCTGTGCCCACTACCGCGTGGCATTCCACTGGTCCGAGGCCGAGGCCTTCATGGGCGGCACGGTGCCGGCGGAACTGACCGAACAGATCGACCCGCACCGCCTGGCCATGCGCGGCACCCAGGCGCGGCAGCCGCACTGCGTGGCGCTGCAGGGCGTGGTGGGCGAATCGGCGCATTGCGGCATCTATGCCCAGCGGCCTTCGGTGTGCCGCGAAGTGATCCCGGCCTGGGAATCCGGCGCACCCAGCGCGCAATGCGACAAGGCGCGCGCCGCGTACGGCCTGGCGCCGCTGACGCCGGAAGACTGGGCGGAACCTTTGCAGCCGCAGAGCGCCTGACTCAGCGCGGCGCGCCGAGTCAATGCGACCCGCTGCTTCAATGCGGTGTGTTGTCGAACGCCAGCGCGAACTGCTTCAACTCGCCCTCGTTGAGGTCCGACACCGCCACAAAGCGCATGCCGCCCTGGCGCCAGTCGATCACCGTGTAGCCGTGCCGCCGGGCGATCGCCTGCGGCGTGTCAGCGCCGTCCGCCGGCCACTGGTACAGGTTGATCGCGTGCATGCGGCGCCGGTACACCAGGGCCGCCACGCTGCGTCCGCCGATCGCGTCCAGGCGGCCGCCGGCCAGCGGGAAGCCTTCCTCGGCCAGCTCCTTCACCCGCGGTGCGAAATCCAGCTTGCCCTCGAACCAGGGCTTGACCGTGTGCTGGTCGGTCGAGACCACGTCCATCAGGTGCTGCGGCTGTAGTGAGCGCAGGTGGCCGGAGATCGCCTCGTCGACCACGGCGGCGGGCGCCGCATCCGGCCGCGCCAGCCACAGCCAGGCCGGCGTCGACAGCAGCAGCGCGCCGATGAAGCCGGCCGCGGCGGCCAGGGCCACCGGGTGGCGGCGGCGCGCTGCGGCGACGGGGACCGGCGGCGCCTCCCATTGGCGGCGCAGCGCGTCGGGCGCGCGGCGGTACAGCTCGGGCTGGGCCAGCGCCTTGCGCAGTCGTTCGTGTTCGCGCTGCGCCGCGGCGCAGACAGGGCAGGCAGCGAGGTGGCGTTCCATCTGCGCGCTCTGGGCGGCGTCGAGCTCGTCGTCGAGATAGGCGTGCAGCAGGCGCGACTCATCGCAGGTCATGGCGGCGCCCCTCCTTCGGTCGATGCGTGAGTTCTTCCCGCAAGCGTTCGCGGGCACGCGCCAGCCGCGACATCACGGTGCCCATCTTCTGGCCGGTGATGGCGGCGATCTCTTTGTACGAACACTCTTCCAGCTCCCGCAGCACCAGCACTTCGCGCCACGTCTCGGGCAGGCGTGCCAGCGCTTCCTGCAGGGCGCCCACGTCCACCGCGAGCAGGGCCACGCTTTCCGGCGACGGGCCGGGATCGATCAACGGATGCGCTTCGTCGTCCAGCGGATCGCGCGCCAGCTCCGGCGCGTGCCTGGCGCGCAGCGTGTAGAAGGTGTTGCGCACGATCGCCAGCAGCCACACCCGCGCGTCCGTGCCGTGGAAGCTGTCGAAATAGCGCAACGCCCGCACCATCGCTTCCTGCACCACGTCCTGCGCATCCGCGTCGTTGCGGGTCAGCCAGTGGGCGAGGTTGTAGGCCGCGTCCAGGTACGGCAGCACCAGCGCCTGGAAGCGCGCGTTGGCGGCGGCTTCGGCACGGTGCGGCAGCAGGGGCGCATCGATGGTCATGGGAGCAACTACCTCGCTGCGCGCGACTTTATTCCCGGCGCCGAAAAGCGGGAATAGGCCGCCGGGAGCGCCGGTATTGCGAATCGCCGGCATCGCGTCGATACCGGTCACGCAGGCCTGCCGGCCGTCCATTCGGAGCGCACCATGCAAGATCACGACGACAACCAGAAAGAAGCGGTGCCAGGCCGCCGCCAGTTCCTCCACTGCATGGCCTGGGCCGGGGCCGGCACGCTGTGGCTGATGAAGGGCGGGGTGCTGCAGGCCCATGCCCTGGACGGCCTGGCCGGGGACGAGGCGGCCGATGCCAGCTTCAGCTTCGTGCAGATCAGCGATTCGCATATCGGCTTCCACAAGGAACCCAATCCCGACGTGGTCGCCACGCTGCGCGCCGCGCTGGCCAAGATCAACGCGCAGCCGGACAAGCCGGATTTCCTGCTGCACACCGGCGACCTCACCCACCTGTCCAAGCCGGAGGAATTCGACACGCTGTCCGGCGTGATGCAGGAAGCGAAGGCGGCGCACACCTTCTACGTGCCCGGCGAGCACGACGTGATCGGCGACAACGGCGCGGAGTTCTTCCGCCGCTTCGGCCAGCACCAGTCATCCGGCGGCTGGTACAGCTTCGACCATCGCGGCGTGCATTTCGTCGGCCTGGTCAATGTGCTGAACCTCAAGGCCGGCGGCTTCGGCTCGCTCGGCGCCGACCAGCTGGCGTGGCTGAAGAAGGATCTCGCGTCGCGCTCGGCGGAAACGCCGGTGGTGGTGTTCGCGCACATGCCGCTGTGGCAGCTGTATCCGCAGTGGGGCTGGGGCACCGACGACAGCGCCGAGGCGATGAGCTATCTGCGCCGCTTCGGTTCGGTCAGTGTGCTCAACGGGCATATCCACCAGATCCAGCAGAAGGTCGAAGGCAACATCACCTTCTACACCGCGCGCTCGACGGCGTATCCGCAACCCGCACCGGGCAAGGCGGATGCGCCAGGGCCGCTGAAGGACATCGCGCCGGGCTCGCTGCAGACCTACCTGGGCGTGCGCGAAGTGCGCCATGTGCGGGGCAAGCAGGCGCTGGCGGTGACCGAGGAGGTGCTGGCATGAGCGGCTGGCAGGCATGGCTGCGCGCGCTGGCGCTGGGCGTGGCGGCGCTGGGCGCGGGCCCGGCCGCCGCCGGCAAGGCGCCGGAGGCGAAGGTCGAGATCAAGCATTTCGCCTTCGCGCCCGAGGTGCTGACGGTGACGGCGGGCACGCGCGTGATATGGACCAACCGCGACGACGAGCCGCATATCGTGGTCAGCGCCGGCAACCGTTTTGCGTCGTCGAAGGCGATGGATACCGACGAGACCTACGCGACGGTGTTCGATAAGCCGGGCACCTACGCCTACTTCTGCTCGATCCACCCGCACATGGTCGGCACGGTCATCGTGCGCTGAAGCGGTAGATGTCCATCGCCAGGAACCCCAGGTCGATGCCCGCGTCGATGCGTTCGGCGCGGGCCTCGGCGCCGGCGGCGCCGAGCGCCAGGAACAGCGGCAGCAGGTGTTCGTCGGTGGGATGCGCGCGTTCGGCGAACGGTGCCTGGCGGCGATAGTCGAGCAGTGCGTCGACATCGCCGGCCGCGAGTTTTTCTTCGATCCAGCCGATGAATGGGCGCACGTAAGGCGCTTCGTTCTGTTCGCTGAAACCGGCGCGGAAGTCGTGCAGGTTGTGGGTGATGCTGCCCGAGCCGATCACCAGCACGCCTTCCTCGCGCAGCGGCGCGAGCGCGCGGCCGACCTCGTACTGATGGCGCGGACCCAGCATCGGCTGGATCGACAGCGGCACCACCGGAATGTCCGCCTTCGGGTAAAGCAGGCGCAGCGGTACCCAGGCGCCGTGGTCCAGGCCCTGGCGCGGGTCGAGCATGGTGGGCAGGCCGGCGCGGTCCAGCAGTTCCACCGCGCGCGCGGCCAGGGCCGGCTCGCCTGGGGCGGGGTAGCGGACCTCGAACAGTTCGCGCGGGAAGCCGTAGAAGTCGTGCACGGTCTCGGGGCGCAGCGCGCCGCCCACGGTGGGCTGGCGCGCCAGCCAGTGGGCGGAAGCGATCAGGATGGCGCGCGGACGCGGCATGGCCTGGGCCAGTTCGGCCAGGCGCTCGCCGACCTGGCCCGGCTGCAGGGCGGTCATCGGCGAGCCGTGGGAGATGTAGAGGCTGGGCAGGGCGGTCATGGCGGCGGTCTCGTGGGGACCGCCTTAATGTAGGACCGCCTTGGCGGCACGGTAGCCGTGCCGTATCGGACTAAGCGTTGCGCGAGCGGAACGATGAGCGGCGCGCGCCGCTCAGTACTTCTTCTTGAACGGCTTGCCGCCCTGCGGACGCTTACCCGGGCCGCCCTTGGCCGGACCCTTGAAGCCGCCCGGACGCGGACCGCTGCGGCGCGGCGGGGCCTCGCCGGCGCCACTGTCGTCGCCGTCCCATTCCTTGATGCGCAGCTGTTGCTGGCTCACCCACACCTTCTTGAGGTGCTCGAACACTTCCTTGGGCATGCCGTCGGGCAGGTCGATCAGGCTGTATTCGCCGCGGATGCTCAGGCGGCCGATGAAGCCGCTTTCCAGCCCGGCCTCGTTGGCGATGGCGCCGATGATGTTGCCCGGCTTGACGCCGTGCTCGTGGCCGACCTCGACGCGATAGGTGCGCTTGCCTTCCTCGGTCTGGTGCGGACGCACCGGGCGCGTGCCGAACTCGCGCGGAGCACCGTCGCGGTCGCGCGGCCGCTGCTCGCGCTCGCCGCGATCCTGCTGGCTGGTGCGCGGGCCGTCGCGGTCGGCGCCGCGGCGATCGTCACGGCGGTTGTCCTGGCGATCGTCGCGCTCGCGCGGCGCGAAGTCGCGCTTCGGCGGCGGCGTCAGCAGCAGCGGCTGGTCGCCCTGGGCGATGCGCGCCAGCGCGGCGGCGATCTCGACCGCCGGGATGTTGTGCTCCTGCTCGTACTGCTCGATCAGCTGCTGGAACAGCTCCAGCTCGCCCACCGCCAGGGTGTCGCTGATGCGCTGCTTGAAGCGGGCGATGCGCACGTCGTTCACCGCCTCGACGGTGGGCAGGCGCATTTCCTCGATCGGCTGGCGCGTGGCACGCTCGATCGCGCGCAGCATGCCCTTCTCGCGCGGCGTGACGAACAGGATCGCCTCGCCGCTGCGGCCGGCGCGGCCGGTGCGGCCGATGCGGTGCACGTAGCTTTCGGTATCGTAGGGGATGTCGTAGTTCAGCACGTGGCTGATGCGTTCCACGTCCAGGCCGCGCGCGGCCACGTCGGTGGCGACCAGCACGTCGAGCTTGCCGTCCTTCAGCTGCTGGATCACGCGCTCGCGCTGCGCCTGGGCGATGTCGCCGTTGATCGCGGCGGCGGCCAGGCCGCGCGCCTGCAGCTTCTCGGCCAGTTCCTCGGTGGCCTGCTTGGTGCGCGCGAAGATGATCATCGCGTCGAACGGCTCGGCCTCCAGGATGCGCGTCATCGCGTCCAGCTTGTGCAGGCCGCTGACGAACCAGTAGCGCTGGCGGATATTGGCGGCGGTGGTGGTGGACGACTTGATCGTCACCTCGACCGGATTCTTCAGGTGCTGCTGCGCGATCTTGCGGATCGGCGCCGGCATGGTCGCCGAGAACAGCGCGACCTGGCGCGACGGCGGGGTGGCCTGCAGCACCTTTTCCACGTCGTCGATGAAGCCCATGCGCAGCATTTCGTCGGCTTCGTCCAGCACCAGGAACTTCAGCTCGGACAGGTCGAGCGTGCCGCGCTCCAGATGGTCGATCACACGGCCGGGCGTGCCCACCACGATCTGCACGCCGCGCTTGAGCGCGTGCAGCTGCGGGCCGTAGCTCTGGCCGCCGTAGATCGGCAGCACCTGCAGGCCGGGCATGTGCGCGGCATAGCGCTGGAACGCTTCGGCCACCTGGATGGCCAGTTCGCGCGTCGGCGCCAGCACCAGCGCCTGCGGCTTGCCGGGCTTGAGCTCGATGCGCGAGAGGATCGGCAGCGCGAACGCGGCGGTCTTGCCGGTGCCGGTCTGCGCCTGGCCCAGCACGTCGCTGCCTTCCAGCAGCGGCGGAATAGTGGCGGCCTGGATCGGCGACGGCGACTCGTAGCCGACGTCGGACAGTGCCTTGAGCACTTCCGGCTTGAGCGCGAGCGCAGCGAAGCCGGCGGCCGCCGGCTGGGATTCGGAGGACGGGGAGGACATGGGGAACCTCGACAGGGCAGGCGCGGCGCGCATGCGTGAGAAGGCGGCCATTGTAGCAGCCTGGCTGGCCTGGGCCGTGGGATGTAAGGTCAAAAACCCCTATTCCATTTAGGAATTCGTATGCGGCAGCGTTTGCAGGGGCGCGTCGCCCTGGTGACGGGAGCCTCCTCGGGCATCGGCGAAGCCACCGCGCTGACCCTGGCCGAGGCCGGCGCCAAGGTGGCGGTCACGGCCAGGCGCCGCGAGCGGCTGGACCAGCTGGCCGGGCGCCTGGCCGCGCTGGGCGCCGAGCCGCTGGTGCTGGCGGCCGACCTGCAATCCAGCGCCGAGGCGCAGCGCGTGGTGCGCGAGACGGAGGCGCATTACGGCCGCCTGGACATCCTGGTGAACAACGCCGGCGTGATGTACCTGGAGCCGATCATCGAGGCCGACCTGGGCCGTTGGGAGCGCATGGTTCAGCTCAACCTGATGAGCCTGATCGCCGCCACCCAGGCCGCGCTGCCGGGCATGCGCGAGCGGCGCGACGGCCACGTGGTGAATATCTCCTCCACCGCCGGGCGCGTGTCCAATCCCAACGCAGCGGCGTATTCGGCCACCAAGTTCGGCGTCAACGCGTTTTCCGAAGCGCTGCGGCGCGAGGTCTACCAGCACAACATCCGGGTCAGCGTGATCGAGCCCGGCGCGGTGGCTACGGAGCTGCGCGAGCACATCGGCCATGCGGCGGCGCGCCAGGCCACCAACACCTGGGCGGAAAACATGCGGCAATTGCAGGCGCAGGACGTGGCCGAGGCGATCGCGTTCTGCGTGACGCGGCCAGCCCACGTCAACATCAACGAAGTGCTGATGCGCCCGACCGACCAGGAGCGCTGAGCGGCGCCGCCGGTGGCCGCGCACTATCATGCGCAGCCGCGACGCCATGGAGGTAAGGAAGGGTATGTCCGAGATCGAGATCATCGCCGAGCAGCGCTGCTACGACGGTGTGCAGGGTTTCTACCGCCACGCCTCGACCGCCTGCGGCGGCCCGATGCGCTTCGCCGTCTACCAGCCGCCGCAGGCCGCCACGCGCGCCTGTCCGGTGCTGTATTTCCTGGCCGGCCTCACCTGCACCGAGGAGACCGCCACGATCAAGGCCGGCGCGCAGCGCATGGCGGCGGAACTCGGCCTGGTGCTGGTGATGCCCGATACCAGCCCGCGCGACACCGGCATCGGAGGCGCCACCGGCGACTGGGAATTCGGCGAAGGCGCCGGCTTCTACGTGGATGCCACCGTGGCGCCGTGGTCGGCGCGCTTTCGCATGCACAGCTACGTGGTGGACGAGTTGCCGGCGCTGCTGGCGCGGCAGTTTCCGGTAGATCTTGCACGCAGCGGCATCTGCGGCCATTCGATGGGCGGCCATGGCGCGCTGACCATCGCGCTGAAGCATCCGCAGCGCTATCGCTCGGTGTCGGCGTTCGCGCCGATCGTTGCGCCGACCCAGGTGCCGTGGGGGCACAAGGCGCTGCCGCGCTATCTCGGCGACGACCCGGCCGCGTGGGCGGCGTACGACGCCTGCGAGCTGGTGCGCGAGCACAGCTTCGACGGCGAGATCCTGATCGACCAGGGCGAGGCGGATAAATTTCTCGCCGAGCAGCTGCGTCCGGAACTGTTCGACCAGGCCTGCGCGGAATCCGGCCAGGCCCTGCGGCTGCGCCGCCACGCCGGCTACGACCACAGTTATTACTTCATCGCCAGCTTCATCGAGGATCACCTGCGTCATCACGCGCGGGCGCTGGAGGCATGACGCTGCTGACCACGCCGCGCACGCGCATCCGCCACGCCGGCGAGGCTGACGCCGCGGCGCTGTGGCAGTTCCGCATGGACAATCGCGCGCACCTCGCGCCGTGGGAGCCGTTGCGCGAAGAGCGCTACTACACGCAGGGCCATTGCGCACAGACCATCTTCGACTGGCGCGAGTCGATCCGCCTGGACCGCGGCTATCCGTTCCTGGTGTTCGATCCCGACGAGCGCGAAGTGATCGCCACCTTCAACCTGGCCAACCTGGTGCGCGGCGTGTTCCAGGCCTGCCACCTCGGCTATGCGGTGGCGCAGAAATGGCAGGGGCAGGGCCTGATGCGGGAGGCGCTGGAGCTGGGCCTGGCCTGGGCCTTCGGCCCGCTGGGCTTGCACCGGGTGATGGCCAACTACATGCCGCGCAACGAGCGCAGCGGGCGGCTGCTGGAGCGGCTGGGCTTCCAGCGCGAAGGCTACGCGCCGCGGTATCTATGCATCGCGGGCACGTGGGAGGACCACGTGCTGACGTCGCTGATCCATCCCAAGGGGTAGGTTGGGGTGAGCCGTAGGCGAACCCCAACGTTCGCCACCTTGTAAGCGTCTCGCATCGTTGGGGTTCGCCTTCGGCTCACCCCAACCTACGCCATACGCTGCGTGCTCAGGCCTTCGCGGCCGGACGCCGGCGGCGCCGGCGCTTGTGATTGCCATCGCTGGCGCGCTCGCTGCCCGCCTGCTGCGCATGCCCATGCGGGCGGTGCGATGCGGGACGCGACTGGCGCTGGCCCTGCGACGACTGGCGCTGCCCCTGCGGCTGGCGCTGGCCCTGCACGGGGCGCGGCGCGCCGGCGTCCAGGCGCAGCGGCTGCGAGGGTTCGAAGCCGGCCACGTCGGTGACCGCGATCTCCTGCTTGAGCAGGCGACGGATGTCGCGCAGCAGGCCGGATTCGTCGTGGCTGACCAGCGACACGGCCAGGCCGTCGGCGCCGGCGCGGCCGGTGCGGCCGATGCGGTGCACGTAGTCCTCCGCCACCATCGGCAGGTCGAAGTTGATCACGATCGGCAGCTGGTCGATGTCGATGCCGCGCGCGGCGATGTCGGTGGCGACCAGCACGGTGATGCGGCCGGTCTTGAAATCGCTGAGGGCGCGGGTGCGGGCGTTCTGGCTCTTGTTGCCGTGGATCGCCGCGGCGCGCAGGCCGGCGGTTTCCAGGTAGCGCACCAGCTTGTCGGCGCCGTGCTTGGTGCGGCTGAACACCAGGGTCTGGCGGCGGCTGTCCTGGGCCAGCACGTGCAGCAGCAGGTCGCGCTTGCGCGCGGCGTCCACCGGATGCACGTGGTGGCTGACCGTGGTGGCCACGGTATTGGGCGGCGTTACCGACACTTCGCGCGGCTCATGCATGAACTGCATGGCCAGCGCCTTGATCGGCGGCGCGAAGGTGGCCGAGAACAGCAGCGTCTGGCGCTGCTTCGGCAGCGCCGAGAGGATGCGCTTGAGCGCCGGCAGGAAGCCCATGTCGAGCATGCGGTCGGCTTCGTCCAGGATCAGCGTTTCCACGCCGGAGAGGTCGATGCTGCGCTGCTGCATGTGGTCGATCAGGCGGCCCGGGGTGGCGATCACCACGTCCACGCCGCGGCGCAGGGCCTGCATCTGCGGACCCATGCTGACACCGCCGAAGATGGTGGTGCTGCTGACGCGCAGGTGGCGGCCGTAGTCGCGCAGGTTGTCGTTGACCTGGGCGGCCAGCTCGCGGGTGGGGGTAAGCACCAGCGCGCGCGGGCGGCGCGTCATGGTCGGGCCGGCGGAGGCCAGCTTGTGCAGCAGCGGCAGCGCGAACGCGGCGGTCTTGCCGGTGCCGGTCTGCGCGGCGGCCAGCAGGTCGTGGCCTTCCAGCACCACGGGAATGGCGCCGGCCTGGATCGGGGTGGGGTTGGCGTAGCCCTGATCGGCGAGCGCACGCAGCAACGCGGGCGCGAGGCCCAGCGATTCGAAAGACATGGATGGATGCTCCAAGGCGCAACCCGGAGCGTCTGGCGAACCGCGTTGCAGTGTTCAAAAGGGGAGGGCGGCGGTTGCCGCGCCGCCGAGTATAGCCGAATTGTTACGCCGCCGCTTGGCGCGGCCGGCGCGCCACCAGCAGGTAGCTGTTGAAGGGCGTGCGGCCGAACAGCGGGCCCATGCTGACCGCCAGCCCGGCGGCTTCCAGCGGCGGCCGCAGCTCCTCGGTCGATGGGTAGTGCTGGGCCCCGCCGCGGATGAGTCCGCTCACGCGCAGCCACACTTCCTCGGCGCGGGTGGCCTGGAAGCGCCAGCTGCCGTCGCGCAGCACGCTGCGGATCACCAGCACGCCGCCCGGGGCGAGCCGGGCGATGGCCGCCTGCAGCAGCGCGGCCTGCGCGTCGCGCGGCAGGTAATGCAGCATGTCCAGCAGCGCGACGTGCCCGCGCAGGTCCGGCAGCGCGGCGGCATCGGCGGCGTGCAGCTCGATCGCGTGCTCGATGCCGGCGCGGCGCACCGCCACGCGGCCTTGAGTGATCTTGCGCTCGTCGCGATCCAGCCCGACGTAGCGCGGCAGTGCGCCGCGCGCATGCAGGTACAGCCCGAGCAGGCCGATGCCGCAGCCGATGTCGAGCAGGGGCAGGTCGCAGCCCGCGATGGCGTCGGCGGTGGCCGCGTACACCGGATCGGAGGCGAGCTTGCCGCGCACGTAGCCGCGCTGGAAGCGGCCGTCGTAACAGGCGGCGATGCGTCGATGCGAGTGGGGATCCATCGGTTCGCAAAAAATCTCGATGCAGGGAGACTAGCGTTCGCGCGACAGCGATACCACCGGCACGATGTGAATGCGGCGTCGCGAGCGAACGCCGCCTTGCGCCGCGGCGCGCATTGGTGTCTTGTGGCGCCACCCTCGCCGACAGCGGAGTTTCCATGCGCCTGTTCGAGCCTTTGCGCGAATTGAATGCCACGCAGCGCCACACCGTGCTGGCGAGCTTCCTCGGCTGGACGCTGGATGCGTTCGATTACTTCCTGCTGACCTTCGTGATCGTCGCGGTCTCCAATGAATTCCACGCCGACAAGGCGCAGGTGCTGTATGGCCTGTTCCTCACGCTGGCGGCGCGGCCGCTCGGCGCGTTCCTGTTCGGACGGCTGGCGGATCGCTACGGACGCCGGCCGATCCTGATGATCGACGTGGTGCTGTTCTCGCTGTTCGAACTGGCTACCGCGTTCGCGCCGTCGCTCACCGCATTCCTGGTGCTGCGCTTCCTGTTCGGCGTGGCGATGGGCGGCGAATGGGGACTGGGCGCGTCGCTGGCGATGGAAAGCATTCCGGCGCGCACGCGCGGGCTGGTCTCCGGATTACTGCAGAGCGGGTATCCGTGCGGCTTCTTCCTCGGCGCGCTGGTGAACTGGCTGCTGGTGGATCACATCGGCTGGCGCGGCCTGTTCATCGTCGGCGCGGCGCCGGCGCTGCTGGTGCTGTACATCCGTTCCAGCGTGCCGGAATCGCCGGTGTGGGAAGCCGGGCGCGAGGATCGCGCCAAACGCGGCCTGTTCGAGCAGATGCGCGGCCACTGGAAGCTGGCCTTCTACCTGACCCTGCTGATGGCCGCGTTCAACATGTTCAGCCACGGCTCGCAGGACCTGTACCACACCTTCGAGGAGGAAACCCTGCATCTGCCGACGGGCTCCGGCGCGGCCTTCCTGCTGGTGGCGATGCTCAACCTGGGCGCGATGTTCGGCGGCCTGTTCTTCGGCGGGCTGTCGGAGCGGTTCGGGCGGCGGCGCACGATGATCACCGCGGCGCTGCTGGCGATCCCGGTGATTCCCCTGTGGATGTACGGCGGCTCGATGCTGTGGCTCTCGGTCGGCGCCTTCCTGATCCAGGTGATGGTGCAGGGCGCCTGGGGCGTGGTGCCCACGCACCTGAACGAGCTGTCGCCCGATGCGGTGCGCGGCACCCTGCCGGGCGTGGCCTATCAGCTGGGCAACCTGCTGGCGGCCTATACGGCCAATGCGCAGAACCTGATCGCGGACTGGCGCGGCGGCGACCTGGCCTTCGCCATGAGCGCGTGGATCGCCGGCATCGCCCTGCTGCTGGCCCTGCTGGTATGGCTGGGGCCGGAAAAACAGGGCGTGGGGTTCGGAGATTCCTCAGGCCCCAGGGGCGAATCCTTCTCCCCTCGGGAGAAGGTGCCGGCAGGCGGATGAGGGTGCGGGCGGAGCGGTGCGCATCACTCTTGCGCTCCGGCCGTACCCTCACCCCCAACCCCTCTCTCCCACGGGGACTACCTTCGGGTCGCCGGAGGGAGAGGGGCTCAAAGCCTCTGCTAGAATGACCGCTTTTCGCACATCACGAGACAGGCAATGAAGGCTGGCAAGGACAAGGTCATCTCGCTCCATTACACCCTGACGGTGGACGGCGAGAAGGTGGAAAGCTCGCTCGATCGCAACGAGCCGCTGTGGGTGCTGCTCGGCCACGGCCAGCTGATCCCCGGCCTGGAGAAGGCGCTGGACGGCCACGAGGCCGGCGCGAGCCTGCAGGTCGAAGTGGCGCCGGAGGAAGGCTACGGCGTGCGCCAGGACGGCCAGATCCAGCGCGTGCCGAAGAAGTACTTCCAGAACGGCGCCCGCCTGAAGGTCGGCGACACCACCGTGCTGGCGCTCAAGCAGGGCGGCCAGCGCGTGGTCACCGTGCACAAGGTGGGCATGAGCGCGATCGACGTCGACCTCAATCATCCGATGGCCGGCAAGACGCTGCACTTCGACGTGACCGTCAACGAGGTGCGCGACGGCAGCGAGGAAGAGATCCAGCACGGCCACGCGCATCCGCCGGGCGCCGAGGCGCACTGAGCGCGGTTCTCGCGAGGCAAACGAAAACGGCGCCCACTGGGCGCCGTTTTTTTCTGCCGTGTGCGATCAGGCCGCCAGCGTGATCTGCACGTCGACGTTGCCGCGGGTGGCGTGCGAGTAGGGGCAGATGTCGCTGTGCGCGGTGTCGACCAGCTTCTGCGCGACCTCGCGGTCGATGCCCGGCAGGCTCACTTCCAGCTTCACCGCGATGCCGAAGCCGGTCGGCTCGCGCGGGCCGATGCCCACCTGCGCGGTGACCGAGGCGTCCTTCAACGCCACCTTCTGCTCGCGCGCCACATAGCGCACCGCGCCTTCGAAACAGGCCGCATAGCCGGCGGCGAACAGCTGCTCCGGATTGCTGCCGTGGCCGCCCGGGCCGCCGAGTTCCTTCGGCACCTTCAGGTCGAAGTCGAGCACGCCGTCGCTGCTCTTGATATGGCCTTCGCGGCCGCCGTGGGCGGTGGCGGTGGCGGTGTAGAGGATCTTGCTGACAGTGCCGTTGCTCATGATGGTTTCCTCGATGGGAGTGGTACGGGGTGGGTGTGGGTCAGGCTTCGGTGGGGCTCAGTACCCGTGCGGCGAGTTCTCGCAGTTCGTCGCGCAGGCGGCGCATGTCGTCGGGGGCGAGGCACAGCCGCGCCGCCAGGCATGCGGGGATCGATTCGGCCGCGGCGCGCAGTTCGCGCCCGGCCGGGGTGAGGCGGATTTCCACTTCGCGCTCGTCGCTGCTGCGGCGTTCGCGCGAGACCAGGCCGGCCTGCTGCAGGCGCTTGAGCAACGGGGTCAGGGTGCCGGAATCCAGCTGCAGGCGGCGGCCCAGCTCGCGCACGGTCAACCCGTCCTGTTCCCACAGCACCAGCATGGTCAGGTACTGCGGATAGGTCAGGTCCAGCGCCTCCAGCAGCGGCCGGTACGCGGCGGTGACGGCGCGGGAGGCGGCGTACAGCGCGAAGCACAGCTGCTGGTCGAGCAGCAGGGCGTCCGGGCTGGCGGTGGGCTTGGCGGTCTTCATGTAGGCGAACCTTAGGCGCAAAATTCAATTGTGTACAATTCAATTTTTCAATCGCTGCGATAGGCGGCGCTCGTCGGGGCGCACCTGAGCGAAGGGCGAATCAGGGGGAGGCTAGTCGAGCAGCCGTTTGCCGAAGGCGAAATGGTCCTTCCAGTACGGCCCGTCGATATCGTCCAGGCGCACCGTGCCGCCGCTGTTGGGCGCGTGCACGAAGCGCCCCTTGCCGACATAGACGCCGACGTGGCTGATGCCGCCGCCGCCGCCGAAGAACACCAGGTCGCCGCTGACCAGGTCGCGCATGGTGCCGACCCGGTGGCCGCCCATCGCCGACATCTCGCGCGAGGTGCGCGGCAGCTGCAGGCCCGCGGCCTGGCGGTAGATGTAGTCGACCAGGCCGCTGCAGTCGAAGCCGCCGTCCGGCGTATTGCCGCCCCAGCGGTACGGCGTGCCGACCAGCGCGATGGCGCGGAACAGCACGTCGTTGGCCGTGCCCGTCGCCCCTTCCGGCGCGCGCGCGGGCAGGTTGGCGAGGGAGGAGCGGGATTCCTTGTAGGTCGGCTGCGGCCGGCGCGGCGCGCTGGAGCAGGCCGCCAGCGCCAGCAGCACCAGGGCCAGCGCCGCATGCCGCAACGTCAGCGGCGGGCGGGTGCTCGGTGCGGTGGCGGCCTGGCGCATGGGACATCCCTGGCGAACGACGGGCGCGAGGCTAGCAAATCAATGAGTTGGATGGAAGTCTTGAGTCCCGGGGTGAGGCTCTGCAGCCGCTGAGACCGCAATCCTCACTTGCCGACCGTCACCGTCCGCTCGCCCAGCACCTTGCCGTCGGCATCACGGACACGGACGCGGTAGTCGCCGGGGAACAGATACAGCGCGCTGCGCACGCCCGAATGCAGGAAGGCGAAACGGTCCGCCGGCACCGCCTGGTCGTTTTCCTTGGCGTGGAAGGCTTCGACCAGGCAGGGATAGGTCTTGTCGCACAGCTCGCTGCCGATCTCGAACGGCAGGCGCTCGCCACCCAGGCCGAGCCAGTCCGGACGCTGGCCTTCGTCGACGCCGGCCAGGTAGGGCAGCAGCAGGTCGCCGACCTGGGCATACGTTGCCGTGGCGGTGGCTTCCTTCGCGGTGTGGCTGTCGGGCGGGAGGATCACCGAGATGTCGTGCAGATCGGGATTCGCGCTCCAGTAAGGCGATGCCGGTGCCGTGCCCGCGGCCGGCGCGGCGTCGGCCCTGCGTTCGAGCACCACCGGCCCGCTCGGCTTGTAGCTGGCAATGAGCTGGTCGTAGGCGGCGTGCGGCACGCGCGGATTCGCCTCGCGAAACTGCGTCTGCTCGATCGACAGCGGCTCGATGCCGCTCAGCCGCGCCAGTTCCGCCGCCATCGGCGCGGCCTTGCCGAGACGGCCCTTGGCCTTGTCGATGTGCGCGTAGCCGGCGTGCACGAACAGGCGCGCATCCGGATGCTCGGCGAACACGCGCTTGTACAGATTCTTGGCCTGGCCGCTTTCGCGCGCGGCGGTGGAAGACGTGTCCGCTTCGTACGGCACTACCACGAAGCCCAGTTGCAAGGCGCGGCGCACCAGTTCTCCGTACAGCGGCTCGTGCAGGTATTCGCTGCCGCTGGTCAGTAATGGATAGCCGCGCCTGGCCAGATCCGCATCCTCGTCGCCCAGCGCTTCCACCGCGAAGTAGTTGAAGCCTGCGGCACGCATGCGCGGCAGCAGGGCCAGGGTGAGTGCGCGGGTATGCGGGTCGTGGTGCGCCTCGTTGATCAGCACCAGCTTGCGACCCTCCGCCATGTGCGCGATCGCCGCGGCGGCGTCGACGGCCTGCCAGGCGCCGGGCGCCGGCAGCGGGTCGTTGTAGTTCTTGCGGGTGTCGATGGGGAAGTCGCGCAAGGCCTGGGTGTACAGGCCCAGCTCGCTCTCGGTGGTGGCCAGCAATTGCCTGGCCACCAGGCGCTGGTCTTCCGGCAGCTTGTGCGCGGCGGCGGCCAGGTAGCGGTAGCGCGCCAGGTCGTCGGTCAGCGGCTTGAGGTCGCGCAGCAGGGCCAGCGTGGCGGGATCGATCTCGTTCGCGCGCGATGCGCCGCACAGCAACCCCAATGCACAAGCGATGGCCGCGACACCGCGCGAAACCCGATGGCCCGATGACATGAATCCGTTCTCCCCGTGGATGACGACGAAAGCTAATGGGGCCGCTGCGCGGTTGCAAAAGCAGCGCAACAAAGGCGGTCAGGGCGCGACCTCGATGCGCCGTTCGGCCAGCACGCGGCCGTCCGCGTCCGACGCGCGCAGCCGGTACTTGCCCGGAAACAGATACAGCGAACTCATCCCATCCGCCGCGAGGAAGCTGTAGCGGTCGGCGGCGATCGCATCGTCGCTTTCGTCCGCGTAGCGCGCTTCGACCATGCAGGGGATGTGGCCCGCGCACAGGTCGGTGGTGATCAGCCGCGAGCTGCGCCGTCCGTCCAGCGCGAGCCAGCGCGGCCGGCGCTGGTGGCCGGGCGGGGGCAGGATCACGTCGACATCGTGCCGCGCCGGATCCGCGCTCCACGCGCTGCCGTCGTCGCGGCGCACCAGCACCATGGCTTTCTCCGGGCGATAAAGCGCGAGCAGCTGGCGATACGGATCGCCGTCCAGCTTGAAGCCGATGTCGCGCCAGCGGGTCTGGTCGATCGACAGCGGTTCGAAACCGCTGAGCTGCTTCAGCTGCATCGCCATCGGTTGCACGCCTGCGCCGAGATTGCCGGGCGCCTTGTCGACGTGCGCGTAGCCCGCATGGACGAACAGCCTGGCCTTCGGGTCGGCCTCGAACACCTTGTTGTACAGCTGGCGCGCCTGGCCGGCCTCGCGCTGGCCGACGCTGCCCTCGTCCGCTTCGTAAGGCACCACGACGAAGCCGAGCTTCAGCGCCTGCCGCACGATCTCGCCGTACAACGGCTCGTGCAGGTATTGGCTGCCGCTGGCTGGCACCGGATAACCGCGCCGGGCCAATTCCGGATCGCCATCGTGCAGCGCTTCCGCGGCGAAATGGGTATAGCCCTCGGCGCGCAGGCGCGGCAGCAGGGCGAGGGTGAGCGCGCGGGTATGCGCGTCGTGGTGCGCTTCGTTGATCATCACGATGCGGCGGTCCTGCGCCAGCTTCGCGATGACCTCGGCGGCGTCGTCCGCCCGCCATTGCGCGGGCTGTGGCAACTCGCCGTTGAAGGCGACGCGGTTGTCGAACGGGAAGTCGCGGATCGCTTCGTCGTAGAGGCCCAGTTCGTCCTCGACCGCGGCCAGCAGCTGCAGCGGAAGGATGCGCGCGTCGTGCTCCAGGCGCGGGATGGCGTCGACCAGGTGGCGGTAGCGCTGCAGGTCGTTCTTCAGCGGTTGCAGCTCCGCATAGAGATCGCGCGCCTGGGTGGCCTGGTCTGCCGCGACTGCCGGCGCGGCGAGAGCGGCGGCGAGCAGCGCGAAGCCCAGCATGGGTCCGAGCCGCGCTAGCCAGTGCTCTGAAAATCGGTCCATGCCCATCCCCGTGAACGAGGCCGGCGGGGGAGCGGCCTCGCCCCGCTACAATAGCCCGCATGGATGCTTCGCGCAGTGACGTATTGATTCTCGGCGGCGGCGTGATCGGCCTCGCCAGCGCCTATTACCTGTTGCGGGCCGGCGCCACGGTCCGCGTGCTGGAACAGGGCACCCCCGGCTGCGGCAGCTCCCACGGCAACTGCGGCACCATCACGCCCAGCCACGCCGCGCCGCTGGCGATGCCGGGCATGGTCAGCGTGGCCTTGCGCTCGATGTTCCGCGCCGATGCGCCGCTCTATCTCAACCCCCGCCCCGACCCGGAGCGCCTGCGCTGGCTGCTCGGCTTCGCGCGGCGCTGCAACTGGCGCGATTTCGAGCACGCCACGCGGGCCCGCTCGGCCATCCTGCAGCGCTCGCGCGGCCTGCTCGAGGCGCTGGTGCGGGACGAGGCGCTGGACTGCGAATTCGTCGCCGGTGGCGAGCTGTACGTGTATCGCACGCGGGCCCAGATGGAAGCCGACGAACGCCATCATGCGCAGGTGCTGGATCGCCTCGGCATCGAGGTGAACCGCCTGCGCGGCGACGAGGTGGAAAACCTCGAGCCGGCGCTGCTGCCCGGCGTGGCCGGCGGCCTGTTTCATCCGGGCGACGCGCAGCTGCGGCCCAACCGCTACGCGGCGGAGCTGGCGCGCCGCGTGCGCGAGCTCGGCGGCGTGATCGAAAGCGGTGCGCGCATCGACCAGTTCGGCCTGCAGGACGGCCGCATCTCGCATGTGCGCACCACCCGCGGCGTATTCCACGGCGAGCAGGTGGTGATGGCGCTGGGTGCCTGGTCGCCGCTGCTGGGCAGGCTGCTGGACCTGCGCCTGCCGATGCAGCCGGGCAAGGGCTATTCGATCACCTACACCCGCCCGCAGCAGGCGCCGCGCCATGCGCTGGTGCTGCGCGAGGCGGCGGTGTGCGTCACCACCTGGGGCAGCGGCTACCGGCTGGGCAGCACCATGGAATTCTCCGGCTACGCCGAAGGCCTCAACCGCACGCGCCTGGACGCGCTGCGCCGCGGCGCGGCCGCCGCGCTGCGCGAACCGGAAGGGCCGGAAGTGCTGGAAGAATGGTGGGGCTGGCGGCCGATGAGCATGGACGAGGTGCCGATCATCGGCCCGAGCACGCGCTGGTCGAACCTGCTGCTGGCCACTGCGCACGGCATGCTGGGCGTCAGCATGTCGGCGGCCACCGGCGAGCTGGTCGCCGCGCTCGCCGGGCGCGGTACGGCGGCGCTCGATCCGGCGCCTTATGCACCAGCACGCTTCGGGCTGTGACCTGTTGACGCAGGCTTAAAGCAGCGGCCGTTAGCGTGGCCGGGCTGATATTCGATAGCGAGGAACCTCGACGCATGGCCGACACCTACGACCTGATCGTGCTCGGCGCCGGCTCCGGCGGATTGGCCATGGCCTTCCGCGCCGCGCGGCACGGCGCACGCGTCGCGCTGCTGGATCCCGGCGCGCTGGGCGGCACCTGCGTCAACGTCGGTTGCGTGCCGAAGAAATCGCTGTGGTTCGCCGCGCAGATCGCCCACGCGCTGCAGCTGGCCGGCCCCTACGGTTTCGAGGGCGTGGCGGGCCGGTTGGACTGGGAACATTTCCGGCAGCGGCGGCTGGCGTATATCGACGGCATCAAGCAGCGCTACGAAGAGCGCCTCGCCGCCGCCGGCGTGCAGTGGCTGCGCGAGGCCGGACGCTTCGTGGCGGCGGACACCGTGGCCACTGAGAGCGGCGCCGAACTGCGCGCGCCGCAGATCGTCATCGCCACCGGCGCGCGCCCGCAGCGGCCGCCGCTGCCGGGCTTCGAGCTGGGGCTGGTATCGGACGACATGTTCGCGCTGCGCGAACTGCCGCGGCATGTGGGCATCGTCGGCGGCGGCTATATCGCGGTGGAATTCGCCGGCCTGCTGCGCGCGCTGGGCAGCGAAGTCACGCTGCATGTGCGCGAGCGGATGCTGCGCACATTCGACCGCGAGCTGGTCGATTCGCTCGAGGAGCACATGCGCACCCAGGGCATCACGCTGGCCACCGGCGCGAGAATCTCCGCCGCTCGCCGCGAAGGCGACGCCATCGTGCTGGACGATGACAGCTGCGGCGAGCGCGGACCTTACGACGCCGTACTGTGGGCGCTGGGCCGCGTGCCCAATACCGAGCGCCTGGACCTCGACGCGGCCGGCGTGCAGTGCGATGTGCTCGGCCACGTCGTCACCGATCCCTGGCAGAACACCAACGTGCCCGGCATCGCCGCGCTGGGCGACGTCACCGGCCGCCTCGCGCTGACACCGGTGGCGGTGGCCGCCGGGCGGCGCCTGGCCGACCGCTGGTTCGGCGGCAGGAACGAGGCCAGGCTCGACTACGACGACGTGCCCAGCGTGGTGTTTTCCGAGCCGCCACTGGGCGCGGTGGGCCTGACCGAGGCGCAGGCGCGCGCAAAGTTCGGCGACAGCGTGCGCGTCTACCGCAGCCGCTTCACTCCGATGCAGTGGGCGCTGGCCGGCCAGCACGGGCAGACGCTGATGAAACTGGTCTGCGTGGGCGACGACGAGCGCGTGGCCGGCGTGCACGTGCTGGGCCCGGGCGCCGACGAGATGCTGCAAGGCTTCGCCGTGGCAGTGAAGATGGGCGCCTGCAAGCGCGACCTGGACGCCACCGTGGCGATCCATCCCAGCTCGGGCGAAGAACTGGTCCTGATGTCGTAGGTTGGGGTGAGCCGCAGGCGAACCCCAACGTCGCGCAACACCCGCAGGTGACGCATGTTGGGGTTCGCCTGCGGCTCACCCAACCTACATGGGCCGTTACACTGCGCCGATGGATACCTACACCCTCCACCAGGGCAGCGCTCCGCTGCTGATCAGCCTGCCGCACGACGGCAGCTTCATTCCCGAGTCCATTGCTGCGCGCCTGCACCCGTCCGCGCGCCGCGCGCCGGATACCGACTGGCACGTCGGCCGCCTGTACCAGCCGCTGGCGCAGGCGTTGGGCGCGAGCGTGATCCGGCCGCGGCTGTCGCGCTACGTGGTCGACCTCAACCGTCCGGCGGATGGCCATGCGCTCTATCCGGGGCAGCGCGAAACCGGCCTGGTCTCCACCATCGGTTTCGATGGCGTGCCGTTGTATCTCGACGGGCAGGCGCCCGATGCCGCAGAAGTTCAACAGCGGGTAAACGATTATTGGCGTCCGTATCACCAGGCGCTCGCGCAGGAAATTGCGCGGTTGCTCGATACGCACGGCCGCGTGGTGGTGTGGGAAGGGCATTCGATCCGCAGCCGCGTGCCGATGCTGTTCGAGGGCCGGCTGCCCGATCTCAATCTCGGCACCGCCGATGGCGCCAGCTGCGCGCCGGCGCTGCAGGAGCGGCTGGCGGCGCGTCTGGAGGCGCAGTCCGACTACGCTTTCGTGGTCAACGGCCGCTTCAAGGGCGGCTACATCACCCGGCAGTACGCACAGCCGGAGCGCGGCGTGCAGGCCGTGCAGCTGGAGCTGGCGCAGCTCAACTACATGGACGAGGACAGCTTCGCCTACGACGAGGCGAAGGCCGCGCGCCTGCAGCCGCTGATCCTTGCGCTGCTGCGCGAGTGCGTGGCGTAGGCGCAAGGAATTTCGTCATGCCGCGCGCCATCGGAAAGTCAACCGCTGTGTGGCGTCCATGTGCGCCGCGCGCGCTGATTTTCCGGTTCCGGCGCGTGCGCGAACGTGCCAAGGTAAACCCGCCGCGCCACCCGTGACGCCGGGTTCCGGCCGGGCCCGCGGCGAATCAGGATGTAGAGGTTTTCCCTATGCGTATGCGCAAACTGGCCATCGCGTCGCTGCTGGTCGCCGGCGTGGCTCTTTCCGGATCGGTGTTCGCCCAGGACGGCGCGGCCGCGCCGCAGGCGGGTACGACCCAGTCGGCGACGCAACATCATGCCAAGCACTCCAAGAACAAGAGCCACAAGAGCGCCAAGGGCTCGAAGAGCTCCAAGAAGAACGCCTTGCCGGCCACCACCACGACGCCCTGAGCGCATCGTTGGCGTGTCGAAAGCCCCGGGGCGCTGCCGCCGGGGCTTTTCTTTGTCCGATGGATGCCCGTTATTCCGGCGCGGGCCGCAATCCAGTCACGAGGCGTGCCTCGTGACTCGGCGTCGAGAGAGTCGGCCCTGAGCTTTCCGCGACAATCAGGCGGTAACGCTGCTGGATTCCGGCCTGCACCGGAATGACGAGGGTGTCGAGATGCGCTACCGCCCGTTCTCAGCTGTCCGCCGGCAGCGCCGCGATGCACTTCAGCTCGATCGCGATCGGCGTCGGTAACGAGGTGATGCCCAGCGTGGTGCGGCAGGCGTCCACGCCGGCGAAGTGCTCGGCGTAGAGGCGGTTGTAGGCGGGGAAGTCGTGCGCCATGTCGGTGAGGAAGACGGTGACATCGAGCAGGTCTTCCCAGCGCGCGCCGCTGGCTTCGAGCACGGCGCGCACATTGGCGAATACCTGGCGGCACTGCGCCTCGATGTCGTAGCTCAGCAGGCGCCCCTCGGCATCGTGGACATTGCCGGGAACCGCGTTGCTGCCGGGCATGCGCGGACCCACGCCAGAGAGAAACAGCAGGTTGCCGACGCGGCGCGCGTGCGGATACGCGCCGACCGGAGCGGGAGCCGCATCGGTGCGCACGACATCGCTCATCGCGGCAGCGCCGGGCCGGTCGTGAGGCGCTGCAGCGCATCCTGGTAGGCCGGATACAGCTGCTCGCGCGAGCTGACGTGCAGTCCCAGGTCGTTGATGTGGCCGTCGGACAGGCTGTAGCACCAGGCGTGCACGGACAGCTTCTGCCCGCGCTCCCAGGCATCCATCACCATGGTGGTGTGGCAGACGTTGACCACCTGCTCGATCGCATTGAGCTCGCACAGGCGCGTATTGCGCAGCTGCATCGGGTCCAGCGCGGCGAGCATGCCGGTGTGCTTCTGCGCGACGTCGCCCACATGGCGCAGCCAGTTGTCGACCAGGCCCAGGCGGCGATCGTCCAGCACTGCCTGCACGCCGCCGCAGCCGTAGTGGCCGACCACCAGGATGTGTTCCACCTTCAGTACGTCCACCGCGAACTGGATCGCGCTGAGGCAGTTGAGGTCGGTATGCGAGACCACGTTGGCGACGTTGCGCTGCACGAAGATGTCGCCGGGCGGCAGGTCCACGATCTGCGTGGCCGGCACGCGCGAATCGGAGCAGCCGATCCACAGGTACTTGGGCGCCTGCTGCTGGGCGAGGCGCTCGAAGAAGTGCGGGTCGTCGCCGCGCACGGCGGCGGACCAGCGGCGGTTGCTGTCGAGCAGGTCTTGCAGGGGGTTGTTCAAGGCCAGGCCTCTTTAGTAACGGATGCAGATGTTCTTGGGCTCGGTGAAGAAGCGCAGCGCCTCGACGCCGCCCTCGCGGCCGACGCCGGATTGCTTGGCTCCGCCGAACGGCGTGCGCAGGTCGCGCAGCAGCCAGCAGTTGATCCACACGATGCCGAAATCCAGCTGCGCGCCGAAGCGGTGCGCACGCGACAGGTCGGTGGTCCATAGCGAAGCGGCCAGGCCGTAGCCGGTACCGTTGGCGATGGCCAGCGCTTGTGCCTCGTCGTCGAACGGAATCAGGGTGACCACCGGGCCGAAAATTTCCTGCTGGTTGGTCGCGGTCTCGGGGCCGAGGCCTTCGATCACCGTGGGCGCCACATACCAGCCGCCTGCCAGCGGGCCGGGCAGGGCGAGTGCGTCGCCGCCGCACAGCACGCGGCCGCCTTCGGCGCGGGCCTGCGCGATGCAGCCGGTGACCTTGTCGAAATGCTCGCGCGATACCAGTGCGCCGAGATCGGTGGCGGCCTCGCGCGGATCGCCCACGCGCAGCGCGCGCACCTTGGCCAGGTAGCGTTCGCGGAACGCGTCGTAGATCGAGCGCTGCACCAGCAGGCGCGAGCCGCACAGGCAGATCTCGCCCTGGTTGGCGAAGCCGGAGCGCACGATAGTGTCGAGGTTGGCGTCGCTCAAGTCCGCATCGGCGAACACGATCGCGGGGTTCTTGCCGCCCAGTTCCAACGACAGCTTCTTGAAGCGCGGCGCCGCCGCCGCCGCGATCTGCGCGCCGGTGCGCGTGCTGCCGGTGAAGGACACCGCCTTGACGTCGCGATGCTCCACCAGTGCCTGGCCGACCTCGGGCCCGCGGCCCTGCACGATGTTGAGCACACCGGGCGGAAAACCCGCCTCGATGCTCAACTCGCCGAGCAGCGCCGCGGTGCACGGCGTGATCTCCGACGGCTTGGCCACCACCGCATTGCCGGCGGCCAGCGCGGGCGCGATCTTCCAGGTGAACAGGTACAGCGGCAGGTTCCACGGGCTGATGCAGGCCACCACGCCCAGCGGCTGGCGCAGCGTGTAGTTGATCGCGCCCAGCTCCATCGCGTGCGATTCGCTGCTCCACGGCACGATCGCCGCGGCGAAGTAGCGCAGGTTGCTCACCGCGCGGGGAATGTCGAGGCTGCGTGCCAGGCTCAGCGGCTTGCCGCTGTCGCGCGATTCGAGCGCGGCGAATTCGTCCAGGCGCGCTTCGATCAGGTCGGCCAGCCGCTGCAGCAGGCGGGCGCGCTGCTCGGCTGGCGTCGCGGCCCAGCCGGGTGCAGCGGCCACGGCAGCAGCGACGGCGGCATCGACGTCGGCGAAAGAGGACTCGGGACAATGCGCGAAAACCTCGCCGGTGGCCGGCTCGAACACCTCGAGCCAACGCTCCTGGCGCGGTGCCTGCAGGCGACCGTCGATCAGATTGGCGAGGCGCAGGCTGGGCATCCGCGAAAGCTTAATCCCTGGAGGATGCGATTGCACCGGACGCCGCGGTATGGGCGGTGCGCTCAGGACAGCGCGCGCGTGCGGCCTCCGTCGACCGCGATGCTGACGCCGTTGACATAGGCGGCGGCCGGCGTGCACAGGAAGGCGATCACGGCGGCGATTTCCTCCGGCTCGCCGAAGCGGCCGGCGGGGACGCCGGCCAGCATGCCGCGCTCCAGTTCCTCGCGGCTGCGGCCGCTGCCGGCCATCTGCGTGGCGAGCAGGCCGTCGAGGCGGGCGGTGCGGGTGTAGCCGGGCAGCACGTTGTTCACCGTGATGCCGTCGGCGGCCAGTTCGCCGGCCAGCGTCTTGGCCCAGGCGGCGACCGCGGCGCGGACCGTGTTGGAAACGCCCAGGCCCGGGATCGGCTCCTTCACCGACGTGGAAATCACATTGACGATGCGCCCGTAGCCGCTGTCGCGCATGCCCGGCAGCACCGACTGCACCAGCGCCTGTCCGGCCAGCAGGTGCTGGCGGAACGCCGCCTCGAACGCCGCGCCCTCGGCGGTGTGCGTGCTGCCGCCGGGCGGGCCGCCGGTGTTGTTGACCAGGATCTGCACCGGTTCCGTCGCGGCGGCATCGGTGGCGGCGGTGAGCAGCTTGGCGGTGTCGAGCATGTCGGCGGCCTGCCAACGATGCTGCTGCGTGGCATGCGTGCGCGGCAGTTCGTCGACCACTTGCTTGAGCGTCTCGATGGAGCGCGCCAGCACGGTGACGTTGGCGCCGAGCCTGGCCAGTTCGATCGCGGCGGCGCGGCCGATACCTTGGGTGGCGCCGCAGACCAGGGCGTGGCGCCCGCTCAGATCCAGCTGCATCGAAACCTCCTCGGTATCAGTGCGTGCGGGCCAGGTATTGCAGGCCCAGCGCGGCGAACCAGCACAGCCAGGCGCCCCAAAGAGAGTAGCGCCACACCCGTCGCCAGCGGGTGATGGCAACGTCTTCCAGCGCCGGCAGGATCGGCGAGCGCAGCGCCAGCTGCAGGCGCATCCACACGCCGAACGGCCCGCTGCGGCCGCGCTCGGTCTCGGCGATGATCTTCCACTGCGCGGGATGGCGATCGCGCAACAGTTTGGCGATGCGCGCCTGCGCGAAGAAATGCAGCAGGAAGAACACCACGCCGGCAAGCAGGAGCGAGAGATAGAGCGTAAGCATGCTGGTGATTCCGGAAGGGACCAGGCGCGGACGATCAGTCCGGCTTGGCCTGGTTGCCGTCGTCGGACTTGGCGGGCGTATCCGCGGCGGGCGTATTGACCGGTCCGGGCTTGGCCGCCGGGTCGGCGCCCGGCCACAGCGGCACCGGCAGCGCGGTGCGCAGGGTGTTGAGCACGCCTTCGCCCTTCGGCGCCTTGCCGCAGATGGCGCTGTCGACCGCGTCGGCGAAGCTGCTGTTCATCAGGCCGATCCACACCGAGCCGTCCGGACCGTGCGGGATGGTGAAGCTGCCGGTCGTCGCCATCTTCACCGGCGCCTCGGCGGAGAACGCCGCCGGCGACTGTTCCCAATAGGTGCTGCCGGCCTGCTGCTTGGCCGAGCTGTACAGCACCAGGTAGCGCGCCTGCTTGCTGGTGACCTTGACGCTGCCGAATGCGCCGGTGGTCTCGCTGGTCCAGCCCATGTGCTCGCACAGCGGAATGTCTTCGCTGCTGATCGGCTGAAACGCTTCGTCCAGCATGGTGACGGTCGGGCCGAACAGATAGCTGGCGCGCAGCCAGCGGCCGTTCAATTCCGACTTGAGCGCGATGCGGTACGGCAGCTTGCTGTCCGGCGGCAGGCGGAAGCTGAGGAAATAGCTGCGCTCGCCGTTGATGCTGGCGACCAGGCTGCCCGGGCCCAGCTCGAAGCGCTTCGGTTCCCACGGCAGCAGGTTCTGGTAGGAGAAGTCCGCGTAGCTGCTGCAGCAGGGCGTGGCCTGCTGCAGCGTGGCCTTGGCCTGGTCCAGCGCGGTGCTGCTGTCTTCCGGCGGCCGGAAATTCGGCGGCACCAGTTTCTTGACCTGGTGGCAGGCGCCAAGGGCCAGGACGAGGACGGCAAGCAGCGGGGCGAGGAACAGTCGGCGTGAAGGCATCTCGAGATCAGAACTCGGCCGTGCCTGCGGCACGGGGATAGGGGATGGCATCGCGGATGTTGGCAAGACCGCAAACGTAAACCAGCAGGCGCTCGAAGCCCAGCCCGAAGCCGGCGTGCGGCACCGTGCCGTAGCGGCGCAGGTCACGGTACCAGCCGTAGGTGGCGGCATCGAGACCGAACTTGGCCATGCGGCGGTCGAGGTAGTCCAGGCGCTCCTCGCGCTGGCTGCCGCCGATGATCTCGCCGATGCCGGGGGCCAGCACGTCCATCGCGGCGACGGTCTTCTCGTCGTCGTTCAGGCGCATGTAGAAGGCCTTGATCTGCTCGGGGTAGTTCATCACCACCACCGGGCGGCCGACGTGCTTCTCGGCCAGGTAGCGCTCGTGCTCGGTCTGCAGGTCGATGCCCCAGGCGACCGGGAATTCGAACTTCTGGCCGCAGTTCTTCAGGATCTCGACCGCCTCGGTGTAGTCGATGCGCTCGAACGGCTGGGCGATGAAGTTCTCCAGGCGCGTGATCGCATCCGGCAGCACGCGCTCGGCGAAGAACGCCATGTCGTCCGCGCGCTCGTCCAGCACGGCCTTGAAGATGGCCTTGAGGAAGGCCTCGGCGCAGTCGGCGTCGGCGGCCAGGTCGGCGAAGGCGATCTCGGGCTCGACCATCCAGAACTCGGCCAGGTGGCGCGGGGTGTTGGAGTTCTCGGCGCGGAAGGTCGGGCCGAAGGTGTAGACCTTGCTCATCGCCAGCGCATAGGCCTCGACGTTGAGCTGGCCGGACACGGTGAGGAAGGCCTCGCGCCCGAAGAAATCCTTGCGGAAGTCGATCTTGCCGTCCGGCGTGCGCGGCAGGTTGGCCAGGTCCAGGGTGGACAGGCGGAACATGTCGCCGGCGCCCTCGGCGTCCGAGGTGGTGATGATCGGCGTGTTGATCCAGAAGAAGCCCTGCTCGGTGAGATGGCGGTGGATCGCCGTCATCATGGTGTGGCGCACGCGGGTCACCGCGCCGAACAGGTTGGTGCGCGGGCGCAGGTGGGCCACCTCGCGCAGGAACTCCATGGAGTGCTGCTTGGGCTGGATCGGATAGGTTTCCGGGTCGTCGACGAAGCCGGTGACCTGGACGCTCTCGGCCTGCAGCTCGAACGCCTGGCCCTGGCCCTGCGAAGGCACCAGGGTGCCGCTGACGATCAGGCCGGCGCCGGCGGTGAGGTGCTTCACCTCGGTCTCGTAGTTCGCCAGAGTGGCCGGAACCACCGCCTGGATCGGGGCGAAGCAGGAACCGTCCGTGATATTGACGAAGGACAGGCCGGCCTTGGAATCGCGCCGGGTACGCACCCAGCCCCGGACCGTCGCCTTGCTGCCGGCCTCGAGCTTGCCGGAGAGGGCCTGTTTGACACTGACCACCGTCATGGATTGAAACTCCTGCTGGGGTGCCGCATCTGGCACATGTAATCGTTATAAGACCGGGCTCGGGCGCCCCGCCGCATCGCAGCGCCGGGGGCAAACCTGCATCATAATGTAGGCTTCGACCGGACCGCGACGTTCCGATCCCCATTTCATGCCGTCAGTTCCCCTATGAGCATCAGCATCACCCCCGCCGCCAACGAACGCATGCGCCACTTCCTGGCCACCACGCCGGGCGCTGCCGGCGTGCGCTTCGGCGTGAAGCGCACCGGCTGCTCGGGCTTCTCCTACGTGGTGGACCTGGCCGAGCGCATGTCCCCCGAGGACCAGGCCCTGGACGTGGACGGCGTGCGTCTGATCGTCGACGCCAAGAGCCTGCCCCTGGTGGACGGCACGGTGATCGACTTCCAGCGCCAGGGCCTCAATGCGGCCTTCGTGTTCCACAACCCCAACGCCACCGGCGAATGCGGCTGCGGCGAGAGTTTCACCATCTCCTGATATAGAGCCTCTCTCCCTTCGGGAGAGGGGTTGGGGTGAGGGTGCGGGCGGAGCGCAAGAGTGATGTGCACCGCTCCGGCCGTACCCTCATCCGGCTGCCGCCACCTTCTCCCGGAGGGAGAAGGGTTCCAAATGAGAAGGTTTGGCAAGGCGCCGCTGGCGCCCTTGCGGTAAATCCCTGCGGTTGTTTACAATTCCGCTTCTGCCCAGGCGAAAAAGGTCCGGGCAGGCCCTTGCCTCACCGCATCCGGCGGGAGGCTGCCAGGCCCCGAAAGGGCCGCATCCGCAAGGAGTTACCTACCAATGACGACTCTGCGTCATTACGAAGTTGTGTTCCTGGTCCACCCTGACCAGAGCGAGCAGGTCCCGGCCATGATCGAGCGCTACAAGGCGCTGATCGAGACCGACGGCGGCAAGATCCACCGCCTGGAAGACTGGGGCCGCCGCCAGCTGGCCTACCCGATCGTGAACCTGGCCAAGGCTCACTACGTGATGCTGAACATCGAAGTCGGCCAGAACGCGCTGAACGAGCTGGAGTCGGGTTTCCGCTTCAACGACGCCGTGCTGCGCCACCTGGTGATCAAGCGCGACGAAGCCGACACCGAGCCGTCCTTCATCCTGAAGTCCAAGGAAAAGGATGACGCCAAGTCCTCGCGTCGCCGCGACGACGACAGCGAAGGCGAAGGTGACGACCGCCGCAGCCGCGGCAGCCGCGACGACAACGATCGCGACAGCGACGACTGATCAGGAGCACAGCCATGTCCAAGTTCTTCCGCCGCCGCAAGTTCTGCCGCTTCACGGCCGAAAAGGTCAAAGAGATCGACTACAAGGATCTCAACACCCTGCGCCAGTACATCACCGAGAACGGCAAGATCGTGCCGAGCCGCATCACCGGCACCAAGGCGCGCTACCAGCGCCAGCTGGCCACCGCGGTCAAGCGCGCGCGCTTCCTGGCGCTGCTGCCGTACACCGACAACCACGACGTCTGATGGACCGCGCCCGGGGCCTTGCGCCGGGCGCTTCCTCAACTCTTCGGACAACCGTCCACGGCTGCGCCGGGCCACTCCGGTGCTAACGAAAAGGAATACCCATGGAACTGATCCTCCTCGAGAAAGTCCGCGGCCTCGGCAACCTTGGCGCCAAGGTCAACGTGAAGCCGGGCTACGGCCGTAACTACCTGCTGCCGCAGGGCAAGGCCGCGCCGGCCACCGCCGCCAACCTCGAAAGCTTCGAGAAGCGTCGCGCCGAATACGAAGCGAAGGCCAACCAGCAGCTGTCCGACGCCACCGCGCGCCAGGCCAAGCTGGCCGATGCGGCGGTGACCATCACCGCCAACGCCAGCCCGGAAGGCAAGCTGTACGGTTCGGTCGGTCCGCGCGAGATCGCCGACGCCCTGCAGGCCGCCGGCCACGACATCCACAAGAACGAAGTGATCCAGGGCGAAGGCCCGATCCGCACCACCGGTGAGTTCGAAGTGGTCGTCGCGCTGCATGCCGACGTGCAGTCGACCGTCAAGGTGACGGTGCTCGGCGAGAAGTAAGCCGGCCCTCAGCCTGGCTGATCAGACGGGCGCCCCAGGGCGCCCGTTTGTTTTAGTGCAAGGCGCCCGCGCTGGCGGACTTTATCCACCGGCACCCACAACTTATCCACAGAGTTATTGTCTCGTCGCATGAGAAAACGCCGCGTATCCTCTGAGGGCGACGATCCGCGTTGGTCGGAATCGCCCGGCACCTCGCGAGGAGACTCGATGTCCTTTGCCCCTGACCGCAAGCACGGCAACTCCGCCATCGAGGCGCTGCGCGTGCCGCCGCATTCCATCGAGGCCGAGCAGGCGGTGCTGGGCGGCCTGATGCTGTCCCCCGATTCGCTGGACAAGGTGGCCGACCGCCTGGGCGAGCGCGACTTCTACCGCAAGGACCACCGCCTGATCTGGCGCGCCATCACCGAGCTCGCCAACAAGGGCATGCCCTGCGACGCGGTGACCCTGGGCGACTGGTTCGAGGCCAACGGCCTGGCGGAACTGGTCGGCGGCGCGACGTACCTGGTCGAACTGGCCAACGCCACGCCGAGCGCGGCGAACATCGGCGCCTACGCCGACATCGTGCGCGAGAAGTCGATCCTGCGGCAGTTGATCGATGCCGGCACGGAAACCACCGAGGACGGCTACCGCCCCGAGGGCCGCAGCGTGCAGGAGGTGCTGGAAAGCGCCGAGCAGCGCGTGTTCAAGATCGCCGAGTCCGGCGCGCGCGGCAAGAAGGACACCGTCTCCATGCGCGAGGCGGTGAAGGACGCCTTTCGCATCCTGTCCGAGCGCTACGAGAACCGCGGCCAGCTCACCGGCATCTCCACCGGCTTCACCGACCTGGACGAACTCACTTCTGGCCTGCAGCCGTCGGACCTGATCATCGTCGCGGCGCGCCCCTCGATGGGCAAGACCGCGTTCTCGGTGAACATCGCCGAAGCCGCCGCCCTGGGCGCCAAGAAGGCGGTGGCGATCTTCTCGATGGAAATGTCGGCCTCGCAGCTGGCCTTCCGCATGATTTCCTCGATCGGCCGCATCCACGCGCAGCACCTGCGCAACGGCGACCTGGCCGAGGAGGACTGGCCGCGCGTCACCAATGCCATCGCGCTGCTGTCCGAAGCCAAGATCTTCATCGACGACACTCCCGGCCTGTCGCCGGTGGAACTGCGCTCGCGCTCGCGCCGCCTGCATCGCGAGCACGGCGGCCTGGGCCTGATCGTGATCGACTACCTGCAGCTGATGCAGGTGCCCGGCAACAAGGAAAACCGCGCCACCGAGATCTCCGAGATCTCGCGTTCGCTGAAAGGCCTGGCCAAGGAGCTCAATTGCCCGGTGATCGCGCTGTCGCAGCTCAACCGCTCGCTGGAGCAGCGCGCCGACAAGCGGCCGATGATGTCGGACCTGCGCGAATCCGGCGCCATCGAGCAGGACGCGGACGTGATCATGTTCATCTACCGCGACGACTACTACAACAAAGAGTCGCCGGACAAAGGCCTGGCCGAGATCATCATCGGCAAGCAGCGTAACGGCCCGACCGACACGGTGAAGCTGACCTTCCTGGGCCACTACACCAAGTTCATGAACTACGCGCCGGATTCGTTCGTCGGCGCGTTCGAGTAAGCGCCGCCAGAAATCCTTTAGCGACGTAGGTTGGGGTGAGCGCAGCGAACCCCAACTTCGCGACCACCTGGTCAGGCCTGTTGGGGTTCGCCTTTGGCTCACCCCAACCTACGTGCTGCGCGGGGTCTGCCTGCGAATTTCCCCGGACCAGCCCCGGCTGCCGCAGACCCGGCCTGCTAAGCTTTTCTGCGATTACACCTCCCGCCAGCTCAGCCGCCGCGATCCGCGCGCGGCGCCAAGGAATCATGAGCCGCACCACCGTCGCCACCATCCACCTCGGCGCTCTGCGTCACAACCTCGCCCGCATCAAGGCGATGGCCGCGCCGGCGCAGGTCATGGCGGTGGTCAAGGCCGACGCCTACGGGCATGGCCTGGAGCGCGTGGCGCGCGCGCTGGACGGTGCCGCGGATGCTTTCGCGGTGGCGGCGCAGGGCGACGGCCTGCGCCTGCGCGCGGCAGGGCACCGGCAGCGCATCGTGGTGCTGTCCGGCCCGGACCGCGCCAGCGACATCGCGGAAATGCAGCGCCTGCAGCTGGATGCGGCGATCCACCACGAATCCCAGCTGGCCTGGCTGGACGGCGCCTCGTCCTCGCGCGGTCCGCTGCGCGTGTGGCTGAAGGTGGATACCGGCATGCACCGCCTGGGCTTTCCGCCGGAGCGCGCGGCCGAGATTCATGCGCGGCTGGCCTCGATGCCGGGCATCGACCCGGAGGTGGGCCTGCTCACGCATTTCTCCGAATCGGAGGAATTCGAGGGCGAGGAAACGCGCGCGCAGATCCGCCGCTTCAATGAAGCCGTGAAGAACCTGGCCGGCCCGCGCGCGCTGTCCAATTCCGCCGGGGTGCTCGGCTGGCCCGATGCGCGCGGCGACTGGGTGCGCACCGGCGGCCTGCTGTACGGCCTGTCGGTGGTGCCGGGCAAGAGCGGCGCGGATTTCGGCTTCCGTCCGGCGATGACGCTGAGCACGCGGCTGATCGCGGTGAACCGGATCCGCCGCGGCGAGCGCGTCGGCTACAACGGCACCTGGACCTGCCCGGAAGACATGCCGGTCGGCGTGGCCGCGGTCGGCTACGGCGACGGCTATCCGCGCAGCGCCGCCAGCGGCACGCCGGTGCTGGTCGGCGACCGGCGCGTGCCGCTGGTCGGGCGCGTGTCGATGGACCTGATCACGCTGGACCTGCGCGAAGCGCCGCAGGCCAAGGTGGGCGACCGCGTCACCCTGTGGGGCGCGGAACTGCCGGTGGAACACATCGCCGCACAGGCCGGCACCATCTCCTATGACCTCACCTGCGGCATGACCCGACGCGTGCTGTTCGTCGAGGACGACGGCTGACGTCGTCATTCGCCGTCTCGCCGATTGCGATCAAGGCGGGCTAAGCTCGCCTTTCGTTTTTTGAGGTTCGATTTCATGGCCAAGGCCAAGACCGCCTACGTCTGCGCCGATTGCGGGGCGGAACACTCCAAGTGGCAGGGGCAGTGCATCGAATGCGGCGCCTGGAACACCTTGAGCGAGTTCGTGGTGCAGCCGGCGGTGAAGTCGGCCGGCGCCGCGCGCAGTTCGGGCTATGCCGGCGCCGCGGCCGGCGCGCCGAAGGTGACCCCGCTGACCTCGGTGGCGCTGACCGCCGAATTGCGCACGCTCACCGGCATCGGCGAACTCGATCGCGTGCTCGGCGGCGGCCTGGTGGACGGTTCGGTCGTGCTGATCGGCGGCGATCCCGGCATCGGCAAGTCGACCCTGCTGCTGCAGATGCTCGGCAAGCTCGGCGAACAGCTGGCCAGCGTCTACGTCACCGGCGAGGAATCGCTGGCCCAGGTCGCGGCGCGCGCGCAGCGCCTGGACCTGCCGCTCGGCCCGCTGCACGCGCTGGCCGAGACCTGCATCGAGCGCATCCTGGAACAGGCCGTGTCGGCGCGTCCGCGCGTGCTGGTGATCGATTCGATCCAGACCATCTGGACCGAGCTGCTTACCGCCGCGCCGGGTTCGGTCAGCCAGGTGCGCGAATCCGCCGCCAAGCTCACCCGCTTCGCCAAGGAGACCGGCACCTCGGTGTTCCTGGTCGGCCACGTCACCAAGGAAGGCGGCATTGCCGGCCCGCGCGTGCTGGAGCACATGGTCGACGCGGTGCTGTACTTCGAGGGCGAATCCGGCAGCCGCTTCCGCGTGCTGCGCGCATTCAAGAACCGCTTCGGCGCGGTGAACGAGCTGGGCGTGTTCGCCATGTCGGAAAAGGGGCTGCGCGAAGTGCCCAATCCGTCGGCGATCTTCCTCTCCGCGCATGCCGGTCCCACCTCGGGCAGCGCGGTGATGGTGACGCGCGAAGGCACGCGTCCGCTGCTGGTGGAAGTGCAGGCGCTGGTGGACCAGTCCTCTCTGGGCAATCCGCGCCGCGTGGCGCTGGGCCTGGAGCAGAACCGCCTGGCCATGCTGCTGGCGGTGCTGCACCGGCATGGCGGCGTCGCGGCCTATGACCAGGACGTGTTCGTCAACGTGGTCGGCGGCATCCGCGTGCAGGAAACCGCCGCCGATCTGCCGGTACTGCTGGCGGTGCTGTCGAGCCTGCGCGACCGGCCCCTGCCGGAGAAGACCATCGCGTTCGGCGAGGTCGGCCTGTCGGGCGAGATCCGTCCCGTGCCCAACGGCGACGAGCGCCTGAAGGAAGCCGCGCACCATGGTTTCCAGCGCGCGATCGTGCCCAAGGCGAATGCGCCGAAGAAGGGCAAGGTGGGCGAGCTGGAAGTGGTCGGCGTGGAGCGCCTGTCGCAGGCGATCGACGCCTGCCGGTAAGCGCGGATGTCGATGCGTCGATCGTCGCGCGCGTCGATGCGAGATGGCCGCTCGCCGCAAAGACGACGAGCGGCGCCTGGCGCGTCAGACCGGCTGCAGCGCGACGAAGGCCGGCAGCAGCTCGGCGCGCGCCGAGTGCGCGGCAAGCGCCGGATAGTCCTGCGGCGCGATCAGTTCCGGCTGCATCAGCTGGGTGAAGCGCCAGGCCACGGCGATGGTGATGTCGGCCTGGGTCAGCGTGCTGTTGACCAGCCAGCCGTCGCGGCCCCTGGCCTCGCGCTCCAGTCCCGTGTAAGCCGCCTTGAGCTGGCCCTGCACGCGGGCGAGCCAGCCGGCGTCGCGGTGGTCCTCGCTGCGCTTGCCTTCATACACGATCTGCACGCTCTTCTCGGCGGCGATCAGCGCCAGGCCGGTGAGGCGCAAGGCGCGCAGGCGTTCGGCCGGATCGGCCGGCATCAGGCTGGGACCGCTGCCCACGGTTTCCGCCCAGTCGATGATCAGGGAGGAGTCGACCAGCTGCCAGCCGTCGTCGCCGATCAGCGTGGGCGCCTTCACCAGCGGATTGATCGACTGGAACTCGTCGAAGTTGCGGAACACCGACAGCGACAGGTGCTCGAACGGCAGGCCTTTCAGCGTCAGCGTGATTGCCGCGCGGCGGACGAAGGGCGAATCGAGCATGCCGATGAGCTTCATCTGTTGTCTCCAGGGTATCGCCAAGAACCTTGGCGTAGGTTGGGGTGAGCCGCAGGCGAACCCCAACACGTATCCGAGCGCTGCGCATGGTTGGGATTCGCCTGCGGCTCACCCCAACCTACGCCGGCTGTTTCCTCAGGCGGTGCGATGCAGGATCAGTTCCAGCACCGCCTTGGTGCCGAAAAACGCCAGCAGCAGCACGCCCATGCCGACCAGGGTGAGATTGACCGCGCGGCGGCCGCGCCAGCCATAGCGCCAGCGCCCGAACAGCAGCGCGCCGAACACCAGCCAGGCGACGATCGACAGCACGGTCTTGTGGATCAGGTGCTGGCCGAACAGGTCGTCGACGAACAGCGCGCCGGTCAGCAGGGTGAAGGTGAGCAGCACGAAGCCGGCGCCGATCAGGCGGAACAGCAGCGACTCGGTCAGCGTCAGCGGCGGCAGCGCGCGCAGCCAGGGGCCGAAGTGGCGATGGCGCAGCGCGCGTTCCTGCACGGCCAGCAGGATCGCCAGCGCCGCGGCGATCGACAGCACGCTGAAGGCGAGCAGGGCCACCGTCACGTGCAGCTTGATCTGCCAGCCCATCGCCAGCGGCGCGGTGGCGGGCGCCATGAAGCTGTCCGCCGCCAGCAGCAGGGCGGTGAGCGGGAACACGATCACGCCCAGCGCAGCCACTGGCCGGCTCAGGTTCACCATCAGGGTCAGCGCGGAGACCACGCAGGCCACCAGCGACAGCGCCGCGAAGAAATGCAGATCCAGCGCGCCGCGATGCACGCCGAGCAGGAGGCCGGCGTGGATCAGCACCGCCGCGCCGCCCAGGCCCAGCGCCGACTTGTTCAGCGGTTGCCCCCCGCCCAGCAGCGGCCGGGCGAGCCCGCCGGCGGCGGCGAGGTAGAGCACGGCGGCGAGCAGGGAGAGCAGATGGATGGCCATGACCGGCGAGTGTCGCACAGGCCTTGAGTGCAGGTGAATGCGGCCCCGGCGCACTCCGCTATACTTGCCCACTTTCCCTTTGCCGTACTCCGCCATGTTCGAGTCGCTCAGCCAACGCCTCTCCGCCACCGTCAACCGCCTGCGCGGCCGCGGCCGCCTGACCGAGGAGAACATCCGCGAGGCGCTGCGCGAAGTGCGCATCGCCCTGCTGGAGGCCGACGTGGCCCTGCCGGTGGTGCAGGCGCTGATCGAGCGCGTGAAGGTGCGCGCGGTCGGCCAGGAAGTGCTCAAGAGCCTCAGCCCCGGCCAGGCCCTGGTCAAAGTGGTCAGCGACGAGCTGACCGCGGTGATGGGCACCGCCAACACCGAACTGAACCTGGCGCAGCAGCCGCCGGCGGTGGTGCTGATGGCCGGCCTGCAGGGCGCGGGCAAGACCACCACCGTGGCCAAGCTGGCGCGCTTCCTCACCGAGCGCAAGAAAAAGAAAGTGATGGTGGTGAGCTGCGACGTTTACCGTCCGGCCGCCATCGAGCAGCTGCGCACGCTGGCCGAGCAGGTCGGGGTGAAGTTCTTCCCCTCGGAGTCGGGCCAGGACCCGGTCGACATCGCCAGGAACGCCATCGCCGCCGCGCGCCGCGAAGTGGTCGACGTGCTGCTGGTCGACACCGCCGGTCGCCTGCACGTGGACCAGGCGATGATGGCCGAGATCAAGGCGCTGCATGCCGCGATCACCCCGGTCGAAACCCTGTTCGTGGTCGATTCCATGACCGGCCAGGACGCGGCCAACACCGCCAAGGCCTTCGCCGAGGCGCTGCCGCTGACCGGCGTGGTGCTGACCAAGACCGACGGCGACGCCCGTGGCGGCGCCGCGTTGTCGGTGCGCTACGTCACCGGCCGCCCGATCAAGTTCCTCGGCGCCGGCGAGAAGACCGACGCGCTCGAGCCGTTCCATCCGGACCGCGTGGCGCAGCGCATCCTCGGCATGGGCGACGTGCTGTCGCTGGTCGAGGAGGTCGAGCGCAAGGTCGACCAGGAGAAGGCGCAGAAGCTCGCCGAGAAGGTCATCAAGGGCAAGCGCTTCGATCTCAACGACATGCGCGACCAGCTCGAGCAGATGTCCAACATGGGCGGCCTGGCCGGCCTGATGGACAAGCTGCCCGGCGTGTCCAACCTGCCGGACAACGTGAAGTCCAAGGTCAACGACGGCGAGATCAAGCGCATGGTGGCCATCATCAACTCGATGACCAAGAAAGAACGCCGCCATCCCGACCTGCTGAACGGCTCGCGCCGCGCCCGCGTGGCGCGCGGTTCCGGCACCCAGCCGGCCGATGTCAACCGCCTGCTCAAGCAGTACATGCAGATGGAGAAGATGATGTCCAAGCTCTCCAAGGGCGGCTCGAAGGGCCTGCTGCGCCAGATGCGCGGCGCCATGAAGGGCATGGGCGGGATGGGCGGCGGCTTGCCGCCCATGCGCTGAGAACCCAGGAAATCGCCGGGGAGCGGGGTAACGGGCTGTTTTTTCGCCCGCTTTTGCTGCTCCCTATTCCCTTTTTTTCGTTCCTTCCCTAAAATGCCGCGTTTACCGCGCCCGTGCTCGGGCGTGCTGCCGGTGCGGCCGGCGCCTCTGGAGCTTTTTATTTATGGTCAAGATTCGTCTTTCGCGCGGCGGCGCCAAGGGCCGTCCGTTCTACCACGTCATCGTCACGGACTCGCGCAGCGCGCGCGACGGCCGCAACATCGAGAACGTGGGTTTCTACAACCCGGTCGCCTCGGGCAAGGACAAGCGCCTTGAGCTGAACGTCGTGCGCATCCAGGAATGGGTGTCCAAGGGCGCCCAGCTGAGCGACAAGGTCGCCTCCCTGGTGAAGGAAGCCGGCAAGCAGCAGGCTGCCTGAGTATGGCCGCAGCCGGCCGGCGCGTCCTGGTAGGACGCATCGTCGGGCTGTACGGAGTGCAGGGCTGGCTCAAGATCGAATCCTGGACCGAGCCCCGCACCCAGATTTTCCGCTACCAGCCCTGGCTGCTCATCACGGCGCCGGGTGAGGTAAAGGAACTGCACGGGGTCAAGGGACGTCCGCAGGGCAAGGGCCTGGTGGCCTATTTTCCCGGCATCGACGACCGCGACACGGCGACAGCACTGATCGGGCAGGACATCTACGTCCCTCGCGAACAGCTGCCGCCTCCCGGCAAGGACGAGTACTACTGGGTCGATCTCGAGGGCATCGAGGTCGTCACCACGGAAAACGTAGTCCTGGGGCGGGTCAGTCACCTGTTCGCCACCGGAGCCAACGATGTCGTGGTGGTGAGGGACGGCGAGCGCGAGCGGCTGATTCCCTTCGTCCAGGGTTCTTACGTGCGTTCGGTGGACCTGTCCGGCGGACGCATGGTGGTGGACTGGGATCCTGAATTCTGACGGCGGTTCCGCCGCAGCTGGAGTTTGAGGGTCATGCGCTTCGACGTCGTCACGCTGTTTCCCGACTTCGTGCGCCAGTGCGCCGCCGTCGGTGTCGTCGGGCGCGCCCAGCAGCGCGAGCTGCTCCAGGTGGAAACCTGGAATCCGCGCGACTACGCCACCGACAACTATCGCACCGTGGACGGCCGCACCTGCGGCGGCGGACCCGGGATGGTGATGCTGATCGATCCCCTGCGTGCGGCCCTCAAGGCCATGCGCGAGGCCGCGGCAGAACCGGTGCACGTGATTTACCTCAGCCCGCAAGGTGCGCGGCTGACGCAGGGCAGGGTGGAAGCGCTGGCGAAGCTGCCGCGCATCGGCCTGCTCTGTGGACGTTACGAAGGTGTGGACGAGCGCCTGCTTGCGCACGAGGTCGACGAAGAACTCTCGATCGGCGACTATGTGCTGTCAGGCGGCGAGCTGGGCGCGGCGGTGATCATCGATGCCGTCGGCCGCTTGCAGGAAGGGGCGCTCAACGACGCGCAGTCGGCGCAGCAGGATTCGTTCTCGGACGGATTGCTGGATTGCCCGCACTACGCGAAGCCGGTGCGCCACGCACTGGGTGACGTGCCGGAGGTGCTGTTGTCCGGCGACCACGCGGCGATCCGCCGCTGGCGCCTGAAGCAGGCCCTGGGACGGACCTGGCTGCGACGTCCGGACCTTTTGGTGCAACGCGCGCTGGATAAGGAATCCCGCGTGCTGTTGGAAGAATTCCGCCGTGAATACGCTCAATCCGAGCGCGAGCGGCTAGCTAACGATGCGGCCGAGCAGTAACCGCAGCCATTGAAATCAGATAGGTGTTGCCATGAACAAGATCATCGAACAGTTCGAAGCCGAGCAGATCACCCGCCAGCTGCCGGAGTTCGGCCCTGGTGACACCGTGGTCGTCAACGTCAAGGTGAAGGAAGGCAATCGCGAGCGCGTGCAGGCCTTCGAGGGCGTGGTCATCGCCAAGCGCAGCCGCGGCCTGAACTCCGCCTTCACCGTGCGCAAGATCTCGCACGGCACCGGCGTGGAGCGCGTGTTCCAGTCGCACAGCGCGGCCATCGAGTCGGTGCAGGTGAAGCGCAAGGGCAAGGTGCGTGGCGCCAAGCTCTATTACCTGCGTGGCCTGGAAGGCAAGGCCGCCCGCATCAAGGAAGACGTCGCCGCCGCCGCCAAGGCGAAGGCCGGCGCTGCCGCCGCCGAGTAATTCCGGCTCCGGTTCTGCATATGAAAACCCCGCGGATGCCTGGCATCCGCGGGGTTTTTTATTGCGCGCCGCCGGCATGGCCGGCGGTGCCCGGTGTGTCGTGGCTTACGGGGTGATCGCCAGCCGCTGCGGCTCCTGCAGGAAGTTGCCCTGCACGAAGTCCACGCCGCAGGCGAACAGCAGCGAGGTGCTGGCGGCATCCTCCACCCATTCGGCGATGGTCAGCCGCTTGATCTCGCGCGCCTGGCGGCACAGCTCGGCCACTTTCTTCTGGCTGTCCGGCTGCTGCGGCAGGCTGGACATGTAGCTGCGGTCGATCTTCAGATAGTCCGCGTCGATATGCGTGAGCAGCTGGAACGAGTTGAGGCCCGAGCCGAACTGTTCCAGCGCGAACTGCCCGCCCAGCTGGCGCCAGGCCCGCACGAACACCTGGGCGGGGCGCAGCGAGGTGACCACCTTGCTCTCGGTCATTTCCAGCACGATCTTGCCGTGCTTGAGGTTGGCCTGCTTCAGCCGCGCCGTCAGCCAGGGAATCAGCTGCTCGTCGTGCAGCGAGCCGGCGGTGAGCTTGACGAAGAAAGTGGTCGGCGAGGCCAGCCGCTCGCGCGAGCTCAGCGCCTGGATCGCCTGATTCACCACCCAGCGGTCGATCGCGGGCGTGAGGTTGTATTTCTCGGCGATCGGCATGAAGAAGCCGGGCAGCACCTCGCCCTGCGGGCCGTTGAGGCGCAGCAGGATTTCCGAGAACTCGCCCTCGGCGTCCTGCAGGCTGATGATGTGCTGGTGGTACAGCACGAACTCGTCCTGGCTCAGCGCCTGCTTCAGCTGGCCCAGCCAGTAGCGCTCGCGCTCGGCGTCGGCCTTCTCGCGTGCCGCCGGGTCGTGCAGGTCGTAGCGGTTGCCGCCCAGGCTCTGCGCATTGCGCAGCGACTGCCCGGCCTGCTCCAGCAGCAGTTCGGTATTGGCGTTCTTCTCGCCCAGCAGGCTGCCGCCGATGCTGGTGGTGACGGTGAGCGAGCGCGAGCCGACGTCGAAGATCTCGTTGGCCACCGCCTGCTGCAGGCCGGCGATCCATTCCTTGATGCCGTCGTCGTTGCGCGAATGCAGGATCACACCGACCGTGTGCTCGGCCAGCAGGCCGGCGGTGTCCTCCAGGCCGAGCAGGGCGTTGATGCGGGCGGCGAAGGCGGCCAGCAGCTCGTCCGCCTTGCCCAGGCCGATACCCGAAACGATCGCCTGCCAGTTGTCCGGCTCGATCAGCAGCAGCGACTGGCCCTTGGTGCCTTCGGTGGCGGCAGCCACGGCCTGGTCGATGCATTCGAGCATGCGCGCGCGGTTGAACAGGCCGGTGACCGGGTCGCGTTGCAGCTGCTCGAGCACCGACGGATCGACCTGCTGCCGGCGGAACACGATCTGGACGCAGGGCTCGCCCTCGAAGGTGGCGTGGGCGAATTCGACCATGGCCTTGAAGGTGCTGGCATCGGCGCGGCGCGCCTGCAGCTCCATCGGACCGGAGGGCTTCTCGCCGCGCGACAGGCTCTTGAGCGTGGCCTTGAAATCCTCGGCCTGGGTCGAACCGATCATGTCCAGCACGGGCAGGCCGAGCAGGTCGTCGAATTCGGCGTAGCCGAAGGTGTCGAGGTAGGCCTGGTTGGCGCGCACGTGCATGCCTTCATGCACATAGGCGATGGCGTCGGTGGAGGAATCCAGCAGCGCATCGCAGCGGCGCTCGGATTCGCGCAGCGCGGTCTCCAGGCGGCGCAGCTGGCGGCGCGTGTTGAGCGCCTCGAACTCGCGCTGCACCACCGCCAGCAGCTGCTTGGGCTGCGGGCGCAGTGCGATGGCGCGCACGCCGTTGATGAAGAAATCCGACACGATGGTGTTGTCCACCTGCGGCACCACCGCGATCACCGACAGATCGCGCCCGTTGGCGTCCAGCTGGTGCAGCAGGTCCGGCAGCGTGACGGTGCCGACCGCGGGATCGTAGAGCACCACGTCCGGCCCCAGGTCGTCCAGCGCGGCCTGCACCTGCTCGGCATTGGTGGCGCGCGCGGGGCGGACGGCAATGCCGTTGTTGCGCAGGAGGCTGACGATCTGTTCCGCGTCTTCGACCGATTTCTCGATGAAAAGAATCTTGATGACCGAGTCTGTCTTCATTGGCACGTCGTGCTGTCCATGGGCGCCCGAGCTGTCGATGGGACTGACCGGCATGGCGCCAGCCGGCAGCGCTTGGTTTTAACGGATTCGCGTGACAACCGCCAGCGAAAAAGTCCTAGAGGTGACGCGGCGCGCACTCATTTCAGACAGGGCGCTTGGAAGCGTCCCCTTCCATCTCGCGCACCAGCTTCGGCACCAGGTACCCCGGCAGCCGGCCGCGGATCGCCTCGACCAGGGCCCGGGCCCGCGCGTCGTCCACTTCGAAATGCGCCGAGCCCTGCACGCGGTCCAGCTGGTGCAGGTAGTAGGGCAGCACGCCGGCGGCGAACAGGCGCTCCGAGAGCTCGCTGAGCGTATCGGCATCGTCGTTGATGTTCTTGAGCAGCACCGACTGGTTGAGCAGGGTGGCGCCGGCCTCGCGCAGGCGCCGGCAGGCGTCGTCGACGGCGGCGTCGAACTCGTTGGCGTGGTTGGCGTGCAGCACCACCACCTTCTGCAGCGGCAGCGCGGCGAACCAGGCCAGGAAGGCCGCGTCGATGCGCTCGGGCAGCACCACCGGCAGGCGGGTGTGGATGCGCAGGCGCGTGACCTGGGGCAGCGCGGCCAGGCCGCGGCTCAGTTCTTCCAGCTTGGGCGTGGCCAGCGACAGCGGATCGCCGCCGGAGAGGATCAGCTCGGCGATCGAGGCGTCCTGGCGCAGGTGGTCCAGCGCCTTGCGCCATTGCCCGGCCGCGGCCATCTCCTCGCCGTAGGGGAAATGGCGGCGGAAGCAATAGCGACAGTTGACCGCGCAACTGCCGCTGGCGATCAGCAGGGCGCGGCCCTCGTACTTGTGCAGCAGGCCCTGGGCCTCGCGCGCGGCCAGGTCGCCGACCGGATCGGCGACGTAGCCGGGCGCTTGTTCCAGCTCGGCCAGCTGGGGCAGCACCTGCAGCAGCAGCGGGTCGTCGGGATCGCCCGGCCGCATGCGCGCCGCGAAGCCGCGCGGGACACGCAGGGCGAAGCCGGCATCGCCCGGCGGCAGGCGTCCGGCCAGGTGCCCCAGCTGCACGGTCCGCAGCAGTTCGCCGGCGTCGGTGATCGACGCGCGCCACAGCTCGCGCCAGTCGGCAGCGGGCGGCAATAGGCGGGCGGCGGGGCTTGCGGTTATCATGTCGGGCCTTGATCGGGCCTGAGGGCCCGGACGATCCCCTATTGTAGCCGCCCCCGGGCGGTGTCACCTCTGGAGCACGAGCGCATGGCCACCGTCGGTCTCAACGACGTCAAGAAGGGTATGAAGATCCTTCACAACAACGACCCGTGGGTCATCACCGACGCGGACTTCATCAAGCCCGGCAAGGGCCAGGCCTTCACCCGCATCTTCATCCGCAACCTGAAGAACGGCCGCACCACCGAGCAGACCATGAAGTCCAGCGACAGCTTCGAGGTCGCCGACGTGGTCGACACCGACATGCAGTACCTGTACTCCGACGGCGAGTACTGGCACTTCATGCAGCAGGAGAGCTTCGAGCAGCACCAGGCTGGCAAGGTGGGCGTCGGCGACGCCGCCAAGTGGCTGAAGGGCGAGGAGGAGTGCGTGGTGACCCTGTTCAACGGCGAGATCATCGTGGTGCAGCCGCCGAACTTCGTCGAGCTGAAGATCACCGAGACCGACCCGGGCCTGCGCGGCGACACCTCCGGCGGCGGCGGCAAGCCGGCCACGCTGGAAACCGGCGCCGTGGTGCGCGTGCCGCTGTTCGTCACCACCGACGAAGTGATCAAGGTCGACACCCGCACGGGCGAATACGTCAGCCGCGTCGGTAAATAATCGCCGCGGCGACATCGAACGGCACGGCAGCCTCACGGACGCCGTGCCGTTTTTTTATAGCTGTTCTCTGGAACCGAACCGGCGAGGTAACGCATGAGTCCCGGCAGCACTGTCATTGACCTTCTGATCGAAGCGCGCTGGGTCGTCCCCGTCGAGCCGCATGCCGTGGTGCTGGAAAACCACGCGGTGGCGGTGGACCAGGGCGTCATCGTCGCGCTGCTGCCGATCGCCGAGGCGCGCGCCGCCTACGCACCGCGCGAGCGCATCGAGCTGGGCGAGCACGCGCTGATCCCCGGCCTGGTCAACACGCATACGCACAACCCGATGACTCTGCTGCGCGGGCTGGCCGACGACCTGCCGCTGATGGTGTGGCTGCAGCAGCACATCTGGCCGGTCGAGGGCCAGGTGATCGGGCCGGAATTCGTGCGCGACGGCGTGGAGCTGGCGGTGGCCGAGATGCTGCGCGGCGGTACCACCTGCGCCAACGAAAACTATTTCTTCCCCGACGTGATCGGCGCCACCTATCGCCGCCTCGGCTTCCGCGCCACGGTGGGCCTGCCGGTGATCGAGTTTCCCACCGCCTGGGCCAAGAGCCAGGACGAATACTTCGAGCGCGCGACCGAAGTGCACGACAGCTTCCGCGGCGACGCGCTGATCGCCACGGCGTTTGCGCCGCATGCGCCATACACGGTGTCCGACCAGAGCTTCGAGCGCATCCGCGTGCTGGCCGACCAGCTCGACATCCCGGTCCATCTGCACACGCACGAGACCGCGCACGAGGTGGAGGAAGAAAAGCGCAAGAGCGGCCTGCGCCCGTTCCAGCGCCTGCAGCAGCTGGGCCTGGTCAACGACCGCCTGATCGCCGTGCACATGACCCAGCTGACCGACGGCGAGATCGCCGCCTGCGCCGAGGCCGGCGTGTCGGTGGTGCATTGCCCGGAATCCAACCTCAAGCTCGCCTCCGGCTTCTGCCCGGCCGAGAAGCTGCGCCTGGCCGGCGTCAACGTGGCGATCGGCACCGACGGCTGCGCCTCCAACAACGACCTGGACATGTTCGGCGAGATGCGCACCGCGGCCATGCTGGCCAAGGCGGTGTCCAACGACGCCGCCGCGTTCGATGCGGCCTATGCGCTGCGCGCGGCCACGCTCAACGGCGCCAGGGCGATGGGGCTGGAAGGGAAGATCGGCTCGATCGAGCGCGGCAAGCAGGCCGACCTGGCCGCGGTGCGGCTGTCGGACCTGGAAACCCAGCCGCTGTTCCACGTCGCCTCGCAGCTGGTCTACGCCACCGGCCGGCACCAGGTGACCGACGTGTGGATCGCCGGCCGGCGCAAGCTGGCCGACCGCATCCTGGTCGACATGGACGTGGACGGCATCCGCGCCCGCACCCATGCCTGGCGCGACCGCATCGCGGCGATCGACGCCCATGGCTGAGGCGTCATCCCTGCAGCGCTATCTGGTGCTGGTCATGCGCAATGCCGGCTTCGACCCGGCGGCGGTGCAGCCGCACCGGGACTTCCTGGAAGGCCTGCGCGCCGGCGGCCGGCTGGAACTGTCCGGCGGCTTCGCCGACGGCAGCGGCGGCGCCTACCTGCTGTTTGCCGAGAACCTGGAGCGGGCCATGGCTACGGTCCATGCGGATCCGGCCTATATCAGCGGCGGGTGGGATTTCACCGTTCACGAGTGGCACGCGCGTTAAGCTACGGCCTCCCCGAGCAAGCCCCGCCCCCAGGCAAGTCCCCCAGAGGTATCCCTCATGCAAGCCTCGCCCAACGTCAGCCCCGACGAAATCGCCCGCTTCGGCAAGCTCGCCGCCCGCTGGTGGGATCCCGACGGCGAATCGCGTCCCTTGCACGACCTGAACCCGGTGCGCCTGGGCTACGTCGCCGCGCGCATCGACCTGCGCGGCGCCCGCGTGGCCGACGTCGGCTGCGGCGGCGGCCTGCTGAGCGAAGCGCTGGCGCGCTCCGGCGCCGAGGTCACCGGCATCGACCTGGGCGAGAAAGTGATCGAGGTGGCGAAGCTGCATCTGCATGAGTCCAAGCTGCAGGTGGACTATCGCGTGCAGTCCTCCGCCGCGCTGGCGGCGGCCGAGCCGGGCTCGTTCGACGCGGTGTGCTGCATGGAGCTGATCGAGCACGTGCCGGATCCGGCCGCGCTGGTCGCCGACCTCGCCAACATGGTGCGGCCCGGCGGCCTGGTCTTCATATCGACCATCAATCGCACGCCGGCCGCGTTCGGCGCGGCCATCCTGGGCGCCGAATACCTGCTGCGCATGCTGCCGCGCGGCACGCACCACTACGGCAAGTTCCTCAAGCCGTCCGAGCTGGGCCGCCTGCTGCGCCACACCGGCCTGGAACTGGAAGATGTCACCGGACTGGGCTACAACCCGGTGAACCGCAAGGCCTGGCTGGGCCGCATCACTTCGGTCAACTACGTGCTGTGCGCGCGCAAACCTGCATGAAATCCTTCCCCAACGATCTGCAAGGCGTGCTGTTCGACCTGGACGGCACCCTGCTCGACAGCGCCCCCGACCTCTACGACGCCCTGGTGGCGCTGTGCCAGGAACAGGGCGTAGCCGCGCCGGCCTTCGAGCCGGTGCGCGAGGTGGTGTCGCGCGGTTCGCGCGCACTCATCCGCTGCGGCTTCCCGGGGCATGACGAAGCCGGCGTGCTCGCGCTGGTGCCGCGCTACCTGGAGCTCTACCAGGACGTGATGTCGCGCCAGACGCGCGCTTTCGATGGTGTGGAACCGCTGCTCGCGCTGATCGAGGCGCAGGGCCTGCGCTGGGGCATCGTCACCAACAAGCCGGGTTTCCTCACCGATGGGATCGTGCGCCAAATCGGCTGGGACCAGCGCGCCAGCGCGGTGGTGTCGGGCGACACGCTGCCGGTGAAGAAGCCGGATCCCGCCCCGGTGCTGCTGGCCTGCGAGCGCGCCGGCCTGGACCCGGCGCGCTGCCTGTTCGTCGGCGACGACCGCCGCGATGTGCTGGCCGGCGCCGCCGCCGGCTCGTACACGGTGGCTGCGGCCTGGGGCTATCTGGACGGCGGCGATCCGCATGCGTGGAACGCCGACCTGGTGCTGGACGAGCCGTCCGCGCTCACCGCGCTGCTCCAGCGCGGCGCGGTCACGGCATGACGGCTGCCGAACCCAGCGGTCCGCTGCAAAGCTACGTCGACAAGTGGCTGGCGGTGCAGCCGCGCCAGCGCATTGCGCTGGCTTTCGTGGACGGTGCGCGCTATCCGGGCCACATCGCGCTGGCCGCGTTGGAACAGGAACTGCTCTCCGCCGCCTATGGCATCCGCGAGCCGCAGGTCGCCGCGGTCAAGCTCAACTGGTGGGCCGAGGAACTCTCCGGCGCCGCCGCCAGCGGCGGCCGCCATCCGTTGACCCAGGTGCTGTTCGACGACGAGCGCGCGCAGCGCGTGCCGGCCGAACGCTGGCTGGCGCCGGTGCTGGCCGGCATGGCGCAGCTGGAAGAAGGCACCGCCGCCGATTTCGAGGCGCAGCTCGCCGCCGGCGGTCAACTGCACGGCGCGCTGGCCGCGCTGGAAACCGCGTGGTGGTACGGCGAGGCCGCATCCAGCGACAAGGCGGCGCGCGTGGCCACGCTGTCGCACCTGTTGTTTGCCCTGCTGCGCGTGGAAGAGGATGCGGACCGCGACCGCCTGCCGCTGCCGATGGCGCGCATGGCGCGTTACGGCCTCAGCCGCACCGACCTGCGCAAGGACACCCCCGCGCGCGAGCAGGCGCTGCGCGCCCAGCTCGGCGAGCTGGCTGCCGCCTGGCGCGATGGCGCGCAGTTGCCCGGGCCGCTGAGCGTGTTCCGCGCATTGGAATCGGATACGGGCCGCGCACTGGCCCGCCGCGCCGCCAGGGCCACCGATCCGCTCGCCACGCTGCGCACGGGGCTTTCGCGCAGCGGCTTTGGCACCGCCTGGCAGGCCTGGCGCGCCGCGCGCCAGTGGCAGCGCCAGGCCGGATGAGCGGGCCGCTTTCCGAGCGGCGACTATTGCGGCCGGCGCGCGCTGTCCCAAGATAGACAGGTCCGGGCACGCTGGTGCTGCGCCCGTCTGAAGGGTTTCCTCATGTATACCCAGGAACAAACCGCCCGCCTGCTTCCCGACGTGGCCCATCACGCCCAGCCGCACCTGGCCGGCGCGCTGGACTGGGTCGGCATGGACGGCATCGAGGTGCCGGTGCGCTTCGATGCCGGCGACGGCGAGCCGCAGCGGGCCAGCGCGCGGGTCGGCGCCTTCGTCAATCTGCATCGGCCGGACAAGCGCGGCATCCATATGTCGCGCCTCTACCTGCTGGTCGAACACGCGCTCAGCGCCGGACAGCTGACCGCGGGTGCGCTGCGCGACCTGCTGCATGCCTTCCTCGAATCGCACAAGGACCTGTCCGACCGCGCCTGCCTGAGCATTCGCTTCGAGCAACTGGTGCGCCGTCCGGCCCTGCGCAGCGGCAACAGCGGCTGGCGCGCCTATCCGGTGTGCATCGAGGCGAGCATGGTAGGCGAGGATTTCCTGCTCGAGTACGGCACCGAAGTGGTGTACTCGAGCACCTGTCCGGCTTCGGCCGCGTTGTCGCGGCAGTTGATCCAGGACCAGTTCGCCCGGGACTTCGACGTATCGCATCCGCTGGAGCATGCCGCCGTGCTGGCCTGGCTGGGTTCGGAGCGCGGCATCGTCGCCACGCCGCATGCGCAGCGCAGCGTGGCGCGCCTGCGCGTGCGCGTCGCCGCGGGCGGGGCGTTCCATCTGATCCAGCTGATCGACCGGGTGGAGCAGGCGCTGGGCACGCCGGTGCAGACCGCGGTCAAGCGCGAGGACGAGCAGGCCTTCGCGCTGGCCAACGGCGGTAACCTGATGTTCTGCGAGGACGCGGCGCGCCGCATCCAGAAGGCACTGGACGCCGATGCGAACCTGGCCGATTTCCATATCCGCGTGGAGCACCAGGAAAGCCTGCATCCGCACGACGCCGTGGCCTATGCCAGCAAGGGCGTGGCCGGCGGCCTGGGTGGCGCGGCGCGCGCTTGAGCGTTGCTTCGCGCGAAACGAAAAAAGGCGCCTCCCGGCGCCTTTTTTCATCGGACGGTCATGGCCTCAGCGGTCGAACGCCAGGCGCTGGCCGCGCACCGAGGGATCGACCCGCTGGCCGTCCCACACGCGCCGGCCGTTGACGAAGGTGCCGACGATCGAGCTGTTGAAGGTATAGCCCTCGAACGGCGACCAGCCGCACTTGGACAGCACTTCGTCGCGGCGCACGGTATGCGGCTTGTTCGGATCGACCAGGGTCAGGTCGGCCGCGTAGCCCTCGCGCAGGTAGCCGCGCTCCTTCACGTCGAACAGCTGCGCCGGCGCATGCGTCACGGCCTCGACCACGCGCTCCAGCGACAACTTGCCTTCGAACACCCGCTGCAGTGCAGCCTGCAGCGCGAACTGCACCAGCGGCAGGCCGGACGGCGCCTTGTCGTAGAGCTGCTCCTTCTCCTCCAGCAGGTGCGGGGCATGATCGGTGGCCAGCACATCGAGGCGGCCCTCGGCCAGCGCGCGGGTGATCGCCTCGCGGTCGGCCGCGGCCTTGATCGCCGGGTTGCACTTGATCAGGAAGCCGAGTCGCTCGTAGTCGCGGTCATCGAAATGCAGGAAGTGCACGCAGGTCTCGGCGGTGATCTTCTTGCCCCTGATCGGACCGGGCTGAAACAGCGCCAGCTCGTCGGCGGTGGAGATGTGCAGCACATGCAGCCTGGTGCCGTGCTTCTGCGCCAGCGAGATGGCCAGGCGGGTCGACTTGATGCAGGCCTCGCGCGAACGGATCAGCGGATGCTCCCGGGCGGGGATGGCGTCGCCGTACTTCTCGCGCGCCTTGGCGTGCAGCGCGTCGATCATCGGGGTGTCTTCGCAATGCGTGATGATCGGCGTGGGCGCCTCGCGGAAGATGCCGTCGAGCACGTCCGGGTCGTCCACCAGCATGTTGCCGGTGGAGGCGCCCATGAATACCTTCACGCCGGGCGCGGCCAGCGGGTCGAGCGAGCGGATCGCCTCGAGGTTGTCGTTGCTGGCGCCCATGTAGAAGGCGTAGTTGACCGCCGAGGTCTCCGCGGCGCGCGCGTACTTGGCTTCGAGTGTGTCGCGGTCCAGCGCCGGCGGCCTGGTGTTGGGCATCTCCATGTAGCTGGTGATGCCGCCGGCGGCGCAGGCGCTCGATTCGTGGGCGATGTCGGCCTTGTGGGTGAGGCCCGGTTCGCGGAAGTGCACCTGGTCGTCGATCATGCCGGGCAGCAGCCACAGGCCGGCGGCGTCGATCACCTGTTCGCCGGGGCGGGCATCCAGGTCGCCGGCGATCGTCTCGATGCGTCCGCCCTTGACCCGCAGGTCGGCATGGAAGCGGCGGCCTTCGTTGACCAGTTCGGCGTTCTTGATCAGCCAGTCAGTGGACATGAGGTTCCTCGTGGTTGCGGCAGCGGCGGAAAGAGAATTGCTCGGGTACCGGATCCATGCCACCGTCGCACAGCGGCTGGCAGCGCAGCAGGCGCCAGCCGGCCAGCAGGCTGCCGCGCAGCGGACCGAAGCGCGCCACGGCGATCCGTGCATAATCCGAGCAGCTCGGATGGAACCGGCAGCGCGGACCCAGCAAGGGGCTCAACAGGCGCTTGTACAGGCCAAGCAGTAGAAGTAAGAGTCGTGTCACGAGGGTTTTACGCTGCCGAAACAGCTGGCTGTGAGGTTGGCAGAGCAGGCGTGAAGTATTCCAGATGCATGGTTGCCGGGGTAGGTCACATGGGCTATAACACCCGGCCGCCAAGGCCAAAATGGTGAAGGGAAATGGCGAAAACGACGCATAGTTCGACGGCTGCCAAGTCGCAGAAGGGAAAGCCTGCGGCGAAGGCCAAAGAGGTCAAGCCCAGCAAGTCGAAAGTCGCCGCCAAGGCGGCCAAGGCCGTGAAGACGACGGCCAAGAAGCCCGCCCCCAAGCCAGCGCCCGCCAAGAAGGCGGCGCCGGCCAAGAAGCCCGCGGCCAAGCAGGCACCCGTAAAGACCGCGGTCGCCAAGAAAGCGGTCCCGGCCAAGAAGCCGGCGCCCAAGCCGGCCGCGAAGAAGGCACCCGTGAAGCCAGCTCCTGTGAAGGCAGTTCCTGTGAAGTCCGCTCCTGTGAAGACCGTTGCCGCGAAGCAGGCGGCGGCCAAGTCAGCGCCGAAGAAAGTCGCGCCGCCCGCGAAGCCGGCCGCCGCCAAGAAGGCAGCGCCGCCGCCGAAGCCCGCCGCCAAGGCGGCCCCGGTGAAACCCGCCGCGCCCGCCAAGGCAGCACCGGTGGTGGCCAAGCCGGTCGCCAAGCCGGCGCTGGAAAAGAAGATCGTCGCGCCGGCTCCGGCCGCCGCGAAAGCAGCCCCGAAGCCCGTCGCCGCGCTCCCCCCGGGCAAGGTGGCGAGCGCCATCGCCGTGGCGCCCCCCAAGGTGGCAACCGCTACCGCGCGCCATATCCCCTCCAAAAAGCAGAAGACCCCGCAGTCCTCGATGAATAGCTCCACAGCCGTACTCGACAATGGCATCACCAAGGAAGACGGGCGCTACGCCCTGCCTTCCACGACCTCCATCGACCTGCCCAAGGGCTACAAGCCCCTGGACGACGAGGAGTACATGAACCCGCGGCAGCTCGCCTACTTCCGCAACAAGCTGCGCGAATGGCGCGAGCAGTTGGTGGAAGAGTCGCGCCAGACCATGGAGAACCTCCGCGACGAGGTGCGTGACGTCGGCGACGAAGCCGAGCGCGCCACCCGCGAAACGGAGAACTCGCTGGAGCTGCGTACCCGCGATCGCTACCGCAAGCTGATCTCCAAGATCGACAAGGCCCTGCGCCGGATCGAGGAAGGCCGCTACGGTTACTGCGAAGAGACCGACGAAGAGATCGGCGTGGAGCGCCTCGAAGCGCGCCCCATCGCCACCCTCTCGCTGGACGCGCAGGAGCGCCGCGAGCATCTGCAGAAGCAGATGGGCGACTAAGCGACGCCTTCGGTTCGATGCCGGCAAGGAAGCCCCGCCATCGGCGGGGCTTTTTGCGTGGCTGCAGTAATTACCCCCGGGCTCAGAGCGAGGCGGCGGCGTAGGCCTTGAGCTTGGCCAGCATCGCGGCCAGGCCATTCGAGCGGGTGGGCGAAAGATGCTTGGCCAGGCCGATCGCGTCGATGAAGCGCGGTTCGGTCTCGACGATTTCTCGTGCGGAACGGTCCGAATACACCCGCAGCACCAGGGCGATCAGGCCGGACACGATGGCCGAATCGCTGGTCGCGCGGAAATGCATGCGCGCGGCGTCGCCCTCGGGCACCAGCCAGACCATCGACTGGCAGCCGTGTACACGATAGGCCTCGGTCTTCAGTGCCTCGGGGAAGGGCGGCAGTTGCTTGCCCAGGTCGATCAGGTACTGGTAGCGCTCGGTCCAGTCGCCGAAGAAGGCGAACTCCTCGATGATGTCCTGCTGCGCCTGCCCGGCGCTGGATACGGTGGTGTTCATCCGCGGATTATCGCGCGTTTCGGACGATGCCATGGCGAACAGGCGCTGTGGTCGGCGCCGGTTCGCGTCGGATCAACCCTTGGCGACGCTCCAGCGCGTGCCCTGCGCGCCGTCCTCGATCACCACGCCCATTGCGCTCAGCTCCTCGCGGATCGCATCGGCGCGCTTGAAGTCGCGCGCGGCGCGGGCGGCGCGGCGCTGTTCCAACAGGGATTCCACCTGGGCCGCGTCGACCTCGGTGGCGCCGCCGTGCTTGAACCACGCTTCCGGATCCTGCTGCAGCAGGCCGAGCAGGGCGCCGGCGCCGAGCAGGGCGGCCTTGGCCGCCGGGCGTCCGGCCGCATCGGCCTGGCGAGCGGCGTCGGCCAGCTGGGAGAGCTCGGCCAGCGCCTGCGGGGTGTTGAGGTCGTCGCACAGCGCCGCTTCGACCGCGGCCGGCACCGGCAGCGGGACTTCGGGCAGGGCGACGTCGGCCAGGTCGCGCAGCACGCGGTACCAGCCGTCCAGTGTGCTGACCGCCTGGGCCACCGCGTCGTCGGACCAGTCCAGCGGCTGGCGGTAGTGGCCGCGCAGCAGCACCAGGCGCAGCGCTTCGGCCGGATGCTGCTTGAGCAGCTCATGCACCTTCAGCACGTTGCCCAGCGACTTGGACATCTTGCGGCCGTCGAAGGTGAGCATGCCGTTGTGCAGCCACCAGCGCGCGAACACCTTGCCGCCGTGCGCGCAGGTGGACTGGGCGATCTCGTTCTCGTGGTGCGGGAACTGCAGGTCGACGCCGCCGGCGTGGATGTCGATAGTCTCGCCCAGGTGCGCCTCGCACATGGCCGAGCACTCGATATGCCAGCCCGGGCGGCCGACGCCCCAGGGGCTATCCCAGCCCGGAAGATCCGGCGTGGAGGGCTTCCACAGCACGAAGTCGCCAGGGTTCTTCTTATAGGGAGCCACTTCGACGCGGGCGCCCGCGATCAGCTCCTCAGTGTCGCGGCCGGAGAGTTCGCCATAGGCCGGGTAGCTGCCCACTTCGAACAGCACGTGGCCCTCGGCCGCATAGGCGTGGCCGCCGGCGATCAGGCTTTCGATCATGGCGATGATCGGCTCGATGTGTGCGGTGGCCTTGGGTTCGAGGTCCGGCGGGGCGATGCCGAGGGCGGCCATGTCCTCGCGGTAGGCCTCGGTGTAGCGCTCGGTGATCTCGCTGATCGGGCAGCCGGCTTCCTTGGCGGCGGCGTTGATCTTGTCGTCCACGTCGGTGATGTTGCGGGCGTAGACCAGCCGCGGGTAATGCCGCCGCAGCAGGTTGGCCAGCACGTCGAATACCACCGGGCCGCGCGCGTTGCCGATGTGCACGTAGTTGTAGACCGTGGGGCCGCACACATACATGGTCACTCGCTGCGGATCGCGCGGGGCGAACGGCTCGGGGCGGCGGGTGAGGCTGTTGTAGAGCGTGATCGGCATCGGTTCCGGTCCGGTGAGGGCCGCGCGGCGCGCGGGCCAGCCGGGCATCTTAACAAGCTGTAAGCGCATCCGCTGGCTGGTCGACAATTCTAAGCATCGATTCAGAGATGTTTTGCTGCAATTCACATAAGCGCTACGTAGCGCCGTGACAGTCCCCGTCGGAGGGCCGCGATGAGCAAGCTGTTTATTCCCGCGCTGGTGCTGAGTCTTGCGGCCGCCAGCGTCGGTGCGCAGGACGCGCGTTACCCCAATGACGACAATACCCATTACGGCTGGGCCGACGTACTGCGCGTGGACCCGGTCTACGGCGTCGCGCGCACCGAGGTACCCCGCCAGGAGTGCTACGACCAGCAGGTAGTCCGCCGCGAGCCGGGCTCCGGCAGCGCCGCGGGCACCATCCTGGGCGCCGTGGTCGGCGGCGTGCTCGGCAACACCGTGGGCAAGGGCGACGGCCGCCGCGCCGCCACCGTGGCCGGCGCGGTCGTCGGCGGCGCCGTGGGCAATGGCGTGTCGCGCAGCGGTGGCGGCGAGTACGAGAGCACCGAGACGCACTGCCGCCAGGTCGCCGCGGTCAGCGAGCAGCGCCGCATCATGGGTTACGACGTGGAATACCGCTATCGCGGCGAGGTCTACGTGTCGCGCCTGAACTACGACCCGGGCGAGCGCCTGCGCGTCCGGGTCAGCGTGGCCCCGGCGGACTGAGCGCCGGAGTCGCCGCCAGCGAGTCCAGCCGCCGCCTTCGGGCGGCGGTTTCTTTTTGTCGGACCGTTTCCCTGTTGCAGAGCAACGAAATTCCCGTCATGATGCCGATTCTTCTACCCGAGCACCTCATGTCCTCAGCCGTCTATACCGCCACCGTCCTCACCAGCGCCCGCATGGCCGCTGGCATGACGTCGCGTGCGCGCCGACCGCTGGTCCGACATTCGGCCGGGTAGGCTGTCGCACGCGTTTCATGCGTATAGACGACAAAGGAACCCGGCCATCGCGCCGGGTTTTTTTGTGTTTCGGTTTTGGGGTACGCAGGGGAAAACCGGCCCGGCCGGGAGTTGCTCACCGTGGTCCCGGCTGTTGCAGGATCATCGTTTCGAATACCGGATTGACTAGCAGAGACATCACATGACGCTTCGCCACTTCCTCACCACCCAGGATTACAGCCGCGCCGAGATCGACGCCCTGCTCGAGCAGGCCGCCGCGTTCAAGCGTTCTCCGCGCGGCCAGCAGCTGGCCGGCAAGTCGGTGGCGCTGCTGTTCTTCAATCCCTCGATGCGCACCCGCACCAGCTTCGAGCTGGGCGCGTTCCATCTCGGCGGCCATGCCATCGTGCTGGCGCCGGGCAAGGATGCCTGGCCGATCGAGTTCGACGTCGGCACCGTGATGGACGGCGACACCGAGGAGCACATCGCCGAAGTCGCGCGCGTGCTCAGCCGCTACGTCGACCTGATCGCCGTGCGCGCCTTCCCGAAGTTCCAGGACTGGACGGTCGATCGCGAGGACCGCGTGATCAAGGCCTTCGCCCAGTACGCCAGCGTGCCGGTGATCAACATGGAGACGATCACCCATCCCTGCCAGGAACTGGCCCACGCGCTGGCCATGCAGGAACACCTAGGCAGCCTGCAGAACAAGAAGTACGTCCTCACCTGGACCTACCACCCCAAGCCGCTCAACACCGCGGTGGCCAATTCCGCCCTGCTGATCGCCACCAAGATGGGCATGGACGTGACCCTGCTGTGCCCCACGCCGGACTACGTGCTGGACGATCGCTACATGCAGGCCGGCTACGACAACGCGCAAGCCAATGGCGGCTCGCTGCGCATCAGCCACGACATCGACGAAGCCTACAGCGGCGCCGACGTGGTCTACGCCAAGAGCTGGGGCGCGTTGCCGTTCTTCGGCCGCTGGGAACAGGAAAAACCGATCCGCGATGCGCACAAGCACTTCATCGTCGACGAGCGCAAGATGGCGCTGACCAACAACGGTCTGTTCAGCCATTGCCTGCCGCTGCGCCGCAACGTCAAGGCCACCGACGCGGTGATGGACGCGCCGTACTGCATCGCCATCGACGAAGCCGAAAACCGCCTGCACGTGCAGAAGGCGGTGATGGCCACGCTGCTCGGCCAGCGCTGATGTATCTGCCGCGCTCGTTCCAGGAAACGCGCGAAGCCGCCTTGCAGGCGCTGATGCGCGACTACCCGTTCGCCACGGTCGTGACCGCCGGCGCGACGGGCCTGGCCGCCAACCACCTGCCGCTGGAGCTGGTCGATGGCCGGCTGCACGGCCACGTGGCGCGCGGCAACGAGCTGGCCAAGGCGGACGGTGCGCAGGTGCTGGTGATCTTCCAGGGGCCGGACGCCTACGTCAGCCCCAACTGGTACCCCAGCAAGCACGAGACCGGCCGCGAAGTGCCCACCTGGAACTACGCCGTGGTGCACGTGCACGGCCGCCTGCGCGTGGTCGAGGACAAGACCTGGCTGCGCGCGCTGCTCGAACGCCTCACCGACCGCCACGAAGCGGGGCAGGTGCAACCCTGGCATATCGACGACGCGCCGGCCGATCACGTCGAGAAGATGCTCGGCGCCATCGCCGGCCTGGACATCGCCATCGAGCGCATCGAAGGCAAGTTCAAGCTCAGCCAGAACCATCCCAGCCGCAATCAAGCTGGCGTGGTCGGCGGCCTGCGCTCCCGCGCGCAGCGCCACGACCGCGATCTCGCTGCGCTGATGATCGCCACCAAGGAACCCGCCGATGGCGCATGAACACCACTATCCGGTCGAAGTCGTGTGGACCGGCAATCGCGGCGACGGCACGCGCAGCTACCAGGGCTACGGCCGTGACCACGAGATCCGCATCGAAGGCCGCCCGGTCATTGCCGGCTCTTCCGACGCGGCCTTCCGCGGCGACGGCAGCAAGCACAACCCGGAAGACATGCTGGTCGCCTCGCTCTGCGCCTGCCACATGCTGTGGTACCTGCACCTGGCCGCCGATGCCGGCATCGTGGTCACGCATTACGTGGACCGTGCCGAAGGCACGCTGCTGGTCGATGCCGACGGCGGCCGCTTCACCGAAGTGGTGCTGCATCCCGAGGTCACCATCGCCGCCGGCGACGCGGCCAGGGCCGAGGCGCTGCACGACGATGCGCACCACGCCTGCTTCATCGCCAATTCCATGAATTTTCCCGTGCGCTGCGCACCGCGCATCGTCGTTTCCGCCTGACCGCCGCTCTTAAACAACACCTTTCCATCCAGGATTCCCGAAAGCCATGAGCAAAGACATCGTCCTCGCCTTCTCCGGCGGCCTCGACACCAGCTTCTGCGTGCCCTACCTGAAGGAGCGCGACTGGAACGTGCACACCGTGTTCGCCGACACCGGCGGCGTGGATGCCGAGGAGCGCGCCTACATCGAGGCCCGCGCCCAGGAACTGGGCGTGGCCAGCCACGTCACCGTCGACGGCGGTCCGGCGATCTGGAACGGCTTCGTCAAGCCGTTCGTGTGGGCGGGCGAGGGCTACCAGGGCCAGTACCCGCTGCTGGTGTCCGATCGTTACCTCATCGTCGACGCGGCGATCCAGCGCTGCGCGGAACTGGGCACCCGCGCCATCGCCCACGGCTGCACCGGCATGGGCAACGACCAGGTGCGTTTCGACCTCGCCGTGAAGGCGCTGGGCGACTACGAGATCGTGGCGCCGATTCGCGAGATCCAGAAGGAACACACCCAGACCCGCGCCTATGAGCAGGCGTATCTGGAAGAGCGCGGCTTCCCCGTGCGCGCCAAGCAGAAGAGCTACACCATCAACGAGAACCTGCTCGGCGTGACCCTGTCCGGCGGCGAGATCGACCTGTGGAAGGCGCCGGGCGAAGGCGCCCGCGGCTGGTGCAAGCCGCGCGCCGAATGGCCGTCCGAAAAGCTCAGCGTCACGCTTGGCTTCGAACACGGCGAGACCGTGTCGCTCAACGGCGAAAAGCTGCCGGGCGCAAAGATCCTCGCCAGGCTCAACGAACTGTTCGCGCCCTACGGCGTCGGCCGCGGCATGTACACCGGCGACACCACCATCGGCCTGAAGGGCCGCATCGTGTACGAAGCCCCGGGCCTGATCTCGCTGCTGGCCGCGCACCGCGCGCTGGAAGAAGCCGTGCTGACCAAGCAGCAGAACCGCTTCAAGCCGGAGATCGCGCGCAAGTGGGTGGAGGTGGTCTACGAAGGCTTCTTCCACGATCCGGTCAAGACCGACCTGGAAGCCTTCCTCGCCTCCAGCCAGCAGCAGGTCAACGGCGACGTGGTGCTGGAAACCTCCGGTGCGCAGGTCACCGCGGTGGAAGTGCGCTCGCCGCACATCCTCAACGCCAAGGGTGCAACTTATGCGCAGTCGGCCGACTGGGGCGTGGCCGAGGCCGAGGGCTTCATCAAGCTGTTCGGCATGAGCAGCACCCTGTGGGCGGAAGTGAACCGGAAGGGCTGAGCAGCCATGAGCCATCCACTGCGCGGCAGCATGCCCATGCCGTCCGCCCGACGACGACACCTCCGGGCATAAGGCCCGGGCATAAGCGACAAGAAGACGGATTTCATGAGCCAACTACTCGACGACACCCTCCGACACCTCCGGGCCCTGGTCAGCCATGACACACGCAATCCCCCGCGCGAGATCGGCACCGGCGGCATCTTCGACTACCTGCGCGAGCAGCTCGCCGGGTTCGAAGTGACCGTCACCGATTTCGGCGCCGGCGCAGTGAACTTGTACGCCGTGCGCGGCAAGCCGAAGTACCTGTTCAACGTGCACCTGGACACGGTGCCGGATTCGCCGCACTGGAGCGCCGATCCGCACGTGCTGCGCGTGGAGGGCGACCGCGCCATCGGCCTGGGCGCCTGCGACATCAAGGGTGCCGCCGCCGCGCTGGTGGCCGTGGCCAACGCCACGCAGGGCGACATGGCGCTGCTGCTGTCCACCGACGAGGAAGCGAACGACGCGCGCTGCATTGCCGGTTTCCTCAAGGATCATCCGGTCTACGAGGCGGTGATCGTGGCCGAGCCGACCAAGGGCGAGGCGGTGCTGGCGCATCGCGGCATCCATTCGGTGCAGATGCGCTTCAGCGGCAAGGCCGGCCACGCCTCGGGCGAGCAGAAGCCGTCCGACAGCGCGGTGCACCAGGCGGTGCGCTGGGGCGTCGCGGCGCTGGACTATGTGGAAAGCCAGGCGCATGAGCGCTTCGGCGGGCTGACCGGCCTGCGCTTCAACATCGGCAAGGTCGAGGGCGGCATCAAGGCCAATGTGATCGCGCCGACCGCCGACGTGCGCTTCGGTTTCCGTCCGCTGCCGTCGATGGACGCGGACCGGATGCTGGAGACCTTCCGCACCCTGGTCGAGCCGCAGCCGGTCGAATTCGGCGAGACCTTCCGCGGCGATTCGCTGCCGGCCGGCGATACCGCCACCGCGGAAACGCGCCGCCTGGCCGCACGCGACCTGGCCGACGAGCTCGGCATTCCGGTCGGCAATGCGGTGAACTTCTGGACCGAGGCGGCGCTGTTCTCCGCCGCCGGCTACATCTCCTTCGTCTACGGCCCCGGCGACATCGCCCAGGCGCACGCCGCCGACGAATGGGTCGCGCTGGAGCAGCTGGACCATTACGCCCAAACCATCTACCGGATCGTTGACCGTGGAAGCGCATAAGCACACCCGCAAGACCATCGTGAGGCTGCTGTCGAGCATGGGCAGCGCCAAGGAAATCCAGCAGTACCTCAAGCGCTTTTCGCAGCTGGACGCGAAGCGCTTCGCCGTGGTCAAGGTCGGCGGCGCGGTGCTGCGCGATGACCTGCCGGCGCTGACCTCCTCGCTGACCTTCCTGCAGCAGGTGGGCCTGACCCCGATCGTGCTGCACGGCGCCGGCCCGCAGCTGGACGAGGAGCTGTCCGCCGCCGGCATCCAGAAGCAGACCGTCAACGGCCTGCGCGTGACCTCGCCCAAGGCGCTGGCGATCGTGCGCAAGGTGTTCCAGGAGCAGAACCTGCGCCTGGTCGAGGCGCTGCAGGGCATGGATACGCGCGCCACCTCGGTGCCGTCGGGCGTGTTCACTTCCGAATACCTGGACCGTGACGTCTACGGCCTGGTCGGCAAGGTCAGCAGCATCAACCTGGCCCCGATCGAGGCCAGCCTGCGCGCCGGTTCCATCCCGGTGATCGCCAGCCTGGGCGAGACCGCGGAAGGGCAGATCCTCAACATCAATGCCGACTTCGCCGCCAACGAACTGGTGCGCGTGCTGCAGCCGTACAAGATCGTGTTCCTCACCGGCACCGGCGGCCTGCTGGACGACAAGGGCCGCATCATCGACTCGATCAACCTCAGCACCGAGTACGAACATCTGATGGCGCAGCCGTGGATCAACGGCGGCATGCGCGTGAAGATCGAGCAGATCGCGGATCTTCTTTCCAGCCTGCCGCTGACCTCGTCGGTATCGATCACCCAGCCGTCGGAGCTGGCCAAGGAGCTGTTCACCCACAAGGGTTCCGGCACCCTGGTGCGCCGCGGCGAGAAAGTGCTGCGCTACGAGTCGTGGGAAGGCATCGACTTGGCGCGCATGCGCGAGCTGATCGAATCCAGCTTCGGCCGCAAGGTGGTGGCGGATTACTTCGAGCGCACCAGGCCGTACCGCATCTACGTCAGCGAGAACTACCGCGCGGCGATGATCCTCACCCAGGAGGAAGGCCTGGCCTATCTCGACAAGTTCGCCGTGCTCGACGACGCGCAGGGCGAAGGCCTCGGCCGCGCCGTGTGGCAGGTGATGCGCGAGGAAAACCCGCAGCTGTTCTGGCGCTCGCGCCACGGCAACCAGGTCAATATCTTCTACTACGCCGAGTCGGACGGCTGCTTCAAGCAGGAGCGCTGGAAGGTGTTCTGGTACGGGCTGAAGAATTTCGGCGAGATCGAGCGCTGCGTGGCGCACTGCGCCGTCCGTCCCGCCACTCTGATGGACTGAACGCTCATGAGCATTGACAAGAAAACCATCGGCATCGTCGGCGCGCGCGGCCATACCGGCGCCGAGCTGATCCGCCTGATCGCCGCGCATCCGGCGCTGGAGCTGGGCTTCGTGTCCTCGCGCGAGCTGGACGGCCAGCGCGTGGCCGAGCACGTCGACGGCTACGCGGGCGAGCTGCGCTACGCCAATCTCGATCCCGCCGCCGTCGCCGCCCAGGGCGCCGACGTGGTGGTGCTGGCCCTGCCCAACGGCAAGGCCGCGCCCTATGTGGAAGCGATCGATGCGGCGAAGCCGGAGACGCTGATCCTGGACCTGTCCGCCGACTACCGCTTCAACGAGCGCTGGTACTACGGCCTGCCGGAACTGACCCGCGGCAAGTGGCGCGGCGAGCGGCGCATCAGCAACCCCGGCTGCTACGCCACCGCGATCCAGCTCTCCATCGCGCCGCTGAAGGACGTGCTGGCCGCGCCGCCGGTGAGCTTCGGCGTGTCGGGTTATTCCGGCGCGGGCACCACGCCCTCGGACAAGAACAACCCGGAGAAACTGCGCGACAACCTGATGCCGTACTCGCTCACCGGCCACACGCACGAGCAGGAAGCCAGCCGCCATCTCGGCCTGCCGGTGGAATTCATGCCGCACGTGGCGCCGCATTTCCGCGGCCTTACCGTCACCACCAACCTGTACCTGGTGCGTCCGATGAAGCGCGAGGAAATCCTGCAGCGCTTCCGCCACGCCTACGACGGCGAGAAGCTGGTCAAGGTGGTGGACGAGGCGCCGTGGGTCAGCCAGATCGCGCACAGGCACCATGCCGAGGTGGGCGGTTTCGCGGTGTCGGTCGACGGCAAGCGCGTGGTGATCGTCGCCACCCTCGACAACCTGTTGAAGGGCGCCGCCACCCAGGCCATCCAGAACATCAACCGGGCGATCGGCGTGGACGAATACACCTCCATTCCGCTCGAAGGCTGACTCAAGTTTCCCCAGGACCCTCCCCATGACCCAACCCCTCTGGCAGAAATCCGGCATCCAGATCGACGCCCGCATCATGCGTTTCCTCGCGGGCGACGACGTGGTGCTGGACCGCGAGTTTTTCCTGCATGACATCACCGCCAGCAAGGCGCACGTCGAAGGCCTGGCCAAGATCGGCGTGGTCAGCGCCGACGAGGCGGCCGCGCTCAAGCGCGAGCTCGATGCGCTGGCCGCGGATTTCAGCGCCGGCGATTTCGTGCTGGACGAGCGCTACGAGGATGGCCACTCCGCCATCGAAGCGCGCCTGACCGAGCGCCTCGGCGACGCCGGCCGCCGCGTGCACACCGGCCGCAGCCGCAACGACCAGATCCTGGTCGCCACGCGTTTGTGGCTGAAGGACCAGCTGGTCGTGCTGGAAACGCATTGCCGGGCCATCGCCGAGGTCTGCCTGGAGCGCGCCGCGCAGCCGGCCCTGCCGCTGCCGGGCTATACGCATATCCAGCGCGCGGTGGTGTCGTCCACCGCGATGTGGTTCGCCGGTTTCGCCGAAGGCTTCATCGACAACACCCTGCGCGCGCGCCAGACCGCCGCGCTGATCGACTGCAACCCGCTCGGCACCGCCGCCGGCTACGGCGTCAACCTGCCGCTCGACCGCGAGCACACCACGCAGGCGCTGGGCTTCGCGCGCATGCAGGTCTCGCCGGTCTATGCGCAGCTGTCGCGCGGCAAGTTCGAGATGGCCGTGCTGGAAGCGATCGCCGCCGCGCTGCTGGACGTGCGCCGGCTGGCCTGGGACCTCTCGCTGTTCACCACCGCCGAGTTCGGCTTCGTCAAGCTGCCGTCCGAATACACCACCGGCAGCTCGATCATGCCGAACAAGCGCAATCCCGACGTGGTGGAACTGCTGCGTGCCAGCTACGCCAGCGTCGCCGCCGCGCGCACCGAGATCGAGCAGCTGCTGTCGCTGCCGTCGGGCTACCAGCGCGACCTGCAGTTCTCCAAGGGCTCGCTGTTCCACGGTTGCCGCCACGGCCTGGCCGCGCTGGAACTGGTGCCGGACCTGCTGGCGCGGATGGAATGGCACGAGCCGGCCATGCGCGCGGCGATCGAGCCGGCGATGTACGCCACCGACGTGGCGATCGAGCAGGCCGCCGCCGGCGTGCCGTTCCGCGACGCCTACCGTGCCGCGGCCGATGCCGCGGCGTCGGCAGGCGCCGGCCGCACGCCCGAGGGCAGCCTCGCGGCACGCGTATCGCCCGGCGCGGGCCACGACCTGCGGCTGGACGAACTGAAGGCGCGGCTGGCCGCGCTCACGCCCGAACACTGAGGCCATCGCGATGGATCCCGTCAGCACTGCCAACGCACCGCATTACACCTGGGGCCAGCAGTGCGACGGCTGGCACCTGCTGCAGGGTTTCGACCTCAGCGTGATCGAGGAGCGCATGCCGCCGGGCACCGCCGAGGTGCGCCACCGGCACGTGCGTGCGCGCCAGTTTTTCTACGTGCTGGAAGGCGAGGCGGTGCTGGAAGTGGAGGGCGTGGCGCATCGCCTCGACGCGCACCAAGGTCTGCAGGTGCCGCCGGGCGCCGCGCATCAGATGCGCAACGAATCGGACGGCGAACTGCGTCTCATCGTGGTGTCCTCGCCCAAGAGCCATGGCGACCGGGAGACGGTCGATGGCTGAGCACCTGCCCGCGCAGCCACTGCCGAACTGGCGGCGTGCGGTGCTGAAGGTCGGCAGCAACCTGCTGGCGGCCGACGGTGGCGGACTCACGCCGCGCCATGCCAGGGCGCTGGCCGCCTTTATCGGCGACAGCCATGCGCAGGGGCGGCAGGTGGTGCTGGTGTCTTCCGGCGCGGTCGCCGCCGGCCGCGCCCTGTTGCGCGAACGCGCCTTGCCGGGCGATGACCTCGCCGCGCGCCAGGCGCTGGCCGCGCTGGGCCAGGCGCCGATGATCGCGCTGTGGCAATCGCTGTCGCCGCGACCGGTGGCGCAGGTGCTGCTCACCCATGACGACCTGCGCCATCGCCGCCGTTATCTCAATGCGCGCGCCACGCTGCGCGAGCTGCTGCTGCTCGATGTGCTGCCGGTGGTCAACGAGAACGACACCGTGGCGGTGGACGAACTCAAGCTCGGTGACAACGACAACCTCGCCGCGATCGTCGCCGCCCTGGTCGATGCGGACCTGCTGCTGATCGCCTCCGACATCGATGCGCTGTACGACGCCGATCCGCGCCGCGTGCCTTCCGCCGTGCCGGTGCCGCATGTGCCCACGCTCACCGCCGAGGTGATGGCGATGGCCGGTGGCAGCGGCAGCGCGGTCGGCACCGGCGGCATGCATACCAAGCTGGAGGCGGCGGTGAAGGCCGGCGCGGCCGGCGTGCCCACGGTGTTGTTCGACGGCCGCAACACCGACACCGTCGCGGCGCTTGCCGCCGGCCAGCTGCACGGCACCCTGTTCGATGCGCCGCGCAGCCGCATGCAGGCGCGCAAGTACTGGCTGCGCCATGCGCCCGCGGCGCCCGGCAGCATCCTGGTCGACGACGGCGCGGCGCGCGCGCTGGCCGGCGGTCGCGCCTCGTTGTTGCCCGGCGGCATCGTCGGCGCGGACGGCGAGTTCCACCGCGGCGACATGGTCGAGATCGTCGACGTCACCCGGCGGCCGGTGGCGCGCGGCCTGAGCCAGTACGGCGCCGCCGAAGTGCGCCGCCTGGCCGGCAGGCACAGCAGCGCGATCGACGCGGTGCTCGGCTACAGCTACGGTGCGGAAATCGTGCATCGGGACGATCTGGTCGTCCTGGCGGAGGTCCATTCATGAGCGAGATGCGAACCCAGGCGCTGGCCTGCCGCGATGCGGCGCAGGTCTTGGCGGAACTCACTACCGAGGCCAAGCGCGCGCTGCTGCAGGCGCTGGCCGATGCCTTGCACGCCGGCACCGGCGTGGTGCTAGAAGCGAACGCGCGCGACATGGCCGCGGCGCGGGAGAAGGGCGTGCAGGGCGCCATGCTCGACCGCCTGCGCCTGGACGAGGCGCGCGTGGCCGGCATCGTCGCCGCCTTGCGCGAAGTGGCCGCGCTGCCCGACCCGGTCGGCGTGGTCACGCGCCGCGAGACGCGTCCCAATGGACTGGAGGTCGAGCGCGTGCGCGTGCCGCTGGGCGTGATCGCGATGATCTACGAGGCGCGCCCCAACGTCACCGCCGACGCGGCCGCGCTGTGCCTGATGGCCGGCAACGGCGTGATCCTGCGCGGCGGTTCCGAGGCCGTGCATTCCAATACGGCGATCGCCGGCGTGCTGCGCCGGGCCCTGGCTGCGCAGGGCGTGCCCGAAGCGGCACTCACCCTGGTCAGCGATCTGCGCCGCGAGACCATGGTCGAACTGCTGCAGTTGAGCGATATCGTCGACCTGGCGATTCCGCGCGGCGGCGAAGGCCTGATCCGTTTCGTCGCCGAGCATGCGCGCGTGCCGGTGATCAAGCACTACAAGGGCGTCTGCCACCTGTACGTGGATCGCGCCGCCGACCAGGCGCTGGCGCTGGACCTGCTGGTCGACGGCAAGACCTCGCGGCCGGGCGTGTGCAATGCGCTGGAGACGCTGCTGGTGCACCGGGACATCGCCGCTGAGTTCCTGCCGCGCGCTGCCGATGCACTGGGCCGGCGCAAGGTGGAACTGCGCGGCTGCGAACGCAGCCGGGCGCTGGTGCCGGCGATGAAGCCGGCGGACGAGACCGATTACGCGGCGGAGTATCTGGACCTGATCCTGGCGGTGCGCATCGTCGACGACCTGGAGGCCGCGCTCGCGCATATCCATCGCTACAGCTCGGACCACACCGAGGTGATCGCCACCCGCGACGAGGACGCGGCGTGCCGTTTCGTGCGCGGCATTCGCTCGGCGGTGGTGATGGTCAATGCCTCGTCGCGTTTCAGCGACGGCGGCGAGCTGGGCCTGGGCGCGGAGATCGGCATTTCCACCACGCGCCTGCATGCGTATGGGCCGATGGGCGCGGAGGCGCTGACGGTGGAGCGCTTCGTGGTGCGCGGGGACGGGCAGGTCCGTCACCCCGGAAGCCGCACCTCAGGCCCAAGCGCACCGGCGTAGGTTGGGGTGAGCCAGAGGCGAACCCCAACAGGCGTCGCAAAGCCATGCGCCTGTTGGGGTTCGCTGCGCTCACCCCAACCTACTTGCGGTTGTCGTCGATGTTGTCCAGCACATCCTGGATGTACGACTTCACCATGTCCTGCGACGCCATCGGTCCATTGACCGGCAAACCTTCCAGCACCGAATTCTTGATGAAGTTGCTGGCGTTCAACCGGAAGGTCTCCAAGGCCTGCTGATCGCCATTGAGCGAATCGGTGAGCTTCTTCTTCAGCGCGTCCGTCTGCGCCGTGCTGAGCGTATCGGCGCCTTTCAGGGCCTCGTCGATCACGCCATCCAGCTTCGGGTTGTTGCCGAACACACCCTTCAGCTGCGGCCCGACCACGCCGCTGACGGTGCCGCCACCCGGCACCGCCGACAGCGCCACATCCACCACGAAGCCCACCAGCTTTTCGTTCGCCGCGGCGCGCTGGTCGCTGTCGATCTTGGCCTGCTGCATCGCATCCATCGCAGCGCCACCGAGCATGCCAAGCTGGCTGCGTGCGTCGCTGACGCTGACGCCGTCTTTCGGCTGGCCGCTGTTGGCGATCTCGTTGCGCAGCTGCGACCAGGCCGTAATGGTCTTCATCGCCGCGGCCGATTCCTTGTTGTCAGGATTGAACACCGTCAGCCGCAGCAGATTGCCCAGTTCCATGGCGTTCTCGCCGAACTGCATCGCATGGCCGTCCTTGCCCGGCACGCCGCTCTCGTCCCAGTTGCCCAGCTCATCCAGCACCGCCTTGCCATGCTCGCCCGCCAGCAGGTGCGTCAACGACGCCGACAACGGGCCCAGCGGCTTGTCGCTGTACATGTCGTAGAAGATCTCGTGGTTCGCCGAGCTGGCGTAGCGGGCGATCTGCACCGCCATCGCATCGCCATCCTTCGACGCCGGCAGCTGCGCCACCGAATCGATCAGCACGGACAACGGATTCTTCAACCCATCCACCGCGCCCAGCGAATTCTGGAAACCGATGCTGGACTGCCCGATCGCCTGCAGCGCGGCATCGCGCTTGTCTGCGGGGACGGCGGCGAACACGCGCGCGGCCATGCCGGGATCGCCGGAATCGGCGGCGATCTGCATCGCGATGCCGGCCGCGTGCGGACCGTGGCCGTCGGCCAGCAGCTTGCCGGCGAGCTGCTCGCGGAAGCCTTGCATCGCCGGCGAGCTGCCGCCCGCGGCGAGGAAGTTGCGCACCTGTTTCCACTGCTGGTCCAGCAGCGCGGGCGCGCGCTCGGACAGCGACGGGATCTGCAGGAAGCCCTCGGCCTTGCCCTGGTCGATGCGCCCGCTGGTATAGGCCTGGGCGAAGCCGTCGGCGACCGCGGCATAGCCGGCGTCGTCGGTGCGGCCTTCGTTGTGCATGCGATCGAGGATGTCCAGTTTCATCCACGACTGCATCGCGCCGTGGTCCTTGCTCAGCAGCTGCTGCACCAGGCGCGCGCGCGAATCGGTGTCGAGCTTGGCCATCTCCTGGCTGAAGCGGACCATGCGGCTGTCGTAGTCGTCAGCGATCAGGAAGCGATCGCCGGTACCGAGAATGTCCGAGGCCGTTTTCTTGATCTCGTCGTCGCTCGCGTGCTTTCCGCTGCTATCGCCACCGCCGTCCGGCAGGCGATAGGCGGCCATGTCCGCATGCGGGCTGTAAGGCAACTGCGGCGTGGAGGTGTGCGCGGAGGGCAGGGCGTTGGCATTCGCCCTGGCGACGACCTGGGGATCGAGTTCGGGCAGGATGCGCGGCGCGCTGGCGCCGTCGAGTTTCATGTTCATGACGCGCTCCGGTCGGCAGTCTCCACCCGACCGTAGCCCCGGCGGCCGGGAGCCGCATCTGGGGCGATCCCTAGGTGACAGATCGATGACACGGCGCTGCGCGAAAAAAGCGCGTGTCCCGTCGCAATCTCCGAACGGTCATCGGCCGCGTCACAGATTGGCAATGCGCCGATAGCAGGCTCGGCGGATCGTCCCAGCCAGGAGTGCCTCGCATGCGTACCAAGCTCGTTCTCACTGTGCTCGCCGTTTTCGCCGCCGCTGCGCCGGTCCACGCCGGCGTCGAACTGATCGCCGCGGGCAGCCTCGACGCCCACCAGGGCGACCGCGCGATGCGCACCGCCGCGCCGCTGGAGAACGGCGTGCCGGGCAATCTGCTCGGTGGCCTCGGTTCGGCGCTGGCCTATGCCGGTTGCGACCGCTTCGTGGCCTTGCCCGATCGCGGGCCCAATGCGGTGCCCTACGACAGCGTGGTGGACGACACCAGCTCGTATATCGCGCGCTTCCACACCCTGCGCATGGAACTGCGCCCGGCCGGCGCGGACGCCGCGCTGCCATTTGCGCTGACGCCGAAGCTGGAACGCACCACGCTGCTGTGGGACCTGTTCCCGCTGTACTACGGCGACGGCCGCGCGGCGAACCTGCCGGACGGCGCGCCGCGTGAGAACCATGCATTCCATCATTACTTCAGCGGCCGCTCCGACAATGCCGATCCGTCGCGCGGTTCCGGCTGGCCGCTGGACGGGCGGCTGGATCCGGAAGGCATACGCGTGTCGGCCGAGGGCGACGCGGTGTTCGTCTCCGACGAGTACGGCCCCTATGTCTACAAGTTCGATCGCCGCGGCGGCCGCCGTCTCGACAGCTACGCGCTGCCGGCGCATTTCTACGTGGCCAAGACCGCACCGCACGGCGCGGACGAGATCGCCGGCAATACGTCCGGCCGCGTTGCCAACAAGGGCATGGAGGGCCTGGCCATCTCGCCCGACGGCCGCGTGCTGTTCGGCGCGATGCAGGCGCCGCTGATCCAGGACGGCGGCGACGGCGCGCCGGTGCTGCGCATCGCGCGCATCGACCTGCGCACGCGCCAGGTGCGCGAGTACGCCTATCCGCTGACCAATTCAGGCACGACGGCCAAGCCCAAGTACAACGGCGTGAGCGAGATCCTGGCGGTGAACGACCACCAGCTGCTGGTCGACGAGCGCGACGGCAAGGGCTTCGGCGACGGCTCGGAGGCGAAGTTCAAGCGCGTGTATCTGATCGACCTGGCTGGCGCGACCGAAGTGGGCAAGCTCAGCGGCGCGGCGGCGCTGGCTGCCGTGGCGGTGCAGAAGACGCCGTTCCTGGACGTGGTCGCCGAGCTGGGGCGCCACGGCATGCTGCCGTCGGAGATTCCGGCCAAGCTCGAGGGCCTGAGTTTCGGGCCGGACGTGACGCAGGACGGGCATCGCCGCCACACGCTGTTCATCGCCAACGACAACGACTTCCTGGCCGATGTCACTGACGATCTGCATCCGCAGGGCGCGGCGAATCCGAACCGGTTCTTCGTGTTTGCGTTCGACGACGCAGATCTGCCGGGCTTGAAGCCGCAGCGGATCGAGCACTGCCAATGACGTAGGTTGGGGTGAGCCGCCAGGCGAACCCCAACACCACCAGCTTCGAGCATCTCGCGATGTTGGGGTTCGCCTGGCGGCTCACCCCAACCTACGCCGCTTACGCGGGGCGGTGTGCCCAGGCGCGCACCGCCTCCGCAAACCCCACGCAATCCTCAAACCGGTTGTACAGCGGCGCAGGCGAAATCCGGATCACATCCGGCTCGCGCCAGTCGCCGACGACACCGTGCTCCATCAGGTACTCGAACAAGGCCCGCCCACGCTCGCGTCCGCCAAGCACGCGCAGCGACAGTTGCGAACCGCGCCGCTCGGTCTCGCGCGGCGTCACCGATTCCAGCACGTCTGCCAGCTGCGTCTGCACCAGCCACTCCAGGTAACCGGTGAGGCGCAGCGATTTCTCGCGCAGCCGGGCCATGCCGGCGCGGTGGAAGATCTGCAGCGATACGCGCAACGGTGCCAGCGAGAGGATCGGCGGATTGGAAATCTGCCAGCCGTCCGCGCCGGGCGTGGGCACGAATTCCGGCCCCATGCGGAAGCGCGACTGCTTGTCGTGGCCCCACCAGCCGGCGAAGCGCGGCAGGTGCTCGGTGCGCGCGTGGCGGTCGTGCACGAAGGCGCCCGCCACGGCGCCGGGGCCGCTGTTGAGATACTTGTAACTGCACCACACGGCGAAATCCGCGCCGCTGTCATGCAGGCGCAGCGGCAGGTTGCCGACGGCATGGGCGAGGTCGAAGCCGACCGTGCAGCCCTGGCGATGCGCCAGTTCGGTGATGGCCTTCAGATCGAAGGCCTGGCCGGTGCGGTACTGCACGCCCGGCAGCAGCACCAGCGCGATGCGCTCGCCATGCTCGGCCAGCGCGCGCTCGATCGCACCCATCGACAGCGTGCCGTTCGGCTCGTCCGGCTCCAGCTCGATCAGCGACAGCGTGGGGCTGAAGCCATGGAAGCGAATCTGCGATTCCACCGCATAGCGATCGGTGGGAAAGGCGCCGGCTTCGATCAGGATGGCGTGGCGGTCCGGCGTGGGGCGGTAGAAGCTGACCATCATCAGGTGCAGGTTCACGCCCAGCGTGTTCATCGCCACCACTTCGGACGGCAGCGCGCCGACCAGTTCGGCGAGGTCGTCGCGCACGTACTCGTGGTAGTCCAGCCACGGCTGGCGGCCCTTGAAATGGCCTTCCACGGCGAGCGCGCCCCAGTCGTCCAGCTCGGCGGTGAGCGCCTCGCGCACCGCCCGCGGCTGCAGGCCCAGCGAGTTGCCGCAGAAGTAGTGGCTGGCGCGGCCGTCGTGCGGCGGGATCAGGAATTCGTCGCGGAAGGCGCGCAGCGGGTCGGCGGCGTCCTGGGCGCGGGCCCATTCCAGGGTGGCTTGGTAGGCGTTCGACATCGAGGCGGATCTCGCGCTTGGCACAGCGCTGAAGCTTAGGCCATGCCGGCGCGCAAAGAAAAAGCCCGGGCGCAGGCCCGGGCTTTTCGAAGCGGCGGCGCTTACTTCAGCCGGTCGGCGATGGCGTCGCAGCCCTTGTCGAAGGCGGCCTTCCAGGCCGGGCCGGCCTGGCTCTGCGCCGGCCGTACGCAGCGCAGCTGGATGGCGTGGCCTTCGCGGAACCAGTAGCGCTCCACATAGCTGAACTGGGTGCCGTTCTCCTGCGCGGTGTAGGTGCTGGCGTTCGGCGCGGGGCTGCTGCCGGCCTGGTAGCCGCTCAGGGCCTTGGCCTTGGCGTTGGCGGTGTTCACGTAGGCCTGGAAGGCGCTGACGTCCGGCACCTGCTTCACGGTGACAGTGACCCGCGCCAGGGCGGTGCTGCCGGTGGGCGAGGTATCCGGCACCTGGAACACGCGCAGTTCCGGGTCGCCCTGGGTCTCCATGATGGCCAGCCAGTTGTCGGGAGTGCTGAAGTGGAGGGTGCCGTTGGCCATCTCCACTTCGCCGGCGTAGGCCGAACCGGCCAGCAGCAGAAGGCAGGCCAGGAGGGTGTTGCGCAGGAAACTCATGCCGGGTGTGCTCTCGATAAAGTCAGTCGGATGCGAAACGGTAGAGAGGCAGGCCCAGCCATTCCAAGGCCGTGCCGTGGAACAGGCGCGCTCGCGCCGCCTCCTCCAGCCCCAGGGCCTCGATACCGCTGCCCGGGTGCTGCTCCCCCAGCGGGAAAGGATAATCCGTGCCGAGCATCACGCGCTCGACGCCGGTCACATCCAGCAGATAGCGCAGGGCCTGCGGGTCGTGCACGCAGGAGTCGAAGTACAGCCGCTTGAGGTATTCGCGCGGGTTGCGCGGGTTGTCGGTGGCGACCAGGTCCGGCCGCATGCGGAAGCCGTGCTCGATGCGCCCGATGCTCCAGGGGAAGCTGCCGCCGCCGTGGGCCAGCATCACGCGCAGCCGCGGCAGCCGCTCCAGCACGCCGCCGAACACCAGGCAGCAGCCCGCGCGCGACTGCTCGGCCGGCATGCCGACCAGCCAGGGCAGCCAGTACTTGGGCATGCTGGCCGCGCCCATCATGTCCCAGGGATGCACCATCACCGCCGCGCCCAGGTCGGCGGCGGCCTCGAAGAACGGAAACAGCTCCGGCGCGTCCAGGTTCCAGTCGTTGCAGTGCGAGCCCACCTGCACGCCGTGCAGGCCGAGCTCGTCGATGCAGCGCTCCAGTTCGCGGATCGCCAGGTCCGGCGACTGCAGCGGCACGGTGGCGATGCCGGCGTAGTGGCGCGGATAGTCGCGGCACAGGCCGGCGACGTGGTCGTTGAGGTGCCGGTGCAGCTCCAGCGCCTGGTAGCCGGGCGCCCAGTAGGAGAACAGCACCGGCACGGTGGAGACGACCTGTACCGCGACGCCGAAGCGGGCGTAATCGTCGATGCGGTGCTGCGGATCGAAGGCCGATTCCCACACCTCGCGGAAGAACTTGCCATCCTTGTAGATGCGGTGCTTGCCGTCGTGATGGGTCATCACGGGGAAGCGGAGGTCGTCGAACTTGGCCGCAAGATTCGGCCAGTCGCGGGGCAGGACGTGCGCGTGGGTGTCGATCTTGAGCATGCCGGCGAGTGTAGGCGCTTGCCGTGGCGGTGCCTTGTCGCGGCGCGGCAAAGCCCATGGCTCGTCATTCCGGCGCAGGCCGGAATCCAGTAGCGGTGACGCTCGGTTGTCGCGTCATCGCTGATCTGTCGAGGTTTGCGCGACAAGCAGGCCGTATCGCTACTGGATTCCGGCCTGCGCCGGAATGACGGCTCAGGCCGTGGTTGCGCTCTTCTCGCGCTCGCCGCGCCCGACGATGTGCGCCAGCGTGTTGACGTTGTCCACCAGCCGGTCGCTGATGCGCGCCAGCAGTTCCGCCGCGCGGCGGTCCTCGGCCATGGCCAGCAGCGAGGCCAGGCTGCGCTGCAGGGCGCGCAGGTCGGGCAGGTCGGTGGGGGACTGGTGGTCGCGCAAGGCGGTGGCGATGCTGTGCAGGGCGGCGGCGGTGTGTTCGGCAAAGGCGCCGATCTCGGTGGCTTCGGGCAGCGCATCGTGGTCGTTCATCACGGCTTCGAGCGTCATCGCCGTCCGCGCCAGGCGGTTGCCGTTGGCGAACAGGGTGCTGGCCAGATCCATCAGGTGCGGCGGCGTGGCCGGTTCGGCGCGCATGCGGTCGAGCGAGGCCTGCGCATTGGTGCGCGCGGTGCGCGCGGCGGTGCGGGCTTCGCGATGCGCGTCGCGGCGGCCGGGGCGGGTCAGTGCCTGCAGGTAGCCGGCGTAGGCGTCGAGCATGTCGGCCAGTGCGGCGCGTGCGCGGCCGCGTTCCCAGGTCGGCCACAGCACATACGCCAGCAGCGCCATGCCGCAGCCCAGCGCGGTGTTGAGCACGCGGTCGGCCACCGCGGCGCTGGAATTGACGCCTTCGAACGAGAGCAGGATCACCACTGTGCCGGTCAGCGCGGCGACGGCGATGCCGTAGTGCGCATTGGCCAGGTAGCGGAACGCCATGCACAGCACCGCCATCACCACCAGGTGCGCCCATGGATCATGCGGCGTGAAGTGCAGCACCGCCGTGGTCAGCACCAGGCCGAGCACGGTGCCGACCACGCGCAGCAGACCGAAATTGAAGGTGGCGCCGAAGTCCGGGCGCAATACGATCGCCGCGGTCATCGGCAGCCAGTAGCCGTGCGGCAGCGCCAGCTTGCGCGCGATGAACAGCGCCGCGCTCAGGCACAGGGCGCTGCGCACCGCATGGCGGAATGCGACCGAGTGCGGCGTGAGGTTGGCGCGCAGGGTGGCGAGTGCGGAATCCGAACGCAGCGCCAGCGGCAGCGGCGTTTCGGCGGCCGAGGCGCGCAGTTCGCCGCGGCTGCCGGCCCAGTTGGCGTTGCGCACCGCCGCGGCGAGCTGGCCGGACAGTGCATGGATATGCGCGGCCAGCCCTTCGCCGGAACCGCCGCGGCCGAGCAGGGCGTTCTCACTCGCCTGCAGGGTCTGCAGCGCGCGCTCGGCCTGCTGCGGCGGCTCGGCCGCTTCCAGCGCATCGGCGATCGCGGCCAATACGCGCGCGGCGTCGCCGCGGAACATCGCATGCACGCCGGGATTGGCGCGCAGCTCGGCCATCGCGGTGAGTTCCAGGCGGATGCGCTCGGCGATCTCCAGCAGCACGCGGAACGCTTCCATCGCGCGTCCGCTGGCGTGATGGCGGCCGAGCAGGGTGTGCTGCAGCGTGGTCATCGCGTCGCTGAGCGCCGGCACGTCGGCATCGTCGTGGGCCTGCTGCCGCGCCAGGCTGGACAGGCCGCGATACACCGCGGCCAGGGCGTGCCGCTCTGGGCGGTAGCGCTGCAGCGGCCACGCCGCCACCGAGAACATGGCCAGCAGCAGGCCGCCGGCGAAGATCAGGCCGGCGCCGCCCAGCGCACCCGCCAGCGTGGTGGGCGAGGCGGCGGTGACCACCAGCAGGATCATGCTGGTCATGCCCACCCGTGCGATATCGGTGCCGAACACCACCAGCAGGCCGCCGCAGAAGCCGAACGCGGCCGTCGCCACCAGCATCGGCAGCAACTGGTCGCCCAGCAGGAAACCCAGCACCGAGGCCAGCCCCGCCGCCAGCGAGGCGAGCAACAGCTGCCACATGCGCTGGCGGTACGGGCCGGGCTGGTCCGAGAACATGGTGTCCAGCGCACCCGCGGCGACGCCCAGGCCGATTTCCGCGTGGCCGGTGGCCAGGCCAAGCCCCAGCGGCAGAATCACCGCCGCGGTATTGCGCAGCACCACGCGCGGCGGCACGTCGGGGCGCTTGGCGGTCAGCAGGCTCTCGATGACAGTGGCGCGTAGCGAATAGCCGCTGGCGGGCATGGGTTCTCGTTCGCTCCTAAACGATTCGTGGATTCTGCCCGAGCCGGGCTGAAGAGGGTGGGAAGCCTTTCGCGCGCTTGGGAACACGAGCGCTTCCTGGCGGAAGTGCATAGGTCGAAGAGGCGGGCGCGATCCGGGCCATTCCGGTGCTCAAATCACTTGCAAGCTAAATCACTTACAGTAGGCCGCCGTGGCATCCCGGGAAGGAAGCCGCGGCTTAGCAATCTGGAAGGCCCATATGAAAACTGATCCATCCAATTTGATCGAGGTGTCGCTGTCGCTGTTTCGGAGCAAGGGATACCGGCGAACCTCGATGGCCGATATCGGCCGGGCGACCGGCCTGCTCAAGGGCAGCATCTATCACCACTTTCCGAACAAGGAGCGCTTGCTGATCGAAGTGGTGCAGCACGTCATCGGCCTGTTCGAGAACGGCGTGTTCACCGAGGCGCGGCGCGCCGACCTGAGCGAGAAGCAGCGCCTGGACGGCATGGTCGACGCGGTCGAGAGTTATTACATACAGCACCGCGTCTGCGCGCTGGTTCACTTATGGCCGGACGCGCTGCAGGAAAGCGACGAGGCGCGCGGCATGATCCAGCAGTTCTTCCGCGACTGGCGCGATCTGCTGGCCGGTCTATTGGCCTCCCGCTACGCGGAGGCGGAGGCGCACCGGCTGGCCACGGACGCCCTGGCCCGGATCGAGGGGGCGGTGATCTGGCTGCAGATCGCCGGGGAGGAAGAGGCCCTGCGCGAATGCAGTAAACAGGTGCGTAACTTGTTGTAGCTTCGCAAAAACCGCTTTACACGGCCCCATGCCGTCTGGTAGAAAACCAAACGTTTGGTTTTGGCTGTTCGTGCAGGCAGACCCAGGGGGAACACCATGCATTCGTTGATGGCTGATCTGGATCAACCCCGCAGAAAGGCGATCGCCGCCATGCGGGCGAGCATCGCTCCGCATCTATGGCAACGGAATGCCGCCTTCGTCGAAAGCTTGAGGCAACTGATCGCCACGCATCCGGTGGCGCGGCATCGCGCCATCGGCGTGCTCAACAGCGGCGGGCTGGACCTGCACGCGATGCGCACCATCCACCTGGAATACCGCCACGCGATCGTGCAGATCTTCACCGACGCGCTGCTCGCCGCGCAGCTGCAGACGCGCCAGCTGGAGCCGCGCCTGCCGCCGGGCGCCAAGCTCGCGCCGCGCTTCCTGATCACGCTCAACGACCTGGACGAATTCGGCTTCCGTCCGGGCCTGGACGCGGAAGGCTATTACCGCGGCAATCCGGCCTATGCGCATTACCCGCTGTTCGAGCGCGTGCTGGACGATTACGGCATCGGCATGCAGCAGCGGCTGTCGTACCAGGCCAGCCGCATCTCGCGTTCGGTGCGGCAGTTCCTCGAGCACAGCTATGGCGATTATCTCGACGTGGTGGTGTTGCTCGCCGCCGCCGAGGAAGAAGTGATCCTGTTCAGCCCGCCGCTGCGCGAAGCCACGCGCGCGCTGGGCATCGATGTCGACGACGGCTACTACTTCGTGCATGGCGTCAGCGAGGACGTCACCGCCGACGCCGCCGACGACGACCACGAAAACGATCTGTGGCTGGCGCTCACCCAGGCGCTGACGCCCGAGCACTATCCGCGCGTGCAGTCGCTGTGCATGCGCTATTGCGATCTGTGGGACCAGTTCTGGACCGCGCAGCTGGCGATGATGCGCCCGGCGGCGGCTTCCCTGGCAGGCACCCAGGGGCTGGCTGAAGCGGTCTAGCGGGGGCATTGGGACGGAGGAAAGCCCAAGGACCCGGGTTTTCCTGCGGCGAACGGAAGCGCCGGGCACAGGATGTGCCATGGCTGATCAGCGCGCCGGGCGGGGTCAGCAAGGGGGCGGGTTCGGCGCATGAAGCGCCGGACCCGTACCTCGCATCGCAGCGCGAGGCAGGCTGCGACGGGTTTTGGCGATCCGCGCGACCGGGAGCGCGCGGACGCCGCCGCAAGGGGGAGGCTGGCGCGCTCCGGCGCGACGGCCTCCCAAGGGTGAATCGGGTGATGCCCATTTCGGCCCGTGTCTCTCACGGGCCTTTTTTTGCGTGCTTGATTTACGAGGCGCGGCCGCCGAACTCGCCGGTGGTGGTGTTCACCCACACCTTCTCGCCGTTGGTGATGTACTCCGGCACCTGGATTTCCACGCCGGTGCTGAGCTTGGCCGGCTTGGTGCGCTTGGTGGCGCTGGCGCCCTTCAGTTCCGGCGCAGTATCGACCACTTCCAGCATCACGCTGGTCGGCACCTGCAGGCCCACCGGCGCGTCGTCGATCAGCTGCACGTAGAAGCCCTCGGTGTCCTCGACGATGTAGCCGGCGTTGTCGCCGACCAGCTCCGGACCGAGCAGGTATTGCGTGTAGTCCTCCGCATCCATGAACACGAAGGCCTCGTCGTCCTTGTAGGAATAGTTGGCGGCGCGGCGCACCAGATCCATTTCCTTCAGGTCGTCGTCGGCGCGCAGGCTGAGGTCGAACTTGCGTGCGCCGGGGATCGAATACAGGGTGAAGCGGAAGGTCACGTTGCCGCCGCGCGCGGTGGGCGAGCTGCGCTCGATGTCGCGCACCTGGTAGACCGTGCCTTCGTGCTCGACCACGTTGCCTTTCTTGACGTCGGAAGCTTTCATGGGCTTTTTTAGGGAATAGAGAATTGAGAACAGGGAATCGAAGCGCGGGCGAGAGAGTCTGGCAGGGCTTTGCTTTTGCTGTTCCCTGTTCCCGACTCCCTATTGCCTCACTTCGGCTGCAGACGCACCGCGCCGTCGAGGCGGATGGTCTCGCCGTTGATGTAGCGGTTGGTGAGGATGAAAGCCACCAGGCTGGCGAATTCTTCCGGCCGGCCCAGGCGCGATGGGAACGGGATCGAGGCCGACAGCGACTCCTGCACCTGGGGCGGCATGCCGTCGACCATGGGGGTCCAGAAGATGCCCGGCGCGATGGTCGCCACGCGGATGCCGAAGCGCGACAGCTCGCGCGCCATCGGCAGGGTCATGCCGACCACGCCGCCCTTGGAGGCGGAATACGCGGCCTGGCCGATCTGGCCCTCGTAGGCGGCGACGCTGGCGGTGTTGACGATCACGCCGCGCTCGCCGTCCTCGCCCGCCTCGTTGGACTGCATCAGCGCCGCGGCGGCCTTGGCCACGTTGAAGCTGCCGACCAGGTTGACCATCACGGTGCTGGCGAAGGTGCCCAGCGGCATCGGGCCTTCCTTGCCGAGCACGCGGCCGGCACCGAGGATGCCGGCGCAGTTCATCACCACGTTGAGGTCGCCCATGGCTTCGCGGGCTGCGGCGACGTTGGCCGAGACGCCGTCCTCGGAGGTCACGTCGGTGCGGAAGAAGCGCGCGCTGGCGCCCAGCGCCCTGGCCGCCTCCTGGCCCTTGTCCTCGTTCACGTCGAACAGCGCGACCTGGCCGCCGGCGGCGACCAGGTGCTGCGCCACCGCGTAGCCGAGACCGGAGGCGCCGCCGGTGATGATCGCCTTGACCTGCTGGAGCTGCATGGGTACGTCCTCGGGGATGCCGAAAAGCGGAATGGTAGCGCGGCGGCGCAGGTTGGGGTGAGCCAGGGGCGAACCCCAACAGGGCAGATGCCATGGCGAGGCCCGTTGGGGTTCGCCACTGGCTCACCCCAACCTACAGCAGCGCTTGCCACTCGGCACGGTCGCGCAGCTGCGCGAACGGAATCACCGCCGTCGGCGGCACTGCCGGCGCCTGCAATTCCTTCTGCCACACGCCCACGTCCCACCATTGCCCCAGCTTGTAGCCGGCCTTGCGCCAGATGCCGGCGGGCGCGAAGCCCATCGTCTCGTGCATGGCCACGCTGGCCTCGCCCGGCATGGTGATCACGCCCACCGCCTGGTTGATGCCCTGCAGGCGCATGCCATCCAGCAGCACGCCGTAGAGCCGGCGTGCGATGCCGCGGCGCTGGGCATCCTCGTGCACGTAGATCGAGGTCTCGGCGATCCAGTCGTAGGCCGCGCGCTCGCGAAAACGGCTGGCGTAGGCATAGGCGAGCAGACGGCCGCGTTCTTCCCACACGATCCACGGGTAATGCGGCAGGCGTCCGGCGATGCGCTCGCGCATCGCGGCTTCGCCGGGCAGCTCCGTCTCGAAGGTGGCCATGCCCTGCAGCACGTGCGGCGTGTAGATGGCATGGATGGCGGCGGCATCCGCGGGAACGGCGATGCGGATCATGCGAGCACCTTTTCCATGCATACGCTCTGGGGATTGCTGCGATGGCTGCCGAACGGCGGGCAGCGGCGATAGCCGGAGCGTTCGTACAGCTCGATCGCCTCGGCCTGCGCGGTGCCGGTCTCCAGGCGGATGACGCGGCCGCCGCCGTTGCGCACATATTGCTCCAGCGCTTCCAGCAGTTGCTTGCCCAGGCCCAGCCCGCGACAGGCCGGCAGCACGTACATGCGCTTGACCTCCAGGTACTCGCCTTCGTCCACGCAGGCGCCGCAGGCGACCGGCGTGCCGTCGACGCGGGCGGTGACGAAGGTGACGTTGGGCTGGCGCAGTTCCTCCAGCGCGACGGGCTGGATATTGGCGGTGGGGTAGAGCTCCGCCAGATAGCCGTCCAATTGCTGGGTCAGCGGCAGGATGTCGGGCGTACCCGGGTCCTCGATCGCGAAAGTGAGCTGGGGTCGCTTGTTCACATGTACTTCCAGTTGCGCTGCTTGCCCTCGGCCAGCCATTCCAGGGTGGTGGCGAGGCGTTTCTGGCGGGTGGCGTCGGTCTTGGCCTCGACGATCCATTCGATGTAGTCGCGTTGCATGCTCGCGGTAAAGCCTTCGAACGTCTTGCGCGCGGCGGCGTTGTTTTTCTGCGAGAGCAGGGCGGCAAGGTCGTCCGGTACGGGCAGGGCGGGTTTAGGCGCGGCCTTCGGACGTGCGCGCGTGGCGCCGCCTTCGATCAGCGTCATGGCCTTCTTTACGTAAGCGGTCAGTTCCTTCTTCGACGGCAGGTCGCGCACGGAAACGAGTTTGCCGAACTGGCCCATGCCTTCATCGGCATCGCCGGCCGTTTCGCCGAACAGTTCCTTGTAGTGCCAGAAATGCAGGCTCGCATGCTGCTTGAACGCAGCCATCCCGCACATCAGCGCGCCCCGGTAGCTGAAGTACGGCATGCTCCATTTCAGCGTTTCCTCCGCCTCGGGGCAGGCGGCATGCACGGTGGCGCGGATCTGTTCCAGGACCGGCCGCGCGAACCCGGCGGACTTGGCGATATACGCATCGATGCGCGGATCGTGACTGCTCACGGCATCCTCCTCACAGCTCGCGGATAAAGAACTGGTCGCAGCTGAAATGCCCCGTGCCGCCCATCGGCCCGCACAGCGCGGTGAAGCCGCTGCGCTTGTACAGCGCCTGCGCCGCATGCATGCCGGTCAACGTTTCCAGGTAGCAGCGCCTGAAGCCGTGCGCACGGGCCGCGTCCAGGCAGCGCTGCATCATCGCGCCGCCGGCACCGATGCCGCGCGCCGCCGGCAGGAAATACATCTTGCGCAGCTCGCACACGTCCGCCTCGCCATTCTCCAGCGGCGCCACGCCGCCGCCGCCGACCACCCGCCCGTTCACCTCGACCACGAAGTAAGCACTGCGCGGCCGCGCATAAGCGGCATGCATCGCCTCGACCTCGGCGTCATGGATGGCAAAGCCGGGGCCGTCGGCGCCGAACTCGGGCATCACGGCGCGGATGATGGCGGCGACGTCGGCATCGTCGCGGGGCTCGATGGGGCGGATCAGGAAAGGCTGGCTCATGGCTGGCTATGCGTGGCCTGGTCGTCGGGGTGGCGGTAGACGGTGCCGTCCTTCATCACGAAGACCGGATGCCGCAGATCGTCGATGCGCTCGCTCGGATCGCCGGCGAACGCGGCCAGATCCGCGCGCAGGCCGGGCGCGATGCGGCCGAAGCGGTCCTGTGCGTGCAGGATGCGTGCGGCCACGTCGGTGGCGGCGTGCAGCGCCTGCGCCGGCGTCATGCCGGCGCGCACCATCGCCGCCGGCTCGCGCCAGTTGGCGCCGTGCGCGAACACGCCGACGTCGCTGCCGTTGCCGATCGTCACGCCGGCCTTCATGGCGGCGCGGAAGGCGCGCGTGGCTTCCTGCATGCGCTCGGTCGGTTCGCTCTTGCCGGGCACGTAATGCTCGAAGTATTCGGCGGTGGCTTCCACCGCGGTCAAGGTGGGCTCGTAGGCCACGTTGCGTTGCTTCATCAGGCGGAAGGTCGCTTCGCTGGCGCCGTAGCCGTGCTCGATGCTGTCCACGCCGGCTTCCACCGCCATGCGCACGCCGGCATCGCTGGCCGCGTGTGCGGCGACGGGGCGGCCGGACAGGTGCGCGGTGTCGACGATGGCCTTCAGTTCCGCGGCGGTCAGCGTGGGCGCGGTGTCGCCGCCGGGGCCGACGCGGTAGTCGGCGTACAGCTTGATCCAGTCGGCGCCGCGTGCGGCCTGCTCGCGCACCGCGCGCATCGCTTCGTCCGCGCCGCTGATTTCCTGCGCGCCGCCGGGCAGGTCGAGATCGGGACGGAAGCCGCGCGGACCGGGGCCGTAGCTGGAGCTGGCGACGATGGCACGGGTGGCGACATACAGGCGCGGGCCGGGAATCAGGCCTTCGTCGATCGCGCGCTTGACCGAGACGTCGGCGTAGCCGGCGCCTTCGGTGCCCAGGTCGCGCAGCGCGGTGAAGCCGGCCAGCAGCGTGTCGCGCGCGTGCGCGGCGGCTTCCAGCGTGCGGTAGTCCTGCGGCTCCTTCAGCACCTGGTCGTTCCACAGCGTCTCGTTGTACGGATGCAGGAAGACGTGCGAGTGCAGGTCGATCAGGCCGGGCAGCAGGGTGGCGTCGGGGAGTTCGACGCGGCGGGCGCCGGCGGGAACCTGGATGCCCGCGGCCGGGCCGGCCGCGGCGATGACGCCGTCATGGACCAGCACCGCCCAGCCGGCATGGGCCTGGTTGCCGTCGCCGGTCCAGACGCGGGCCGGGAGCAGCAGGGTGTCGGTCGCGGCGGCCGGCAGGACTCCCAGCAGGAGCAGCGTGCCAAGGAGGCGGATTGTCCAGCGCTTGGGCATGGCGGGCTCCCATCGAGGAAGCTCCGATCATAACGGCCGCCGCAGCGTCCGCGTAGGTTGGGGTGAGCGCAGCGAACCCCAACATCGGCCACGTCCGGGCGCCTGTTGGAGTTCGCCTTGCTCACTCCAACCTACAGGAGGCCGACCTGATCGGCGGCCGTGTACCACAGCAAGCCGTAATGCCCATACGCATACGTCAGGCTGCCGTTCTCGCCGTCGATGCTCGACGTATGCACCCCACCCACCGTGCACACCCCGCCATAGCAATTGATCTCGTCGATCCACGACTTGATCGAATACATCTTCTGCCCGAAGCGATGCCCCGCGATGCTGCCCAGCAGCGGGCTGCCCACCGACAAGCCCCAATAGCCGCAGGTGCTGGTGACCACGTTGAACGGATAGGTGCCGCACGACCACAGCCCGTGGAATGCGCCGGCGATGCCGACGAATACATCGACCTTCGAGGACAGGCCCAGCTTGTCGATCTCCCGCGCCGCCAGCGTGGCGCCCATCGAGTGGCCGAGCACGTCGATGCGCCCGGTGCAGGAACTGGCGATCGCCGCCTTGAGCGCATTGGCCACCGGCGTTTCCTCGCTGCCGTTGTGGTCGTTGCAGGCCGCGCACAGCGGATTGCCCCAGCTCGGCGCGTAGATCTGCGCGTCGGTATAGCCATGCTGGATCAGCGCGTCGTAGGTGTTCTGGAAATCACCAGGACTGCCGGTATTGCCGTGCACCAGCACGACATTGTCCACGCAGGCGGCATGCAGGCCCAGGCCCGGTATCAGCAACAGCAGGGCCAGCAGGCCCAGACCCCATCGTTTGATCGACATCGCGGTACGCTCCCTTCGCTTCGACGAGTCCCGCCGTGGCGGAACGGTGAAGAGCTGCGCAGCAGGCGCGGCTCCGTTTCGCAAGCGACGTCATCCGTCGACGGACGGGGGGAAGGCGTCGTCATGGGCTAGACCAGCCCCAGCAGGTAATAGCCGCCGATCGCCACGAACACCGCCGCGGTCTTGATCAGCGTGATGGCGAAAATGTCCCGGTACGATTGGCGATGGGTGAGGCCGGTCACCGCCAGCAAGGTGATCACCGCGCCGTTGTGCGGCAGCGTGTCCATGCCGCCGGAGGCCATCGCCGCCACGCGGTGCAGCACCTCCATCGGGATGCCGGCCGCCTGCGCGTTGCGGATGAAGGTATCGGCCATCGCCGCCAGCGCGATGCCCATGCCGCCGGAGGCGGAGCCGGTGATGCCGGCCAGCGCGGTGATCGACACCGCCTGGTTGACCAGCGGATTGGGAATGGCATGCAGCCCGTCGGCGATCAGCTTGAAGCCGGGCAGGGCGGCGATCACCGCGCCGAAGCCGTATTCGGAGGCGGTATTCATCGAGGCCAGCAGCGCGCCGGCGACCGCCGCCTTGCTACCCTCGGCGAAGGACCGCTGCACCGGCTTCCAGGCGAACAGCAGCACGCAGGCGATACCCAGCAGCAGGGCGCCTTCCACCGCCCAGATCGCGGCCAGCTTCGACACCTCCTGCACCACCGGCTTCGCCTCGCCGATCACCGCCGGCACGAAGGACTGCGTGGCGCCGTAGAGGCGCGGCAGCGCATCGGCCAGCAGCTTGTTGGCCACGCCGACCACCACCAGCGGCAGCAGCGCGACCAGCGGATGCGCCAGGCGCGCGCCTTCGAACGGCGCGGGCTCGTTCGCCAGCACCTCGCCATAGCCTTCGCCGGCCGCGGCGGCGCGGCGCCGGCGCGATTCCAGATAAGCCAGGCCCACGCTCAGGATGAATACCGCGCCCAGCGTGCCCAGCCAAGGCGCCGCCCAGGCGGTGGTGCCGAAGAACGACGTGGGAATGATGTTCTGGATCTGCGGCGTGCCGGGCAGCGCATCCATGGTGAAGGTGAAGGCGCCCAGCGCGATGGTGCCGGGGATCAGGCGCTTGGGGATATCCGCCTGGCGGAACAACTCGGCGGCGAACGGATATACCGCGAACACCACCACGAACAGCGACACGCCGCCGTAGGTGAGCAGCGCGCAGACCAGCACGATCGACAGCATCGCCCGTCCGCGCCCGACCAGGCCGATGGTGCCGGCCACGATGGCCTTGGAGAAGCCGGACATCTCGATCAGCTTGCCGAACACCGCGCCGAGCATGAATACCGGGAAGTAGAGCTTGAGGAAGCCCACCATCCGGTCCATGAACAGGCCGGTGAACATCGGCGCCACCAGGGCCGGGTCGGTCAGCAGCACCGCGCCCAGCGCGGCCAGCGGCGCGAACAGGATCACGCTGTAGCCGCGGTACGCCGCCAGCATCAGGAAGCACAGTGCGGCCAGCACGATCGCGAACGACATCCCTCATGACTCCCAAGCGCGCCAAAGACCGGCGCAGTATCCGGATGGGCCATCAGTCACGGCACTGTACGAAGGTACAAGTGTGGCCCCGCGCCGGCCTGCCTACGCTTCGCGGCATCGGCATCCGTGGGGAGGGTGCGTCTACACCATGAGGGGCGACATGAAACGCACGTACATGAGTCTGGCCATCGGCATGGCGTTCGGCGTGGCTTGCGCCGCGCCGGTGCGCGCGCAGCAGGCGGAGCCGCCGGCGCAGCCGGCCGAGGCGAAGAAGCTGGAGGCGGTGACGGTCACCGCGCGCAAGCGCGAGGAGACCCTGCAGGACGTACCGATCGCGGTCAGCGCGTTCACCTCCGCTGCGCTGTTCAAGCAGAACGTGCAGAACCTGGGCGACCTGCAGGGCAAGGTGCCGTCGCTGCAGGTGTATGCCGCGCGCGGCTCCAACACCACCATGACCGCGTATATCCGCGGCGTCGGCCAGGCCGATCCGACCTGGGGCTTCGACCCGGGCGTCGGCATCTATCTCGACGACGTCTACATGGCCCGCCCGCAGGGCGCGCTGCTGGACGTGTTCGACGTCAACCGCATCGAGGTACTGCGCGGCCCGCAGGGCTCGCTGTACGGCAAGAACACCATCGGCGGCGCGATCAAGTACGTGTCCAACCCGCTGCCGACCCGGTTCACCGGCAGCGCGGAGGCCACCGTCGGCACGCACGGCGAGAAGGACGTCAAGGCCAGCCTCGGCGGCGCCACCGACGACGGCGTGTGGCGCGGGCGCGTGGCGGTGTCGAGCGCGCACAACGACGGCTTCGGCAAGAACCAGCTCAGCGACAGCCGCAACGGCAACAAGAACACCAATGCGGCACGCGCTTCGCTCGGCTTCTTCCCCAGCAAGGACTTCAGCGCCCAGCTCACGGTGGACGGCCTGCGCGACAACTCCAACCCGCGCGGCGCCAAGCTGCTCACCACCAACAAGTTCTATCCGACCTACCAGCCGCTCTCCAGCGACTTCGATACGCGCGGCGGCATGGCCCAGCTCAACCACACCGAGATGTCCGGCGCCGCGCTGACGCTGAGCTGGATCGCCAGTCCGGTGTGGACGCTGAAATCCATCACCGCGTATCGCGAGTCGTCGACCGATACCAATATCGACTTCGACACGCTGCCGGCCAAGATCGCCGACGTCAACGCGGTGTACAAGGACCACCAGTTCTCGCAGGAACTGCAGGCCAATTACGACGCCGGCGGCAGCATCCACGGCGTGTTCGGCCTGTACTACTTCAAGGGCGCGGCCGATGGCCAGATCCACAACATCTTCCTCGGCTCGCCGCCGTACAGCACGCTGGGCTTCGCCACCTACGGCAGCACCGGCGGCAGCATGGGCACCAAGAGCATCGCCGGCTACGGCGACCTGACCTGGGACATCGACCCGCAGTGGAGCCTGGACCTGGGCCTGCGCCTCACCCAGGAAAAGAAGAGCGCGGTGATCCAGAACTACGCCTTCGCCGACGAGACCTTCACCCGGCGCATCGCCACCGCGGCGGACTTCAGCGGCGCGCACACTTCGCGCAACGCCTCGCCCAAGGTGACCCTGGCCTGGAACGCCAGCGAGCAGGTGAAGCTCTACGCGACCTACAGCGCGGGCTTCCACTCCGGCGGCTACAACATCCGCGCCAACTGCGTGGCGATCCCGCAGTCGTGCCGCCCGATCAGCGACGAGAAGGTGCAGTCGTTCGAGCTGGGCAGCAAGATGAGCTTCCTCGACGGCCGCCTGATGCTCAATACCTCGGCCTTCCACAATATCTACTCGGACATCCAGCTGTCCGTGTTCACCTCCTACGCGCTGCCGAACGGCAGCCAGGGCTTCTTCGGCGACTTCACCAACGCGGGCAAGGGCCATATCGACGGCCTGGAGGAAGAGTTTGCCTGGAAGCCTTCCGAGAACTGGACGGTGCGCGGCAACCTGGCCTACCTGCACACCAAGTACACCGAGTTCATGAGCAGCGGCAAGAACATCGCCGACACGCAGCGCTTCACCAATGCGCCGAAGTGGTCGGGCGGGCTGGGCGTGGAAAACAACTACCCGCTGGCCAATGGCGGCAGCATCGGCGCGCGCATCAATTACACCTACCAGACGTCGGTGTATCCGGAGACCACGCTGTCGCCGCTGATCATGCAGCGCGGCTATGGCCTGTGGAACGCCGGCATCGTGTGGGAAGTGAACCAGCCGTGGACACTGAGCCTGCAGGGCACCAACCTGGCCAACAAGTCCTACCGCACGACCGGCTATAACATCGCGGCACTGGGCATCGTCACCGGCTACTACGGCGCGCCGCGCATGGTCACGCTGACCGCCCGCTACAAGTTCTGATCGCGACCAGGAGGGGACTATGCGTTGGATCGGTATGCTCGGCACCGCGCTGCTGGCGGTCGCCGCACAGGCCCGGGCGGCCGATGCGGGGCCGCTGCCGCGGTTGAAGCTCGAGCCGTCGCGGGTGGCGGTGGCGGGCCTGTCTTCCGGCGCCTACATGGCGACCCAGGTGCAGCTGGCGTATCCGGAGCGTTTCCCCGCTGCCGCGCTGGTGGCAGGCGGGCCTTACGGTTGCGCGGACGGCAAGCTCGACGTGGCCTTGAGCACCTGCATGAAGGGCACGCCGGCGCCGGATGTGGCGGCGCTGGTGGCGAAGGCGCGGCAGCGCGCCAAGGCCGGCGAGACCGGTTCGCTTGCGGCCTTGGCCAAGGGCAAGGTGTATCTGCTGCACGGCAAGAGCGATGCAGTGGTGGCGCCGCCGGTGGCGGAAGCCGCCGCGCATTTCTACGAGCAGCTGCGCGATGGCGATCCGGCGCTCAAGGGCCTGAAGGTGTACGACGACGGCGCGCGCGATTTCGCCCACAACCTGCCGCTGGCGGCGAGCGGCGACGATTGCGGCAAGTCGGTGTCGCCGTATCTGGGTCATTGCGGTTTCGATGCGGCGGGCGAGATCTTCGCCCAGCTGTACGGCAAGCCGGCGCACGCGGCGGGCGAGGCGAAGGGCGAGCTGCGCCGCTTCGACCAGAACGCCTACAAGCCGGATGGCGCGGATGCGTTCCTCGCGGACGAGGGCTATGTCTATCTGCCGCCGTCGTGTCTGGCGGGCAAGCCCTGCGGTCTGCTGGTGGCTTTCCATGGCTGCAAGCAGAACGCCACCGCGGTGGGCGAGGCTTTCGTGAAGGATGCCGGCTTCAATCGCTGGGCGGACGTGTACGGCGTGGCGGTCCTGTATCCTCAGACGCGCGCCAGCATGGCGCCTTTGAATCCGCAGGCATGCTGGGATTGGTGGGGCTATTCGGGGACGAACTACGACACGCGGCAGGGGGTGCAGCTGCGCTGGCTGGTGCGTGCCGTGGAGGCGTTCGGTTTGCCGCCTTCGCATTGACGATGCGTGAGCATCGTCATCCCGGCGTAGGCCGGGATCCAGTGGCGGTATCGCTCGATGGTCGCGTTGCGGCGTGTTTGCCTCGCCGTTGGCGAGTATTTCGTGCCGCTGCCGCGGCCCGAGTTACTTCTTCTTTGCGTGCCCAAAGTCAACTCAATATAAATAGACTTCGCGCTCGTAAAAAAGCGGCCATTTGGCCGCTCGCTTGGTTTCTCAGTTTAGTGTGGTTGGTGGACTCGAGAACACCCGAAGGTGCCCTTGTCCTGCCAGGAATTGCTTGTAGCAGGCCAGCGTAACGTTCCAGGCCTCTCTTGCAACGGCAGGGCCGGCTTCGATCACCTTTCCGTTCTCATCAATGATGGCGAGTACGGCCTTCTGTCCCTCACGCGTTTCAGCAGAAAGGCCTTCAAAGCAGACCGCGGTGATGGCGGCACGGGCCAGGCCGCCGGTGGGGGGAATGCCGATCATGGATGCTCCAATTCTTTGAATCGATGAGACGTATGGGTTATCAGTTGAGGTCACCGAATACCCATGGCCCTGGCGGCCATACTGGCGATGACGAGCAGCAGCATCGCGCCGGTGCCAATGCCGAGCAAGCTGGGATCGTTCTGGATGGGGCTCGCAGAACAACGAAGTGATGGGAGGTTGACATCAGGCGGTCACGGTCCTGCGGCGTCATCCCGATGGATGACGCTCTCGTCGGTGGCGTCCCCTCGATAGACCCATGGTTCGATACAGGGAGGGACTGGGCGATCCTGTCGCACGACCGGCAGCCGGTTCTCCTCGCCTGTTCAGACTTCCGTTTCCTCCGACAGAGCCAGGGCGTCCTCGACCTCTATGCCCAGATAGTGGACGGTACTCTCGAGCTTGGTGTGCCCGAGTAGGAGCTGGATAGCCCATAGGTTGTGGGTCCGGCGATAGATCAGGGTCGGCTTCGTGCGCCTCATGGAGTGCGTGCCGTAGTCCGATGGCGGGAGCCCGGTACTCGCGACCCAGCGTTTCACAATCCTGGCGTACTGGCGGGTCGACAAGTGAGCCAGAGATCGCCGCCGGCTTGGGAATAAAGTAGTCCTCTCGGGTCAAGCCCCTTCGGTTGATCCAATCCATGATGGCGCGCCGAGTCTGTTCGGTGAGCTCAAACTGGACCGTTCTACCTGTCTTGCGCTGACTAATTTGGGCTCTAGCCCCAGGACCACCCTCTCTGGCCAGATCGCCAACCCGAAGGGCGACAAGGTCGCATCCGCGAAGCTTGCTGTCGATCGCCAGATTGAACAGAGCCCCTTCAGAAGGGGATTCTCTTGGAGCCTGGGCCTGCTGCGAGCTTCTACGTGGCTATAACTCGGGCAGCCCAAAGTGTAGCTATCCTATTGGACAATCCGGGTAATTCTTTGCTTCCATACTGGCGCCCGAGCGATACGAAGGGCTGATGCCAGCAGGCAGAAACTTCGGCACTACAAGATGACGTTTAGATCGAAGTGCCACGTCATGCTGCTAAATATCGAGCGAGTAGGTCCATGGGCCAACCACAGAATCAACTGCAAGATTATTTTCGTAACCGGCTCCCCAGGGGTGGTGGCGATCTGCTGGCAGTGTTCTCGCGATTTGAGTTCGCCCTAAAGACTGGCGGTTTTCGGCGAGAACGTCATGCAGAAGCCTCATGGCGGCGTTTCGCGGAGCTTCTGCCGGCGAATTTCATCGAAAGAATGTCTTCTTCGCCGGACGCCGAAGTGCTTTTTCAAGCACCACCGGACCGCCTAGTCGTCGATGGCGCGGAGGGCGTTCGCTGGTCTGGTAATCCATCCACCCCTAGAAACAATGTAGAACTTTTCGAAGCCGTTAAGACGGTACGAAACAACCTCTTACATGGAGATAAGCGTCATGACGTAGCGCGTGACGCTTCCTTGGTGAGTGCTGCGCTATTCATTCTCAACTCAGCCTATACCGAGGCCGAACAGGCAGCGGAATTTGGTGCATTCGTTTCCGCCATGGAATTCGGCCTTTGAAGGGCGATAGATCGAGAGCATATCAGCGCATGCGAATCGTATGTACGCTGCGGCGCGGGTGAGCGCAATGGCGAACCGCCCCCACATCACACTCAGTGACCGGGAAGAGCCGGTGTTGCTGGCTTGGCCGACACAAAGCAATGCGGCAGGACTCCTTCGATTTGATACGGCTGCGGACTGGCGAGCCTTCGTCGATAGCCTCGCCATAAGCACGCGCATTCCCGAAATCGTACAAGTAAAGTTCGCTCGGGCTCAGATGCTTTACCTATTGGGCTGGGTCGACTTCGGCATCCTGAAAGCAGGCGAACTTGCAGCGTTAATCGCTCTGGAGTTGGCGCTGATGGATCGATACGGAGGACGCGTCCCGAAGAACAAGCGAAACTTCGCAGCTCTCCTCAAATTTATGATCGATTTCGACGGCCTGACCGATGCACAAATCCCGATGGTCGTTCGATGTGGTGGCACAGTGATCGGTCAGTTGACAGGCGAAACGCATCCCACCCTCGCTGAGCGCCGAAACGCGCTGGCGCATGGCGATCCGTTCGATGGGCTTCCCACCGGCGGGTTACTTGAGCTGGTCAGAGATCTCATCAACTACGCGTATCGCCACTACGTCGCAGAGGCCAATAGCCTACCGCCAGTGGTTCAACCCGTTGCGCTCAACGATATGGAGGCGGGTTATGGAGAGTTTTAGCCTCGACACTCGCCAGCTTGCCCGCATTGAGGCAGTTCATCGCGGCTTCCTCTATCAACACCTCTACGCCGCCGCATGCCTGTTCCGGGCCGCCGCTTCAGGAGTCACACACGTCGTCGTGGAAAACGACGAAGACGTCGAGCTTGTGCAGCCGGGTCACCGGATCTATGCCCAGATCAAGACTCGTGGATCGCGCCTGATCTTCAGCGATGTCGAGGGTGCCCTTGCCAGGTTCGATCAGATCCGGGAGGAGCACGTCGCTGGGCGACGAAGTGGTACATGCCAGTTCGTCGTTGTTTCAAATACGCCCCTTGGTCCGGAGCTTGCGAAACGCGTTTCGGACGCAGCCTGGCCGCGCGACGTCACACTCGTCATTCCGGGTTCTACGTCTCTGACGCCATCACTCCCGGAGCCGTGGCCGACCGTAGCTGACTCCTTCGAAGCATGCCGAAAATCAGCGGAAACGCTGCCATTGACGATTTTGGCTCCAGAAACGCTAGTCTGGAAGCTCGCCGGCCGGATCATGGCCGCATCTGCCGGCATCGAGCCCAACCCGAGTCACACCTTTGCAGTCGCTGACCTTCCCGCCCTCTTCGAGCAGCTCGTCATCCAGCTCCAAGACTTCCCGGCGCCGCCGCTGCGCTACCGACCACAGGATAAGGAACCGCCGTTGGTCAGCGAACAGCGCGTGCGGCTCCTCGTCGGCTTTTCGGGAGCCGGCAAGACCTCTTGGGTTTCTCAGGCGGCGCTCCACACAAGCGACAGACTCGCCTATTACGACGTAGCGGATATCTCCGGTCCGGCGCTGGCTAATGCGGTTGCGCGCGAACTTGCGGCCCGAATGTTCGGGTCGCGCGGCGGCAAGCTCGGGGAAATCCTTTTGCCCGGCGCGAGCGGGACGGAGATTCTTGTCGCAATCGGCCGCCATCTCGCTGAGGACGGTCTGACGGCTACAGTCGTGTTGGACAACGCGCACCGCGTTCCCGCAGCCGATCTCGTGCCCCTTGTTGGAGCATCGCCGCAGCTGCGCTTCCTGCTCCTCGCACAACCGCATGCGTCCATGGCGCGCCTTGAAGCGACCCTCAGCATCTCGGCTGAACCCCTTCTTGGATGGTCGAACGAAACAGCTGCTGCAGAGGGCGCCTCGCTTGGGTGTCGTGGAGACTACGCGGACTACGAGCGCCTTCTAAAGCTGACCGCCGGCCTTCCACTCTACGTGCAGAACGCCCTGAAGATTGCAGCCGGATCGTATGGCGGCGACGTCGATCGTCTCTGCACCGTGCTGGAGGAGCGGACGCACGTTGTCGAAACGGCGCAAGAACTTATCCTTGCTGACGTCTTCGAGAACTTCAACTATAACGAGCGCTGCACGGTGGGTGCGCTAAGCCTTAGTGATGTTCCGCTCTCACAAGCCGAAGCCAGCACCATTCTCAAGCGGACCTTCGGCATGGAACCAGCCGCTACGGCCGCCGCGTTGAGGCGCCTTCGTTCGACTGGCACGACTCAGGTTTTTGGCATCGATCACCTCAAAATTCATGACGCGATCCGCCCGCTGGGAATCGCGTTCCTCAATGAGAGCGGCGCCGAAGCCCTGAAGGCCTCTCGAGAGACGATCCGTGACCTGTTAGTGGTCGCGCTGCCGAACGATCATGATCGCCAGCGGGTCTTCCTTTTATTACGGATGTTCGTCGCACTCGGGAACGTGAAGCCGCTGGTGCAAATGGCCACGGAAGAACTGTTCCATGAGCTCGGTTACATGGACGAGATCTCCGCCTTCCTGGTCCAAGCCGCAGCATCCGAGGACATCGCCGCGGAGGAACGATTTTGGGCGCTGGATGGGCTTGTCTTCGCGCATTTCAAGGACGGTGATGATACCGATCTCCGCAACAAGCTCGACCGCATGGACGCGCTTGTCTTGGAGAATGACCTTGGCGTGGTCGAACGCCTAGCCGTCGGAATGAAGCGAATGATTTTTGCTGCGCGTGAAAAGGATGTCGCGACGGTCAAGAAAATCATGAATGATTTGGGTCGCGCCCTTCCGCAGACGCCTGAACACCTTCGCATTGCAAAGTACAATTATGCGCAAGCGTTGTTCGAACTCGACATGATCGATGAGTGCGTTTACCGCACGCTGGATTTGATCGTGGAGTATTACGATGAGCTTGGCCTTCGGCTGGCCGATGTGATGGGTAACAACCCAGATCAAATTTGGCCGCTTCTGAAGGGCGACAATGACCATGCCGACGCCCTCAAACACCTCGCCGATGCGCTTGATCTCCAGTCGAAGGCACTTAGAGCGACCGGAGATGATCCGGGGCTGGCGCCTATTCATGCGATGAAGTTCTATTCGATGGCCCATTCCCTGGACTCGTTCGTCAGGGTGGGCCAGGAGCTCGTCGATGACTTCCTCGGGCGCAATGACTATGTCGGAGCGCGAGACGTCATCGAGCGCAACCTCATGCCGACGATCACGGGGATGAAGCTCGCGGGTCGTGTCATTCCCGTACGAAGCCAGTACGCCGTTGTCCTTGCCTATTGTGGGGAATTCGATGCGGCTGATGCAGAGATGGCTCGTCTAGAGCCTTACGAAGGTGGTTTGGATCCCCGCGGCCAAGGGGAACTTCGAAATCAGCGGGCTCTGATTGGCCATCTACGAGAGAACCCACCGCCAGCGCAGCGGAAGATGCCACCTCAACTCGGCGGCGCGAAGCGGTAGAGTGCGCAGAATCGCTACGAAGCGATCCAGCGCCTCAGATAGAAGTCCGTCTCTTTGCGGCTTTTGCACTGGTACGTCTCGCGGATCATCCTTCGCAGCGTCTCGCCGTTCGGCCCGTATCGCTTCTCGCCTTCGGCAAGATCCACGGCGGCCAGCTCTTCGTCTGTGAATCCGTCGGTCGGCATTGGGTTGATGGTCCGGATCTCGGCAAGGCTGGCGGTGGCACCATTCGAGAACTCAATGCGCTTCAAAATTCGGGGGAGAAGGCCTCCAAGCCCGTAAAGGCGCGCCGCCGCGATCTTCGTGCTTATCTGGACGCCTATGAGTGGTTTCCGCCTATAGAAGGTGACGTCAGTGGGTTGTCCTGACGACGACAGCACCGTTAGGTTGTGAGTAAGCATGTCCTCGCGAGAACAAAAATGATGCTCAAGACGTTTGATCGCCTCTTGCGGAGTGATGTCCTGCGTCATGGGTACCCTCGCATTTGTTCGGCAAAAATAGGACGTAGCATATGAAAGAAGACACGCAGCACTTCAGCGTAGCGATACCGACCATGAAGTCGCTGCTCATTGAGATGTGCTTCGGCCAAACTGTTTTGGCGACGGGCACCGCTTTCTTGGTCGCCTACGACCGAGAGTCCCATTGTGCTTTGGTAACGAACAGACACAACGTCACTGGTCGACACCAGGAAACGGGTGCATGTAACAGCAAGACCGGTGGTGTCCCGGACAACATCGTCATCCATTTCCATAAGAATAGCGACTCCGGTGGCGAGTGGTTGCCTGTCCGCATTCCCTTGTATCGTGAGGATGGTTCGCCATATTGGTTCGAACATAGCAAGCTGGGCGCCAGGGCCGATGTAGTTGCATTGAACCTTCATTGGGGGATGACGTATTCAATGGTACGCCCCCGCTTTCGTAGACGGTTAGCTGCTGGATTTTGAGTTAGCCGCCTCGAACATCATTGGCGCAAGGCCTCCCAGATGTCCATGGCGGCGCTGCCGGTTGTAGAAAACCTCGATGTAATCAAACAGGTCGCTGCGTGCTTCCTCGCGACTGCCGTAGACGCGGCCTCGCACTCGTTCCTTCTTCAAGCTGCTGAAGAACGACTCCACCACGGAGTTATCCCAACAGTTGCCGCGCCGGCTCATGCTGACCTCCAGGCCATGCTCGCGACAGAATCGACGCCAGTCGTCGCTACCGTATTGCACGCCTTGATCGGAGTGGATCACCACGCCTGGTGCGGGATGTCGCCGCCAGATCGCCATCAACAACGCATCCATCGCCGGCCGTCATGATCGGCATCCTAGTTATGCATGAGGACGACAGCCTGCCGCCGCTAGCCCAATGGCTTGACGGCATGGAAGCTAAGTCCCTCCTATACATGGAAACGGTCGATGGTCGGCAGACGCGCTCTCCTCCAAACCCGTTAAGGGCGCATCGCAGCGATGCGATGCGCCCTTAACAAGTGCTATCGGCGCATGATGTAACGGTGGCGCGGCTCGAAGAACGCCCCCGATGGCAATGGCGGCGCCGGAACGTCGATCGATCCCCACGATTTTGTACCTAAATTCCACATCGTATCGATGGTGTAGAGAAAGGCATGCTCTGCTTCCTCGCCCAGCCCGATCAACGACTGAAAATCGCACTGGTGACCCTGGCGAAGGTTGCCCGGGCTATGGTCATACATACCGACGCGGACGGACCAGGAGTCGGGTGCAGCCCTGGTCAAGCGTTCGATACGACGCGCAAAGATCTCGGTATCGATCTTCCAGTACGTCCGCGCGGCCAGGACGATCGTCAGTTGCCCTTTGTGCTCGCCCAAGAACTGAACACCCGGGAGGATACCGGCCATCAGCATCTCCTCGATGACGGGGATGATTCGCGCGTCGTGGTCTTCGTCCCAGATCACCGCGAAGTCGTGGACGTGCGGCAGCGCCGCCGGTCGCTGTTCGACGTCCCGTGAGTCGATCGCGCGAAAAACGGAATAGGCTCCGTAAGGACGACCAGGGGGAAGGGGCTGATCGAAGAGGCAGTGAAAAAAGGATGAGTACGTGCGCATGGCGTCGGCCATGAGGGTCTCCTATTTCATGGGAGAACAGTGGATTCCTCCACGGGAACGGACGGGCTTTCGGCCCGTCCGCAGTCCACCCCACTATAACGCATGGCCATGCCGGGCACGACGGTAGCAGCGTTCGCGCGAGCTCAACGGGCTTTTCCCTCGGCGTTGGTGCGGGCCACATAGGCGTCCACGCGTTCGATTACACCATCGTCGAGCTCGCGCTTCTCACGCCACGCGATCAGACAGCGGCTGCTGGGCGTGGGCGCGAGGACGGCGGAGCTCGGAGTTGGCCGCTCCAAGACGTAGTCGTAGAGTCGCCATATAACCTCGAGACGGCACAACGCCTCACCCATTAGGCCCAGCCGAAACTCGCCACCAAGCCTCGCACGCACGATCGCCGTCCCGTGAGGGTCTTCGGTCGCCGGTTGGTAGGGAAGCCGGCTCGGTTGAACTTCCACGGCCTCGCCACGCAGCAGGCGCTCGGCTGCCCGCAGATCCGCCACCTCGTCGATCGACAGTGTGGCACCGTGCGTCCACCGGATCTGGGAAGCGCCGCGTTTGGCCAGTTCGACGGCCGTCGGGATCGGTCCAAGGCCTTCAATCGCTGCCTTGGCGAACGCGACGACTTGATCCGAGGTACCGAGCGACACCGGCGTGGTGAACTCGCCGAACTCGCGCCGCGCGATCCCAAGCCGTGCGCCGGCGGCGAGGGCCTGGAGCAACGACCAATAGCGATCCCACCAAGGTAGGTTCGCCAAGGTGTGGCCATCCCACGCCGCCGAATCGTTGCCGAAGGTACCGTGGAGCTTTCGTTCACGCATTCGGTTGCGCAAGGTCACCTGCAGCGGCAAGCCCGGGTCATTCAGGCGCAGCTCGAAGCCTTCCTCCCCGATGTATAGACTGGCGCGCCCTTCCATCCCGCCCTGAAAATTCGCCTGCTCATCGAACCAGCCCAAGGCGACGACCACGTCCTGCGGTACCGTACGCACAATCAGGCGCGCCTCGCTCACATCGCCATCGTGGTCAAACACGGGCGAGCCGGCGATGACGAAGTTATTGAAGTCCACGACAGCGGGCGTGCCGTAGGTGAACAGCGCGTCCCATTGCACGGCACCGTCATCCGTGGGCGTGCCACCGAAGGCGATCTCGACCGGCGCCGTACCCTTCGCACTGAGGTGGCAGGTGACACCTTCACGGTCTGCCGTCACGCGCACGTCCAGGCGATCGTCGAGCGCGCGCAGGCGCGCTTCCGTGGCTGCGATGGTGTCGGTGGGGGACGTACGCTCGGCACGCCGTGCGCGCAGCAGCTCCCGCAGGGTGGCGATCCAGTCGTCCGCCATGGCCAGCGTCAGCCGTGCGCTGGGTGCCACCTTGACGGCGACGTCTCCGGTGCGATCGGCCAAGCCGCTCAGATCGTCCCAGCGAATCTCGTCGGCGCGCACGTCCACTGCCAACAGCACTACCGGATGCGCGGCCGCTCGATAGCGTTCCACCGCGCGCGCCTCCAGGGCCACCGACCAGGCGCCGTCACCGGTAGTCCGAAAGCCGGCCTGCGTGCCCTTGACCTGCACGTACATCCGTTCCCAGCCCCCGCCCTCGAGCGGGACCTCGATGGAGTAGTCCTCGCCTTCGTCCCAGGTCTCAGGGCGCGGCGTGAGGCCCATGCGTAGCAGCAATCCTTCGGCCGCATGCTGCCCCAGGCGACCTGTGAGCTGGTTGGCGCGTCCTTGGGAGACGGGGGGCGTCGTCATAAATCGTTGTCCGTCAACGGACCGGGGCGACTACCGCCGGCGGCCACGCGTCCCAGCCTTCGGGAAAGAGGCCGTCACGCTCGATCATCATCTTGACGTCGATGAGCACCGCTTCGAACGCAATGCGTGCAGCGTCATCCTTTGGGCGCTCCATGTGATGGTTATCCTTCAACTGTGCATCCATCAGCCGAAGCCAGTTCACCTCCGCCATTGTGCGCGGGCGCGGGTTCTGCTGATCGAGCCACTGCCGCATCGAGCGCGGGCGGGCATGGAGGTTGACATGGTGGAAGGGGTCACGCATCGGTTGGTGCCTCGGTGGCGGGCGAATAGAACAGTGCGGCAAGCGCGGCCTTGAACTGCTGAACCAATGAGTCGTCCATCACCGCGCCATCTTCAAACCGCTCCGATGCGGCCGTCAATAGATTAACTGAACGCCTAGGGTGGATTAGCGCTTTTTAAGCCGTTGCTCCCACGTCCGTTGAATATGCGGGCCATAGGGTGGAATGAGCTTGTTGGTGTGGTGGCTTGGAATGAAGCGAAAATTTATGTTGTAGACCTGTCGCGCTGCATTATCTGGACGCAGAGCAGCGGGATACAGCAAAAGGTATGTATTATCGGCTCGTTTCTTCACCAATGGGACGGGTTCAAACTGTTCATCCGGAAGGAAAAACGAAGGAACTTCGGACACCAGATCCAGGAACCGACCCGCCAATTTTTCAAGTTCAGGGTGCCCGTTATGATCGGTTGGCTTTGGTAGGCCCAATACTGATTTCAATGCGTTGGCCACCAGATAGATGTGGCACGCATACACTTTCACCATTCGATTGACCGAAAACGCCGTTCCTGAGTGGCGATGGATTTGGGGTTCAGCGTCAGCAGTACCGTCGCTGAGCACACCTTCGATCTGATAACCGATCAAGTGGCCTTCGGCCCACCGAACATCGACCGTTCGGATGGCGCGTTGCTGATGTTTGATGAAGTTATCGATCTTCTTGGCTTGATCGTGGAACGGATTGGTCGCATCACGGAATGCCCGATTTACCTTGCCGGCCTCCTTGCCTGATTTGGTAGAATCGATAATCTTTTTACTCGCCTCGAAGTACTCCGCTACGCGGGAGTGAAATAGGCGGAGAGCTCCTCGCAAACGCGAATCTCGATCACTGGGGTCGTCCGGAGCATACGTTGATGCGAGAGCTTCCTGGTAGTCCAGACACAGATTAACGCCGCTTTCAAGCAGCTCGCGGTAAGCCACAATGAACGTGTCGGATGGGTGCCTCAGCAACTTCCCTTCGTCAAAGTAATCCTTAGGCGGTAAGGCGGTCAGTTCCGACAGAACAGCCGGCACCAGGTCGGATTTCTTTAATTCGAATTTCATGGGTTCGATGACCTTTTGCCAAAATTGCCAATCATAAGGGTCCAGACCCGTCTCGCTGGATCAATTGCTGGATCGTGTTTCGCCCCAGTGGGAACCCACGCGCTCGCGGCAAGCGCTAGACGCAACGCCCACGGTTAGCAGGCGTAAAACGCTTCAGGGGCCAGATGCACGACTGTTTTGTCGCCGCGGTGCTGACCGAGTTCAAGTAGGGACGAATTGTCCGACGATAGCATCCATAGTGGCGCGACACGCCTCTCCTTCGGATCCGCGGCTCACTAAATCAGCCGCGCCTACGGGACAGCAAAGTCGCCAGTGGCGTTGAGTTAGCCAGGTTGGCTGGTACGCCTGGATAGCTGGGCCGCAGCTGAGTCACGCAACGCTTGGGCGACTCTCCGGGCCTTCACTGATTCGGGATCGGTCAGGTTGCTTGGGGGCAGGGTCAGCGTCGCTTCTTGCGCACAGCGCTTGACTCGTAAAACCGAGAGAATGGCACGGCATGTCCCTTGATCGCCTCCATCAAGGGATGCGGCTTCTCGGGATCCTGCAGGTAACGGATCGCTGCGGTCGCCGCGAGCTCAGCCGCCTCCAAGGAAAGCGGCGGCGCATCCTTCCAGAAGCGCAGTTCCATCGCACTCACTTGGCCAGAAGTGGCCAAGCGTGTCCCGACGTCCTGGTAGGAGGCCTGGTAAAGAATCTCCATTGGAGAGTTCTTTCCTTTGACCATCACCACCCGCGCCGCTGCTTGCTGACTTGCCTTGAGGTGGGCTTCATAGGCGGCCAGGCATCCACCGAATAAGTCGCGGCATCGCACCGGTTCGGGTACCTCGCGATCCGCTGCGTAGTCCGTCACCGCGACCGCCATGCGAATCGGTAGGCGACGAACCAGCGCCGCCAAGGTGCTCTCGCCCGCCATGGGGTCATGGGCGATCGGCTGACTCAATCGCGGCGCTATCCCCTGCATCCAGTGCGTGACCGCTGACGGACGCCCAATCGACGCACTCGTGGAACCCTTTCGAATCTCCAGCAAGGACGCGGCCGCCTGCGCCAGCATGGACCAGGCGGCAGGGAGAGTGGGCCAGCACAGCACGAGCACGGAGCGGTCGCCGTCGCGTGCCTCGCCCGCAAACGCGATGTGCTCCGGACGAAGATCTGAGGCTCGTTGCTTCGGCGTCGTATCCGCCATGGCGGTAGCCCTACCGCGCCCGGACATGGGCAACCCTGGCCTCAGTCGCCGGCGCGGCCTCCACCGGCTCGTCCTCGGGATGCCAGGGGCGCCCGGTGCGCTGTTCGATGTAGTCACGGATCAAGCGGCGAACAACCTGGGACGGGGTGGCGTCCTCCTCTGTGCACAGCCGTTCGAAGACGGCCTTCTTGCGAGGGTCGATCAGGACGGTCAAGCGCGCAGTGCGGCTTTCGATGGGCATGCAGGGGTCCTGTCGGCCTTTATTATCATCGTATGATAATGCAATGATCATTCAGAGCGCATCCTATGTGAGGTGTGTGTGGACCGAGCGGCCGTTCGCAAGTACGTGCAGTTGTTCGTTCCCAAGCTGGTGACGGTGTGGCGGGAGGGCTATCACGGGCGCGATCTGCGCCACGACGCTCTCGCCGGCCTGACCGTGGCCATCGTTGCGTTGCCGCTGGCCATGGCGCTGGCCATCGCCAGCGGCACCACCCCGGAAAAAGGGCTTTACACGGCGATCATCGCCGGCTTCTTGATCTCCGCCCTGGGCGGGTCGCGCGTGCAGATCGGCGGCCCCACGGCCGCGTTCATTCCGGTCGTCTTTGGCGTCATCCACCAGTTCGGGTTCGGCGGCCTGATCCTGTGCACGCTTCTGGCCGGGCTAATGCTGATCGGCGCCGGCCTGATCCGGCTGGGCACCTTGATGAAGTACATGCCGCAGCCGGTGATCACCGGTTTCACCGCCGGCATTGCGGTAAGCATATTCTCCAGCCAGATCAAGGACGGGCTGGGCCTGCGCATCGCCGACCTGCCGGCGGATGTGGGCGGGCTCTGGCTGGCCTACCTGCGGCACCTGTCCACCATCCAGCCCGCCACCGTGCTGCTGACACTCGTGGGCCTAGCTACCATCCTGGGGCTTCGACGCTGGCGGCCGGCCTGGCCTGGTTTCCTGATCGCCCTGCTGTTGTGCACGGTGCTAACGCTGATCTTCGCCATGCCGGTCGAAACCATCGGCACCCGCTTCGGCGGCCTGCCGTCGAGCCTGCCAATCTTCGATATGCCGCACATCCCCTTCGAGCGCACGCGCGAGCTGCTGCCGAGCTCCTTCACCATCGCGTTCCTGGCTGGCGTGGAGTCGCTGCTCTCGGCCGTCGTCGCCGATGGCATGACCGGTGGGCGGCATCGCTCCAATGGTGAACTGGTGGCTCAGGGTCTGGCGAACGTCGGGTCCGCGCTGTTTGGTGGATTGCCCGCGACCGGCGCCATCGCCCGTACCGCGACCAACATCCGCGCCGGCGGCCGCACCCCGGTCGCGGGCATATTGCACGCCGCGTTCCTGCTGGTATTCATGCTGGCCCTGGCCCCACTGATGAAGTTCGTGCCGCTCGCCGTGCTGGCCGCCATCCTGCTAGTCGTGGCCTGGAACATGAGCGAGGTGGAAAGCTTCCGGCACACACTTTCGGCGCCGCGCGGCGACGGGCTGGTCTTGTTGCTGACCTTCGGGCTCACCGTGTTCTTCGATCTCACGGTCGGCATCGAGGTGGGCCTGGTGGTCTCAGCGTTCGTCTTCATGTTCCGCATGGCCGATACGGTCGAGATCAGCGCGGGTATACACCTATTGAACGAAAACGGCGAAGAGGGCGCGAGCGAACAGGACGCCTCTCAGCGCGTACAACTTCCGCCGGGCGTCGAGGTGTATCAGATCAATGGGCCGCTGTTCTTCGGGGCGGCCAACCGATTGGACGATCTGCTCGATCAGTTCCTTAGTCCACCGCGGGTTTTCATTCTGCGCATGCGGCTCGTGCCGATCATCGATGCCAGCGGCGTCCATGCACTCAAGGTCTTGCTGGAGCGCTGCAAACGGCGAGGTATCGTGCTGATCATCTCGGGCTTGCAGGCACAGCCGCAGCGCGTCATTCAACAAATGGCGCTGCATGCCCAGGAAGGGGTGCTGTATATGGCAGAACACTATGAGGCAGCCCTGGCTATAGCGCGTTCGTATCTGGGAACGTCACTTCAGGAATCGCGCCGAGAAGGCCGTATTGACCCATCGACGATGTCCGGGCATGAGTGACACACAGTGGGCGCGGAGCGATGGTTGATGAAGGCTCATAGATGGCCGATGTTTACGACAACCAACTCAAAGGAGCCCAGCGGGCTCCATGGAGCCGACATGATCGACCATTTGGATCACTTGGTCCTGACGACGACAGATGAAGCGGCCTGCATACACTTTTACGTTGACGTGCTGGGGATGACCTTGGAACAGTTCGGTCCTGGACGCAAAGCACTCCACTTCGGGCAACAGAAAATCAACCTGCACGTCAAGGGGAAGGAGCTCGAGCCAAGAGCACACTTACCCGTGCCGGGCGCACTGGACCTGTGCTTTATCAGCAGCGCGTCTCTCGACGAGGTGATCGCCCGACTGAAAGCCATGGATGTGCCGATCGAGGCGGGGCCTGTGTCTCGGCGCGGAGCGGTCTCACCCATTCGTTCGGTGTATGTACGGGACCCGGACCTCAACTTGATTGAGATTGCTGAGGTCATGGGCTGATGGTCGCCTTGCGAACGCTACATCTTCCTCTATAAAGCCTGGCTGGACTGAACCCCTGCAGCAATCCACGGGGGAAATGAGCTAAAAGTCGGGCCGGCTGAAGCCGGTTGGCGGCGCGTGAGTGTCGCCTACGGCTGGATCTAGTGATCGTCGCCGGTATCGCGATCCGCGTCGGTAAAGCGGTCATCAAAGACAAATGGCGCAGTCATCCAACACCATCATCGGTCCACTGATCATGGCAAGTCAGGCCTCCTGAACAACTTGATCGGTATGCGCAGAAGCGCACACGCGGGGCTGTTGGAGTCGTCGCGTGCGTCAAAGCGCGTCGCCGCAGCCTCGCATTTCATACCCGACAGGCCGCGCCTGACCGGTTCTGGAGGTCTGTGGATAGCTTCGTCAGAATCGACTTTTAAAGGGTTCGCGGGTGCGGCGGGGTAACCGCGAATAGAAGGGCTGCTTGAGCGAATGAACTAGAGGATGTATCGCAAAATTTATCCGGATGTTTCTTTCGCACTGGACAGGTAGGCGGCGGAGCACCGCTCACAATTCATCTCACCACTCTTTCTTCACTCATCCTTTGCAAATCTTCGACACTCTTGAGTAGGCTTGTTGCTGGCCTGCCAAAGTTGCCAAGGGTGTTGCACACCCTTTAGCCACGTGCGATTGACCGCTTAACCGTCAAAGGAGTGATGGGTGATCAGCTTTGTCCGTGCGCCCCTGCGCGCCATATCGATGCGCTCGATTCGCGAGCACCTGTATCGCTTCTTCAAACAGCCGGCGTTCGCGCTCGGTTGCATCGCCATGCTTGCCGTCTCCGCGGCGCATGCCCAGGACTACAGCGGAAGCCCCGCGGTCGCTTCGCGACTAGCGCAGCGACAGGCCGCCGCCAGCGCTGCCGTAACTGCGACAGTCAATGTGACCGGACTGTGGCACGGCAACCTGCAAGCCCCCAATGACGCCACGGCGGCAGCATGGGAGGAAGAATTCGACCTGCGTCAGGACGACAGCGGCAATGTCACCGGTACCCGCAAGACAACGCCGCAGACCAATGGCACCAACTGGTACATCTGGTCCGTCACGGGCACGGTTTCCGGCAATACATTGATGTTGAACGATACGACGCTGGTGGCGAGAGGCGGAGGCACCAACACGCCTTGCCAAGACACAACCATCGTCAACGTCACGGCGGATGGCGCGAGTTTCAGCGGTACCTGGACCGCCAAGACCGGTTGCAGCCCGGGTACCGTGAGTGCCACCCGGTACGGCGGCGATGTGGCCAGGAATCTCGGTAGCGGCGCGCTCTGCGATGGTGGCCTGGGTTTGCTTGGTGGTGGAAGCGGAAGTGGTTCTGGTGCGAGCGGCAATGCGAATGGGCTGTCTTGCCCGGAAAAGATGGGTGCTGCGCGCCTGGGTGATCCCATTGATGCCGGAACGGGCAACTATTACCTGCAGGAAGACGACTACACCGCCAGCTATTGGTTGACCTTCCGCCGCTTCTACAACAGCAACGGCGCGGTGGCCCCGGCCAATCTCGGGTTCCGCTGGCGCCATAGCTTCGACCGCTCGCTGCGCCTGATCGGCACGCCGGTGGCGACCATCATCATGCTGCGGCCGGACGGCAAGCAGGAGAACTTCACCAAGCCGGGCAATGCCTGGGTGACGGATCTTCCGGTCGATCAGTTGACGGAAATCCGCGATGGCCAGGGCGTCGTTACAGGCTATTCGGCTTTCATCGGTGGAAGCCGCGAAACCGAAACCTATGACAGCACGGGCAAGTTGATCCAGGTGCTGGGACAGGATGGTCAGGGCATCACGCTGACCTATAGCACCACGACGTCGACGTCCTACCCGCGCCTGGGGTTATTGAAGACCGTCACGGACGCCAAGGGCAGGAAACTGACGTTCTTCTACGACAGCTCCGCGCGACTGAACTCCATTACGTTGCCGGACAATAAAACGCTCAGCTACTACTACGTCTCCGCCAGCAGCAATATCGCGCAGGTGACGTATCCCGACTCCAATTATCGTCTCTATGGCTTCAACGAAGCTGCCTACATCGGGCAAACCAGCCTGCCCAATGCGATGACCGGCATCCAAGACGAGAACGGAGCGCGCTACGAGACCATCACCTACGACAACGCGGGCCGGGCGACCTCGTCCACCTTCGTCGGCGGCGTGGGCGCCACCAAGATTGCCTATAACGCCGACGGCTCTGCCTCTGTCACTTATCCGCTGGGCAATACGGTCAAGATCGGCATGTCGTCGGTTGCCGGATTGGCGCGCGTCAGTTCTATGGACGCCCCGTGCGCTCCTGATTGCGGGCAGCACTGGAAGAGCCGCACGTACGACAGCCATGGCTTTCCGGCAACTTATGTCGATTTCAAGGGCATAACAACCCAGGTCACTTATGACGAGTACGGCCTGTTGCTGCAGACCATCGAAGCCGTAGGCACCGCCGACCAGCGCACGACGACCACGGTGTGGGACAACCAGATTCGACGCCCGCTAAGCCGGATCGTGCTGGATAGCCAGGGCTATGCCGTTGCCTCCACCGGATGGATGTACAACGCGATGGGCCAGGTACTGGCCTATTGCGAGAGCGATCCGGGCGCTGCCTCCGCCGCGGGCTATACATGTTCGAATGCCGGCACGGCGCCGGAGGGCGTGCGCCGTACGACGTATACATATTGCACCGCTGTCGATACAACACAGTGCCCGCTGGTCGGGCTGATGCTCACTGCGACCAGCCCGCGTACTGACGTGGCCCAGACCACGACCTATCAGTACTACCTCACCGACGGCACGCAGTGGCAGCACGGCGACCTCAAGTCGGTGACGAATGCGCTTGGGCAGGTCATCACCTTTGCCGCCTATGACAAGAACGGGCTGCCCACGCGGACCATCGACCCGAATGGGGTCATCACCGATCTGTCGTATAACCCGCGCGGATGGTTGCTCAAGCGCACGGTGCGGGCCAATGCCGATGGCTCTGCCTCCTCGAACGATGCGGTCACCCAGTTCGGTTACAGCCGCGCCGGAAATCTCATCTCCGTGACCGATCCGGACAACGTCACCATCACATATGGCTATGATCCCTCGCATCGCCTGACGTCTATCCGTAACGGCAATGGCGAGAATGTGACTTTCACGCTGGACGCCGCTGGTAATCGCACCAAGGAAGAGGTGAAGGGGAGCAATAGCGTCGTTACGCGCAGCTTGACCCGCTCGTACAACGCCCTGGGGCAGCTCACCGGGGTGCAGGATGCGCTGAATCGCAGCGTCCTCAGCGCCACCTATGCGGACAGCTACGATGCCAACGGCAACCTGGTGCATGCAGCTGATGGCCTGAATGTCCAGCTCAAGCGCGACTATGACGCCTTGAACCGTGTGATAGCCACGACCGACGACTTCAATGGCAGCGATCAGGCGACGCGGAATACGCAGACGATCTATCAGTACGATGCACTCGGCCGCATGGCGGGCGCCGGCGATCCGGATGCGCTCAATACCTTGTATGACCACAATGCATTTGGTGATCAGGTTGGCTTGCATAGTCCCGACACGGGTAACTCCAGCGCCATTGTCGACAAAGCGGGCAACGCCACTTCGGTGACCGATGCGCGGGGTATCCAGGTCAATCAGATGTTTGATGCGCTGAACCGGCGTACGTCGGCATCGTATCCGTCGACCAGCGACAACATCGCCTGGCTCTACGACGAGCCCAACAGCGTAACGGGTTGCACTGGTTCGTATCCCATTGGTCGTTTGACTCGGGTCGTAGAAGCGAACGTCACCACGATCTACTGCTACGACAAGCGCGGCAATGTGGTGCGCAAGAGCCAGACGCAGGGTACGCAGACGGATGTGGTGGCTTATACCTATACCCTTGCGGATCGCCTGGCGGCGCTGACGTATCCCAGCGGAACGATGGTGGCTTATAAGCGTGATATCGTCGGGCGATTGCAGTCGCTGGCGGTGACGACATCAGGCACAACCTGGACGATCGTCGACTCGGTCAACTATATGCCGCTGGGTCCAATTGCCAGCTATATGTTAGGGAAGATCGGTTTCAGCCAGCTAATCACGCGCACATACGACGCGAACTATGCTTTGACTGATATCTCCAGCTCATCGCTCAACCTGCACTTTGCCCGGGATGTGATGGGTAATATCACGGCGCTGGGCAGTGCGGCGGGGGCCAATCCGGCTACGGAGACGTATCGCTACGACGCGTTGTATCGGTTGAACGCAATCAGTGATGCCACCGGCGCAGCGATCGAGGCCTACACCTATAACAAGACCGGAGACCGCCTGAGCAAGAGCGCCAGCGGCCTCGCCACCGGCACCTACGGGTACCAGAGCGGCACGCATTGGCTTACCAGCATCGGCAGCAGTGCCCGCACCTACGACGCCAACGGCAATACCACCGGAAATTCCACCGGCGGCGATGCGTTTGGCTATGGCTATAACGGGCGCAACCGGATGACGGTGGTGCAGCGGAATGGTCAGACTGTGGCTAACTACAGCTACAACGCGATGGGACAGCGGGTTGCGAAGGCAGTCATGGCGCCGCAGGCGGCGAACCAGCGCTTTGCCTATGACGAAGGCAGCCAGCTGCTGAGCGAGTACGGCACGACGAACCGCGACTACATCTGGATGGGTGGGCTACCGGTGGCAGTCGTCGATGGTGTTGGTGTAGCGGCCAAGTTGAGCTATGTGACCGCGGATGAGTTGGGCACGCCGCGAGTCATTAAGGACGATACCGGGGCAGTTCAATGGCAGTGGCCCTATCAGGGGAACGCGTTTGGCGAAATGCAACCCGTTTCTGCGACGGGATATGCGTTCAACTTGCGCCTCCCGGGCCAATACGTTGATTTCGAAAGGGGCCTCGCGTACAACACTAATCGCGACTACGAGCCTGCGACTGGTCGCTATGTACAGAGTGATCCGATAGGTTTGGCGGCGGGCTGGAACACCTATGCTTATGCAGCAGGAGATCCGCTGACCCAGTTCGATTTTTTTGGGCTTGCGCTCACACCCGTGGATCTTCCGGGGCTCGGCGCCACTTATCTTGATGATTCATTTTCGCCGAACGTCGAGCGGTTTATCGCGAACGCCTCGGCACATGGAGTTGAGCTTCACTTCAATAGTGCGTACAGAACCCCAGCTCATCAGGCTCAGCTTCACAATGACCCAAACGCCATAACTCCTGCGGATCAAAGTCTGCATTCCTGCGGCTTCGCTGTGGATGTCAACTACTCGACGCTACCAGCGGCGCAACAACAGATCATTAGAGAGGCTGCTCAGTCTGCGGGACTTAGCTGGGGAGGGGCGTTCCGCACTCCAGATCCACCCCATTTTTTCATCGAGCCAAGCATTGATAGGGCAACGGCGATTGATAACGCGACGCGTGATTATCTGAGACTAACAGGCCAACAGCACTGAGGACAAAACTGTGAAACCGCATTCAATGGCGCTCCTTCTATTCGCCGCAATCTGTGCTTTAGGCATCACATCTAAGGGCGTTGCGCAGGAGCCCTCCAGTCAAAAAGTGACAGGCATCTATTCCGACATGCAATACAACCGGGAGGGGGGCGATGTCGTAGGCCAGGAAGTATTTATAGTTTTTTCCAAATCTGGCTACTTCGCCATACTTCAGTTAAGTGAAGGAGAACCATCTGCCCCGGTCGTCGTACCAGTTAAGGTTGCTGGATCGGCGGTAACCTTCACTGTACCCACGGAAATGGATACTCGCGGGACTTTTAAGGGAAATATTTCCGGTGGCCACTTAGTTGGGACCTTTAGCGGCAATGGGCAAAAGGTCGATCTGAAAAGAAAGAGTAGCTATTGGCAGTGAGTCGCATGCGAAGGTTGCGTCATCAAGTCAATCGACTATTTTCGGCCGTTGTTTGCGAGCCCAGTGCTGCATAGTCATTGAAAGACACCACCTCTTCGCCAAGCCAGTCATTGACCTGACGAAAGCGTGCCATCAGCGGCAATAGTTCATTGATGGCAAACACCTGCGCCGCCGGCACCACCGACCCGAATCCGGTGGTGCCGATGGGCACCAGACCAGGCCAAGCAACTGCGACGGGACGCGGTGCGCAGCCAGCACATCGTCACGTGTGACATTCTTGATACTGAAGAACTCGTCCTTGGCTGCCACTTCGCTGATCAGTATCAGCTGTAGGCCATCCTTCTTGCCGTTCGGCGCATAGATGAAGAGGTTACGGAAATTGCCCGGCCCTTTGCTGTACTTGAGCGCCTCTCGGATACCGTTCACCTGCTCTCGTCGGCCAGCGCATCGGTGACGTAGAGGATGTATTCCCGCATGCGAGCCGTTGAGGTAATACTTCCGGCGGAATAGCATGCCCGCCTCGTTCAGCCAAGCGCAAATTCCGTGCCGGAGCGAGATGTTGTGAGAAGTCTCGAGAACAATAGATGGTGGGCTCATCTGTGGATTGATGCATCGAAATCGTCACAGAAAGGCTGCGCGGGTGCGGCAGGGGTGACTGCGCAGCTCAGGAGCATGCCGGCGCTCGCGTCAGGTCAACGCCTTCCGCCTTACTGACCAAGGCGACAGTGGATGCTGGCCGCTATATTCTAGAAAGGTTCGTTTTCGACTCGAAGCGGACATCTGAGATAGTCCGACCTGGTCAGACCCTTGGGGAAGGCTAAATGTCAGTCGACATCTTTGTATTCCTGGCACTCAATCGCGCGCCAGACTTCGACGCCTGGCAAAAGGCCATGCGGGCGAGTCGCCCCGAAATGCACTCGTCGCCCCGGTAGACCTCGCGAGATATAGTGGCTTTCTGCCCCTTGTTGTGGATGGTAAGACCACGGGCTTTTTCTTCTTCAGGAATGACGCGAAGGAGCTTGCTTCGGATTACCCGATGGTGGCGGCGGCTGGTGTCAGCGGCGGCGTTGCCTACCAGCTTTCGTTCGGCGGTGATGCGCATGAATGCATCGCAGCCATGCGATCCGCCGAGGTGCTGGTGAAGAACTTCGGCGGTGTTGCGTTTGACCCTCAGGGTGGAAAGGTCATGATCACCAGAGGCCTGGATGACAATGCGGAGCTCTGTAGAACGTCATCGAGACCGTAGGAGACTCAAATGTCGATGTCGGTGCTATTCATGTCCATGTCACTCGACGGATATATCGCGGGCCCTAACGATGAGCCAGGCAACCCTGGCGGCGACGGCTTCGACCGGCTGCACGACTGGTATGGAGACTTCTCCCGGCCATCGGGGGCGGTCGGACAGTTGTGGGACGAATGGAACTCACCGGGCGCGATTCTGGCGGGGCGGCGCACTGCCGAGCAGATCGATCACTGGGGCGGTGACAATCACGGTGTCCCCATCATCGTGCCAAGCCACCGTCCGCCCGGCCGCTCAGTCGCGAACTATCCGTTGGTGAAGTACGTGCTCGACGGGATTGAGAGCGCCATGGCGCAGGCCAAGGCCGCAGCCGGGGACCGCAACGTACTGATGCTCGGCGCGTACACGGCGCAACGGGCGCTCGAGGCTGGGGTGCTGGACGAGTTGCAGATCCACCAGGTCCCGGTGCTGTTTGGTGGCGGCCTCCGACTGTTCGATGTATTGCCGTCGCGCGTCGAATTGGAGATTGTTCGGGTGATCGATACGCCGGATGCCACACACATCCGCTATCGCGTTCGTCGCTGATCCGCTTTCGACCTCAAGTCCAGATAGCGAAAGAATTGGGTGAACCGACGCGCGAGAACTACAACGACACCACCGGTGAGGCGACTACGTGCAGCCCTACAACCACAAACCAATGTTGATGTTCGCCGGTTGGCTGGTCGCTTCCTTGCTGGCAGGTGCGGCTCATGCCGAGTATCGAGCAGCCAAGGATGAAGCGGTGCAACTCGGTGCCATCGCTGGCAATATCCAGTCTGTATCTTTTTATGTGGTCGCGAGTACGGGCAGGTACTCGCTTCAGGGGGAGGCTTTCAAGAAAGCCTCGACGCTGCGGGTTTTCAGAAGCTGCGGAGGGAACTGCCGGATGTTCCTAAAGCCTTTGCTGGATCATCTGTCCGGTGCAACACCTGGCAAATGCCTCATGGGGCAGGAAAATGTGCTGGTCGAGATCGGCGACAAGGCGTCGTTGGTCTACAGCTACTCGGGAAAGGTCATCCAGGTCGACGGTCACTGCTATCTTAGCCAGCAGAGCGTCGGCGATATATTGAGAAAAGCTGGATTCTTCCTTGATTGAGTTTTCGCGACAGATTGGTGCTAGGTTCTTCTGCTTCAAAGATGCGTGAAAGAGAAAAGGCGGCCAACGGTCCGCCTTTCTTTCGTGCTCCGATCGCTACTCAGGCCAGTAGACTTCAATTCGCGTGTTGTGGCTGCGCCGACTTTGCTCGATCTGCGTTGTAGTCACGAAGGAGTGCCAACCCGCCCGTCGGCACAAGTAGGTCCGAAACGGAATTGGGCGCGCCGACAGGTACGCTTGCTTGCTCCTTCAACATGGCGCTCATTGCTTTCAGCTCTGCGGTGACTTCTTCGATCTTCCCAGAGTCGAGCTTGGTGACGAAGCGGTCGTATTCAGTCGCTTGAGAAGACCAGTTACGCTGGTTTATGTGTAAGCTGATTTCGAGGCTCTTGCTGAAGCCGGCCCAGTAGGAGATCCAGCCGATCAGGAAGCTTCCAGCGACAATAAGGATGGCTTTAATCATTGACTTGAATTCGCGTTGCATTTTGTTCCTCCGCATGATCGCAAATACAAGCCGGTTCCCTTGCCGCCATTCTTCGATACATGCACCGGTGGAGCAGCTTTCGGTGCACTTCTTTATCTTTTCGAGCATGTCATTGTGGCATGGATGCAGAGGACCAGGCGCACTCGAATTGCTCCCATCCGGCGCGCGCTGAAGATGTCCGGTCGGAGCGGCATCAGTCGTTTCGGCAGGCAACCAACTCGCCGGGTTTGCCTTCGCTGAGTACCAGCGCATCCCAGTCGGCCCAGTCGCCCTTGCCCGCGAACCAGACCCATCCATCGCCGCAGGCGAGGGGGCGATAAGCGGCTAGGCCGCGCAGGGACAGCGGCGTCTCGGCGCCCGAGTCGAAATCGTCCAGCGATGGCTCGCCCTTGCGCGGGCCGCTCTTGAAGAACGGAAGCAGCAGCATGTGCCGTCCATCGGGCGAGAACAGACCATGGCTGCTCTCGTCGATTTCGCGCAGGCAACGCGGGTTCGAGCCATCGGCGTCCGCTTCGAGCGCCGAAGGGTGCTGCATGCCCATGCGGCCGTAGTGCGTATTGCTGCCCATGGTGAACACGTGAAGGCGGTCGCCCAACTGGACTGCATCGCCCAGCGAAGTGCCCGCATGCTCGGAAACGTCGTTCGGGCCTTCGGGATCGACACGATAGGGCACCATGAACGGGCCATCCGCAAGCGCGCGAGCGTTCCAGCGAGCGGTACTCGCATCCAGGTCGAATTCGAGCATCGCGAGGTAACTGGGGTAGTCAGGACGGGCGTCCGGGTGGCGCAGGATGATCGGGACCCGGCCATCGCGGCTGGCGCCGGCACGCACTGGGATATAGCTGCGTTTGCCGAGGATGCACGCCGCCGGGGGGAGGGGGGTGATTTCTATCGCGACAGGCTCCGCATCGCCACGGGGATCGAAGAGCCACGCCCACCGGTCGGTGACCAGCAGCCCCACCCTTTCGTCCACTTGGAACGACACGGGCGCGCCGTAGCTGGCGGACTCGGTCACCTCGTCCTCACGGCACCGCGAAATGCAGTCGCGGACCGCGGCGGGAACCGGCAGCCGCCGCCGGATACCGTTTCCGACATGGATGAGGGACGTTTCGAACTCGTCCTCTTGGTATGTCGAAAGATGGACGACGGCCGTTCCGTCGGCAAGCGGATGGATGCCTTTCAGGTAACCCCGGTCGCGATCGGTGAGGCAGACGGATTCGAACAATGGAAGGCGAAATTTAATTTGAAATGTCATGGCAAGATTCTACGGGAATGGCATGCGCGTCAGCTGCCGCCTCAATGACCGTGGCTGGCTTGCCAGGTCAGACGGCGACGAGTCGCCCCCATCCGGTAGCCGGAAGGTTATTGATCCGCGCGCGCTGTCGTCCCCCCTCCTCGCCTGCGCACTTCTACCCTTGCTTCTGATGCAATGACGCATTGCCGCCATGCAAGTCCTGGCCTGACCTCGCGAGGCGAAACGAGCGGCATCGGAACGATGCAAATTGATGCGCCTGGAGGCCATAAAGTGCGTCAAAGTGCGTCGCCACGGTATCTCACCCGATACGCCGATAAGCCGCCCCAGGCTGATTCTGGCGGGCTGTGGGAGATTTCGTCGAAATCGATCTCCAAAGGGTGTGCGGGTGCGGCGGGGGTAACTGCGTGGCGCAGGGGCGTGCCGGCGTTTGCACCAGATCAGCGCCCTCCCGCCGTCGCGGGCATGGACGCTTGCCGCTATATTTTGAAAAGGTCGGCTTTCGACCCAAAGCGGTCACTCGCGCGAGCAAATGTCAGCTAGGGAGAAGGTATGGTTCGGTGGAGCAAGGTTGCCATGGTTGGAGCGCTCGTCTGTCTAGTTGCACTCAATCTTTTTGCGCGGACAGGCCGGGATATCACTTGGTCGTATAAGGGCCACTACCATTCGGAGACAGCTGCGTCCATAAAGGTGCTTACTCCAAGCGGCATCAGTGACGAGACGCTTATTCCTGTCGAAGACTACTCATCCAGCAAGGACACCGGGCAGCGCGTGCAGGTCCTGCTGGTCAACTCTTTCTGTGTTCCCTGGTATCGGAAACTTGCCGATGGCAATCTATTGATAATTTTTGCGTGGCTGGCAATTGGCGCTATTGGATGGGCTATTGATCGAGCAGTGACGAAGCGAAGGGCTGCGGCTTAGAAATGTCCGCTTTCGACCCGAAGCGGACATTACGGCAAAAGAAGCCGTCATCTAGGAGGTCGCTTACAGGGCTTTCGCGCCTAGCAACACCACGCCAACAACCACCAATGATTACCTGAGCACCAGCGCGCCATCATTGCGTTACCGCTTGCTCTTGAAGAATGGTGCAAGTTCCCTGATGGTTTCGTTTATGAAGGCCTCAACTGGAATCAGTCTTCAACTTGACTGCGCATTACACGGTGAACCTTGGCCCCGCCCTCGCCAACCTGTACGTGTCGCGTCAGGGCCCCTTCGGGGACGGCTATCGATCGGAAGCAATGAACCCTCGATTGACGCATGGCTATATCTCATCCCAATATTGCCCTTATATCGGGGCAACTGGTGGAATCGCCCCTAGTTCAGGGGGAACATACAGCCATGGCCGGCCCACGTTCAATCGCTTCGCCCGACGACGAAGTGGCGTCGCCGATACTTCAAATCAAGCCGCGCGAGGTAGCCGGCCGGGATACGATTGCCCGTTTCAATGCACAATTTCGTGCAACAGCGCTGGCCTGTATACAAATCCTTAGTCAAACCGTAGATCGCGTGTACTGTGACTATCAGGATGATTTTGTCTCTATGACACAGGTAAATGGAGCTGCCACCTATCGGTTTTATCAGGTGAAGACTAGTGGCACCCGAAATCACCAATGGTCGCGACTCCAGGTTTTTGGCGTTCCCAGGCGTCTCTCCAAGAAAGAGAAGAAGCCATCCGACGAGAAGGCCAAGAAAGCTACGGGGCAAACTCCTCAAGAGCGTATAGCTGCTAGCTTCGCCGGGAAATTGCTTGACCATACAAACCGCTTCGGCGATTCATGCACAAGCGTTTCCTTGCTGACGAATGCAAGCCTAGATGACGACCTCGAGGATCTGCTGAAAACGCTGAGCGATGGCACGCTAGCCCATGACGCCATTGCACACGTAATTGCGCACTTCAACGAGACGTACGCCCTAGATCCGCCCCTTTGCCAGCGCGAGATCGAGGTACGGGTTCGCAAGCTGACTATCGAGCCGAACCTATCCCACCTGAGCCCGCACGACAAAGATTTTTCGAGTAAAGCAACGCAAGCGATTCATGAATTCAGTGAGATCGATCTTACGGTAAGTGAAGGGGCTGCCATCATCGATAGCTTGATCAAACTGGTCGAGCGAAAATGTCATTCCAAGCTGATGGAGAGCATGACAGAGGCAGACCTCAATGCCGCGGCGGGGATAGGCATAGAGGAGATGCTGTCGATACTGAGCATCTCAAAGGGAGCCTACGATCATCTTCTTGCTGGTGGTGACAGCCAGGCTCTGAAGTCCGCGTCGCTATTCCAGCGGAAGTTGGCGCAAGCCGGTGCGCCGAGCGAAATGATCGAAACGGCAATCCGATGGAAGGTGGAGTGGGACAACTGGTTGCGGACGCACCGCCATCACAGAGAATCCTCCGTGAACTTCCTTCTCAACGACTTGCGCGAAGTCCACAGGAAGTGGGTCCAAAGCGTCATCCCGTTCAGATCTGTACTAGATGAGGTCCGAGGACTTCATGGCTCGATGAATGATGCGGCTCTCCAGGCCATCCTTACCGAGGAAATCCTACTTGGCGGTGTATTCGCAGAACTAGTTAGGAGCGAGGCCCGATGAAACCCGACGATTTCTTTCGCCAAGTCGAAGAGCGAAGAATTGAACTTACGTTCGATCGTGATACTGACAGTCGATCGAATCAGCTGAGTAATGAGGCCATGTTCCACCTTCCGTTGCTCGCGGTGGTGATCCTGATGTTGGCAAAAGGTCAAGCGAAGCCAAAAGTAGAATCTTTGGGACAATTGGTCGGCGAATGCCTGGAACGCACTTTTGTTGGGTTCCGTGGCTCGGCACAGCATTTGGGTTGGTCGGCAACCCTTCGCGTTCGGACGGTTCAAGCCCTGTCCTTTCTTGAATTGTCGAGTCAAGTGAAAGTTGGGCGAGACTCGCGTGAGGTATCTGCAACTGCTCTAGGTCATTCGGTGATTCATTCGGCGCTCAAGGGGGGATCAGACCTTAGCTCGACGCTCTACCAACTTGAGCGAAACTACAGAAATCTTCGGGCCGAGCAGAAGCAAAAGGAAAGGCAGGCCACTCTATGAAGCTTCTTAGTATGCGAGTGAATTCCGCACATCCCGGCGGATGGTCATCTCGCGAACTCCAATTCGGTGCCGAGATTACGCAGCTATTTGGTCCAAATGGCTGTGGGAAGACTCCGCTTATTCAAGCGCTTGTCTATGCCCTTGGATACCCCGTCACCTTCCGCGACGATCTATCGCGGAATTGTGGGTCGGTGTCAATCAATGCTGACCGCCACGGAGTTCCTCTGGCCATCCGGAGGGAGATAGGAAGATCCACTCAAATAACTGTTCTTGTTGGCAGTGAAGAACGGACGTTTCACAACGAAGCCGACTTCTCTCGCTTCATGTTCTATCTATGGAACATGAACGATCCATCGTTGACGACAACAACCAAGAAGGCCAGTCAGCTCTATCTTGCTCACGTTCTACCATTGTTCTACATAGATCAGGACCACGGGTACAGCCGCCCGTACTTTGCGCCTAACCAGTTTATCCAGGACCAGTACACAGAAGTAGTTCGGGCCGCCTTCCACGCTTCACCTCGAAACCCTTTTGGCCGACGGGCCCTACTGAACAACTATAAGGATAGGCTCGATCAGGCTGATCGTGACATTGTTCGCTCCGAGAATCTCATCTCTGAATTATTGGCCGAGATTGGGACACCGCGACGCTCACCGGCCGATGTCGAGGGCGAACTCAACGAGTTGACGCAAACGCTTAGAACTTTTATGGATGGCTCAAGCGTTCGGGATGAGGCCGTAGCCTCACTTGAGGAAGAGCGCAGAGCGATCTCGGCTCTCTCATCGACGTTACGTCGCGAACGCGACGACATAAATCACAGGATTAAGGGGCTTTCGCAAATCGGCCACGAGATTGAAATCGAGGCAAACACGCTTTCCTTGAATGACTCGGCGCGTCAGTTGTTTGCATCATTTGGCTCAATCTGTGCCAAAGACGGATGTGGACTTTTTCTAGGCAGTAGCGCTGCGTACGGAAAGAGTCTTCTCTATCTTCGAGATCAGCTGAAGGATCTTGAAAAACTAAGGGTCCATCAAGAAGAACGACTTCATTTCATCGAAGACGACATCCGCCTGCTGCAAGAAAGGTTCATTGAAATTGACCGACGACTCGCCGACGCTAGGTCAAACTCAGAAGTTACAGTTGCACTCGAATTTACCGCTCGAACCACGGAGCGCGTTATCAACCTAAAGCGAGAGCGTCAATATCTTGATGAGCTTGATGAGGAGGAGCGGAAGTACATCTCTCTTCTCGCTGATCGCGAGAAAATCTCCAATCAGCTAGCCTCAATGGCCACATCAGGTGGTGGCACAGATCTCCACTTTCTTAGCATCAGGAAGGAGCTCGCTGATGGTGTCGCACGTTGGCTAGACGTCCTTCGCACTGCAAACGTATCGCGAGACGTTGCAGTTGATACTGACTTGAGTGTTACCTTTGGAGGCGAGTCGCTCAAGCAGCTCAAAGGAAGCACGCTGATTAGGGCGGTACTCGCTATACGAACAGCGACGTTCGAACTCATGACGAAGGATCCCTCATTTTCTCCGAGATTCCTTATTCTTGACACCCCACGCCAGCAGGATATCGTGAGGGAGGACATTGCTCGCTACCTTGCTGAGCTGAAGCGCATGTCGGCCAGGCAAGATGTCCAGGTCGTCTTCTCTGGAAGTAACTATCGCTATCCAGTTGCCGAGCGGGACAAGGAATGGCAACCAGATTTCTCGGGCGAAGATCAGTCCATGTTCCTCGGGGTCGATGAGTAGATCTTGTGCGAGTAAGCGGCGGCGCACTGAGCGATTCCTGCTGCAGAGCTCATTCCGGTATGGACGGTTACTGTGGGGTGAAGCACCAGCTCGCAACTGATATCGTGCTCTTTCGCAGAAGGAGTGCCGCAGTGCCATCCAGGCGCTTGCCTGCGTGTCTGTGTCGCCAAATCTGCCCGCTGTTCCGATCAACCCGCCGGCGTGGGATAACGAGCTAGCGTTGGTCCGCTTTCGACTGCGACTTCAGTCGGTCATTGCAACACATTGCTGGAATCGTTCGGCCGGCGTTTCAAAGTTCAATGTCTGCCGAGGTCGCTCGCTCAATCGCCGAGCTACAGCATCGAGCTTCGCTTGAGAATACACCGACACGCCGGTGGCAAGCCAGCGGTGGTCGCGCCCAATCGACTGCAACGCCAGTTCAACGTCAAGCATCCCGATCGAGCGTGGGTCACAGACATCACCTATCTGCGCACGGCCGAAGGCTGGCTTTATCTGGCCGTCGTCATCGACTTGTATTCGCGTGCAGTGATTGGCTGGTCAATGAAATCCAGCCTGGCGCGCGAGCTGGCGATGGATGCGTTGTTGATGGCGATCTGGCGGCGACATCCCGCACCAGGCGTGGTGATCCACTCCGATCAAGGCGTGCAATACGGTAGCGACGACTGGCGTCGATTCTGTCGCGAGCATGGCCTGGAGGTCAGCATGAGCCGGCGCGGCAACTGTTGGGATAACTCCAGGTGACGATCGACATCACCTATGACGTCAATGCTCCGGATCTCGGTCCACTAAGCGATTGCATAGTTGATCTGGATCCGGCCTGTAGCGAAGCAAGGCTCGTCCTCACGTATGGCCCGCAGCCCACGGCGTCGGCAACGCTTTTCGGCGACCTCGCGGTCGGCGAGGATGTGGCGGTCAACCGTTCAACCTTGTTTCGAGCATTGGGCAGCCGCGTGTCGGGTGCCTACGCGGCATCGCTGGAAGCAGTCGATCCCAACGACCCGACCAACCGGAAGTCGCTTGAGGCGAAAACGCTCACAGCGCTGGTCAGGGGCGGTTTCATCAATGCGCAGCGAGGCCTCGACGACGACACGCATCGCGAGCGAGATGTTCTCGGTAAAGTCGTAGAGGTCCTCTTTCAGTCAGCTCTCACCGATCACGTCGATCCCGAGAGGCGGACGACAGCCGAGCAACTCAAGGCGGCCGTTGAGCAAATTCAGGGCGATTTGCACGCAGGCTTCAACGCCAAGCTCACCTCGCTCCTGCCGACGTTTGACCTGTTCGGTTATCCGGGTCTCTCCGATCCCGGTCTCGTCACCGAAACCAACTTCGATGTCGACAAGCTGCTGAACCACCACACCAAGGTTCGCTACGTCGGCGTCAACGGCATGACTCTGCCCGAAACCTACAATGGGCTCGGCGTGCGCAATTTGGTCTACATGCTGCTCCAGCTACTGCGATTCTTCCGCGAATATCAGGCCACGCCGACGGCCGCCGGCGTGCATTTGATCTTTATCGAGGAACCAGAAGCGCACCTGCACCCTCAGATGCAGGAGGTTTTCATCCGGCAGCTAGATCAGATCACAAATGCTTTTGTTGCTCAGCTCAATGAGAACAGGCCGTGGCCGGTTCAGTTCGTCGTCACCACCCACTCTCCGCATATGGCGAACGAAGCGCGCTTCGAGGCCATGCGTTACTTCCTCTCGGTTCAGGGCGGGGAGGGCATGCGTCGTACGGTCGTGAAGGATTTGCGCAAGGGCCTGGGCGGCGCGTCCCAGGCCGATCGCGAATTCCTGCATCAGTACCTGACCCTTACACGGTGCGATCTATTCTTCGCTGATAAGGCGATTCTGATCGAGGGAACGGCGGAGCGCATCCTGCTGCCTGCAATGATTCGTAAGGCCGACAGTGCCGCCGCTACTCAGCCGCAGCTCGGAAGCCAATATCTAACGGTAATGGAAGTAGGCGGAGCCTATGCGCACCGCTTCTTCGATCTCTTGTCGTTCCTAGAATTACGCTCCCTCATCATCACCGACATAGATGCGGTGAAGCCGAACGATAGCGGCAAGCGTGTCGCTGTTCCGGTGGCGGAGGGCTTGTTCACTAGCAACGGGTGCTTGAAAGCCTTGTTCGGCGACGATGTTTCGCCAGAGGCCCTACTTGGAAAGACTGCGGCAGAGAAGACGACAGGCATTCGGCGCGTCGCCTTTCAGATGCCGGAAACCCAGGGAGGGCCGTGCGGTCGGAGCTTCGAGGACGCCTTTATTCTGGCCAATCCTGCACGCTTTCCCCTTGGCGATGGCGACCACGCGCTTGCGGCCTATGCGCTGGCTGGTGACCAGAAGAAGTCCACTTTTGCGCTCCAGCACGCGATTGAGCACACTGAGTGGAATGTTCCTCAATACATTGCCGAGGGACTGCGTTGGCTGGCCAAAGGCAATCCCGCTCCGGCGCAGTTGATTCCGCCAGTTGCGGTAGAGGTCGTTGCGGATGCAGCAGGCGTCGCGGCCAACGTGGCTGAGGTTGGCGACAATGACTGAAGATGCGGAAAATCCTGCAGATGCCGCTGGTCGAATTGCGCTTGAGCGGATGTTTGCGTGTCTCGACGAGGGGCGCAGCTTTCGTCTGGAGGCCGGGGCTGGCGCGGGAAAAACCTACTCGCTCGACAAGGCGCTCCGCCGCCTGATTGATCGCCGAGGTGCGGAGCTTCTCCGCCGCGGCCAACAAGTCGGCTGCATCACCTATACCAACGTCGCCAAGGACGAAATCATCTCCCGTATCCAGGCTCATCCGGCCGTGCGTCCTGAGACGATCCATGGCTTTTGCTGGGCGATCTTGCAGGACTTTCAATCGACGCTACGCACGCTTGTGCCAGCTCTTGAGGGGTGGGCCGAGCGTCTCGAGTCTGTTGGTGGCCTTGGAACGCGCCGTGTCCACTACGAGCTGGGTTATCCCAGTGTAGGCGACGAGCAGGTGACGCTTCGGCATGACGACGTTCTAGCGCTGATGATCCAGGCGCTTACCTATCCGAAATTCCGATCGGTTCTGACCGCGCGTTTTCCGATCTTGCTCATCGACGAGTATCAGGACACCGATGCGGCCTTCGTCGACGCTATCAAGGCATGGTTCCTTGATACAGGCCAAGGTCCTCAGCTTGGCCTCTTCGGCGATCATTGGCAGAAAATCTATGGGGAAGGCTGCGGCCTGGTCGAGCACGCGACGCTGGAAGTGATCGACAAAAATGCGAACTTCCGATCCGTCGACCCGATCGTTCAAGTTCTCAATCGAATGCGACCGGCGCTGCCCCAAATGGTGCGCGATCCTGCCTTGCCGGGCGAAGCGCGCGTGTTTCACACCAACCTCTGGCCCGGTACTAGGCGGACCGGACAAGGCGGCGGGCACTGGACTGGCGATACTAGCCCTGAGGCCGCAAGGGCGTATTTCGCGCACATCACGCAGCGGCTCGCAGACGAGGGCTGGGACCTCGCGGTCGGGACAACGAAGATTCTCATGCTCAGTCACAGCGTCCTTGCGCGAGAGCAAGGCTATTCGAGTATTCCGCCGATCTATGGTCAGTTCAATGATCCTTGGCTGAAGAAGGACGATCCCCACATCAAGTTTCTAGCCGACCAAGTGGAGCCAGCTTGCGCGGCCTTCGAGGCGAAGCGCTACGGTGAAATGTTTGCATGCTTTGGAAATGGAACGCCGAAGATTCACAAGCATGGGGACAAGGTGGCATGGGCGCAGGCCATGATCGCATTGATCGCGCTACGAACATCCGGGACGATAGGTGAGGTTGTCGACTTCATCGCCGCGCAGCCGCATATGCGCCTTCCCGAGCCTGTAGAAAAAGCTGAGAGACGCTTGGCTGACGCCGGTCCCGAACTGGTGGAAGGAGAGTCTCGTCGCGTTACCCAGCTTCGGAAGCTGCGTGCGGTTCCCTATACGGAATTGATCGCCCTCGATCGTTTCATCGATGGACACACCCCCTTCGCAACCAAGCACGGCGTCAAAGGTGCGGAGTTTGAGAACGTGCTGGTAATCGTCGGCCGTGGATGGAACAAGTACAACTTCGGTCAAATGCTTGAATGGGTTGAGCCGGGTCCGCCCGCTGACAAGATCGAGTTCTTCGAGAACAACCGCAACCTCTTCTACGTAGCATGCTCTCGTCCCAAGATTCGCCTAGCGCTCTTGTTTACACAGGTGCTCAGTGCAAATGCGATGGCGCGCCTCACGGCTTGGTTTGGGGCCGAAAACATTGTTGCCTTGCCGGCAGAGCCAGCAGCCGTCCCGGCATGAGCGTAGCATCCATTTTAGACCTGCTCGAGTTTGCCGGCATCGAGGAGAGCGATGCTCAGCATGTTAGAGCTGCGATCCTGCGTGGCGACAACTTCCGAGGCTACATTCCCTCGGGTGCACTCGACTTCATCGTGCGCAATTATCGCGCGCTTGCGTGGCTACAGGCGTTGGAGCCGGCTTGGCTCGATTGTTACGTCCATTCATCGCACTTCAATGCCTACGGGATCGAGACGATCAAAGCAATCTTCGACGCTTGTGATCGGCAACGGCTACGCGCGCTCAAGCCGGTAACGCAGATTGCCGGAGACCGCGCGACGCTGTTTCGAGGTTGTGCCGGGGCCCGACCACACACTGGGAATGTCGTGGACCTCCTCTCTCGATAAGGCTATCTGGTACGCCGCACAACACGCCATGTATTACGATCTCACCGATTGTGCGGTTTACATCGCCACCATGCGGGTCAGCGAGATCTATTGCTGCGTGGACCACTACGACCACGACTGTATCGCTTCTCCGCTCTAGGCGTGGCGTGTGGATGTACCGGCTGAAGAGTTCCGGTTCGACCGCCCTCGTTGAAAGCGAGGCCCATTAGAGCCGGCTTGGGCCAAAGACCGGCTTTTCCTCTGGAGCTTGAACGCGCTAGTTTTTTGGAACAAGCCGCTTAAGAGCGGCCGCACGTTCAATAAGGGACTTATAGGAGCGAATTAGCCGCCTAGGCCTCGGATATTAATCTCCTCTGCACCAAGCCATTGCCCCGTCTTGCGGTGAATACGTAGCGCCCTGGGATGGCCGCCATGCGGTACTAGGACTAGGTCTAACGCAGAGTTCGCAGGCTCGCCGGGCTCGACACCTACGCGATACACCACGATGCGAGCAAAGGTGTCCGCCACCAGTTGTCGGGCTTTCAGTCGCGCATCGTAGTCCTGGCTCTTCACCCCGATCACCAGTTCGCGCCAAGCGTCGGCGGTCGACGGCGCCTTCCGTGATACGGCTGCCCATTCCACGTCGGCGTCAGCCACCTCCCGTCGCAGGCGTTCCAGCTCGTCCTCCAGTTCGCGGACCCTACGGAGAATGATCGCCGGCGCCGCACCGTCGTCCTGCATCAAGGCGTCGGTCAAGCGCTTGAGCTGTACTTCCACGTCGGCGACGCGTGCCTTGGCGGCGGCAAGTTTCTGGCGGGCTGGCGGGTCAATGACACCGCGTTCCAGCAGGGCATCCAGGTTGATCTGGTCCGAACAGAAGTCCAGCAGCGCCCGCTCGATTGGGGCGATGCTCGTGCTACCGCCCACCGGACAACGGCGATAGGCCTGTCCGGAGCCGCAGGACAGGCGACGATAGGTGTCGTGGAGCCGGCCGTCGTCGTCCTTTTTCCGGCCCATCAGGTTCTGGGCCACCATGGCCGATCCGCAGTACCCGCACTGAGTAAGGCGCAGGCCGGTAATGACGCCGGGCAGTTCACCTTTACCCTTGCGCCGGCCCGACTGTCGGATCTGGCTCTGGAGTTCGTCGAAGGCTTCCGGACTCAGGATGGCCGGGTAGTAGTCGGACAGCGCGTAGTCGACGCCATCCACCGACAGGGTCTTGGTGCCGCGCAGGGCAGGCAGGCGAAACACCTTATACAGATGCGTCGCTCGGGTGCCTTTGTCCGAGACGGAGAGTCCCGCGGCATTGAGACGATCGACAATGGCCACCGCCCCATGCCCGGCTCGGAACAAGTCGATGGCCATCCGGACGGCATCGACCCGTTCGGGGATGAGCTGCCAGCCACCCGACTGCCACGCCAGCCATTGGGGATCCTTGCCATTGCGGATGCGACCGCGGTAGGCCCCGGTCAGCCATTGCTCGCACTGACGACGAATGGCCGCCTTGACCCGCTTGCTCTTGGTATCGCTTTCCTCATACGCCCGGATCATCACAAGGAGGCTGTGGACCAGTTCCATGGGGTTGGCTTTGAGTCCCTCCCGGTTGTATTCCCGGTCATCGCTCGCCGTCACCACGGTGATGCCGGCATTGATGATCTGGGCGAGCTGTGCCTGGGCCTGGAGCGGTTCGGCACGGCTTAGGCGATCCAGACCTTCCACGACTAGTACAGATCCCGCGGCAATCTGGCCCGCGTCCACCGCGCTGAGGAAGGTGCCGAGGGCGCCTTGCTTTACATGACGCTGGTGGTAGGCGCTCAATCCTTCGTCGCGGAGGGAGAGCGAGGCATCGAGCTGCAGCTGCCGGCGCTTGGCCCAGTTGGCCGCATACTCGGTCTGGCGATCGGCACTACTGCCGGTGGACTGTCGAGCATCACTGAAGCGT
>Ga0207671_10000062_pt1 | contig 172081 bp, 146 predicted proteins | sample KBSC24metaG_FD_184352 | JGI IMG/M metagenome (GOLD analysis project Ga0207671, IMG submission 184352) | Corn rhizosphere microbial communities from Kellogg Biological Station, Michigan, USA - KBS C2-4 metaG (SPAdes) (version 2) | ecosystem: Host-associated > Plants > Roots > Rhizosphere >...
CCCTGAATGTCGCGGTGCACCCTTCGAACAATAATATCGTGCTCGTCGCCGACGGAGGCGCGAGCCAGCAGATCAAAGGCTACACCAGTACGGGAAGCGCCGCCACGGGATGGTCGACGCCATATGGCACAGCCGGCGGCTATAACGCCAACGGGGCGGCGGTCACCACAAGCAAGTTCCAGTTCGGTCCATTCACGGCGCTCGCCGTCGCCTCAGACGGATCGTTCTGGGTGGGAGATGCCGCAACTCAAAGATTTCTGCACTTTACCTCAGCCCGCGCCTACATCGATCAGATTGCCTGCATCCCGACATCCTATGTCGCTACGGTGGACTACAATAATCCGGCGCGTGTATTCGATGGGTTCCTCGAATACCAGGTCGACTATAGCAAACCACTTCTGCCCGGAGATCCTTACGCCTCAGGCGGCAATCACAGCTGGAAGCTCGTTAATAACTGGGCGGCCGGAACTGCGGCCCAGTATCTGGCAGGAGGATCCTTCAGCGGCCTCTTAACCGTTGCCACTCTGAGCAATGGACGCACCTATGCCATGGTTCCGAACTCCGCCACCGGAAAAAACGCAATCGTCGAGCTGACTGCGGCAGGAAGTATCCGCCCTACCGGAACAGAGCTCACCGCAGGATATCCTCCCACGCAGTCGTTCAGTCTGTACGGCAACGGCGACCTGCGATACAACGTTCTGGCGGCCGACGGCACGCCCTCAGGCGTTCAAACTGTCTACAAGCAGGCCCTCACCGGTTTCGATGCAAGCGGCAATCCTCTCTGGGGCGCGGCCACCGCGCTTGCTTCCATGCCGGCCCGCTCCGGCGATCCATACGCCGGTCACGGCTGGCCCGGATCTTCTCCCTGGCAGTGGCCGATCACCTCGACCAACGTGCTCGTTTCGTTCGATGAAAACCTCGGCAACACCGGAATGCACCTCGGGGGCGCCACAGTCGGCGGCTCTTCCTGGCTCTGGCAGGCGTCACCGTCCGTCACCAGCGATGTTCCCCCGGATGGCCTCGGCTCTTATGACATCGGAGACGGCACAAATTATGGCGGAAATAAAGTGCTTGCGTCCGGCCGGAATATCGTTTACGGATACCATGGCGAGTTTTGGAACCAATCCGAAATGGACCAGTTCATGCACTTCTACGACGACGGTCTCTTTGTGGGCCAGTTCGGCACCCCTGGTTCCTTCACCAGCCCTCAAGACGGCGCAACACCGGGCAAGGCCGGCAACGCCATGAGCCCGGTATTGGCTCAGTCCAACGGCGAACTATACCTCTATGTCAACGAAGAGAGTCCGCATTGCGGTATCCATCGGTTCCACCTTATCGGAGTAAATGCTATTCAAGAGGCAACCGGAAGCGGCGTTCTCCCCGCATCCAGCTCGACATCGATCACACTGGCGACGCCCGCCGCCGCGTTCCCTTCCGGCCTGAAGGCGATTCCCGGCAGCGCTCGCGCAGTCCTATCGTGGCAGGCGGCAAGCGGCGCGGCAAGCTACAAAGTGAAATACGGCACGCAGAACGGCGGGCCATATACGAGCACCGTTACAGGAGTCACCGGCACGACCTACACGGTCACCGGATTGACCAATGAGACCCAGTACTTCTTTGCCGTCTCGGCAGTGATCGGCGGCGTGGAGAGCGTAAACTCGGCGCAGATCAGAGCCACTCCTTATGATCCCACTGTCGCAGTCCATAAGGCCGGTCAGATGGCGGGCAATTATGGACACTGGGACTATTATGCCGTAGCCTCTGCCGCTCCGGCGGCTGGAGAGTTTGCGTTAACTATGCACAACATGCTCGAGTCGCAGGGCAACTTATCGGCTCTAAACATCGGCAGCCGCGGCTATGAAGTGTTCGATTGGGGTGGACCGGGAGTCCACAACGCCAATATTTCTTCACCTCTGACAGTCACCGGCCTTTCCGGTTGGACCGACAGCAGTTACTCGGGCACGAACTTCACCATCAACGGCACACCAGGCACGGCCAGTCCTGTCTGGAACAAGACCTACAACCTTCAAACAAGCTCCACAGGCACAGTGAACATCACTCCCGGCGACAGCAACTGGCACTACGTGACTGTGTTCAGCCCCGAGAACTTTTCCAACCCTCGAAGCGCCACGGTCACTCTCACTCCACTGGGATTGACGACACCGTCTGCCGCGTATTCGATCAACCAGCTTCCTTTGGGCTACGACACGGTCTGCCAGTTCCTGTTCACCGGGAATGTGACGCTGACATTTACCGGCACGCAGGCCAGCCTTCAGGCGCTCTTCTTCGACGACGCGCCCACCCCATCACTCGTTCCCGCCGCTCCGACAGGTCTCAATGCGACGCCGGGAGGCACACAGGTATCGCTATCGTGGACAGCTTCGGCCGGAGCCACCAGCTACAACATCTACCGTGGAACCACGGCTGGGGGCGAGAGCGGCACCCCGGTCGCAACCGGCGTCACCGGCACAACCTACACGAATACGGGGCTGACCAACGGTCAGATCTACTACTACAAGGTGAAGGCCGTCAATGCATCGGGAACCAGCGGTTACTCAAATGAGGCCAGCGCCACGCCGATGGTCCTGCTCTTTGAGGCAGAAAGCGGGTCTCTTGCCAACGGGGCAACTGTCTATTCTGACACTTTCGCATCGGGAGGTTCCGTCGTCGGCGCTCTCAGCGGCGCAAATGCATCGGTGACGATCTCCGGTGTCGGCGGAGGCGGGGGCGGTGTCCATACCCTGACGATCCGGTACGCGACGGCCGATGTCGGCGCAATTGAAAACCTGTACGTCAACGGCGTCCTGGTAACCGGGCTATCGTTCCCAACGACCGGCGCCTGGAACGGCTCGGGGGCATACACCACGGTCAATACAAACATCACGCTCGCCGCCGGCGCAGGCAATACCATTGCCATCAAGCACGATGCCGGGGCGATATGGGGAGTTAACGTCGATTCATTCTCTGTGAACTAGCGAAAGCGTCTAAGCCTAATGCCGCTCAAATAAGCACCGTAGCCTGCGGGAACAGGATTCAGAGAGCAGGGACGGAGCCCTGCTGCCACAGTCCCTGCTCCCACAAGGCGGCCATTATATGAAGAGGGGCACAGAGGCCCCAATATACGCCCCTTCTCCCCTATTAGGGCTGAGGGAGAAGGGACGGGGGATATTCAGCCTGATTTGTATCAGGATTACGGCGCAAGCGTTCCCGTGCCGAAGAGGCTCGGGTTGGCGTAGTCGTTGGCAGTGCCGAACCAGATCACCTGACCGGCTCGCGCTGTCGTGCTTGCGGCGTCGTCAATGCCAGCATCGATCCCGATGAAGGCATTCACTGCTGGGGTCACTCCAAGAGTGCTCCAGGGGATCGCAAACTCCATCCGGTAACCACCGGTGATGTTCGTCTGCGCATACGTTACTCCGCTCGTAGCGCTGTGGGCGTACTCGCTGATGGTGGAATGTCCCCACCCCAGGATGTACTGGAAGTCGTTGGCTCCATAAGTCGCGCTCTTGGAGTTGTCCGCATCGAGATAGAGTTCGACGCTGTCTCCGTTGTAGTCGGCAGTTCCGTTGATGAGACTGGAGTCGGTAACTGTGACGAGCAGATAGAGTTTGCTGCTGTCCCACATTGCCTTCCAGGTACCTGTATCAGTGGTCGTCCCGTTCACCAGCTTGTTGATGTTGTACGCTGTTGCCGCGCTCCATCCTGCGTCGACGCTGCCGTCGATCGTTGGGGCTGCGACTGCGTATGGAATAGACGCCGTTGCGATGGGAGTTGCGCTCGCTTCATTGGAGTACGCGCTCGCGCCGGATGCGTTAACGGCTTTGACTTTGTAATAGTATGCTGTTCCGTTGGTTAAGCCTGTATCAACTTTTGTCGTGCCGGTAATGCCTGTATAGATGGGCGTAGCGCTTTCACCTCCTGCGGTAGTTCCGCGATAGACATTGTAGCTGGTTGCGCCTGCGGAAGCTGTCCAGGAGAGAGAGATCTGAGCGTTGCCTGCCGATGCCGCCAAGCCGGTTGGCGCAGCCGGCGCGCCGGCCAGAGTGATCGTACTGTTTAGCGCGCCGCTTCCGCTCAGTTCTGCAATGCCGGAAAGACCGTCGATCCGCCAACGGTGCGCGCCGCCGTGGCAGCTCTCGTCGTTATGCCAGAGGTAAGTGTTGCCGTTCGCCTCGACGATCGACTGTGTAAACGTATTGCCGGCTTGAGCAGCGGGCTGGTTATTGATGCCGGACGCGAAATACGGCGTACCGAACTCTCCGACAAACAGGCCGTCGTCCCAGAAGTGCATATACTGGTTCGTCTGCCCTCCCTGCCAGCCTTCGCCATGGAAGCCGTAGATGATATTTTGTCCCAGCGCATGGACGGTATTCCCGCCATAGTTGATGCCGTCGCCGGTATCGTAGGTGCCGATCTGCTGGGTAGGATCGCTGTAATTCCATGTCGTAGCCGACGGACTCGCCTCCCATGCCCATGAACTCGTGCCCACCTTAATGCCTCCCAGGTGCATGCCGGCGTTCAGAGATTGGTTGAACGAGACCACGATATTGGAGGCGGTGACCGGGAACTGCGCCTTTTGACCGCCGCTGAACGAGCCGCTATAGAATGGATCTCCTGTGCCGGCCGGCGCGCTTGCCAGTGTTGTGGCCGTGCCCCACTGCGGGTTGCCGGAAGCGTCAAAGCCGGTGAGCGTCTGATTGGTGATCGTCATCACGCCACTCGCGACGGTGCAGTTGCGCAGGTCGCCATTGGCATAAAGGGTTGGCAGGTTGGACAGCGCAATGCCGGTGAAGCGCAGCGGACCGCTTGCAGGCAGTTCGACGACTTCCTGGTTACCGGTTGTATTATTGAGAACAAGCCCGTAGACGCGGCCGTTGCTCAAGGTTGCCAGCGTATTGATGCCGCCGCCGATATTATTGCCCAGATATTGCGATGGAATACCGACACCCCAGTTCTTGACAAGCTTCCAGCTGCCGTTGCCGCCCGCAGCCTGCGGATCGCCCGGCAGAAGCGGCTTGGTGTAGTCGATCTGGTACTCCATCCAGTTGCGTGTGATAATCCGCGTAGGCGCATTCATATCGGCAGTAACATGGTAGTTGCCAGGGAGATACGCGATTTGATCGACATAAGCCCGTGCAGCCGTAAAGTGCAGGTTGCGGAAGTTGCCGGGATCGCCCACCCAGAACGAGCCATCCGTCGTAACGGCGATAAACCCCGGAAAACCTCCGAAGGCGAACTTGGTATTCGTGACAACCGGCCCGTTGGTGGCGTTGTAGCCGCCCGCCGTTCCCAGGGTCCAGAGCGATGTGCCCGAGCTGTTGTACGCCTTGACCTGCTGGCTCGTTCCGCCGTCTGTGACCATCACGATATCGACGCCGGAACGCGGGTCGACGCCCACTGCCAGGGGCGCGGTAAAGCCCGTGATGGTGGTGACAGGCGTATTGGTGCTTCCAAGGGTGGACCCGGCAAATCGCAGCAGGCTTGTGCCGCTGATCACCCACAAGTCATTCGTATTCGGATTGAAGGCGATCTTGCCCGGATTGGTGACGGTGATTGTGCCGGTGGATGCGCCCGTGGTTTTATTGAACAAACGTATCTGATTCGCTCCCGCATGCGCTACGGCAAGGACGGTATTCGCCCCCTGCTCCACAGCCAGTCCGGTAGGAGGATTGACCGACGTGTTTCCTGCGCCGGCAGCTGTCACATCGATCGCATTGTCGTAGACCTTGCCCCAGCCAATGGATTGGAAAGATGAGCCGTTAGCGAAGTGGTACTCGGAATTATCCGAAACGTTGTAGGCGAGGATGCAGCTGGAATTGCCGAAGCCGTCGTTGGCATTGGCAAAGTAAGTCAAGGTGTTGTCCGACGCCGTTAGCTGGAACTGAACTGCGGCATCCAGAATGTTGTGGTCGAACACCATCTGCTTGGGCGTATTGGGTGCGGAGGTGGTAGTCCGAAACGCGTTGGAATTGCCTTCGCTGTAACCGTTGGCAATGAACATGTTCGTGCCCACGATCGCCATATCGTTAATGGGATCATAGGCGTGCCAGATAGCATCGCCGCCGGTTGTCAGACTGGTGAAGGACGTGTCGGTATTGCCGATGACGCCTTCCCAGGTATAGGTTACGTTGTTGTAGAGCACCTTGACTGTGTAGGTTCCGGCAGACGCAGCCGTGCCATCATCTTTGTTGCCGTCCCATGCAGCGCTGTGCGCGCCCGAAGTATAACTGACCTTACGCCAGAGCGTTCTGACGAGAGCACCGCTGCTGTCGTAAACGCCCGCGCTTGTGGTATTTGCTGCAGGCAGCGTAAAGTTAAATGTTATTCCTGCCGCCATGGAACACTTAGCCGGGCCAAGTATCGCAGCAGCGGCCATTGCCAGAACCAATGATCGCGCAAAGTTCATTTTCCGAATGGGTTTCGTTCGAGACATCAGTGGCGTCATTTCCCCATGCTCCTTGTCTTGTAAAGCCGAATCTTAAGATAGCAATTATATCTATAAACACATCAACGCTACCCGTAATCCGGCAGAGGCCGTCGATCGTCTTCGATCAAACAAAGTTGTATTCTATCCGCGAGATGAAACTATTTATACTGTAATTACAGCAATACCTCCTTGCTGGAATTAACTGCCCTTCATTTTGCGACAGCGAGGCGATCGGTATACTCGGTATGCTATCTGCGCCGCGCAGCAGGCATTGCAAACGAAGATGCGCGGGCCACGAGGTGCGGGCGCATCCTTACCTGAACGGGCATCTCCTCGCCTTGAAGGGCATGCGCCAGCAGCATCGCGACCTGTTCGGCCATCCCCGCAAATGGCGGGCGAACCGTCGTCAATCCCAGTTCGCGCGATGCGGGCAGATCGTCGAAGCCGACCAATCCAAAGTCCCTGCCGGGTACGCGGCCTGCCTCGGCGGCGGCGAGCATAATGCCGTGAGCGGCAAAATCGTTACCGGCTATCACCCCGCAGCCATCTATTGCGCCGGCTTCGAACAGTCGCTTCGCCATTTCGCGAGCTGGTTCCACCATCTCAAGATCCTGCCGGTCTCCGACATGGACCGCAAGGGCATCTCCAGACAGTCCCGCAATTTCAAGGGCGTCGGTAATGCCCTCAATGCGCTCAGTCACCCAGGACGATTGAAATGGAAAGAGAAAGAGGAGACGTCTGTAGCCGCACCGGATAAGATGCTGCGCCGCCTGATACCCGTTTGTCTGCTGGTCATAGAAGACATGGGTGTATGCGCCCTTGATCGGCTTGTCGCTGATGAACACGAGCGGGACCGTGATATCGCGGGCGGCGGCCAGCGCCTGCGCAATGGCTCCGGGCGCTTCGTCCGGCAGTATGACGGCCAGGGCGTTGATGCCTGCTTCCAGCAGAGACGCAATCGCATGGAAATCTGAAACCGGCCCGTTGGGCGTCAATCGATTGAACAGCCGCGTAGCGCCGCCGGCGCCTTGGAACGTCCTTTCAAGCCCCAGAACGGCCTCGCCGATCCAGAACGGGCTGATGCCGTCGGGGTTGTCGTACTGCGGGTTTGGGATTATCTCGGCGACGATCCCCATCGTGCCGGTGGCGCTGATGCGCCTGGAATGTACGCCTGGTTGCCCCACCGGAGATGAGGCGGAAGTCTGAAATTGAACAGAGTGAGCAGAGGATTCGGCAATGTAAGTGCCACGTCCTTCATCAGCCCGCAGCGTGCCGTCTTCAAGGAGAGCGGCGATGGCGCGCTGCAACGTTCCTAGATCCACCTTGTACTCGCTGGCCAGGCTGCGCCGGCTGGGAAGCATCCCATCCGCCTTCCACTCTCCCGCACGTACACGAGCGCGCAGGTCATCCTGTATACGCATAAATACAGGCTGAGACTTCTTGCGATCCGGCGATGTCGGGAGTGTATTCTTCATAAGCAACCGTTAGATCATTGTGTATGAACTGTATGATCCGTATGAAGATTATACGATGTTCGCCGCAGCGTGTCAATAAATATATTTGAGGTTGGAATGAGGAGGAAAAGGAGGAGTAGGCAGGTACAGAGACCTACTCCCACAAGGCAGCCACTAATATAAGAAGGGGACAGAGGCAGGCGGTTAAAACCGCGCCTAGAGAGTACAACAGTCCGCCTTCGCGGACCCGGAAAATGGACCTATGGTCCACTCTTTGTGCCCGAAGGGGCACAGTTGTACTCTCTAGCCCGTGGCTTCAGCCGCCAGGGTAACAAACCGCCAGGGCAACGAGGGCATTCTATTTCCGATTGCGTCTCTGAAACTCCGCCAACCTCTATTTGAACGTCAGCGTCCCCCAGTTCTTCGGGGTCACCATCAGTTCATAGACGGCATCGTCGACGATGCCTGTCTGCTGGTTGCTCCAGTAGGAGCGCAGACGAGTGCGGTCGCCGCCGGGGCCGCCGTAGGTTACGCCGAAGTCTCCGGCAAGGGCAAGGCCGGCTTTAGGATTCAGGCCAAGGGCTGTGAATGGAATCGCAGCCTCTACGGTATAGCCATCGCCGCGCTTTGACACATTTATGTTTGCGCCTTGAACCGTGTCTACATAATCCATCGGGTAGTTGTGCACGACACCCGATTGGAATGTCATCGGGTGTTTTGTGGCCGAGACTTTTCGGTACAGCACTGCGGTGTTCGCAGCCCCAACTGTGCCGATCGAAAGCCGCAGGTCGCCTCACCGGCCTCGCCGCGCGTCTTGTCCGCCGCCAAATCCGTTCCGATCTGGAAATCCACCGTATCGCCGCCGATGTACATATTTTCGCGCGCCGTCGCTCCGTTCACCCATGGCGTAGGATCGTGGACATCCCAGGCGAGATACAGGTTCTTGTCGTCCCAGGCCGCCTCCGTGCGCGTCGTGGCATCACCCTTCTTGTAATCGACGGCATCCGCTCCGGCGAAGTCCTTGTTGAGATCTCCCGTAAATATGGGTGTCAGACGCTTCACGGACAACGAATGCGCGCCGGAAGCGGTCTGCATTTCATCGTCATGATAGCGGGCGGCCAGTTTCGTATCGGCTGCGTTTACGTCGATTTTGCCGCCCGGGATCGTTTTGAACGTATCCAGGCCGGTTACCTGCAGGTTCCAGAAGCCGACCTTGCCGGCCTGCACATAGAGATTGCCGTCCTTGCCATGTGCAATGGAGCCGCCGAAGTCCTCACCGCCCATACCGGGAGGCGTATCGGTCATATCCGCTCCCGGAACGGGCTTATCCGGGAATTTGAACTCGAAGGAATTGGGCTGGAAGAGACGGCCGATGTAGAAGCCGTCTTCATTGACGATGTGCCACTCGCTCACATTGGTGGGAATGACCCAGACATTGCCGATTGGCGCCGGCAACTTGGCGACTCCCGCAAAATCGTAAGCGCCACGGATCATGCCGGGTTCAGCGGGCGTCGCATTGTGCGAGCCGTGGACACCCACGTAGTTGTTCGGGTAGCTCCACTTCAGCTTGCCGGAGGCGACATCATAGCAGTTGAATGTAGTACGATCAGCGGCATATGCTCCGTTGTAGAGGACCATGCGGCCATCGGCCGAACCGATGCCGGAGCCTGCGCCCATACCGCCGGCCTCGCCGTTGCTCGGCATCTTCACCGGGTTTGCCAGATCGTAAAGCGGCGCGCCGGTTTTCGTGAAGCCCGTCACCTTGTACTGTCCGTCCCCGCTATAGATGGTCAGGTCCTGGGTGAAATACATATACCAGTTGCTGAACCGGACCACTTTGGGAACCGTGGTGACCTCATTGGGCTGCTGCGTGCCGTCACCGTTGGCGTCGGCCCAGTAGTGCGTCGCCTTGTCCTCGTAGGTGAAGAGGCCACGCAGGCGATAATCGCCCTCGCCTACCCGCTCGAAGATCTGCACAGGGCCAATGTTGAGCAGGCCCGCATTGCCGACAGCCAGATAGAGATGCCCGTTGGGAGCGACACCGAACCGGGAGTTTCCCATACCGTCATGAGTGACCTGCCCGGTGCATTTTGCCAGGCCGGTGACGGGATCGAGCCTCCACTCGCAGCCGTCACCGACCATGACATTCGGATCAAGGGGATCGATCGCCCCGCCCAACGCGCCGTAATCGCTCGCGCCGAAGAACTCCTTCACGAACTTGCCAGTATGCGTGTCCCAGACGCTGAATCGTTTGGGCAGCTTATCCGATTCGGCAACCCACAGCTTGCCCTCGGAATCGACCGCCATTCCCTGCATAAAGCGCATGGCATTCTGCTGCCATGGTCCCTGCAGCGGACGGCCGCCCTTCTGACCAATCGTTCCGGCCGGCTTGCCAGAGGCATCGAAGACTTTGACCTGGTTGTCGGGATCGCCCACTGCTACATAGATCTTGCCGGCGGTGTCCAGAGCGATGCCGGTTGCATTTTTCAAACTGGTTACGATCGTTTTGGCTGCGCCGGACTGCGGATCCACCTTCACGATGGAAGTTCCGCCAGACACGACATATAGCGAATCCCCGAAGACTTTGACGCGCCCCGGGGCAGGCACGGTGAGCGTTTTAATCAGCGTGCCGAGCTTGCCGTCGATGACGATGATCGCGTTCTTGGGCGCAAAGGAAATATAAACTTTGCCGTCTTTTGCGTCCATGCCGTCGACGGCCTTCGGCTTCTCTCCGCTTCCCGTCCACAGATCGAACGGGTTGACATCGGCCTTTGCATCCGGCGCGTGCGGATCTGCGCCCCATCCGACATAGGTGGCATCCTTTGCGTTGACATGGAACAGGTCGTTCCCGGAATTGATGGCGTAGACGATGTCATTATCGATAGCCGTGGCTTCAGCGCCGGACATTCCGCCGCGGTTATTGCGCCAGATGACATTGCCCTGAAGATCCGTGGCGACAAGCGACTTTCCGGCCTCGGCAAATCCCCACCCCAGGTAGACGCGATCTTCCGCTACAGTCACATCGCTCGGTGAGCCTTCATCGCCGCCCCAGTTGGTGCCAGGACCATTATCCCAGGGAGCAGTGCCGGAGTTATCGGCCCAGCCACGCAGCTTCAAGCCAAGGCCGGCGCTGTAGAGCGCCTTCCAGCTATACGAGCCTGCCGGAACGGGCTGCCCCGGCTGATGCGCGCTGGGCGTCGTCAGGCCGTCCCAGAGTACTGTGTGCGCGCCCTTCTGACAGAACTCGCCCCGCAGCAGTTCGCAGACAGTCTGCCCCTGGTCGTTCATGATGTTCAGAGAGACATAGCCGTCCTGAGGCAGCGTAAAGGCGATCTTCTTGAAGCCGGGGATGATGGTAGGCTGTATAAGACCTGTCCAGTCGACCAGAGGGACACCGCCTGCCATGTGGATGGGAAACTCGCGCCCACCGGCGATACGCTCCGGACGCGGCATTACATGCCCCTTTGATTCCAGGGTCGCCATTCCCCACTCGTTATAGTTCATAAAGGTAAAGACACGGTCGAAACTGGGCACCAGCTTGAAGATATCTTTTACCGAGAGGCGTCCGTTACCCGGAGTGGTGAAGTTTGGCTCGATCGTAAGCTGAAACTGCTGTCCAGCGCGCAACGGTTGCCCGTCCTTGGTCAGAAGCTTCCAGGGAATTGCAATCTCCTGGATATATCCTTTGCCGTCCGGATCAACCGTAAACGCCTGCTGCGCTCCCTGGGTCTTCAGGTCATGGACTGTAGGTCCGTCCAGCTTAACTCCATAGGCCGCATCCAGGATATCGTGATTATCCCGGCCATGCCAGCCAGTCAGGTGCAAACCGCGTTCTTGAGAGCTCCCCGGCGCGGTGACGATCCTAACCTGCAGGCTGTCTCCTGCAAAGCCGTAATCAGCGATGGTCTGCCCCGGATTATTGAGTGGCGTGGAATCGACAAAGTGCGCCAGCATGTAGAGGTTCCCGGCATCATACATGGCATGGAACCAGACACCATAGCTGTCGCGCTGCTTCTCGACATTGTCGCAGGCAAAGATACCGCCGGTGAGGTCCCAGTCGCCGGACTTTCCATCAACAGTTACCGCTCCCGGCGAAGGCAGCACCTGAATGCCGATGTTTTCGGTGGGAGTCGTCGCCTGCGCGGGATATGCGGCGGCAAGTGTAAGCAATGTGGCGGCAAAAGTTTTTAGTTTCATCGTTGGACTAACTTCCCAGGAGACAATAGTGCTTACCGTAGAGTTATCGTGATGTTTATTGATTTAAATGCAATACAGAAGGGAAACCTCTCCCCCCGCGCCTTAGAGCGCTTACCCCTCCCCGACAAGGCTCGGGAAGGGGTGTGCCAATAATCCAGGCCCAGGCGACTCTTACATTTGATGACCTTCATTCAAAGACTATGCTTATTTAAGAATCGTCTGGCAAATGACCTTTGGACACCCCTTTCCGTTGTTGCCACCGGGTGCGCCAGCCTGACGCAACATTCGTCAAGGGGAAAAGGGAGTTTTACGAGCTTGGGGGAGAGGATTCTGAGAGGTTATCTCCTACCCCAGCCTCTCCGCAAGCCATCGCCAGGCATAGCGATCGAATGCCACGGACCAATCGTGTCCGTATGTTGGCAGAGACACCATCTGGCGCTCGCCTGTAAGCCTCCTGTAAGCAGCATGTATGGAAGTCGGTGGGGAGATATGATCGATCAACCCCATGTTCATCAGCACAGGGCAGCGCACCAGGGGGGCAAAATTTACGATATCGAAATAGCTTTCGATCTGATTCTGAAGATCGTCGACAACGTCATCAGCTGAAAATGGCGCCGTGCCGTTCAAGCCTTCATCGTTGCATCGCTGCGTCCAGCGCTGCCAGGAAAGATAAGCGAAATGGGATATCGCGGGAACGGCGGCCTTAATGCGGTGGTCCAGCGCCGCAGTAACGATACTCAATCGTCCCCCCTGGCTGCCACCAACAGCACAAAGTCGATTCGCATCGACTTCCGGTTGAGATACCAGCGCGTTTACAGCCTGCAGGGCGTTCAGATAGATCGCGTATCCTGAGTAGTCGCATGGCGTGCTTAGTTGACTATGAGGAAGGTCGGGATAGTGATCCAGATCCGGTTCAAACCCGTGCATCTGTATATCGAGCGCAGCATATCCGTGCCGGGCATGCTCTACCGGCGCAGGACGGCCAAAGTTGCCGGCGCCCGGCAATACAAGCATGCCCGGATAGCAACCGGGTTCCGACGGCGTTGTAAGCCATCCATGGATCCGACTCCCTGATGGAGATGCGAAGCTCAGCCGGTATATGTCGACGGAATCATAAATCTCGCCTTCTGGATCGTATCCCTCCGGCAGCCCCGCAGTCGTATAGTTATAGGCGTCGATGTCGGCACGGTTCAAACGCGCAAAGTGAGTCCGTTGAATATCAAGAGGGCAACGAGCTACCGACGCCATAGCTTCATTCCAGAACTCATCGAAGTCGGTTGGAACAGTAACGACGAGAGACTCTTCTTCGCAATGCCATGCAAATGCGGTGATGCCGTCGAGGAACTGCTCACCGGAGAGCGAAAGCCGCACATGGAGATCATAGAAACCGGGACTATACGAGTCCATATCGATTTCGATCGTATATGTGTTATCGAGTCCGGGAACAACATGGCCTTGAGCTAAGGGCGCTCTCACGGAATTTCGGCACAGCGACCACGCCAGCGAGACTGAGCGGTGATAAGGCTGGCAGCAGATTAAGACCGGGTCATTTCCATCAAATAAGAAGTCCGATTTGGCCGGCGAGTAAAATGCCATGTGAGGCGAACGGGGCGACGATGGCATTGAACTATAGGGAACTCTTAAATTGATATTCATAAATGCCCGCAGCAGCATCATTGTCAGGATACCGCATCGATTGAAGCAATAAATTTACTACACTAAAGTTTATCACGACGCTTATGAAATGTCAAGGAAGTGTTTTACGAAGGCTGTGGTAATTTTTGGGCTTACATTGCTATTCCCGTAGACCATAAAAAGCGGATCTGTGAAAACACAGATCCGCTTGCGTATGACCAAGTATCCGAGAGGACACTACGAGATGCGTAACGAGTGAAAAACGCTACAGTCTAGAGAAGCGCGGCGTCTCCACGCTCGCCAGTTCGGATGCGCACGGCATCAAGAACTGGAGTAATGAAGATCTTACCGTCGCCGATTTCACTGGTGCGAGCGGCTGTTTCGATTGCATCGACGACACGATCCTGGATTGCATCCGGGACTACGACAATCAACATGATCTTCGGCAGCAGGTTTACCTGATATTCGGATCCGCGGTAGTGCTGCGTGTATCCTTTTTGCTTGCCGGCTCCCTTGATCTCGATGACGCTCACTCCGTGAACGCCGACTTCGTCAAGCGCAGTCTTTACTTCATCGAGCCGGCTTGGGCGAATGATCGCTTCGATTCGTACCATAGATCGTTCTCCTTAATCGCCGTGTGAAAAAGCAGGCGCGCCTGCTATATCCGATGAGTATCCGGCTTCGCCATGATCGGCCAGATCCAGACCCGCCTCTTCGCCGTCCGCAGTTGCCCGAAGACCGCCGCAAACGACCTTAACGATCGAGGCGATAATGAACGTGCCGACCACCGACAGAGCCACGGTGGCGCCGATATCGATCAGCTGCGGGACCATCGCCGAAGCGTTCCCATGGATCAGGCCGTTCTTGCCCGCGCTGTTTACGGAAAGATCCGCAAAGATGCCCGTGCACAGAGCGCCGGTCAAACCGCCGCAGCCGTGGATACCGAACACGTCCAGAGCGTCATCCGCCTTCAGAGCATGCTTAAGCTTGATCGTGAAGAAGCAGACGCAAGCCACGATCGCGCCAACAAAGAGCGCGCCGACCGGAGTAACAAAGCCGCAAGCCGGAGTGATCGCAACCAGACCCGCGACAGCCCCAGAAGCGAACCCAAGAGCCGTCGGCTTCTTGTAGATCGCCCAGTCCAGAGCCAGCCAAACCATCGCCGCAGCGCCGGTCGCAACATGAGTGGCAACGAACGCCGTGGTTGCAAGCTGACCGGAGGAGACAGCAGAACCGGCATTGAAGCCGAACCAGCCGAACCACAGCAAACCGGTGCCGATCAAGGTCAAGGGCAGGTTGTGCGGGCGAAGCTCTTCGCCGCCCTCAGAGCGCTTGCGCTTGCCCAGCATCAGGGCGAGCACCAGAGCGGAGAAACCGGAGGACATGTGGACGACGGAGCCGCCCGCAAAGTCCAGAGCGCCCAGGTTGCGCAGCCAGCCTTCCTGTCCCCACACCCAGTGCGCGAGCGGATCGTAGATGAGGGTGGCCCACAGGAACATGAAGAGCAGGTAAGCGCTGAACTTCATGCGCTCGACGATCGCGCCGCTGATCAGGGCGGGAGTGATGATGGCGAACATCAACTGGAACATGCAGTAGAGCTGGTGAGGGATGGTGGCGCTATAAATGGTGTATCCGCGGTAAGCGCTCACATGGGCAAGTCCCACCCAATCCAGGCTCCCAATGAGGTGCATCTTGTCGGGTCCGAATGCGAGGGAGTATCCGAAGAGTACCCACTGGACCGTGATCAATCCACAGGCGACGTAGGACTGCATGAGTACGCTCAAGATGTTCTTGGCGCGGACCATGCCTCCGTAGAAGAGGGCGAGGCCGGGTGTCATCAGCAGAACGAGGGCGCAGGAAGTAAGTATCCATGCGGTATCCCCTTGGTTGAGCTGGGCGATGGGGGCATCGTTTTTGTCGGCTGCAAAAGCGGTGGAACAGAGTGAGAGAAGCGCCGGCACAGCAAGTGCGAGACGCCGAAGTCGTGGATTCACGAAGCATCCTCCTTGGTCATACATGAGATAGACCCGGATGCATCGTTGCTTGCCGGAACAGGGAACGTCTTGCGACTCCGCAAAACGATGGCATAGAATATCACATGCCGAAGGAGCATGTCAAGGGCATTAAAGCGAAAATTGATATAAAATTGAAACTTTAGAGATATCCAATCCAGTACGCTAGCAGACTGTCTTGAATTTCACGCACACGGCTTACTTTCCCGGGATAGTTGTTCAACAAGATGCTAAAAACGTATCCATCTCCACTTTGCGCCGTGAAATACCCCGAAAGCGCGCATGCTCCTGTCAGTGTGCCCGTCTTCGCATGCGTCTTTCCCACGAAAGCAGTGCCTTTCATGCGATTCTTGAGAGTGCCGTCTATTCCCATAACCGGCAAGCCCGCATAAAAATCTTTATAATTGGGACTGCGTGTCATGGCGAGGAGCAATGTGCAGACAGCATCAGCGGTCACATTATCGCGCCGGGATACACCGGAGCCGTCGGAGAAATCGCAAGCCTCAGGCGCAATGCCGATGGATTGGAAATATTGTTTCTCCCGTAAGTGTCCGCTTGCATAGCTCCCTGCGGCTGCGTGTTCACTGCCTGAAACAGGTGACGCAGCCGAAAGACCCATTACACGAATAAGACTCTCAGCAATGAGGTTGTCGCTGGGTTTTAGCATCAATGCGATGTATGACCGCATTGGCAGGCTGGCGTAGGTCGCTAGAACCGGGGCATTTTTCAGGGATTCGCTCATCGTTACCGCATGCCCATCGACGGCAATGCCGCGCCGAATGAGGCTCAGTCGAAATGCTTCCGCGGCATACCGAACGGGATCGGCGACTGCAAATACCTGCTTCGTCTTTGTGTCTGCAGGCATTACGCCGGTGACTGTAACCGTATCGTGATCCCAATCGCGCCGAATCGTAAGTGTCGATTCGGCATCTTTGCTTCCGGTCACGGCACGGTTATAAATAGGAATATGAGATACTGCAGGCGCCAGTGTCACCGCAGCCGGATCACCGGCGCGAGCGCCGGCAGCAACCTGCACGGTAAAGTCGCCGTCATTCACTTCCAGTCCGGCTATAGCGGCGGCGTAATCATCGGAGAGGTAGTCCCAACCCCACCCTTCTCCGTACTCTTCTCCTGCGGGAAATAAAGTCCCGTCGCCGTAGACGTTCCCGGCAACGCGCCGAACACCGCGGCGATACAGCTGGTCTGCAAGGTCATCAAGAGCCTTATCGTCAATGGCGGCATCTCCGGCGCCCTTCAGGCACACACCGCGCGCTACGGATCCATCGGGAGCAATCGGTCCGGCGGCAAGGACAGTCGTCTTAAACTGATATTCAGGCCCCAGCAGCCGCAACGCCGATGCCGCCGTGAAAACCTTCCGGTTAGACGCCGGCATGAGTCGAATTTGAGGATTATGGGCAAATACAACGGAGCGGTCCTTGATTTTAACGAGCTTAACTCCGGCAATCCCTCCGGTCAAGCTCTGATCCTGAAGAAGCTCTTCGGACCTGACGCGAACAGCATCCAGGGATGGAGAGTTATCGGATACCTCAGCGGCCCGCGATAGGTTAGCCGGAATCATCAGCACAGTACAGGCAGTGAGGAAGTAACAGCTGCCACGGAGACGCTTCAAAGCATATTTGGATCGCATAGTAGCGTCCATTGTACTTCACGCTGTTTGGGAGCGTCAACGAGCGGCCGAAGTCGAGCCGCGCAGGAATACGCAGGTGACGAATAGAAATGTTCCGGGGATAGACTAAGGAGTTAATACTTGGATCCAGTCGAAATTGTCACAAAACTTGCGCAAAGCATACGAAGCGCCGTGCGCCCTCATCTTGGCCGGCTTGCCAGTCGCCGGATATCGGGAATAGCGAACAGCGGCGACGCCACGTTCGCCATCGACGATATCGCGGAAGACGCGATTGTTGAGTTTATCGAGCGTGAGGAGCTCTCTATCGCTTATTATTCCGAGGATAAGGGTCTTATGGAATTCGGCGATCACCCTGCTGCCGTCCTGATTATTGACCCCATCGACGGAACCAGACCGGCAGCCGCCGGTTTCGAAGCATGTGTCGTCTCGGTGGCTTACGCAGACTATACTGCCAAGCCAACCATTGGCGATGTCCGGTGTGGATGTATCGCGGAAATCAAGAACAGCGATATGTTTGTGACGGAGCGTGGCAAGGGCGTGCGGTGGATTGGTCCTGACGGTCTCGATCAAACGCCTGATTTGCTTCCGATCGTCGAAATCCGCGACGCGCCCATCACGTTCGAAGTCGTTGCGAGACCGATCGAATGGATCGGGGTCGCTCTTTCGGAAATCGTCAACGCGGCGGCAGTTCGGGGCGGCTGCTTTGTCTTGAACTCAACGGCATTCTCATTGACACGGATTCTTACGGGGCAGCTAGCAGGAGTCATCGATATCGGCAATCGCATCTTGCGTGACCGTCCGGAATCACATCCACGGTTTGCAGAGCTTGGCGGCGGCCGTTCAATCGGTCTATACAGCTATGATATTGCCGCCGCGGCTCTGCTCGTAGCCGAAGCCGGAGGTATCGCAACCGACGCCTACGGCCGTTCATTCGACGATATGCCGCTGCTCGATACAAGTGAGAGCAACCTGACATCAATGGTTGCCGCCAGTACGCCTGAACTTCATGCAAAGCTTCTTGCGGAAGTAAATGCAGGCATGGAACGTTTGCGCATTTAACCGGGAACCGTCGCGCTTTCAAGATTTCGAAATGGCGCTCCGCAAACTACGCCGGCCATTGCGCGCAAATTCAAAAGTGATTCCCGTTTTATTGAGAAGGCCAGTATGGACAAGAATACGAAAAAATGGCTCTGTTTTGCCGGGCTAGCCTCCGGTATTGTCGGCGGATACTTGTTGTGGGTGAACCGCCGGATCTTTACCGTCAACGATGTAACAACGGGCGAAAGCCTCGACTACCCGGAATTGCTGTCTCGCGTATACTACGGCGACAGCGCCACGATCCTGCAGGCGGCGCAGACAGCCGTAAAGCGGATGCCCCGTTGGCGGGTCGTTCACAGTGACCCGGAAAGCGAGACGGTAGAAGCTGAGGTGGAGACGCTAATCGGCCGCTTCCTGGACGATGTGACGATTTATGTGATAAACCTGGGCGGCAATCAATGCCGGGTAACAGTCCGGTCACGCTCCCGCCAGGGACGCGGTGATTTTGGCCAGAACTCCGTGCACATTCGAGAGCTGCAGGAAGCCATGGATCTGGCGCTTACGCGCAACGCGGCAATTTGATCGGGCAACAAAAAAATCGGCCGGCGATATATCGCCGGCCGATTTTTTTGTCTGTAGACTTCAGGATCCCTTAAGGCGCTGCATTGCTTCTGATGCTGCGAACTTCACATCAGGATTGTCGCTCGACGTGAGAGGCGTCAACGCAGCGACAATACGCTGGTCATGACTGTCGGACTGCCCCAGAGAAACGGCAGCCCATGTCTGCACTTGCGGATTGGGGGAGTTTGCTGCGGTCATCAGCCCGGGAATGGCAAGTACTCCCATCTGCGATAGGATACGACTCGCATTGAATGCAACGGAGGGTGATTTGGAGAATGTCGCAATCAGCGGATCGACAGCTTGCGGAGCAAGAACGTCACTGAGAAGCGCAGCAGCAGCCGCATCCGCGACAATACCGCTTCGATCTCCGAGAGCCGCGACAAGCGATGGAATGACTGTGGTATTTCCGCTTACGCCCAGCCCCATGACAGCGCTGCGGCGAACCGCATCGGGAGTTTTTGGGTCGGACATCACCGACGCTAGCGAGGACAACGCGCCTGGCGACGCGATTGCGCCGAGTGACTGAGCGGCAGCAATACGCGCATTGTCTGCTCCTGTGTGCAGCACATTGGTCAAACCAGGAACAGATGGCGATCCAATTCTGGCAAGCGCATCACGCGAAGCATCGGAGATCTGGGTATCGAAATCGCCGATGGACGCAATAAGCGCCTGCACCGCATCAGGACCGCCGAGCGATCCGAGGGTTAGCGCAGCCTGAGCGCGGATATCGCCATCGTCACTGGCGCTCTTCAAACAGCCTATCAGAGTGGGCTCCGAAGTCTTTACGACAGCAAGATCTTCTGCAGGAGGCGCGGCGGGGGCGGTCTTGCCGGCGGCAGGCGGTACACTCGCCGCCTTCTGCGCATCCATCGTCTTTTGCACAATCGACGTCAAGGCTGTCAGAGCGGCACGGCGCATAGAGGGCTGAGACTGGTCATCTGCGATCTTAAGGAGCGTCGGAACGGTTGATGGAGCGCCAATCTGTTTGAGGTCGTCCACCATTGTAAGACGGAACTTCAAGATGGGATCATCAAGATGGGATTCTACCATCGGGATGGAGGGAGCGCCGACCTTCGCAAGTACGGAGACCGCCGAGTCTTGCGCGGTTTCATCCTTGATGTAGCTGTTGGCAAGTTTGGCGACAGGCTCTCCGCCAATCGCAGCGAGCGCATCCACTGTAGCGCTTCGGACATCCGGGTCGCCGTCTTTCAGATAGGCGGCGAGCGTATTCAAATTGGCGTCGCTTTTCTTTCCCCAGGCAACAAGGCCCGCCGTAGCAGAATCCTTTACTTTACCGTCGCCATCCTTGCGCAAGGTGAAGAGCGCTGCCAACAACGCAGGGCCGTCGAGCTTGCCGGAAGTAGCCTGATCGCTGACAGAGGCCGCAGCCTCCTGCCGGATCGTAATACTGCGCTTGGCTATGTCGCTGGTCGAATCGCCGGTGGGGTCCTGAGTGTTGCTGAGGACATCGACGAGCGTGCCGCTGCCCACAAGGCTCGCCACGGTGGCGTCACGGCTGGCCGGGTTCTCCAGAGCTGCTTCGTATCCGGCCTGCCGGTTACGGTTTATTGTGGTAAGAGTGAAGGCTGCGGCGATAACCAGAAGCCAGAAAGCGATAACTTTGGCGCGGGATCGCAGAAACGAAGCGACTTTGCTCATGATGGAAGTGGGTCAACCTCGGGGTGTGATACATTCATGATAATAGAAATAGAGAGCCATTGTCAAGTAGCGGCAGGTTCGGCGCCTAACAAGAAAGCAGCCCGGTTCGTTATTGAACCGGGCTGCGATCGAATTGGTGGAGGCGGAGGGAGTCGAACCCTCGTCCCAAGCAGCGGATACTCAGGCGTCTACAAGCATAGCCGATAATTTTATACTAACAATCCGGCCGCCAGTCGGCAGGCTTCCGGGGATGCGATTCTCCCTTTACTGTCCGCGCGACGCAGGAGACGATCAGCGCGCGTAAGCATGCGTTAAATACGCCTTGAGACTCTCGGCATGCAGGAGAGGCTAAGACGGGCCGCTACAGTGAGCGACGCAATACTACCTAAGGGTTAATTAGGCAGCCAGCGCGTACGAAGTACGGGCTGTGGTGAACTTGGTGTTGTTCGCGTTTGTTTTTTTGCCGCTTTTAACGAGGCCAGCGGCGCCTCGGCTTGCAACCTGGGCGACCAATCTCTCGGTCGAAACCTATCGCCCCCGTGGACAATTATTATAACGTATTTTGGACGGTTTTTGTTCCAATCGAAGTCAATTCAGTATTATTCAACGCTGAATATAAACAACAACGGATTCAGCCGCCTGATATTACCGGTGCAAAAGATGCGGTTCAGGAACACGCAATGTCGTCCTGAGGTCCGAAACGATGTCGGCCAGCACTTCCATCGGCGTCTGTCCTGTATCAATGCGCATGATCTTGTCTTTAGAGTAGTGCTCAAGAACCGGCGCAGTCTCCGCCTCATAGACATAAAGTCTATTCTGAATCACTTCGTCAGATGCATCGTCGAGACGGTTCTCATGCAGAGCGCGACGCTTGAGGCGCATCACCATCTTATCTCGATCTTCGCAGTCAAGATAATATACACGGCGAACATCAATATGCTCGTCCATCAGGCGGGCCTGCGCAACATTGCGAGGGATACCGTCAAGGAGAAGGGCATCGGAGGTTGGGTCAAAGCGACCAACACGAACAAGGCTGCTAATGTAGTCGTTCCAAAGTTGCACAGTAAAGCTATCCGGAACGAGCGCGCCCCGGCTGCTGTAATCTAGAAAAACACGTCCGAGCGGCGAACTGACGCGAAGCTCGCGGAATATATCGCCACAGGATACGTGAACAAGTCCGGGGACGCTCCCTAGAATGCGTCCTTGAGTGCCTTTACCACTGCCCGGCGCTCCAAAAAGCAGGATTGATTTAAATAACATGGTGTATCTCGCCTACGCGGGTTTACTTCCTCAATCCTATTGTAGCACCGGGCAGTGCAAGCGTCAACAAAATAGCCGCCCCCAGGCAGCAACTTGACGGCCTTTATTGTCCAGTTGCCGGCGCTGCCGGCGTAGCAGGCTCACCTGACGTTGTATCCGTTGTGGAATCGGCCGACGGAGTGGTTCCTGTGGCGTCCGCGCCTCCCGGAGTAGCGCTGCTATCTGAACTGCCATTCGTTGCATCCGTCGCGGGCTTCTGAATCACATAGACCTTGGTCGTCTTCTGAATGACGGTAGGTTTGCTGGCAACATGATGCACTCCACCGGTCGGCACAATCTCGATCTTATTGACGACAGACGAAACGCCTGAAGTCTGCCGCGCAGTCGATTCCGCCAATGCCTTTTGCTGCTGGTTCTGAGCCGTGCCTGTCAAGCGAATGGTGCCGCCCGGATCTGCGACTGCGGTGACGCGAGATCCCGTCATTTGAGCGTTCGTGTGGATGGCATCTGTAACATGCTGCCCAATATCGTTTCCGGTTGCTCCGCCGGAACCGGCATTGGTGTTATTGGTCTGAGGCGTTCCATCGGGGTTTGTTCCGGCCACAACGGTCGTCGTCGGCCCAGGAGGGGCAGGCGTTGTGACGATCGTCGTCGAAGGCGGAGCAGTCGGCGGCGTCTGCGCCTGATCATTGTTGGAACAGCCGGATAGGACGATTACAAGGCCAAGCGATGCAAGAGAAACACCGCAACGGGCCGCAGAAATCAGTTTAAAGCTCATAAGGGTAACCTTTCCGAAATACGGAATTCGTAATCGAAGTGTACCCCTGCAGAGCAGGCGGACAAACATTGGGAACTCCTACGAGCTTTCCTTGACAAGCTTCAGCAGGAACTGTGGGTTGAACTTCTTGTCGCAGAGACCGCACGACGTAGGCCGCAGCCTTCGAGCGCGAACGACGCGCTGAGCGCAGTTTGGGCAGACATAAACGTATCGCTTCGCATTCCCCGATTTCTTGATGGGATTGGCTGCATACTTGCGTGTCACGCCCAGTTGCTTCGCAAGGTCCCAGAATGCCTTGGAATGGTTGCGATGGACAATGTGAGCGACCTCATGCCTGAAGGTGTTGATCGTCTCATCCCAGCCGTGCTCCTGGTAGGCCTGCCAGCTCAATACGATCCGATTGCTTGAAGGCCGGAAGTATCCGCCATACGTTTTTCGGGTGGAAAACAGAATTTCAGGTCGAACTAAAGCGCCGTCAAAATGTTCGTGGTTGAGGCGGTCAAATTCGCGGTTAAGGGACAAAAGCACGATCTTTGGATCTGTGCTCTGTGGATCTTCAATCGAGGCCGATAGTTTCATAGATGAACGGAGATGCAGCAGGCGCTGCCTGACGAATTTCGATAGCTTCCAGGATGTCTAAACACGCTTCACGCGCCTGCGCTTCAGACGGCGCGCACACCGTCGCAACGATGTTTCCTTGTACGACCATATCCCCTTGAGTGTGCCGCAGCATGATGCCGGCAGTAGGATCGATGGTGTCGTCTTTGGTCGCTCGCCCTGCGCCAAGCCGCATTGCGGCAGCGCCGATCGCTTCGGCATTGAGAGAATAAAGATACCCCGAATCCGGCGCGTGCACATCGAGTTTATATCTGCAGACCGGCTGCTTTACCGTTTGATCCAAACATGATGCATCGCCTCCCTGAGCCGTGACGATCTCAGAGAGCTTTTCGAATGCCGCGTTGCTCTTGATCAATTTCTCGGCAAGCGCCTCACCATCTGCAACGGTTTCACAGCGCCCCGACATGAGAAATCCGATCCCACTCAACCGCAGCACCAATTCGCGCAAGTGAGGCTCTGCCCACGCGTTTCCCTGCAGCAGGGCCACGACTTCGCGCACTTCGAGGAGATTGCCCACGTTGTAGCCGAGCGGCGTATCCATATCGCTCAGCACTGCCACAACATGCCGCCCCTGAGCCTTGCCAATTCGCACCATGGCATCGGCAAGGCTTCTGGCGTCCTCAAGCGTTTTCATAAACGCGCCGCGTCCAACTTTGACATCGAGCAAAATGTTATGGCTGCCGCCGGCCAGCTTCTTGCTCATTATGCTGGCAGCAATCAAAGGAAGGGATTCGACAGTCGAGGTGACGTCTCTCAGCGCATACATCTTTCGGTCGGCCGGAACGAGAGTATCAGTCTGAGCGGCGATGCACGCGCCGACGCTCCGTACCTGCCCTACGATTTCATCGATCGTCAATCCGGTTCGAAAGCCCGGAATCGAGTCAAGTTTGTCGAGAGTGCCGCCCGTGTTTCCAAGTCCGCGGCCGGACATTTTGGCGACATGCACTCCCCCTGCAGCCAGGATCGGCACAACGGCCAGCGTCGTCTTATCCCCTACTCCGCCCGTGCTGTGCTTGTCCACGGCCGTGGCCGCCATATCTCCCAAGTCGAGAACGTCGCCGCTTGAGACCATCGCCTCCGTCAGGACGAACATCTCATCATCAGTGAGGCCGCGCCACATGATCGCCATGAGCCAGGAACTTATTTGATAGTCCGGAATGGCGCCCCTGGTAAAGCCGCCGACCAGAAAATCGATCTCCTCTTTGGAGTGCTCTTGTCCAGTGCGCTTCTTTGTGATCAGATCTACTACACGCATATTGAATACCGCTACGAGAAGATTAACGCCGGCTTTTAGGTTCAGATTACCCTGCCGATTGTGATACGCGTCTATTATAGATCGCAAAGAGTCGCAATATGAATATACGCGAGTGTCTTGAGCAGGGTATCATCGGCGTGTGGTTATCGACTTTCACTGCCACATCACGACGCCCGGCAGCCGTATGCCGGATCCTGACGGGCACTATTATCGGCCGATCGTCCCAATCAGCCCCGCGACCAACCTCTTAGGCACGTGGGCGCATGATGCCGTGGATACGATTGCGGAAAGATGGCGTACAGCGCAGGCGCTCAAGACGTATCGGTCACTCGGCCCCTTCATCTACACTGAGATGAGCCGCCGTATGACGGTTACCGACGCCTCCACGCTTCTGGGAGAGATGGCCGCAAACGGCATAAACCAGGCCGTCGTGGTCGCAATCGACCCGCTCGTTCCCACGATGGAGATCCTGCAGGCCTGCAGCCGTCTACATGGGGTTCTGTTTCCGTTTGGGTCGGTAGATCCTCACACGACGGATTATCTGGACCGATTTGACGCTGTGCTGGACATGCCAATCGCCGGCCTCAAATTCCATAGCGATCTACAGAACCTGCCGATCGATTCACCGCGAATGGCGGCTTTGATGGAGCGCCTGAGCCGCTCAGAGCATGTGGATGTGCCGGTGTATCTCCACACGGGCAACTTTCCGATCTATCGCCCACTGGACAGCCCATGGGAACGCGCGCTGCCGCAACTGGTCCGCAGTTTCCCTGAAATCAAGTTCATATGCGGTCATAGCGGCTGGGACAACCCTAAGGCAGCGCTCAAGGCCGCCCTGGCATGCCCCAACCTCTATCTTGAGACGAGCTGGCAGCCGCCCCAGCTAATCCGGCGTCTATGCGATAAACTTGGCCCGGAGAGGCTGATTTTCGGCTCAGATTTCCCGCTCTACTCGCAGGCTCGCGCCCTGAAAAATGTCAAGATAGCCTTAACGCCGGAAGAGTTTGATCTCGTAACGTATCACAATGCCCACAATCTGCTGCGAAAGACCGCAGATTAGAGCACTCCCCCGTTAACGCGCAGCCATTGCGCCGTTACAAAGCCGGACAGGTCGCTGCAGAAAAATAGGACCGCGCGCGCTACATCGTTTGGCACTCCTACCCTCCGCAGAGCATTTGCCTCAGAAGGCGCATAGGGATGGTCATCCGTGGCAGCCTCGATCCCGAAGCCGGTATCTGTGCGGCCGGGCGATACTGTGTTCACGCGAATGCCGCGCGGACCGAGATCCTGCGCCAGCGCCTCGCAGAACATGATCAATCCTGCCTTCGATGCCCCATAGACGCTCAGCCCCGGCAAGCCGACATGACCTGCTCCACTGGAGATTGCGACGACCGAGCCGCCGGCTTCCATACTGGGCGTGAACGCGCGTGCGAGCAAGAAAGCGCTCGTCAGGTTAGTATCGATGACTCGATGCCAATCCTCAAGACTTATCCCCTCAATGTTTCCTCCGGCGCCCACCGCGGCGTTCAATATCAGGAAGTCGATCTTAGGCCCGAAGTGCGAATGAATGTCGGAGGTCAGTTCTGCAACGCTATCCTCCGACGAAACATCGCAGCAATAGTTGTGATGCAGCCCGCCGAACGCCTGGCGCTCCAGGAGAGAACCCTGTGCAGATTCTTCATCGGAGCGATAGATCGCGGCCGTCGATGCGCCGGTCTCGGCAAGGAGCGCGGAGATGGAACGGCCGATACCGCGTGTTCCGCCGGTGACTACGGCAACACGACCGGTGAGATCAATGGGAATCATAACGGAGGCTCCTTCATTGACGGAAATATTGGGAGTGAGTAGAGGATGTGGATTTACGGAAGAGTTGTTCGCAGGTTCTATTCCCCGTAAGCGTTTGCCCGTTAGGAGCCCACCCCATCCCCGTGGGTGCCCTCTGGGCGAGGAGGGCGCGTTCTCGAAGTCGAGAAGGCTTTCACCTCTTGGCTATGCGCCAAGTGGAGTAGGTCACACTTCAAGGCGAACGATCCTTCCCTTCGGGGAGGACACGAGGAGGGGCTCCAAACGAGCAAGCGCTTATGACGAGAGCTTAGCTGCGCTGCGTCCAGCCCTAATTGGGGCTGGACGCGATTTAGAATTGGCTAGAAATAGCCTTACTTATTGAACGTCGTGAAAAGCTCGTCGTAGAGGTCCTGCGAAACAAGCTTCCACTGCTTTACAGCGTCCTGGATCGGCACTGCGACGACACTGGTGCCTTGAAGGGCGACCATCTTGCCGAAGTCTCCTGCATGCACGAGCTCTGCGGCCTTGATGCCGACACGGGTGCCGAGGATGCGGTCGAACAGAGTGGGATGCCCGCCGCGAACTGTGTGTCCAAGAACAACGTCACGGGTCGGGAAGCCGGTCTTCGCCTCGATCAACTTGGCGATTGCCGGTCCAATGCCGACATCGCCGAGTTGGTGGTGGCCGAACGCGTCGAGAGCCGCATCTTCCGGCTTCTCAGCGCCCGGGATTTCGACACCTTCACTCACGACGACAATGCCCCAGGTCTTACCGCGGGCATAGTTGCGCTGGAGCTTGGCAACCATCGCATCCACGTCCACTTCGACTTCCGGAAGCAGGCACCAGTCTGCGCCGCCGGCGACTGCCGACCAGAGCGCCATCCAGCCTGCATGCCGCCCCATGACCTCGACCACAATTACGCGGTCGTGCGAGCGGGCAGTGTCCCGAAGGCGATCGATCGCCTCCAGGGCCACTGACGCCGCAGAATCGAACCCGAACGTGTAGTCGGTCAGATCCAGGTCGTTATCCATCGTCTTCGGCACGCCTACAGTGGGGATGCCATGCTGCGTGTACAGCTTGGACGCCACACCGAGAGTATCTTCGCCGCCGAGAGCGACCAGCGCATCAAGTTCGAACTTCTTGATGTTGGCCAGCACAGCTTCAAGCTGCGCTTCCTTGCCCTTGGCGAATGGATTGGTGCGTGAGGACCGAAGTATAGTTCCGCCCTGATCGATGATGCCTTCAACTCGCTCCAGGGTAAGAGGCTCCGTGTTGCCCTCAACCAAGCCCTTCCAACCCTGTGAAAAGCCGATGATCTCATCGCCGTAGTCCAGCAGGCGAAGCACCGCTCCGCGAATTGCCGGGTTCAGGCCGGGACAGTCTCCGCCTCCCGTAAGCATGCCGATTTTCATTAGGTACAGTCTCTCCTCTTATATTTTCGGGACTACAAGCCCGTAGTTTCCATCGCGTCTTCGGTAAATGACCTGGGTCATGTTCGTGTTCTGATCCAGATAGACAAACCATTCGTGGTCCGTGAGCTCAAGCATCTGGATGGCGTCTTCGAGATCCATAGGCTTCATGGTCACCGCTTTGGTTCGAACGATCTGTGGCCGCACATCCTCATCATCAAGCGTCTCAGCAGGCAGTATGCCGTCGATACCGACGCCGTTTGTGGGAGGCACATTTGTGCGAACGCTGTCATGGTGGTTTCGCAGGTGGCTGTGCTTGGCTTTATATTTCTTGAGCCGCTGCTCGAGCTTGTCAACAACCCGATCCAGCGACGCATACATGTCTGACGTTCGCTCTTCCCCTCGAAGCGTCAGGTTGTCGCCGAATAACGTAACTTCAACGCGGTGCTCGTTCGATCCTTCGACGCTCTCGATCACGATGGCTTCCGTCACCGCCTGGAAATATTTTTCCAGGCGATGCAATCTAGCCTCAGCGTGCTCACGCAGTCCATCCGTGACCTCAAGGCGATGCTTGCCCTTTACAGACACCTTCATTGACATGCTCTTTTATCCTTCCGTTGTTGGATCCGCACTGGTTGCCTTAGAGCCGAACTATGCAAGCTACAGCATGGGCGGCAATGCCCTGACCCTCGCCGATCGCGCCCAGACCTTCATTGGTCGTGGCCTTAATCCCGATCCGGTCGATGCCGGTATGTAGAATATCGGCGATTATTGACCGGATTTCCTGCACGAATGGCGCAATCTTTGGTCTTTCTGCGATTACCGTGGCATCTAAGTTAGAAACACGATACCCCTCTTCGTCGAGGCGCTTACGCACATTCTCCAGCAACACAGTGCTCTCAATGTCTTTATACCGCAAATCCGTATTTGGGAACATATGGCCAATATCCGGTAAGCCGGCCGCTCCAAGCAGGGCATCGCAAACGGCATGCAAGAGAACGTCGGCATCGGAGTGGCCATCCAGACCTATCCCGTCTTCCATCTCAAACAGCACCCCGCCCAGCACCATCTTCCGCCCGGCCGCAAAGCGGTGTATGTCGTAACCAAATCCCACCCGCATATCTTCTGCCTTCCGCCGGGACGCGAACACAGCTTCTGCCAGAGCCAGATCTTCGGCTCTTGTAATCTTGAAATTTTCAGGCGCCCCTGCAACGATGTGGACCGGCACGCTGCCGAACCTCTCAATCAAAGAGGACTCATCAGTGCCCGAAAAGCCCGCAGTGTGGGCGCTTTCGCAGGCTGAGCGCAAATCGGCCGTCCGAAACGCCTGGGGCGTCTGTACGGCCCACAGAGCCGACCTATCGACGGTCTCAAGGATCGTGCCGGCATCAACGCGTTTCAGGGTATCTGCTACGGGAATTGCTGCAACGGCATTGCCTTTTGCCAGGACACCGTCGATGCAGCGATCAATGATCTCAGACGAGACCATCGGACGAGCAGCATCGTGTACCAGAACAATGGAGTCGGGGTCAGCGATAGCGGCTAGGCCGCGTTCAACGGATTCCTGGCGTGTCGCGCCGCCCGGCACGATCGCCGCAACTTTATCGAGGCCTGACAGCGCGTGGAGGCATTCTTCCAGTTCGTCCGGTCCGGCCACGATCACGATATGATCGACTCGCGGATGGCTGGAGAAGGCAGCGGCCGTCCAACGCAAGATTGGACGGCCACCAATTCCCGCAAAGACTTTATTGGTCCCGCTAGTGCTGAATCTTGCGCCGCGGCCCGCCGCGGGGATAATTACGTAGACGCTGGTCATAGGATTCTTCGTCGTAGTCTCCGTCCTGCGGATTGCGGATCGAGGCAAAGATCATCTTGCCTGCCACCGTCTGCAGAACGCTGCTTGTAACGACATCCAGAGTTTCGCCGATATGGCGCCGCGCTCCTTCAACAACGATCATGGTGCCATCGTCGAGATAGGCCACACCCTGGTTGATCTCCTTGCCTTCCTTGATGATCGTAACAGTCATCTCTTCGCCTGGCAGTACAACCGGCTTAAGCGCATTGGCGAGCTCATTGATGTTGAGCACCTTGACGCCCTGCAATTCGGCAACCTTGTTGAGGTTGAAGTCGTTCGTAACGATCATGCCGTTCAGTTCATGCGCGAGTTTGACAAGCTTCGCATCGACTTCATCACGATCGTTCGGATCGGTGTTGTCGTATGTCCGCACCATCATCTTCAGCTCAGTCCGCATCTGGTTCAGGATGTCCAGACCGCGGCGGCCACGCGCCCGTTTCAGTCCGTCTGACGAGTCCGCGATATGCTGAAGCTCATCCAGCACAAACCCGGGAACATAAATCGGCCCCTCTAAGAAACCGGTTCGGCAGATATCTGCCACACGGCCATCGATGATGACGTTGGTGTCCAGGATCTTGCACAGCTCAGGCTTCGTTTCCGGACCCGACGGGGACGCTGAAGGAACCTTCTCCGAGGACACGATCCGCCAAATATCGTCCTTCATGCTGCCCATAAGGACAGTTCCGAGATAGACAAATGTGATTGCCAGCAGAAATGTCAGCAGGACGCCGACAGTCGGAATATGAAATACGAGCGGCGACAGCATCAGTGTCACCAGAAGGCCAAGGATTACGCCAATCGTATTGGCGATCTTCTCGTCATTCCGCATTTCCTTGAGTTGGTCGCCAACTCGAACGAGTCTGTTAAAGATGCCGGTAGCAACAAGAAAGACAACGAGTGCAGCCAAAGCGCCAACAACCAGCGGCGCCGTCGTGGCCGCGCTTTTGCTCTTTAGTAGATCTTGATAAGTTGTTAAGACAATATTATTGTGGGTCTGCAGTCCCGATACCCAATCGACCATCATAACGCCGATTGCGTAACCGGAATAACCGCCCAGTACAACAAGGAGCAGGACAAAGATGCCGCGCAAGCCCCTTAATGCTGCGTTGTTTTCACCTGCCAATGATTTTTCCCCCGATATAATGCCATTACGGTCGCTCACCTACAAAACGTTCGCAATCGACCGCAGGCGCTCACCGGCAGATATGTTACCTGTTTTGGCGGCTTGCTCGTATGCGTGTTTCCGCATGAGCCAACGCCTGACGGGCTTGGGCCTGCTGTTCGGTGCTGCTGCCTGCGTCGGCAAGCATCTGGCGCGCCGCTGCCAGATCGGCTTCAGCTCGGGTCACATCGATCTCGTCGGCGCGCTCTGCGGACTCGGCCAGAATTGTGGTCCTATCGCCGGTCACTTCCATGAAGCCGCCCGATATAACGATATGCGCCGTTGTTCTGCCGTCGGCAAGGGTTGCGCGCACTTCACCGGGATTGAGGGCCGTCATCAACGGCGCATGACCTGCCAGGATGCCGAGTTCGCCTTCGGTGCCCGGCGCAATGGTGAAGGAGACTTTATCTTTCAACATTACGCGCTCCGGCGTCACTACTTCCAGGTTGTAAACAGAAGCCACTTGCTAATTCTCCATGTCCTTGAAAGACGCAGGGCCGGCATATCACGCCGGCCCTGACAATCCTTAACCGGAAACGCCTCGCGAAATTACGCGCCGAGCGTCTTGGCCTTTTCGACAGCTTGCTCAATTGTTCCTACGTTGAAGAACGCCTGCTCCGGCAGATCGTCGTGATCGCCGTTCAGGATGGCGCGGAAGGAACGCACCGTGTCTTCGCGGCGCACATACTCGCCGGGAAGACCGGTGAACTGTGCAGCAACGAACATCGGCTGCCCGAGGAAGCGCTGAACCTTACGAGCGCGCTCAACCGTCAACTTATCTTCGTCGGAAAGTTCGTCAACACCGAGAATCGCGATGATATCCTGGAGTTCCTTGTACTTCTGAAGCATCCGCTGAACTTCCTGGGCAACATCGTAATGCTCCTGACCGACAACGTTCGGGTCAAGGATGCGCGAGTTGGATGCGAGCGGATCGACCGCAGGGTAGATACCGATGGCTGTCAGACCGCGATCGAGGTACGTTGTGGCGTCAAGGAAGGCGAAGGTCGTCGCAGGCGCGGGGTCAGTCGGGTCGTCAGCGGGAACGTAGATAGCCTGGACGGAAGTAACGGAACCGGCTTTGGTCGAGGTAATACGCTCCTGAAGAGCGCCCATCTCGGTCGCCAGGGTCGGCTGGTAGCCTACGGCGCTGGGCATTCGTCCAAGAAGCGCCGAAACTTCGGAACCTGCCTGAACGAACCGGAAGATGTTGTCGATGAAGAGAAGGACATCCTGGCCCTGTTCATCGCGGAAGTACTCGGCCATCGTCAGACCGGAAAGCGCGACGCGGAGGCGGGCGCCGGGGGGCTCGTTCATCTGACCGAAGACCATAGCGGTCTTGTCGAGAACGACAGCCTCGTTGCCGGCGGCATCGGTGTACTTCGCTTCGCCCATTTCGAGCCAGAGGTCGTTGCCCTCGCGAGTGCGCTCCCCTACTCCGGCGAAAACGGAGACGCCGCCGTGCTCGGTCGCGATGTTGCGGATCAGTTCCTGCATCGTAACGGTCTTGCCGACACCCGCGCCGCCGAAGAGGCCGATTTTGCCTCCCTTGGGATACGGGCAGAGAAGGTCGACGACCTTGATGCCTGTCTCAAGCACTTCGATGTTCGCAGCCTGATCTTCAAGGGTCGGAGCCTTGCGATGGATCGGGGCCGAAAGATCCGTTCCGACAGGACCGGCTTCATCGATCGGCTGGCCAAGAAGGTTAAAGACACGTCCCAGGGTCGCATTGCCGACCGGAACGCGGATAGCGCCGCCTGTGTCGACAACTTCGAGACCACGGACGAGGCCGTCGGTAGACGACATTGCTACGCAACGGACAACATCATTTCCAAGGTGCTGCGCCACTTCGACAACGAGGTCGATGTTGTGGCTCGGATCCTTGATCGTCAGCGCGTTTAAAATGTTCGGGAGCTCGCCGGGCGCAAATTTTGCGTCCAACACCGGTCCCATAATCTGTACGATCTTTCCGACGCCCATGCCTAAATCCTATTCTCCTTCAAGCGGGCCGTGGCCCTACGATCCCCCAACAATGGGTGATATATCTATAAAAATCCGGCCTCAGTATGACTGAGACACAAAGCGAATGTCAACGACATAACGCTGCCCTTGTGAATTATTTCACGGGCTAAATAGTGCAGACAGACCGCACCCGCACAAGTCTTGCTCCGCAATATCTCACGAAGATCAAGTTTCTGCAGGGTGCGGTTTCTTACGCAAGCGCCTCAGCGCCGCCGACGATCTCGGCAATTTCCTTGGTAATACTAGCCTGCCGGGCTCGGTTCAACTGGAGCGTCAACGACGAAATCATCTTTCCGGCGTTGTCCGTCGCGCTCGACATTGATGTCATCTGAGCGCCATGGAAGGACGCGACGCTCTCCAGGACGGCCTGGTAGACCTGCGTATCGACGTACCGTGGCAGGAGCACGCTTAAAATCTCTTCGGGATCGGGTTCGAAGATGTAGTCCGCGCCCGGCGCGCTTGTCTGCGATTCGGCAGCGCCCGGATCGATCGGCAGCAACTGAGCGGAAACAGGCCGCTGCGAAATGGCGCTGAGGAACTTGTTGTAGACAAGGTAAACGGCGTCTACCTCACCCGATGCAAACAGGTCGCGAGCGACACGCGAAACAGTCAACGTCTCGGAGAACGGCAGCCCGTTCGGGGGAACATTGAGCTGGGCATCGATCTTATAGCCGCGGCGGCCAAAGAAACGAATACCTCGCTTGCCAAGGCACACCATGCGCACTCGGTCGGTATTGTATGGACGCACTATTTCAAGGGTCTTTTTAATGACGCCTGAGTTGTACGCTCCGCAAAGTCCGCGATCGCCCGTAATTACGATGACGGCGATGTTTCGCGGCTCTCCGGATGACTGTCGAAGTAGTGGGTGGCTCACGCCGCCCTTAACTCCGGATCCGAGGCTCGCCATGACTTCCCGCATTTTTTCTGCGTAAGGCCGTGCCGATGCTACGGATTCCTGAGCGCGCCGAAGTTTGGCCGCGGCGACCATTTTCAGCGCTTTTGTAATCTGTTGTATGTTCTTTGCTGTTCGGATCCGTGATCGAATCTGGCGGGGAGTCGGCATGAAGTTCCTCGTCTGCGTGGAAGAATGCGCCTAATCTTACCTTTTGAGCCATGTCATTGTCAACGCGTTTCTAAGGACGCTCCAATAATAGGCGATAAATTCTATGAATATCGGCCAGACTCATTGTGAGATCGGCAAGCCAAGACACATTGTCGGCGGCCGCCATCCTCTACCCTGCGGGTACAATAGAGCGAAATCGCGGGTTTGCCCCGCTCACTCTTTATTCCATCAGGGAGACGCATTCTCATGCCGGTGACAAACCGCTACTACGGAGGCTCAGCTACGGGCGCCGGACGCATAGTACAGGACTTCGGCCTGTGCGACCTCAAGGGCCAGTATATATACACCGCGAAGGTCCGCGCCAAAGGGCTGCTCGTCGTGACGTTCTTCGCTCCGGGCAATGCGGCGTCGAGCCGTGTGCTTCAAGCCCTCGATCAGCTTGCCTCGGAATTTGAACCCACGAAGTGGGCATATCTTGTTGTCTCCGACGGTGACCGGGATTCCCTTACAGATTACTCAGAAGGATTATCTCTTGCGAAAGCAACCGTATTAATTGACCACGAGCTGTATCAGACCCGAACATGGGGTGTATCGCATGTGCCCAGCACGTTTTTGATCGCCGGGAATGGACGGACGCTGGCACGCATTGTGGGAGATGCGCCGGATCAGGTGGCTCTTATCACCGATACGCTCAAAGCCGAAGTTGCGAAGGTCCTCGCTGCAGAAGCGGCAGCCAAGGCCGCAGCAGCCAAGGCTGAGGAAGAAAAGAAGGCGGCCGAGGCGGCAGCAGCCGCAGCCGCTCCGGCAGCAAAGCCAGCGTAACCCAATCAAGAAATATCTCTTAGATGTCTCAAGGCGCGCCCTTACCAGGACGCGCCTTTTCCATTCACAAAAACAACGGACCAGCTGATGACGCCCCGTCAAAAAAGAAAACCGCCGCGGCTAACAGTGCCACGGCGGTTTCCACCACGAAAGGGCGGACAGATTTGGAGATCACATTAGTATAGACGAATATTGTGCGCTAAAGGTTCCGATTATTTGTCCCCTAACTTTATATACTTATTAAATGATCTGAAATCAGCCTGCCATTCGGATCAATTCGCGTATTGCGCCAAGATGATAGCCCGAATGAGGTAGCAATGCCAAAGTTCCGGTGAGCAAATCAGGGTCAGACCAATCTGTATGATTCGCTACAGTCAGCCTCATTGCTTCGTATTCCGTGCGAAGGTCAGCCCTCAAGCGATCCCAGGCTTCCTGGTCGACCGTGCGAACGGACCAGCTATCTTCCCAGTTGCCGGGTTTGCCGTCGCCTCCGTAAAAAGACCGGGCATAGGCCAGATACCATCGCAGATGCTCAGAATGGGCCGCAATTGTTGGGCCAGGTCCGAATGATCGCGAAGCGAGTTCCGCATCTACTTTGGCTAGCCTTCCGAGTATGCCGGCATCGGCTTCGTTGTCATTGAACCATGTGGAATTCGGCGTTTTCGGACCTGGCCATGCTTCTTCAAAAAGGTCCAGCAACGTTTCCATAACGCTCTTCATCGTCGGCGCATCCATTCGATTTCCTCCTGCTCCATCCGTTTGGGGTCATTACGAACACATGTTCATTATGTCGCATGAACAACGGATTTTCGCCGAATTAATTAGAATAGACCACGTTCTTTGAGGCTCACAAAACGGCCATCGCCGATTACGATGTGGTCGAGGAGTTCGATGCCGAGGATCTTGCCCGCTTCGTTCAGGCGGCGGGTAACGTCCAGATCGTCGGAGCTGGGTGTGGGATCGCCCGAGGGATGATTGTGGGCGACGATGATACTGGCGGCGCTGGCCGTGACGGCATCCTTGAAAATTTCGCGCGGATTGGCGATCGACGATGTCAGATCGCCGATACTTACGGTTCGGATTGCTGTAACTCGATTTTTGGCATCCATGAGGAGACTCTTCAGAGTTTCCTTTTTGAGATCTCTCAGTTCGCCCCGAAGGAGGTTGTAGACATCTTCAGGTCCGGTAATCACTGGCTTCACTTCGTCGGTCGGAGCGGACATGCGATTGCCTAGCTCGACCGCCGCAAGGATCTGCACGGCTTTCACGCGCCCCACCCCCTCGACGGCTGCAATCTGCTCAACGGCTGCGCCTCCAAGCGCTCTCAGACCACCGAAGTGCGCAAGAAGGTGCTCGGCAACCGATACGGCATTGCGCCCCTGTTGGCCGCTTCCAATGAGGATGGCCAGCAGTTCCGGCGCCGACAATGCCCAGGCGCCCGAATGTTCCAGACGTTCACGCGGACGCTCCCGAAGCGGCAAGTCCTTTATGGCACGCGAATACCGTGGTCCGGTTTCTTCCGGGATTGCCTCGGCTTCGACTTCCAGGTCGGCCGCAGCGCGATTGACACGTGTCCGGGGGCGCGAACGGCTTTTAGAAGCGGCCGGTTCAGATGCCCCTGCCGGCTGGGACGTGGTCGGAGGTTCGGTTTGCGACGGATCCCAAAGTTTTGGCAGAGCGCGGCGGGCAGCAGGTTGAGATTCATCGATATGAGGCATAGACGGTCCGATACAAGGGCCTGCACTGAGGTGCCTGCAGCTACTCATCCGGATCTTCGGAATTGGATGCGTTCTGGCCCTGCTCTATGATAAACGGCGACACGCGCGGCACTTCCATATCCACATGGAAATTGACCAATGCCGGGGCCACTTTTTCACGTCTCTTAGGGTCGTTGCTGTTCCAGATCTCAGGCTCAGCATCGGCATGGGGCGCTGCCGATTCAATCACCGCCGGATTTGGAGACTCATCGGCAAAATCTTCGATGGCAGGATCTTCGATTGCGCTCTCAATCTCGAAATCGTGTGAGATTCTTTCCGGAGCAGCTGGGATTCTTTCCGGAGTTGCGTGACTGATTGTCAATACGGGAGTATTGAGGCTTATGTTTTCGATGCCTCGCAGCGAGCCTTCCGGATCTTTTTCGACAAGGGCTGCAGTCTTCCTCACGCAATCCATCAGCACAATCAAGTCCACAAACGCCTTGCGAACGGCATCCGGATCCGGCTTCTGGGCGGCAACTAGCTTGGCGCGAAGGCGGGCATTTGCCCTAGCGCGAGCGGCTTTATATGGACTGAGAGTTGAAAGGTCAATCTCGCCGGTTTCGGATAGCGCGAGTGGAGCGCTTGCAGCCAATGATGCAACGGGATTGGCTTCAACGGGATTGGCTTCAACGGGATGTTCTATTAAGGCTTGCCGAGCGGTTCCCACGTCTTTCCTCCGCTGAATTTCAGGATATCGGACGATAGAGATATTCGAGCCACATCACTCAGCATAACCTCGTAGACCGCTGCTGCAACCGATACAGCTTATTAGCATTCTAACATGAAAAATGGATTGTTGAACGGGTTATTTGAAAGTAGACGAATGAAACGGAAGGCCCTGACGGAGGATCGCCAGGGCCTTAACCGAGTTATGCGAGGTTAGAAGGTGAACATGCCTGCGACAAGCAGGGTGTCCTGGCTCTTCTTCGTTGCATTGCCGTCGGAGTCGCCGAAGGACTCAAAGTTCGAGCCGTCGTGGCGATACTCGATACGGGTCGTGAAGTTAGCGGCAGGCTTGATCTCGTACGTTGCAGTGGCTTCCCACGGCTTGGACTTCTCGCTTGCGCCGTCAACCTTCACCTCGTTACCGGAGTAACGAACGGCGAATGCGGTCTTCGGAGTAAGGATCTGCTTGTAGTAAGCAGCCCAGCCCTGAGCGGTAGCCTTGGTAACGCCAGAGGAGTTGCCGTCGGGATCGGTCTTGGCGTAGGTGTAGTTCAGCGCAACGATATGCGATGCGTCGAGGTTATACGTGAAGTCCGTATCCGATACGAGAACCTTGTTCTCAACATCGCCGAAGGCCGAGACCTGGCCCGAAGTGTCTCCGGTTGCGAGGTTGAACTTGTCCTTGCCGCCGCCGATCGATTCGATGAAGACGAACTTGCCCTTGGGGTCGGTATAGTTTACCGAGCCGATGAATGCGAGGTCCTTGTTGTCATCGGCAACACCGGCTGTGGCCGTGTTATAGAGGGAGCGAACCACATAGACTGTGCCGGTCAAGCCGTTCATGTTCGGGGTGTAAATGCGGATACCCGAATGATAGAACGGAACCAGGTCGAAAGCCTTGGAGTGCGTGTAGTTGAAGTTCGCGTTGGATTCAGTGACTTCGTAGCCGAACGGCGTGTAAAACTTACCGAAGTCAATGCCCGCGCCGCCGTCGAACGAGTAGGTGCCGTAACCCTGGAGAAAAGCCTTATAGCGGCCCTCGTACAGCGCGTTTCCACCACCGTTGATGTCGGCAGTGTCGCCGGCGCCTAAGGTCGCCTTGAAGCCGAAACCACCGGGCTTCGCGACTTTGAAGACATTGAGCTCAGCCAGAGACAACGTGGGGGTGTTGTGGCGGAAGTCGTAGGGGCGGCCTGCGATCGTCGCCGACTTGGGATTGTTGAACTGGTACTCGTAGTAGCCGTCGATGAGACCCGCAGTCTGAACGTTGTAGTTGGGAGCAGGCGTCGGAGCGGCCGGCTCAGGCTGTGGCGACGCGGGAGTGGCATCGACGGGCGCTGTCGGCTGTGCTTCCTGGGCGTAGGCGGTTCCTACCCCAACGGTCCCCAAGGCGACTGCTGCTGCGGCGAGCATTGCTGCCGCAGTGAGATGCTGATTTGTTCGCAAGAAACTAGTTCCTCCTGAAGCGATATAAGAGATACGTTCGAGCTCGTGGCGGCTCGATCCATGTGGGAAGCGGCGGACGCCCCTTCCCGTTGTCGGAACAGCCGCCCAGGCAACGCACAGGCAATCGCCGAACTGTATCATAAGATTACAATTCCGATTTCATCCTGCTGCTGCGTGAAGACAAAACCAAACAGCAATGTCTTCTAGACGGACGTATTCACGATGATTGTCAAACAGGAGCACAGGCGGCATCCGGCATTGCCCGGATGCGATCGCTAGATGCCAAGCTCGCTGGCCGTAATGATCGCCTGTGCGATCTCGTGGGCCGGTTTTTGCAGCATCTGGCTCTTTGTTTGAATACGGTAGAACGCCTCGCGTTCGGTGAGATTGTAGCGCTCCATAAGCAAAGCTTTCGCCCGGCCCACGACTTTTCGCGCTTCCATTTTCTCCTTGAGATCCTCGATCTCAGACTGGAGACGCAACCGTTCACGGAATCGGCTGACGGCCAATGGCACCGCCATTACCAAATCGTCTTTGCGGACAGGCTTGTTCAAGAATGCCTGCACTCCTGCGGCATCCGCCCGATCCACAACGTCTCTCTGCCCGTATCCGGTCAGCACCAGCACCGCAGCGAGGTCTTCGTCCCGAATGATTCGAGCCGCATCAAGACCGTTCATCTGCGGCATCATGATATCGATAATGGCTAAGTCGGGACGCAAGTTTCTTGTTAGTTCAACAGCTTGTCGACCGTCGTCAGCTTCACCGAGTATCTGATACCCTTCCTGTTCCAACATCGTCCGCAGGTCCAGGCGCAATAGAGGTTCATCGTCCGCGAGAATAATCTTTACAGGTTCCATGAGGCGCGCCACTCGTTTCCCAATGATCGCAACAGTTCCCCAAGAAACCCGACATAACAAAAAAGAGGCCAAGCCACAATCCAGTATCTGTCGGGTTTTGACAGCACTGTCGGCTCGCCTCATTGGCGACGAACGCCGCGCTCAACATTGTGCACGACGACGGTTCAAGACTATGAGCGTTCCCACAATGGAACAGGGGCACCCCGATTTTCACCGGCTCAATGCGCAAAGTATACTCACAATTAGCTCTACTGTCAAGCATTCGAGTAAGTTTCACGCTAATTTTGCATTTACTTGAGAGGGAAGCCACTCAGGGCAAAGCGCGCAATGAGCCCACAAACACACAATTAAGCCTGCCGCGGCGATTGCCGCGGCAGGCTTAAATCTATCCGAGGACTGCCAGCTCAGCCGGAGAAACGAACACGCCGGTGGTGTTCAGATCGGCTATTGCGCGCTGGATCTCTTCAGGGTCTCCCTTAAAGGCCAGCTGAACCCACCCTGCTTCTTCCGAGATCGATGCCTTTTCGATAATCGTGACAAGGTCGAACTTCTTGCCGAGACTGCAAATGATCGGCTTGTCGGCCATCGCCGAATTAAAGGTTAGGTTGTAGCGTTCCACTGCCATTATGTTTATCCCCCTGCGATCGCCGGAACGATCGAGACTTCGTCGCCGTCCTTAAGCTCAGTCTCCGCAGACTGGAGGAACCGGATGTCCTCACCGTTAACGTAGATGTTAATGAACCGATGCAGCCCGCCGTCTGCATTGCGCAGGCGATTTCCAAGCCCTGCATGCTTCTCTTCAAGCGCGACGATCAACTTATCGACATTTGCCGCATCTACCTGAACCGTGTCCTGGCCGCCTGTCAGGGTCTGCAGCGGTGTTGGGATCAGTACGTTCACTGCCATTGTGCTCTCTCCTTGATAACTTTCTTATATCCCGCTGCTGTGCGCGAGGATCGTGTCAATGTCTTGCCGGATGCAGGTTACGATGGGCGTGTCGCGCACCGTGTATTTGCTCGCTTCCGTCTCCCGCAATCCCTGGACGAGGTCCACGAAATCCTCAGGGTGATTGGATTCGAAGGCGACCACAAAGTCTTGATCATCCAACCCGAACGAGTAAGTCGTGTTCAACTTGACTGAAGGAAACTTATGTCCGAAAACGATATGCTGCTTCATCGACTTCTGGCGCTCTTCCACCGGAAGCAGATACCATTCGCGGCTCTTCACGAACGGGTAAACGAACAGGTACTTCGCGTTTCCCACGACGATGCGGTTTCGCGAGGCTTCCTGCCCATCATGCTCATGGTCGTCGATATAGATACTCGTCTTCGTCATCGAAAGGAACGAGATCGTCAACTTCAGATATTTGCCCATCCGCGTTTTGCGGATTGCGGCGGTCATCTCTTCGAAATCATTGAGATCGAAGCTGATGCGCCACAAAAGAAAATCGGTCTCGGCTCTCATGCCAAGCGTGCTGTACGGATAGAGCAGGATACGATCCGAAAAGCCGCGGATCACCTCGGACAGCTCTGCCACACCCTGGCGGCGGACATCCTCGTCAAGCAGCAGCCACGCCTGATCTACCTGATAGAAGCCGAAATGCACATATTGCCGAGGCAGCTTCGCGTTCTCTTCAGCGGCCTGGTTTGCCATATTTATTCCATTTCTGCACGATATCTGCGGACCTGCGATCACAGCTTAATGCAGCAAACGCAGGTCACACAGCATATTAAGAAGCTACGCCACGCCCGCGAGGGCACTCTGAGGCTTGGGAGCAACGGCGGGAGCGCCTTGCGGGCGGCTGCCGAGAGCCTGCTCAAGCGATGCAAGCGTCGGAGAGATCGGGATCGTTGAGCCGATCTTGCCGATTACGGCATCAATGGTCTTCATGCCGTTACCAGTGATGCAGATAACAACACTCTCGTCCTTCGGGATACGTCCCTGCTCGATGAGTTTGCGCGTTACCGCAACGGTAACTCCGCCTGCGGTCTCCGTGAAGATGCCCTCGGTCCGCGCCAGCAGTGAAATACCTTCCACCACTTCGTCATCGGTGACATCTTCACCCCAACCACCGGACTTGCGGCAGGCTTCCGCGGCATAGTAACCGTCAGCGGGGTTGCCGATCGCGATCGACTTTGCAATCGTATTCGGACGCACCGGTTTCATGATCTCGGCTCGCTCTTTGACCATCGTGGAGATGGGCGAGCAGCCGGTTGCCTGCGCGACATACATCTTCGTGGGAACGTCGCCGATAATGCCGAGCTGCGAGAATTCCTGGAGGGCCTTGTATATCTTTGTGATCAAGGAGCCGCCGGCCGACGGGCAGACAATGTGCTGCGGCGCCTTCCATCCAAGCTGCTCCGCAATCTCGTAACCGAACGACTTGGAGCCGTCGCCGTAGAACGGACGGAGGTTGACATTAGCCAATCCCCAGCCATACTTGTTGGCGACTTCCGAGCAAAGACGGTTCACTTCGTCGTAGTTGCCCTGCACCGAGAGGACATTGGCGCCGAAGATCAAAGTTCCAATGACTTTGCCCTGTTCCAGATCGTGCGGAATGAAGATGTAGGATTCAAACCCGCCCTCGGCAGCGTGGGCGGCAACCGAGTTCGCGAGATTGCCCGTCGATGCGCAGCCGACGGTCGTAAATCCGAATTCGCGAGCCTTTGACAATGCAACGGCTACCACGCGGTCCTTGAAAGACAGAGTCGGATGGTTTACGGAATCGTTCTTGACATAGAGCTCTTTGAGTCCCAGAGCTTTGCCAAGCTTTTCGGCGCGAATCAGGGGAGTAAACCCGACCTGACGGCCCACCGTGGGTTCGCCGTCCAGCGGAAGCAAGTCGGCGTACCGCCACATTGTGAGCGGGCCGGCAGTGATAGATTCACGAGTGATCTTCGGGCCTGCGTTGAAATCGTAGACGATTTCAAGTGGCCCGAAGCAGAGTTCGCATACATAGACGGGCTTCTTTTCGTATTTCTGCCCGCACTCTCGGCATTTAAGCCCCAATACCTTCGCCATGTGTTGTCACACCCTCCTCGGTGACGGATAGGACGCGATTCAGGCGAACGAGGTCGATTATCGACACAATCGAAAGCCTCTCGCCCAAGCACAAGGACGAGAGGCTGAATTCCTCCGTGGTACCACCTTGCTTCGCGGCGGTCTCGCGACCGGCCGCCTTGGCGGGTACAAGTTACGCACGAATGGTGTGCGCTCTTTCGACCCTAGCCCTGTCACGGGAGCCCCCCGTGGCGGATTACTCAGCTTGCGCCTTTCCCCCACCCGGCTCGGAAGTCATTTCGGTCGCGCGCACCGCACCGGATCTCAGCACCCCGGTTCTCTGTAGCAGCCGCACTTCGACGTACTCCCCTTCGTCAACGCCTTTTCTACTTATTCAATTGCGCGAATTATACTCTGATGACCGAATCGTTGTCAATATGGTCTTGTTGTTTGCCTGATTATCGCTTAGGAAGCCGCAAGAGCTTTATCGATAGCTTCTGACAGACTTTTTTCGGATTCCTCGCCATCATAACCGACAAACCCTGCAGCAATTTTGCCGTCTTTGCCGACAACGAACTGCGTAGGAATACCGGACACTTTGAATAGGCTGACGGCAATACTATTGTCGCCCTTTGCAGCCGGATCGAAGTAGAAGGTCATTGTCCAGTCTTTGCGCTTGTTAACCCAGGGAGTGAAAGCCGACTTATCATCCCAACTGCAAACAGGAATGAATACGACGCCTTTTGCCTTGTACTTCTTGGCGATCTTATCGGTTCCAGGCAGGGACATCTGGCACGGCGGGCACCAGGTCGACCAGAAGTCAATCACAACAACCTTACCTGCAAAATCTGCGCGATGCACAGTATGGCCGGCAACATCCTCAACAGAAAAATCGGGCGCAGGCGCCCCATTTGCCAGGATCGCCGGCTCGGCAGGCTCAGCCGCGTCCGCGTAAATCGATGCTGCTGGCGAGTGCGGCATCGGAGCGGCAAAAGCCGATACTTGCACGGCGACGAAGCAGATGGCGCCTAACAGCGCCTTGGACTTAGCTGGATGGTTCAATGCTTTCCTCCGTATGTGACTGTGATCTATCCGAACAGTATCTAACGCGACAATGTGCTTAAGACCCGGCAAGAGCTTTATCGATTGCTGAAGTCAGAGATTTCTCAGATTCTTCACCTTCGTAGCCTACGAACCCGGCCGCGACTTTGCCATCTTTACCGATTACAAATTGTGTCGGTATACCGGACACTTTGAACATCGTCGCGGCGATGTTGTTGTCGGCCTTGCCGGCGGGATCAAAGTAGAACTTCATTGTCCACGATTTTCGCTGGTTGACCCAAGGAGTGAACGCTGACTTGTCGTCCCAACTGCATACGGGCAGGAATACGACATCCTTGGCCTGATACTTCTTGGCGATCTTATCGGTGCCGGGAAGGGACTGCTGGCAGGGGCCGCACCATGTGGACCAGAAGTCGATCACTACAACCTTGCCTGCAAAATCAGCCAGGTGAACGGAATGCCCGGCTACGTCCTGCACTTCGAAATTCGGGGCCGCTGCTCCGTTGGCGAGAATCGGCTGCTCCTCAGGCTGGGCGGGCGGTGTATACGCAGTCGCCGTGGCAGGAGGAGTGAACTCAAAGGTAGAGGCCGGCGCCGCATCGGCGGCAGTCTTGAATGAACTGAAGTCGGCCTGCAGCCCACCAGCCGGCTTACCGTTCATAGATCCGCCGTACGAAAGACGAGCAAGCTGATTAGTGGCCTTGTTTATGTAAACGTCGACAATCGTGGACATCTGCCCTTGTGCCACAGTCTGTGTTACATGGCTCACCGCCGCCCCGTTTAGAGTGCCGTCAAATGAACGAGTCGCAACATTGACTTTCGAGCCTTGTGGAGCCTCAATCAATATGGGGTGCTTCTGCATCATAAATGCCGTTGTCAGAAAGAGGCTGATCGCGGCATCCGACGGCCACAGACCTTGGACAGATCTCATTGCGTCGCGAAGAGTCGCAATGGGCGTATCGCCCTTGGCAATCTTGGCGTAGCGATTGCCGACGGCATCGTAAATCACGCCACCGTCAGGGCCAACAGCGATCTTACCCAGTGACTTGCCTTCGCGAGTAACTTCGGCGCTGATATATCCCGGCCGCTCCATGGTTGAAGTGAGAACGATGGGTGTGGCGGCAGCTCCAGGGCCGGAGCCGGTAACGGTGCTTGTCAGTGTGAAAGTCTTAGCGGTATCGAACTGGGATTCTACCTTGGCAATCGCGGCTTTGCCCTTAGCCGCAGAGGCGGCAACGACTGGAGAAACGGCAGCCGCTGCCGTTTTTGGAGCGGCTGTTGCTTTCGCGGCAGGAGCCGCTTTTGCAGCAGGTTTCTTCGAAGCGGCAAAACCTGGGGAAGCGGCGATAGAAAAGGTTGATATCTGAAGAGCGGCAAACAGCACGCCGTCACGCAACGCAGCAGATTTAGACGAATGATCCAAAATGATCCTCCTGAACGGGCAAGACCGTCCACCATACAATGCGAAAAGTTTTCTACCAATATTTTACGCAATCCGAGCGTAATCGGTTGCTTATTGAAAGATATTTTCTCTCTCGGCTAAAATCCCATATCGTTTGGCGGCGGCTCTTCGGTGATAATATCTTCAGGCTTGCCACGGCGAGCCAGCTTCTTTACACGGCTTAAAGCGAATTTGTAAGCGTCATCGTAAAGCTGCTTCAGGCGAGGCGCGGAAATAAGCTGGCCGGTGCTGTAGTAGATCGTAGCCGCTTTGCCGACGGAATATGTGCCCGCATAGGCAATTGCTCCCTTTACTACCACCCCTATTCCGCCCGGCACAATACCAATCACCTCGCGAGCTACGGCCCGCCAGCCGAATGCGCTCCCTACAACCGGCAGAAGCTCCCGCATGCGCGCTTTAAGATCGATAGGCAGCCCATAAGCCGCTGCAAGGCGCAGAAGCATCTCTGCCTGATTGCGCGTAAGGATCGCCATGTCGCCCAGCGCGGTCGCCGGTAGAAGCGCTCCCATCATCGGAACCACTCCTGGAAGCGCCGAAACGATTGCAATTTTCGTATTGGTCCACGACACATCGGATACTATGTGCCCGGCCACGGCAGGCCGGAATGCAGGTATTGCTCTCGCCAACGCTAAGCGAAGATCTTTATGCACCACGACGATCCGCGCCAATTCCGCCGCGAGGAGGGTTTCGCTCCCGGCTACCTCGTCCGCCCGCAATACAAGCGATACAATCGGCGCCTCTTCCGCATTAGAATACACGCCAATGTAAGGGCGAATATCCGGCGGTCCCGCGGGGCTGGTTTTCCCAGCAGTCTCGCGAGAGAGGCGATCGATCAGCAAGTCGGCCTGCTCCTCGCTTCCCACTATTCCGAGGACAAAGTGGCGCTCCGCCTCTTTACGGATATCAGCCTCTGAGAACGACCTAACACTCTTAAGAAACTGAAGAGCGCCGCCGACAAAACCGGCATTATTGCTCATTCCGGACGATTTCGCCAAACTAAGTTCCTCCAATGATCAATATACCCGCGCACATCCTGTGCGCCCCCAACGACGCATGCATCTAAAATCACTGCGGTTCGGGGTAAACCTTTAGGACGATATTTGCAACACACAGATATTGACACGCCCGCGCCTAAATCGTTGCGCAGGGCCGTTGCATATACCAGGAAGTTAAACGAATGCGCGCAGTATTTTATGGATCGTCGACGATCACCGGAGCCGGACTGGCCAATGCCGGCGATCGCTTCTCATCTCTCTTATGTCGTATCCTTGGTTGGGAAGAACGAAACCTCGGCATAACGGGCAGCCTTGTTACAGGACGCGACCTCGACGCCCAGATCATATCACAGGAGAGCGGTGTCGTTCGCGTGCCGGATGTGATCGATGAAAAGCCGGACATCATTATCATCCTCTACGGATATGACGACGTCGCAGCGGAAACGCTTCTGGGCGCTCCCGGTGATTTCCGTCCCGGGACATTCTCTTCGGACTACGATTCGATAATACGTGGGATCGCGGGCGGGTGCGGAATAGAGAAGATGCTGGTCATGACGCTGGAGTTTTCAGGCGACGCAGCCGAACCGTATAACGATGTCATACGCAAATTAGCGGAACGATACGGCGTTAAGCTGTTCGATGCAGCCGCTGTAGCAGCCGCAAACCGTGAAGTCTTTACCGCGCCGGCGGCAGCGCCGTATAGTCTTGGCGCCGAGGCGCACAAGATTCTGGCCGAAGCCTTGGGAGAGTTCTTGAAAAGGGGATAGTTGCGGAGGAATGGTCATCGGCGGCGAGAGCCGCCATTGACGATTAGCGCTAAATATCTTCCAGCATGGCGAGGGCTTCGGCGGCGTGCATTTGGGCGTTAGTGAGGATCTGCGCCTTCGATTGGGCTCTCTCAATGGTGCGGGTGGCTTCGCTGCCTGCATCGGCGAGAATGGCGCGATACTGGGCTTCGATCTTCGACTTGTGGGAACGGGTCAACATCCGATCTACAAAAGTTACCACGCCAAATATCACATAACTGATCGGCAGCCACGCAATGGCCAGGTAAACCGTAGTCGGAGTGATTTTGAACCCTTGAATAGTCATCCAGGGGGGCATCTTACCGATCAACTGGCTTACAATCGGCATGCCGGCCGCTTCGATCGCGATACCGACCACGGGAAACAGAAGCTGGATCCCAACACTGCCGTTTAGATGCGACATGATAGTGGGAATAGTAGCCATGTGCTCGTCACGCCAGCCGGATGCCGTGAGAGCAACCTTCTTCTGGCCGTAACGCGCATCCTCAACTTCCGTTTGAACTTTAGCCAGCTCAAGTGAACAGCGGCGAAGTTCTCCGCGAAGGGTATCGCGCCCAACGGTCAAAAGGGTATCTCCGCAGGCCACGGCGCGCCGCTCCACTTCTAGAGCGGTGAGGTAGTCCATGCGATCGAGGTCAGGGATTTGAGCAAGATTTGCTTCGTCGACACCGGCCGGAAGATCTACCTTGACACCTGCGCGCTCTTCAGCGGATCGCACAGCGCTCAGGGCTGCTTCCCAGTGGCCGACATTGTCTTCAGCTCTAGCCCTGGCTTCTGCAAGAATTCGAGATGCCAGGCTTGCCATGTCACCGGCAAATTTGGCTGCGCCGCCACCACGCAGGAAGTCGTTCTCCGCAAACATCGCGATAACGGTGGTAGGCCGCTCACGGATACAGAGTTCAAGGTAATCCAGGCATTTGCGTGTATTCCCGCGGGCTGCGGCATATCGAGCGGCATCGAAACGGGTATCGTGGTCGGCGGAAACGGCGAGCGCTTTCTGAATTGTTTCGTACGCTTCGTCGGGACGCCCCTGCAGATATTGAGTGTATGCTAAGTAACGCAGGCTCTTAACGAAGTACAGGTCCCCATTCGATGCGCTAAGGCGTTGAGCGCGATGGAAGGCGTCTTCGGCAGTGGCCAATCCCTCATCGAGCTTCCAGACCAACCAGCCGATTTGGAACCAGGCAGCGTAGTCACGCATGCCGGACCGGTCTTCAACGGCGCTGCGGAGAAGCTGGAGGGAATCTCGGAAATCCTCTTCACGATCGCGGCCTGTGCGGCGCATGCCGCTCATCAACCACTTTTCCGCTTCAATGCGCTGGCCGAGGGCCGTACCCTCATAGACATCACGGAGATCGTGCGAGATCGCTTTGAGAAGCTTCTGTTCACGGAGCAAGAGACGGGCAATTCGATCGAGGTGTTCCGCAAGGCTTGATTGCAAACCTTCGGCGACGGAATCCGTCTGGCCAAGGAGGGAGAGCGCAGCATCGGCATTGCCGGGCATGCTGCCCATCGTCAAACGATCCATACCGCCCACGAGCACACTCATGTCGTCGGTGATGTTGTCGAGCGCAGATGGCGACGCATTGCGGCCGCTCAGCATTACCGAGATCGTACGCAGCATTGTCGCAGCGTGCCCAGCCTGCAGACGCAGCGTTGCAGCGAGGTACTGCACCAACTGCGACGGACTCTCGGCAAGCGCGCCAACCTGGTATTCGTTCTCAATGAGTCTCAGCCGCTCTAGCTCTTCACGCTCGTCTTTGTTCACCAGCGAGAAAAGCGGTGCTGTGCTGCTCATAGCGTTCTTGTGCTCCTCATCGCTTGCGCGACATAATTCGCCCTGTATTCATAATAACACGTAAGGTGTAGAACGTCAATGAACACGGGTACAACATTAACTTGGCGTTAATAAAGGACGGGTTTTGAGTGTAAGACCGCGGCGTTGCGTTGCGTATTGCCCCTGTTCACCGCTTACATGCAGGAATCCTGCTTCGATTTCATCCGCCGTGAAATTTAACCTCTCCCAAGTCATTCTACTGCCAAATTCTATATCTTCTTAGTTTGCAATCGTAAGTTTGTTTTCAAGCCCCTTCCTGCGGCGCGGGTACAATAAGCGTATGGAAAATGGGCCCGATAACGGTGAGGTTGCACGGATCTTTGCGCGGATAGCCGCAGTGATGGAGATCCAGGGCGAGAATGCATTTAAAATTCGAGCGTATCGAAATGCCGTCGATACGCTCAACCATCTGGACGAGCCGGTAACTCTGATGGCGCGGGAAAACCGCCTGGACACCATCCCCGGCTTTGGCGACGCCATTCAGGCAAAAACCCGGGATATTATCGCCACAGGCACGACCGCTCTCTACGAACGGCTTCGCGATAAAGTCCCGGCCGGCGTCGTAGATATGCTGGAGCTACCCGGCCTGGGCGCTAAGACAGTCAAGCAGCTCTGGGAGACATTGCAGATCGATTCCGTCGATGCGCTGGAAACGGCAGCGCGCGCAGGCAGACTGACAGGGATCCCCGGGATCGGCGAGAAAACCGTCGTAAAGATCCTTGAGGCGATAGAACGCGGCCGCCGGTTTGCGAACCGCGTACGTATCGACGAAGCGATCGGAATTGCCGCCGGACTTGCGGGAAATCTTGCAAATGACGGCGGGATATCCGTCATCGAGATTGCCGGGGCGGTACGCCGCCGCGAAGATTCCGTGAACGAATTGGATATCGTAGCGGTGTCAGAATCGCCGGAAGAAGCTATATCTCGCTTCGCAGCGCTTCCACAAGCCGCATCCGTATTGTCTCAATCGGCAACGGAATCGTCAATCACGCTCCATAGCGGACTGAAGGCGCACCTGACAGTTGCGGAGCCGGCTTCCTTTATATCAGCTTTCGCGTGGAAAACCGGCTCTGCATCCCACTGGACCGAGCTTCAGAATCAAGCGGCGAAACTCGGACTGGATCTTACGGGAAAGGGTCTTGTGAGAGGTGGCAGTCTTATTCCGCTTGAGACGGAGGAGCAGCTCTACTCAGAACTGGGCCTGCCCTGGATCACACCGGAACTGCGGCAGGGAAACGGCGAAATCGCCGCAGCGCTTGCAGGCAAACTCCCCAATCTGATCACGCTGTCGGACATTCGCGGCGATGTGCACGCCCATACCACGGCATCGGACGGCACTGCGAGCATTGCCGAAATGGCGAAGGCAGCACGCGCTTTCGGCTACGAGTACATGGCGATTACCGATCACTCTCAAAGCCTTGCCATTGCCGGAGGCCTCTCTCCCGACCGCCTCAGAGAGCATATCCGGGCCATTCGCGATGCCCAGGAATCGGCAGGAATACGCATTTATGCAGGCTCCGAGGTCGATATCCGCGCAGACGGATCGCTGGACTACGACGACGAATTGCTCAAGCAGCTCGACATCGTAATCGCATCGGCCCATATGCACAATAAGCAGGACCGTGATACCCAGACAAAGCGGGTGATCCGCGCCATTGAAAATCCTTATGTCGACCTTGTCGCCCACCCTACTGCCCGCCTTATCAATCGCCGCGATCCATTCGATATAGATATCGAGGCCATGATCTCGGCTGCGGTGCGCACCGGCACGGCCCTGGAGATCAACGCGGCTCCTGAGCGCCTCGACCTTTCCGCCGAGCATGCGCGCCTTGCTAAAGATATGGGCGCGCGCATCATGATCGATACGGATGCGCACTCGATCGCCAACTATCAGCTGATGCCCTATGGGATCAATGTCGCCAGGCGTGCATGGCTATCGGCCTCAGATGTTTTAAATACTTTGCCAGTCGCGGAATTCGAGGCATGGCTGTTCCGGGAGAAGTCTTAAATGCCGAACGACGTTGCAGTCCTTTACGATCGATGCATGCTTGATCACCAGCCGCGCGCCGGTCACCCTGAGCGTCCTGAGCGCCTCTCATCCATAGTCAGCCGCTTGGAGAAAAATCATCTCTGGGCGCGGCTCAAGCATGTTGCGCCGCCGGCAATTGCTCGTGATGCCATCTTGCGCATCCATGACGCATCCGTTGTAGATCGCGCGGAGAGGGTCTCAGCCTCAGGCGGCGGCGTTCTCGATCAGGGCGACACAGTGGCGTCGCCGGGATCATGGAAGGCGGCTCAAACGGCGGCCGCATGCGCAGTCGGCGCAGTAGACGTGGTGATGCGCGGAGAAGCGAGCGCGGCAATGGCCCTGGTCAGACCGCCCGGTCACCATGCGACACCGCATTCTTCGATGGGCTTCTGCATCTTCAACAATATCGCAATCGCCGCTGCGCACGCTCTGGACACTTACGGTCTCGACCGAGTCATGATCATCGACTTCGACGTCCATCATGGAAACGGCACCCAAGATGCATTTTATGACAACCCGCACGTGCTGTTCTTTTCGTCGCACCAGCATCCTGCGTATCCGGGAACGGGAAAGCTGCGTGAAATCGGTTACGGCGCAGGAGACGGCTACACCATCAATGTGCCAGTTCCGGCCGGCGTCGGAGATGCCGGATATGCCAGGATCATGAGCGAGGTGCTCGTGCCTGCCTCAAACCTGTTCCAGCCGCAGCTTATTCTGGTATCGGCAGGCTATGATGCGCACTGGCGCAATGCGCCCTACGTCGCAGGAATTGACGAGCGCGTGACGATCGATGCATTTTTCTCGATGTCGCAAACGATCCGCGCAATAAGCGACCGGCACTGTCCTGGTAAACTGGCGGCAATCCTGGAAGGCGGATACGACCTGGATGCCCTAGGCTACGGCGTTGCAGCTACGCTTGGCGCATGGCTTGGCGACGAAGACTTTGACGACCCCATCGGCCCATCGCCGAGAACTCCCCGGGATTCTGAAATAGATCCCGTAATCGCAGCAGTGCGGTCGCTTCATGGACTAAGTTAGGTTATATTGTTTACTATGTACGATTGTGACGTCTTAATTATCGGCGCAGGCCATGCCGGTGTGGAAGCGGCCCTTGCGGCCGCTCGTATCGGAGCCGATACGGCAGTGCTCACGTCGAACCTCGATACGGTTGCCCTGATGCCTTGCAACTGCTCGATCGGCGGTCCGGCCAAGGGGCATGTCGTTCGTGAGGTCGATGCTCTGGGCGGTCAGATGGCCTGGAACACGGACCTGTCTCTGACGCATGTCCGAATGCTCAACACAGGCAAGGGGCCGGCTGTTCAGGCGCTTCGCGGACAGTGCGACAAGGATCTGTACAGCCGCAATATGCGCACGGCTCTTGAAGGCAAGGTTCGCCTGATCGAAGGGATGGCTGACGATCTGATCATCGAAGACGAAGCCGTCGCAGGCGTTAAGACTGCTGCAGGCGAGGCTATTCGGGCAAAAAGCGTCGTAATTACCACGGGCACCTTCCTGCGCGGCGTCATTCATATCGGAGATGAGCGCATTCCGGCAGGCAGATCAGGTGAGGCGCCCGCTGTGGCCCTTTCGGACACCATCCGTTCGCTTGGTTTTCCAACGGTTCGTCTTAAGACGGGTACGACGCCGCGCATCGACAAGAAGTCGATCGACCTGGGCCGCACAGTGGCGATCGAGTCCGAGCCGGATATCGCTCCGTTCAGCTTTATGCATGATACGATCGGCATTCCGAACCTGATGCCGTCATGGCTGACATACACGACGGCGCAAACGCACGCCGTTATTCGTGAAAACCTGCACAGATCGGCAATGTACGGCGGTCATATTGAGGGGCTTGGCCCCAGGTACTGCCCGAGTATCGAAGACAAAATCGTAAAATTCGCACAACGCGAGAGCCATCAAGTCTTTCTGGAGCAAGAGGGATGGCATACGGACTCGATCTACGTCCAGGGCACAAGCACATCGCTTCCGGCGGAAGTTCAGCTTGCGTTCCTGCACACGATACCGGGCCTTGAAGAGTGCGTAATGCTGAAGGCTGGCTACGCCGTGGAATACGATGCCGTGCCGCCGACTGAACTTACTCACGCGTTGATGACGAAGCGGCTGCCGGGTCTGTTCCTCGCCGGCCAGATCAATGGGACATCGGGCTACGAGGAAGCGGCGGGCCAGGGGCTGGTGGCCGGCGCCAATGCAGCGCTGCATGCCCTTGACCGCCCGCCATTTATCCTGAAGCGATCCGAATCATATATCGGCGTCATGATCGACGACTTGGTTACGAAGGGCGCGGACGAACCATACCGCCTGCTGACTTCGCGAGCCGAGTATCGCCTGCTTCTGCGCCAGGACAATGCCGACCTGCGTCTCACGCCGATAGGCCGAGAAATTGGTCTTGTCGACGATGAGCGCTGGAATCGATTTATGGAAAAGCGAGAGGCCGTGGAACATGAGGTGGACCGGCTTCGCAGTTCATTCGTCACAGCCGGAGACAACACCCGGCTGGCGGCCGCCGGGATGAAGCCCGTAAACCAGAGGACATCACTGGCGGATCTTCTTCGCCGCACGGAAATCGTGTATGATGATCTTGGCCGGCTGTCTCCCTTGCCCAATCTTGCCCTCTGTGTTCGGGAGCAGACGGAAATTCAGGTCAAGTATGAAGGTTATATCAATCGGCAGGAAGCGCAAGTCGTATCCGCAGGCCGCAGAGAAGATGTGGCGGTTCCGGCGGAGTTCGACTATGCCGGAATTCGGGCGATCTCAAACGAGGGCCGCGATAAACTTTCGAGAGTAAAGCCGGTCACATTGGGTCAGGCCGCGCGCATACCGGGCGTAACGCCGGCCGATGTCGCCGTGCTGCATGTGTTCCTATCTCAGGCGCGCCGCAGGGAAGCGGAAGTTTTGGAAACCGGCGTGACTGGGCTTGTGACAGCGAAGGCCTAAACAATTGCGAGAGAAAGCTCGCCTGCCTCACTGTTAATTTTGGCACGATTTTTGCAGGCATAAGCAATTAAGTATACGATTTATGCGATATACGGGACTCTTCGGGCTGTTTCAGCTCACCTCTCAGTTTCCTGGCAGCATTTGAAGTAGAGTGCACCCCGTTATCTATCACGGAGAATTAATCACGAATGAACATCTGCGTAATTGGCACGGGCTATGTTGGCCTGGTCACCGGCGTTGTCTTCGCGGATCTCGGCAATGACGTGATCTGTGTCGACAAGATTGCGGCAAAGGTCGACGGTCTGAATAAGGGCATCATGCCGATCTACGAGCCGGGGCTCGAAGAGATGGTCGCTCGGAATGTCGCGGATGGGCGTTTGACGTTCACAACGGACGTCGAAGCCAGCGTCAGCAAGGCGGAAATCGTCTTTATCGCCGTAGGCACGCCGCCGAAGGAAGACGGCTCTACAAACCTGTCGTATGTCGAAGATGCCGCAAAACTGATTGCACGCTCCTTGAACAGCTACAAGGTGATTGTGAACAAGAGCACGGTTCCGGTCGGCACCGGAAACTTTGTGCGTGAAGTGATCGAAACGAATAAGCGCCGTGCCATTGACTTCGATGTCGTGTCAAATCCGGAGTTCCTGCGAGAAGGCAGCGCAATTTCGGACACGCTCTACCCGGACCGGATCGTCATTGGCGCACCGAACAGAATTGTCGCAATGCGCCTGCTCGAGCTGTACGCGCCGCTGGAGCGGCCAATGATCATCACCGACGTGGCTTCGGCCGAAATGATCAAGTATGCTTCCAACGCATTCCTTGCCACAAAGATCTCATTCGCAAACGCTATCGCAAACATCTGCGAAGAGGCCGGCGCGGATGTTGCCCAGGTCGTCAAAGGAATGGGACTTGACGGCCGCATCGGTCAGGCTTTCCTCAATGCCGGCATCGGCTATGGCGGCAGCTGCTTCCCCAAAGACACGCGTTCCCTGCTTCACACGGCGCAGTCGTACGGCTATGAGTTCCCACTCCTCGACGCCACCATTGCAACGAACGACGAACAGCCCAAGCGATTTATCCGTAAGATCCACAAAGTGCTTGGCGACGACCTGTCCGGCAAGACAATCGGTGTACTGGGATTGGCATTTAAGCCCAATACGGATGACATGAGGGAAGCGAAGAGCATCGATATCATCAATGACTTGCTGAGCTCGGGAGCGCAGGTGCGAGCCTACGACCCTATTGCCATCGAAAATACCCGCGAGATCCTGCCGGAAATCACCTACTGCGGCAATGCCTACGAAGTTGCCGCCGGCGCGCATGCTCTGATCGTGGTGACGGAATGGAACGAGTTCAAGCTGCTCAATTTGGAACGTGTACGTGGAATCATGGCTGCGCCGGTCGTGTTTGATGGCCGCAACATCTACGATCCCGAGAGAATGGCGCAGATGGGCTTCTCCTACTATGGAGTCGGCCGTGGCCAATCCGCCACAAAAGATACGGCATCCGCAGAAGCAGCAAGTTATGCGAACGCTGCGCCGGCCGCCGGGGCTTAAGCGACCACCTCTCTAAATCCGATCTAACGGTTATTGTGATGGGCCGCTGCCAACTGAAATGGCAGCGGCCCTATTTGATTCACAGCACTCCTTTCGGCAGTCCAAATAGAACCAAAATCAGTTACCACAAGGGGACCAGAACGGCACAAAAACCTTGACAGCGTTGTCTGGAAATGATAGAATTGCAAGCTTTTCGATTCAAAAAGACGATACAAACGCTGGTATCATAGATAAGCGGCTTAAGCGTATAAGTAAAGTCGATGAAAAGTATTGCGTTCAGGATCATAATTCGAGTACAACGAAGAAAATGGCGATGAGGTCCACACGATGAGCTTGCGCGAGAAAAATGCGCCGTCCGCACCTTCCGACCCCTTACCTGTGAGTGAGACGGCTCGTCCGTTCTCTCTCTGGCGGGTGCTCCTTATTGGAGCGCTCCTGATCCCGATCAACGTGTTTTGGATCACGGTGATTGAGGTTCGGTGGTTTACGCTCGATGGGACATCGCTACCGCTGTTCATTACGCCGATCTTTCTGCTATTCGTCCTGGCAGTCACAAACCTGGGCTGGCGAAAAATGCGAGGAAAATCAGTCGGCGGGCTGCGGCAAGAAGAGCTTCTCCTGGTCTATGCTATGCTGGTCGTATCGTGCACATTTGCCGGCCACGATACGATGCAGAATATGTTCGGGTCGATTGGGCATCCGTACTGGTATGCCAGCCCTGATAATAAGTGGCAGTCGCTCTTTTTCCGGTTTCTTCCTAATTGGCTTCTCGTCACCGATAAGGACGCCCTAACCGGCTACTATCATGGCAACGTAAGCATATACAGTCCGGAAGGCCGGCACTTCCTTACCGCGTGGTACGTGCCGCTTTTTGCGTGGGGCGCATTCTTCATGACATTGGTGGTCATGTATCTGTGCCTGACGCTACTGGTCCGTAAGTCCTGGATTGAGCAGGAACGCCTGACGTTTCCGCTTGTACAGCTTCCGCTGGCTATGACGGCTGACGATGCCGGCAAGTCGTTCTTTAAGAGCCCCCAGATGTGGGCGGGCTTCGCCATCGCCTTCCTTGTTTCGGGTCTGAACGGAATGCACACTCTGTTCCCCAATCTGCCCGAGCTCAATGTTAAGCTGTATCCTGTAGACCAGCTTTTTAAGACGCCGCCGTGGAATTCAATGGGATCCACGCAGTCATCCTTTTATCCGTTTGCTGTCGGTATCGGCTACTTCATGCCGCTTGACCTTTCGTTCTCGTGCTGGTTTTTCTTTATCGCGGCGCGCTTATTCCGCGTACTCGGTTCAGTTTACGGGTGGGGAGCGCAAAACAACGGCTTCCCCTATTTTGGCGAGCAGGCAGCCGGTGGCTGGATCGGTCTCGGGATTATGCTGGTCTACTCGGGACGGCACTATTGGAAGAATGTGTTCCTCAGCGCATGGGCAGGAAAACGAGCCGATGATCCTGCCGAGGCGCGCGTGTATCGCGCGGCTCTGATTGGACTGGTGGCAGGTGGCCTCCTGCTTGCAGTCTTCTCCCGTATGATCGGTCTGAGCGCATGGGTAGCGGCAGCGTTCTTTGGGATCATGTTCCTGCTGGGCTTCGTTATTACCCGTGTTCGAGCGGAGTTCGGCGCGCCACACGAGATCGTGTGGGTCAATCCCGAACAGCTCCTGATCACCGTCTTTGGAACGCAGGCACTCGGGGTACAAAACCTGACAGGCTTGTCCGTAATGTACTGGTTTAACCGGGGATATCGCAACCATCCTATGCCCAATCAGCTCGAAGCGTTCAAGATGTTCGAGGGCAAACCTGCCGTTCGCACCGGCACTCTGGTTGGGGCTCTTGCTCTCGCTTCGGCGATCAGCATTGTCTGCGTTTACTGGGCCAACCTGCATGTCACCTATGCGGCAGGAGCCGGAGCAAAAGCTGCGGGCTTCAAGTGGTGGGTGGGGGCAGAGAGCTATGACCGGCTGGCTGACTGGATTTCTCATCCGAAGCCTCCAGCCAGCACAGGCCTTTACTACATTGCAGGCGGAATGGGGATCGCCGTGATCCTGGCAGTATTGCGCTCGGAGTTTGCCTGGTGGCCGTTCCACCCGGCGGGATACGCGCTGTCTCTCTCGTATGCGATGGAATATTTCTGGATGCCGGTTATGATTGCCTGGCTGTTGAAGTTCCTGATCATCCGCTATGGCGGCGTCCGCCTGTATCGATTGGCAGTGCCCTTCTTCCTGGGGCTGATCCTGGGAGACTATACAATGGGCTCGATCTGGGCGCTCGTCGGGCCGCTCCTTGGAGTGCCAACTTACAAGATCTATATTTAAACTATAGATCCGGCGATCAGATCATCCACAAATAAAATCAGGGCCGCCACGGTTACCGTGGCGGCCCTGCCTGCAAAAAAGACAAATGTCCCGCAGTTAGTTGATGGACTTGCCAGCGCCCTCGAAGTTGCGCAGGCTGTTCCAAGAATTGTCGGCAGCCGGAACACCATTTTCGGTGGTCTGCGGATCTGGCGTATTCTTCTTCTTCTTGTCGGCAGCAATGATGAGAATTGCGCCAACGCCGACAGCAACACCAGCCGCGGTCCCGAAATCGGAACCACCACCGTTGTCACAAGCACCGGCAGAGATAATGCCGGCGTTCGGCACACAGGCCGTAACCATGCCGCAGACCATAAACGATGCTGCAGCGCGGGTCAGGCGATTTGACAACTTCATAGATATCCTCCTGTCTCCGTACCTTCAGGTTTTACTAGAGATCCCGCTAGAACGGGCGGCTGGACAATTCAGGATCAATGACCAAATCGTCCAGCACGTCTTTGTAAGGAAGATCCCTGTTGGATCCACCGAGGAGCAGCAACAGAGCGTACTTACGAGACGTAATAGATGTATCTTGCTCAGGGCGAGACGACTTCCACGGCAGCGTCACTGCTTCCACACTACTTTGTCAGAATATCATGCAAAATCGATGCCAATCGATATCTAATAGTATGAAATCGTCAATTCGCAACATTAGAATCAACTTGTCTAATTGCTATTCTTAGCAACTATCATTCAATATTCGCTATTTCACAGGTTTCGGAGCGGCAGTGGGCTTTGGAACGGCCTTTACCGCCGGAGCCGTGGCAGGCTGCGGCGCTGCCTGCGCCGCCGGAACCGTCTCTCCACGCGCGGCAGGCTGATGAGACCCGGCAACGAAGATAACGCCAAAGACCGCCATTCCGGATGCTGCTGAAACGGCCCATACCCACGCTGGCGACGGCGGCAGAGCAATCCGCACAGTCTCACCGCTTCGTTTCGGCTCACGGCATACAGCAACGCCAATCCCCATTAACATCCACAATAGCGACGACGCGCCGACATAGCTGTAGGACGGCGATCCCATCATATCCCCAAGCGCTGTAACGGTTGCGGCAATGCAACCGATCAGTAGCATACGCCGTGAACCGGCAGGCGTGCGCGATACGGCCCGGCAGCCACAGATCAAAAATGCGACCATTGCCCCTGTATACAGGATCAGCCCCACGCCTCCGGCCTCAGCGGCCCACTGCACCCAAAAATTATGGGCAAGGTTGGAGTGACCGGTTCCATGCTGAACGGCCCAAACTGCGCTGTCGCCTGTGCCTGTCCAGCGTTTCTGCAGAATTGGAAACGCTCCCAGCCCCCACCCCGTTACCGGTTTCTCATAAACCATGCGGCTGGCGCCCTGCCATCGATGAACACGCTCATTAAAGGACGCATCTTCCAGGCCATGTGTGAATGACGCAACACGCTTGGAAAGGAGCGAGGAGAACTCGCCGGAAAAAACCAGCACTGCAAACCCTATCACCAGTACAAGGAGCGGACCGATAACCTGAAATTTGTTGGCTTTGGTAAGCTTGAGGTCGGAGTTTCGAATGATCAGAACGGCAAGCGCCACAATCCCCGCGAACTCTCCAATCCAGGATGATCGCGTTCGCGCCAGCAGTAGAGCGCCGCCAAGCAGGAGCGCAATAACCTGAGCTCCGATAGTGACTTTCTGGTCGCCGTTACGATCCAGACCAATCGCCAGCGCCACCGGCATCAGAAGCATCAAAAAAGAGCCGAATTGTTCGTGATTGCCGAAGATGCCGGTAACTTCCGTGCCGGCAATGCTGGATCCGGATTTCGCAATTCCGAACAGAGCGACAACTGCGCCGACGACGAGTATGGTATAGACGGCCACGCGCACTTCAGCGATTCGCGAAAAGTATGCGGCGGCAAAGAAGGCTCCAGCGCACATCGCAACCCGCAACAAATCAGGATATGAGAACGGGCGCAAGATGCTTCCGAATCCCAACGCGGCGGTAGGTGGAAACGCCACTTCGAAGGCGCACCAAAGCACTAGCAAAAGCAGCCACAACCCTGGGCCGCTCTTGAAAGAGTTGCGCAGATCTTCCTGCGCTCGTCCATTCGCCGCCAGATAGGCGAAAAAGCCGACGATGAGCACCTGAAGGAGGTGGGCGCGCCATGCGCGACCGATCCACGGCATTTCGGCAAGATATGCGAGGAGGAAAGTCAAAACAAGAACGATGACCATCGGATGGCGTTGGAGCCAGGCTAGAATGCCTGACCGTCTGCTGCTTCCGCCATCGCTCTCACTACCGTCATCGGACGGAGAGGAAGGCCACCCGATTACCTTGCTGCGTTCGGTTTTTGGAGACGAACTGGTGGAAGACGATCGCTTGCGACGCCTATCGTCGGAAGATTGATGTGTGGTGCTCAGCGCAGACCTCCTTGCATCTGTGCAAAAATGCGGGGATTCGTGAGTGATCGTGCTACAATAGTATGTGCGTCGACGGCACATGCATCGCTGCACACTGTGACACCTAGTTCCCTGCAAGAAACTGGCCAATCTGGCCGCAATGCCGCGTCTAACTATCCAGAAACCTACTAAATTGTAGAACTCTGGACATAGTACCATTCTTGCATATCGCGATCAATGATCCGATCTGCCATTTTAACAACATCCAACTGATCTATTGTCCGCGGAAATACCCGCTTCGGCTGGTGTTGGCACGTATTTTGCTGAGTAAAACGGCGTGCTGAAGAAATAGTAGAAAAGTCTCCTCGGCCTTCGAGACCGATAGAGACGACCAGTGCAGCCCTAATGATCAACGCGGATTACGGCGATTCAGACTGTAGACCGCAATATCGCGTGGCGTGGCTGTTAAACGCAGCGAAACATTGCGCTAAATTTCACAGAAGAGCTTTAGGTCTCGTCACTGATAAGGTAAAAGCCTTCTCAGAGTAAGCCTGTAGAAGAAGCTAAAACGACGCGCCGCGTACGAAATGCAAATGATGCTCTGTCCGGATTGAAGCTCTATGGCTTCGACGGCAGTTGCTTAAGATACGACGGCTGTGCTAATGGGAGGATCCCACATGAGCTTTACGGAGTACAGTACTACCGAAGCCGGTGCGCATGAGAATCGGACCACAGATTACCGGTCCGGTCATACGCATCGCCCCGGAGACCAGGTTGCCGCCCGTTCAACGGGTAAACGCGTTACCGATGAATTGACCAATATTCTCGATCGGAACGGTTTTCGTTTCATTGTCGACCATCAAAGTGCGGCCTGGGCTAACAGCCGATTGCACTTCGCCCCGGAACCAGAGCGAACATTTGGCGTGAACAGTATCGTGCCGAGCCGCGAAGGCCGGACGTACCACGCGGTGAAGCGCGCGCTGGATATCATCGTGGCATCCACGGCAATCCTGCTGCTCCTGCCGGTTATGTTGATCATCGCCACTGCGATCATGATCGAAGACGGCGCGCCGATTGTCTACCACCAGCTCAGAACGGGGCAGGACGGAAAGAACTTCCGCTTCTTTAAATTCCGCAGCATGGTGAAAAATGCCGACAAAGTGAAGGAACAGCTTCAGCAGCATAACGAAGCTACAGGCCCTATCTTTAAGATGAAGAATGATCCCCGTATAACCCGGGTAGGACGCTTCATTCGAAAGACATCGCTCGATGAGCTCCCTCAGCTGATAAATGTGCTTCGCGGCGAAATGAGCGTCATTGGCCCGCGCCCGCTGTACGCCCCTGAGGCGTCGGCCCTGGATCAGCAGCAATATGAGCGCCACAATGTTCAGCCCGGCCTTCTCTGCCTTCGAGAAGTATGCGGCCGCTCCGAGTTAACATTCGATCAGTGGATGGAGTTGGATCTGGTATATGTGAGCGCGCGTTCATTGCGCACAGACCTGACGATCATGCTTCGCGCCATCCCTGCAATCCTCAGTTCACAGGGCGCCTACTAGGCGATCCCTGTGCGTTGGCGGACCGCTTCCCCGGCGGCCGCCGTTAATGCCAAGTGTAGTCTCTCCACGCCACATACTATCACCGGAAGATTTCACCAAACAAAACAAACAGCAAAAGCCCAGCCGGGCATCGGCTGGGCTTTTTGCTGTTTCGAACAATCCGTCACCTAACAGGCGCCCTTCTTTCGCAAGACGGCCACCACTGTAAGCATCATCAGCTTTAGATCAAGCCGCATGCACTGATGGTCGATGTACAACATATCCATGGCAACACGCTCGGGATACGACGTATCGCTGCGTCCCAATGCCTGCCAGAGGCCGCTAAGCCCGGGCTTAACCGACAGAAGCTTACGATCGAACTTACCGTACTTCACGATCTCGTCGGGAACGATCGGCCTGGGACCTATTAAAGTCATGTGACCGCACAGCACATTAAAGAACTGTGGAAGCTCATCCAAACTGGTCTTGCGCAAGAAATTACCAATCGGCGTAATCCTCGGATCATGTTTCAGCTTGAAATTCTCGTCAAACTGGGATTTGAGCTGTGGATCATTCCGTAGAACCGCTTCGGCATCCTGAACCATGGATCGGAACTTGTAACACCAGAATTGCCGTCCATCTACTCCTAACCGTCGCTGCCGGAAGAAGACTGGCCCGGGGCCGGACAGCTTAACGAGCAGAGCGATTAGAACGAATACGGGCAACCCCAGAATGAGAATAGTGGAAGCGCCTAATAGATCCAACGAGCGCTTGAGCGCGCAGGATTGTAGGGAATTGTCCGGATCGATCTGAAGAAGTTCATTAGGAAGGTCATCAAGGGAAGGCTCACAACGCGCGGTTCCGAAGTCAGGTCTGGGTCTCAGCGTCTCCAGAAAACCCTCCAGGCTGCCAACCTTTGCTCCCGCGGACATGCCGTCAGACGCTAATAAATATTGCCGGTATGCAGTTTGGGGGTTTATGGTTTGATGCGTTTCGTCAAGTAGTTCCATGAAGGCTCTTCCGTCTCTAGCTCAGTCAAGTGCAAATGGCGGCATTCCAGCAATGCCGGCCTCATCAAATAGGCAGGAGCGCGTTTGGACAAAGGCGTCGGCAAATCGCGAACTCCAGAAAACGATATCATTAACTAAAGCGTAATTTTAAAAGTAGCAAAATCGTCGCCAACCAGCGAGCACACTTTAAAATCACGATATTCCGGCACATGGGTGGTCAGGCAGACGCGTCATCGCGCCGAATGTTAACTGAAGGAAGTCTTAATTGATAGTCAATGGAAACAGCCGTGAGGCGAAGGTCGGTCTCGGCAATTGCTATCCAGTGTTCCGATATCCTACTTCGTTCACCGTTAGGTTGTTACCCGGCCTGGCGGCCGGTCAAACACTTGGGGTTGTACAGGAGAAAATAAGGGGCAAAATCGTCTTTTTACAATGCGCAAATCATTGAGATTACCGGCGGAATAGTCCGTCTATCCCATAAAAGAGGATGGCGCTTATGGCAGCCAGCAACGGCACACCACAGAGGAGTCCAATAATCGTGATAAGACATGATTGTGGAGACATATCTGCGCTGAACCTGGAAGATATGTCATCCAGGTTCGGGCGCGCAACGGCGCAAAGGATAGAGAAGGCAGTTGCCGCAAGAACAGATGCCGCGAAGAAACACCTCTTAGAATGAGCCTCGCCGTTCCTCACTTGCGACTGCGAACCGTTGTTATGGATATGTATTGTGTTCATATACATATCCTACCAAAACAGCAAACGGACGTCCTGGGTCAAACGGCCTATTTTATCCAGGCTAGGGAATCGGCAGTTATACCGCTCCATGCTGGAAGTCGGCGTACTGGATCATTGCGCCGTCTACATAGATCTGGGACCCGTTAATATAGTCCGCTTCGGGAGAGGCGAGAAACGCAACGACATTTGCGACATCTTCCGGCTTACCGATGCGTCCCTGTGGTATCTTCGCCTCAAGCAGCTTGCGAAGCTCAGGGTCGCCCCATACATTCTGGTTGATTGGCGTAGCGATCGCTCCGGGGCTCAATGTGACTGCGCGAATGCCGTGCTCCGCCAATGCCACAGCCATACACTTCGTTAACATCGACAATCCGGCCTTCGCCGAGCAGTAATGTGAAAAATGCGACCACGGAATGACATCGTGGACACTGGATATATTGATGATCACGCCGCCGGTCTTGTTTTCGGCCATCCACCGCGCCGCCGTCTGCCCAACAATAAATGGTCCCGTAAGATCGACATCGATGACGCTGCGCCATGTCTCAACCGGCATCTCTAAAAATGCATGGTCGTTCTCAAACCCTGCGTTATTGACGACGATGTGTATTCCTCCCAGTTCCTTAACTGTCGCATCGACATCCTGTTGGATCTCCGCTTGAACCGCCACATTGCCCCGGACGGCGATTGCTTTTCCGCCGGAAGCGATGATTTCAGCCACGATAGCATCGGCATGGCTCGAATCCTTGCCGAACCAACCGACTGCGACCGCAGCGCCGTCAGCCGCCAGCCTCCTGCAAATAGCCGTGCCGAGGCCGCCATCCCCGCCGGTCACGAGAGCCACCTTACCCTGCAGTCTTTTCTCAGTATCGGACATTGATATTCTCCCAGGTTCGTTTGCGCGGAACCAGCGTTGCTGCGCTAACCGCGATTGTAGCATTCCCTTACATAGCCCCGATACGAACTGATATAATGTTAGGATGCCCTAATGGAACGCGCGCCCTCCGGGCCGGCTCTCGTTGACTTGCCAAGAGGCTTTATGCTATTCTTTGTACGCAGTTTCGGGGCACTGTTTCCACGGAGCTTCGAAGGAGTTTTAGATTGAGCGCACCATTAAAGCCGTTGGTAGCCGTAGTAGGCCGCCCAAATGTCGGCAAATCAACCCTATTTAATCGCCTGGTCGGCAGACGCATTGCCATTGTCGAAGACACACCGGGCATCACACGAGACCGTCTCTACGCAGACGGCGATTGGCGCGGACGCGAATACACGCTGGTGGACACCGGCGGTATCCAGATGTTCGAGCAGGATCCACTGAAGGCCCAGATCCGCGGTCAGGCTGAAATCGCAATGGAAGAGGCCGATGTCATCGTATTCGTCGTCGACAGCGCCACTGGCCTCACATCGGATGACTACGATCTCGCAAACGCTCTTCGCAAAGCAACAAAGCCGCTCGTTGTTCTCGCAAACAAAGCCGATAACGCCGATCACGAGCGCTTCAACGTCCCCGAAGTCTATGGACTTGGATTCCAGGAAGTTTATCCCGTATCCGCCCTTGGAGGCCGTGGCGTCGCGGACGCCCTGGACGCCATCGTCGATCACTTCCCTCCCGCAGTGCCGGATGATGAGGAAGCTATTGAAGACAACCGAACGAAGATCGCCATCATCGGCCGTCCTAATGTCGGGAAATCGTCTCTCCTGAACGCCATCCTCGGCGAAGAGCGCGCCATCGTCTCTCCGATTGCCGGAACGACGCGCGATGCCGTCGACTCCGTTTTCACCTATAAGGACCAGGAGATCGTACTGATTGACACGGCAGGCATCCGCCGCGCCGGCAAGATTCAAGGAAGCGTCGAATATTACACCGTTCTTCGCGCCATGCGCGCTATCGAACGCGCCGATGTCGTGATGCTGGTGATCGACTCGATCGACGGCGTTACCGATGGCGACAAGCGCGTTGGCGGTTATGCGCATGAAGCGGGCCGCGCGGCGGTAGTCGTTATCAACAAGTGGGACAAGGGGCGTGGGGAAGTCCTTGAGGAAATGCCCACCAAGAATCCAATGGAAGTATTCAGTGAAGAGATGCGCGATGCGCTTCCCTTTATGCAGTACGCCTCCCTCGCATTTACGTCGGCCGTAACAGGTAAAGGCGTGATGGCTGCCGTGGATACTGCGCTGGACGCCGCAGAGAACCACGCGATGCGCATTCCGACAGGCGAATTGAACCGCCTGCTGCGCGATGCCGTCGAGAAGCACCCCTACGCCGAAAAGGGCAAGTCGCTCAAAATCTACTACGCGACTATGCCTAAAGTTAAGCCTCCGACAATCATTATGTTTGTGAACGATCCTGAGCTCGTTCACTTCTCATACAAGCGTTACCTTGAGAATCAGCTGCGTGAGACCTTCTCATTCGAAGGCACACCGCTTCGTCTTGAGGTCCGTAAAGCCACAGACAAAGAGAAGGATAAGTAATTTGGCGGAATTAGCGCGGATGCGATTCACCAGCGCCACGAAGCCGGAAGAAACCGGCGTGCTCGTTCTTAACGACGACGGCACCTTTCAAGTTAAGCCAAGCGACGAATTCCGCGAGGCGCTGGCCGAGATTGAAGAAAAAGCAATCCATCGATCCGAGACATTCGGAACCCGTCTCGGTGTTGCCTTGATTGCTTTTGGCGCCCTGGCTGCCGGAATTGGCTGGCTTGTCGGCCGGCTTTTCGGCAGCATCGGTTCGACAATCAGCCGCCCGAGGTCCATTTCGGACGTTGAAATCCAGCATCAAGAAAACGGTGGCTTTGCAGTGCGAATGGGCGGTGTCGAGAGCAAATTCCAGAAGATTACTCTCAGCTGGAATGCCGATGAGGTAGTTCAGGCCGAGGCCGATAATTTCGTTGAGAAGTACAACGACCTGCGGCGATAAACGGCCGCGAGGACCAAAACAAATGAAGCCTCTGCGAATCGGAATCGCCGGATGCGGCGTCATCAGCGACACTCATGGTGACGCGTTGCGGCGCCTTGAAACGGAAGGTTTGGCAAAACTCGCCGGCGCCACGGATTTGGTGAGCGAGCGATCTGCAGATTTCTGCGCGAAATATGGCGGACGCGTCTTCGACAGCTATTCCGATATGATTGGCAGCGACGAAGTCGATTCGGTGACGATCTGCACGCCTTCCGGACTTCATGGTGAAATGGCAGTGCAGGCGGCAAAGGCCGGCAAACATGTTCTTTCCGAAAAGCCCCTCGATGTCTATATAGATTCGGTCGACGCCGCGATTGCAGCGGCAAAAGATGCAGGCATTGTTTACGGCGGCATTTTTCAGGAGCGCTTCTCTCCGGCGGCGCGCAAGGTCAAGAAGGCGATCGATTCAGGCGCGTTCGGCGATATCGTACTGGCCTGCGCTGAAACAAAGTGGTACCGCAGCCAGGAATACTACGATAGCGGCGACTGGCGCGGCACATGGCAGCTGGATGCGGGAGTATTCTCCAATCAGGGCATCCATAGTCTGGATAAGGTGCAGTGGCTGGCAGGCCCTGTGATAGAGGTGATGTCCGCCACGCTCTATCCCGGCCTTCACCGTCACATTGAAGGCGAAACCATCGGCGTTGCTACTGTTCGCTTTGAAAACGGCGCAATCGGCACGATTACGATGACGACACTCGCCTACGACGGCTTTCCTGAGCGCATCGACGTTTCCGGCACGCGTGGCTGCGCCATGCTGGTGGGCGACCACGTTGCGCACTTCAAAACCCAGTACCCGTACGAAGATGAGTTCGGCGATCTCACTGAGAAGTCAGGCAGTTCTGGCGCATCAAGCGATCCTCTTGCCCTCATCGGCGACGGCCACTTCGGCAACATCCGTGACTTCGTTCTTGCCGTACACGAGGGCCGCCAGCCGCAAGTTTCATTCACGGAAGCCCGGCGCGCTGTGAACCTCCTCAACATGATCTACAAAAAGGCGGGCGTCGGTCCCTGGAGCTAGACGAAAAAAAATTGGGAGACGCCTTAAACGTCTCCCCATGATAGGAGAATTGTCAGCGAGCCAGTGGCTCTTTCCTATCTTGTTGCTGTCTGCAGCTTTAGTTGTTCCGCAGTCCATGCAAAGAGCCTTCCCCCGGCTATCGCATTGCGCAAGTCCGTATTGCGGGCAAATCGTTCCCTGACCGCTCCTCTTGGCAAGGCCGATGCTACTGCTTCCTGGCAAGGCACAGGAGTATACGGATCTTCCGTCACCTGGCGCAGCCGGATCTTTGGGTGAGTGAGCGCCCCAAGGATACGAACGGGATCCAGGTCAGCAACACCTCCCAGGAAGGCCGCGCCAGTTAACTGCGTGCGCTCTCTCTCTGGAATAAGGGCAGATGCGGCGGTCCAGTGTTTCCAGTCGCCCCACGGATTGAGAAGGTCGATCGCCTTGATCCGCGCATCCACACTGGCGGCCAGTATGGCGATCGTGCCCCCCGATCCCTGACCGAACATAGCCACCTTGCCGGCGTCCACATCTTTCCGAGTCTCCAAATAGTTGATTATCAGCTGTACATCGTGCGTCGAGCTAATCAGCGATTCCTGCAGCTCGCTGACGAACCACTCCTTCATCGGCCGAAACCGATAGCGCGATCCCGTAAGGGCCGACACGAACCCAACAGCGGCGCATCCATGCCTCGTCAGCTCCGCGCAGTATCGATCGTTCATGAAACGATCGGCATCGCTTGGATAACTGTATAGATACAACACCACCGGGGGCCGTGCCACGCCGTTCGGCGTGATGATGTACAGGTCGATCGGGTCAAGCGGGCGCCAGCTCACGCGAACCAGGTGGCGAGTGAATGTGGGCGCATGATCTGTCTCCGAGTCGATTGGTTTAGCCGGTATGAGATGCGTTCGAGACAAATCGATCGTCGACATATCTTCCTGAGATCGACTCGTATCGGCCGTCGCAGCATTTTTCGCAGCCAATACAGACGCCTGTCCACTCGCGCTTGCGCAAAACAGACGGCAGCAGATCAAGGCCGCGGCAATACCCGCAAACCATGTTTTTCTAAGCATGCGAATGCCTCACTGGTACTGGCAGCCCTGGTCGAGGCCAGCCGCGCTGCCCCAGTTGCCGCCGTTACCGGTTGTCGACGCGCCCGTCGCCGGATCATTGTTGCAGTCGACGCTGTCCTGAGGAAACGCAATCGAATGGCATGCCGGAAGCTTGTTTTCGAGCTGCGCCTGATAGTAATACGGTCCCGTCGGTTTGGTGCCCAGCGTCACGAACTTGACATGCCCATCCAGAAAGCCGAAGAGATGGCCGTTCTGGTGGTGGGGTAGTTTGTTGCCGTAATTCGACGAGAATCCGCAGGGGTCAAGTAAGTTGCCGGTGATGGCATATCCGGCATGGAAGCCGTCTGCAGCGACATCAGGCGAAGATCCTGCTCCTCCCCCACCCCCTGCGCCGGCGGTATGCTCGGTAAAGTCGTAAGATTCTCGCCACGGGGAGTAGATGTTGCCGTTATGGTCCGGCGCGCCGGACGGAACCGAAGCTCCGATGCCTGTACCCGCAAATTCGTTGATTTTGCGCTGCCCCGTTGTGATGAGAATCCATCCGGACGTGTCGCTGAATTGTGCGAGGGTTGCGCTGATTACGCCCGTCGATGTCGTTGCGCTGTTTCCAAGGATCCGCCCCATGTACATGCCGTTAAAGAGATAGCTGGTGGCGGTGGAATTGGCGACACTGGGATAGTTGCCGTCGAAGTTTGGATCGACGGACCAGTCATCCTGCTGCGGCTTCTGCTCATCGGGATCGATGTAGACTTTTTCGCTCTTGACGTATGGATAGATCTGTTCCTGCCATTCCGCGACCGAAACCGACGGATTTTGGGTCGGATCTTCGAAATTATGGTCGCCGGCAAACGGCAGCCCGTCGTCATTGTCCTGGATATAGACCTGAACGGCTGTTAGTATCTGTTTCAGGTTGGATTGACTGGTGGCGATCCGAGCCTTTTCCCGCACGCCGGCAAAGACAGGAAACAGGATTGCGGCGAGGATGGAAATGATCGCTATCACAACGAGCAGCTCAATCAGAGTAAATGCCTTGTTCTGGTTTAGTCTTGCGTTTACATTCATTGGGGTTTCTCCTAACACAAAGATGGATAGATCCTGTTCTTTATGCGAACTCTAAAACGGTTCGCTTAATGAGCCCTCCCTGCAGGAAACTTCCTGCAGGGAGCGCCGCGTCGCAGTGTTTACTGGCGATCGCCGAGGAGTTCCGTACCGGTCTGGTTCCAGAAATCGATATCGCTATTGATTGTCTGGACAGCGCCGCCGGCATCAGCGCCTGCTTCGGGCAGGCTGGGGATGATGCCGTTTGCAGGCGAGGCAACCTGAGGTGTTGCGCGATGCTCGCGGAACACTTTCAGGCTATTGAACGGAAGGTAGTCGCCGCTCGAGTCCGCAGCCGTCGCATCCGCGATGATCGTGGTGACGTCGGTATTGGGAGTCGTATCCGTAATGGCTCGCAGAAGCGACCAGATCGGATACGAGCCGTTGGCGATCGTGGGGAACGTCAACAGGCTTCCTGCGGCGGGATAGGCATTGTTGAATGTTGTCGGGCTGGCAGCGAAAGGATCGACGCCGTCCACGGTGAGGTACTTCGTGGTGGCTCGCACGCCATTGAAGTTCCCGAAGCTCCAGAAGGAGTATCCGAGCGAGTCGTTGGTCGCGCCTACTGCAGTGACGAGAGCGCCGGTGCCGATTGCTCGAACACGGCCGCCGATCGTATAGCCGCCGACCGGGTTCGGCGAAGCAAAGCTATAGACGGGCGTAGTCTCATTCAACGGGTTGGTGGAGACGTTCAGCTCCTGAGTGCTGTTGACTTCGGCGCTGGCAACGATATCGTCTTCGATCGTGGTGTATGTGCCGGAGAGGGGCTCGCGGACGAATGATACGACCTGCGTGCTGGATGTGCCGGGCTTGCCGAAGCCGGACGTGCGGATCGTGGGTTTAGCAAGCGTGGTGTCGATATCCACAACCGCTCCGAACAGACCATTGAGGAAGCCTGCAAGTGTGAAACGGTCAATATTCTTGACCGTGGCAGCGCCCAGGTGACCACTACCGGTCTGGGTTTTGTTGACGAAAACGACGACCGGAGCTGCTCCAACGGCATTCGTCTGATATGTCCGGGAGGACAGGTTGAAATTTACGGGGAAGACGGAACTGGCGTTCGAGTCCTTGACGGGATTCGTCGTGGTATTGTAGCCAAGGGCGATAACATGGTCGCTCTGGACTTTAGCGTCCGCCGCCGTGATATCGCTCAGGCCAACATTGACGACAGGCAGGGTGTAGGGCGAAACGCCGGCAACGGCATCATGCACGTCGGCAGGAAGCGCCGTATCGGTGAGACCGGTCACGAGGTTCTGGCCCGCAGTCAGAGCGGCCTGGGTGACTTTTACGGTGTTGCTATTGAAGAACGCGCGGTTTCCAACGATCGAGTCGACGGAAAGGCCGACCGCGATCTTCCGGCTGCCGGCAGCGGCGCCGTCCCACACAATCCAGATGTTACCGGTCTGGACAACACCCGTACCGGCATCGGTGACCGATCCGCCGTTTTTGAACGTCCATGAGTTGCTGGCGCCCGACCACGTGTGAGCTCCAAGCGCAAACGCATTGAACTGAGCCGAAGATCCTACTCCGACAAACTGAACCGTATCGAGAGCATGAGCCGTCGTCGGCAGGAACGCCGCCGCTGCAATAGCTCCGGCGAAAAGCGAATTGATGGCTTTCATTGCGATAACCTCCGCGTTATTCGAATTCGATCGACCTCAAGTTTGTTGATTGCCGCCGGCAGAGACGGTCGGCAGTAAAGCGATAACGCATCTCTGCGATGCGCTGGATTGTTCGAATTAGCCGTGACCGCGAAATAGGCAGAAGGCCGACCAGCAGATCGGAAGTGTTGCATCGTTGATGCCTAAATTATTTCTGCCTATTTCTATTATCACGATTCTTCTATCGAATTGCGTTAAATATGTATTAAATTTTATATATTATATGTATATTAACTCACATATAATATTGCCAGCTAAATCCGTGCGATGGAGCGCCTCTTACGGATTCAGGACGAAAACAGTGCCCAAACCATATGAGCCGCCGCTGTAGGCAACTCCGTAAAGGTTGCCGTGCGTATCCGGGAATAGGCCTGCCTGCGGGCTGGATCCGTCAACGCCGTTGATAAACGAATACAGTGGTGTAAACGCGCCACCCGTGGTAATCGAATAGACGGTTCCGAAGCCCAGCGCGCCGCCGCTCGGCGTGGTGCCGTAGAGCGCACCGTTCTTGCCGGGAATTAGGTTGCCCGCGGGATATGCGCCGTCACTGTTTGCGCCCGAGGCTCCAACAGCCGCGAAGGAGTGCAGAACGACAAGGCCGCCGTTATGCTTCCACTTGAATACTTCACCAGTGCCGTTAGGTCCGCCGCGCTGAGTCGTGCCGTACAGATTGCCCTGGAGGTCAGGAAGGAGAGAGGCAATCGGCGCAGAGCCGTCGGCCCCTGTAAAGGAATAGAGTGTGGTAAAGACGCCGGTTCTGCTGACTTTAAAGATCGTTCCCTGACCGTGCGCGCCGCCGGCCTGAGTCGTTCCATAGAGGCTGCCGTCGAGATTCAAGACGAGGGAAGCGGCAGGATTCGCTCCGTCCGTATTGATTCCCGTCACATCCGTGGCCGAAAAGCCATGTATGACATTGAAAGCGCCCGCCGGAGTGATTTTGAAAATGACACCGCTATTGCCGATACCGCCGGAGAGCGTGGTGCCGTAGAAGTTGCCGTCAAGGCCCTCAAATAACCCTGCCTGCGGATTGGCGCCGTCGGCCGTACCCTGGAAAGAGTACAGGCTGGTGAATGCTCCCGAGGACGTGACCTTGAACAGGCTTCCATTTGCATACCGGCCGCCCTGCGCCGTAGCGCCATAGAGGAAGCCGTCCACTCCGTGCAAGTTGATTCCGGGCACAAGCATTCCAACCGGTCCTGCGCCATCCTGGTTGAAACCGGAGAACGAATACAGCGTCGTTACCGCTCCGGACGTCGTAGTCTGAAAAATCGTGCCGTTTGCGTACAATCCACCCTGCGACGTCGTCCCATAGAACTTGCCGTCGAAGTTCAGAACGAGACTTGCTGCCGGATTTGCGCCGTCGTTCGGCGCGGTGTCGAACTGACCACCGGAAAATGAATATAGTGAGCTGAGAGTGGCTGCGAAGCCGCCCTGCTGCCCCACAACCGCGAGAAGCAGCGACGCAGGCACGAGAAGAAATCGCCTGCCGTTGTTGACGAAGCGCATGGTCATTCAGCCTTTCGAGAAAGTTTATGTGATTTCGCATTGCCGGCCTTATCGACGGCCGGAATGGCATGGTGAAGCGACAGACCGGCGGTTGGCGCTCAGCATGAGAGCGGCCGGCGGATCTGCCGAGCAAGTTGGTCGGAACATAGCCGGCCCATGAGAGCCGCCAGTTCATGTTGAGTTTTGTCTGCTCGGGGATCGTAGTGACGAAACCGCGATGCAGGACTTTGAAGTACAGTACAGATTGTACGCCGCAGCAGATTAAGAGCGAGTTAATTGACTATTAAACGAATGATAAATTTCGTATCTTAAAATACCTAATATAAATTTTCTGAATTTCTTAATATAAGAATCTAAATTACTTTTGAATCTAAATACGTCGATTCGGCCTCAACAGCATTCAAGACTATTAGAGTGGTCGTATCTTCGAAAATCAATGAATGTTGGCTCCAAGCCGACTATAATGGAAGCATGGATCATCGACACTTACATGATTGGGCGTTGACGCCCGAGCAAGCGATCGCCATTCAAAAGGAACTGCGGTCGCAAGTCCGGATCGAGGATGACTTCGGTCAGATAAATACTATTGCGGGGGTAGATCTATCGTTTGGACGAGAAGATGCTATCGGACATGCCATCGTTGTGCTTGTGAATAATCCGCAGGATAGCCTGCTTGAAGGCACGGCGAGCGACAGCCCTATGGGTGTGGTTGAAGCGCAGTATGCCACCGCGCCAATTCCCCTGCCCTACATTCCAGGCCTGCTGTCCTTCCGAGAATCCCCAATCGCCCTCAAGGCATTTGAGAAACTGGAGACGCGCCCGGATGTCGTTATGCTCGACGGCCAGGGTATCGCTCATCCGAGGGGTTTCGGGATCGCATGTCACATCGGCTTGCTGCTGGATGTCCCCACAATCGGCGTGGCCAAGAGTTTCCTGTACGGCGACTACGACCGCAGCGCGCTTGGCGAAGAGGCGCTTTCGCAAGTGCCGATGCGCGATAAGCGAGGCAATGTTATCGGCGCAGTGCTGCGCACCCGGCGCAACGGCAACCCATTATTCATTTCGCCGGGACACAGAATGAGCGTCGAGAGCGCCACACGATTGGTGATCGACAGCCTGCGAGGATACAGGCTTCCGGAACCGACCCGCCTGGCGCATAACATGATCACGGAGTATAAGAAGGGGTTGGAGGGGACGGATACGCCTGCCCCAAAAGAGACAGGCGATTAAATGCCCCATAAGTTCCCAAGAGGCAGGCGGTTAAACGACCCGCAAGCGGGTGCCCCCCTAGAGAGTACAAAGGTGCCCCTGCATGCGTATGCAAGGGTGCGTATGCCTAACTACGGGCACAAAGAGGACCTATGGTCCGATATCCTAGTCCGCGAAGGCGGACATGTGTACTCTCTAGCCCGTGCCACCCGGAGGGTACCCGGCCGCCAGGGCAATGGATTACATCTACTGCCCTGGCGGCAATTATGGGTTCTGCCTCAGGATTGTGGAACAGGCGTTCCTACGCAAAGATCTTCGTCATCGCATCCGAAACAGCCTTCAGCCGCTCTTCATCTGACGGTAGCGCATACAATTCCTTTTTGAACGGTTCCGCACCCACCGGGCCGTCATAGCCGATCTCCTTGAGCGCTCCGAGGAAGCCCGCGATATCGATGACGCCGGTCTCACCGGGAAGGCAGCGTACGCCGTCGAGCTGCTCATCTACCGGCACTCCTGCGGGCGCGTCGTTTACGTGGACATACACCACCTGCTCGGGCTTCAGCGCCTTGAGGGCGTCCACGGTTGAATGCGATGTGTACCAGTGATAGCAATCGAGAAGGATACCCATGTTCGGGCCAATCTCCGCTCCCAATTCAAGCGTATCTTCCATCTTGTAGATGAACTCGTACTTGTGTCCATCTCGCAGCGTCTTTGGACCAACGAACTCCAGGCCGAGGGAGATGCCGTGGTCGGCCAGGATCGCTGAAATCGGCTTGAAGCGCTCGATATAGAAAGCGCGGTTCTCGTCGTAGGGGCGCTCGTCGGAGAACGGCAGGAACCAGGTGGCCGTGCGGGTCATGCCGAGGCTCTGCGCTGCTGCAGCGAGCCGTGGGAGGTCTGTGAGGTCACGCCGCCAGGCATCTTCGTCGCCGCGCCAGTCCGTGGGAAGGCCGAACACGGCCGGGCGGATGCCGTTGTCTGCAAAGAGCGCCTTAACAGCATCAAGCCCCTGCTCTTCAATCGTATCGGCCGCCTGGCCGATGTTGACATCGAGGCCTTCAAAGCCTCCGCGCTTTGCAGCCGCAACGGCGTCGGCAAGGGTCTCTGCGCGAACGCCGATCGCGCCGGGAATAAGTATTGGATACACGTCTCGTCTCCACTCATCAGGGTAGAATGTCCGAAGTTTACTTGGAAGGCCAGACAGAATGCAACGTATCGGCTTCGTTATTCGCGTTAAACCCGAGCGGCTTGAGGAATATCGCCGCCTTCACAACCCGATTTGGCCCGAATTGGCCGCGGAACTCAAAGCTGCCGGCCTCCGCAACTACAGCCTCTGGCTGCGCGAGGATGGAACGGAATTCGGGTATCTGGAGTGCGATGACTGGGCTGAATCATGCGCCTATCTTGCTAAGTCCGATGTTCATACACGCTGGCAAGAGATGATACAGGACTATGTTCTATCAACGGGCAATGCTGAGTCTGCCGGGCAGCCCGTGCAGGATCTGGAGCAAGTCTTCCTTCTCGAATAAGCCGTTCGTCACGGCAGCGCTGGGTAGAATGCCCTTGTGATCTCAAGATACGACGATTTGACCCCCGATGCCCTGGCATCCCTTAAGTTCGACGCGCCGGAGCAGGCGTGCCACATCCTGCAGTCAATGGCAGGACACGATGTTCCGGATGCGACCTATGGCGCGCTCCTCAGTATCGTAACCGATTCTCTGCGCGACAATCCCGATCCTGACCGAGCCATAGCCAACCTGGGACGGCTGGCGGACAGCTCCGGGAACAGACTGTCCCTCTATGCGCTTCTGACTGGCTATCCCGCGACGACGCGTATGCTGCTGACTCTGCTGGCCGATTCGCAGTACCTTGCCGGATTGTTGATCCGAAACCCCGAATATCTCGAAGTTGTGACGAATCCCCGAATCCGCGACCGCGAGCGCACAGCAGAAGACCTGTGGACCGATATGACGCGGCGTGTCACGATTTCAAAGTGGCCGAATGCCCGGCGAGACGCCCTTCGCCGCTTCAAGCCGCCCGAGGTGCTGCGGATCGGGGCGAGGGATCTTCTCGGATTCGCTGAGATGCAGCAAACGGTAACGGACATAAGTCTCTTTGCCGATGCGAGCGTTAAGATGGCCCTTGCGATCTGCGCGGATGAGAAGGGCATCGTCGATCCGCCTTTCGCCGTAATTGCGATGGGCAAGCTTGGCGGGCGCGAACTCAATTACTCCTCCGACATCGATCTGATCTTCGTACACGCGGAGCGGGAGGGGTTCGATCCGATCAAGTTGGCGGAAGGTGTACGCGACACCATGGCCCGCAATACGGACGCGGGGTTTGTCTTTCGCGTTGACCTGCGCCTGCGACCCGAGGGACGCTTCGGACCGATATCACGGTCCGTCGAGTCATGCCGCACCTACTACGAAGCATGGGCCGAGCCCTGGGAGCGTCAGGCGCTGCTCAAGGCGCGATTTATCGCCGGAGATCCGGCAGTCGGAGGGGCATTCATCCAACTAGCCGAAGAGTTCGTCTTCCGGAACCGTGTAGAAGCAAGCTTTGTGGAAAGCATCCGGCACAACAAGCGCCGGATCGAAGAACGCATCGCCCATGCCGGCGAAAGCGCGACGAATGCCAAGGAAGGCGTGGGCGCAATCCGCGATGTCGAATTTGCCGTTCAACTGCTGCAGTTGATGGCCGGTGGCCAGCATCCTGAAATACGCACAGGGAATACGCTCGAAGCGCTGGAAAAGCTCACGGAAGCGTCCATGATAACCGAAGATGAACGATCTGTTCTCAAGGATGGCTATGTCCTGACTCGCACGGTCGAACACCGACTGCAGCTTATGGATGAACTGCCGGTGCGATGCATACCGGCCGGCGGTCCCGAACTCACGAAGTTCGCCCGGCGGCTGAACTACGCCGATGCGCACGCGTTCCTGGACGAGTATCGTGCAGCCACATCGCAGGTCAACAGAATTTTTCGACGCCTGTTCTATGGCGAAACAAAGGACGCAGCGCCGAGTGATCAGACAGACCTCGGGGCTTTACTACTTGCCGGAGACGGCGCCGATGCGGCAGAGCGGCTGCGAAACGCGCTGGCGCAGATGGAATTTTCTGACGCGAAGGAAGCGGAAGCGCTGCTGCGCCGGCATATAACCGGATCTGAATACGGAGACATCACACCGGAAGCTCGTACGAATTTTGCGAATATCGCGGGAAAATTGGCACAGGCCGCCGCGCGAACCGAGGATCCCCCTGCGGCTTTAAAAGGCATGGAATTGCTGGCATCCGCTGCGCCGTCGCGGGCAGCGCTTTACCGTTCACTGGCGGACAGTCCGGAACTGATTGACCGTTTATGCCTACTTGCGGCAGCCAGCTCATATCTATGGCAGATACTGTTGCGCCATCCCGAGTTTTTCGATTTGCTTGCCGACGACGAAAGTCTGGAAGCTGCAGCGGAGCGGCCGGCAGCCAGAGCCGTGGACGCGTCTGCAACGGCGCGCGCTTTGCTGCGCAGCCGCCTGGCGCTTGGGGCAGAGGATATCTGGGATCTGCTGCCTGCATCCGAAGTGCCTGAAAAGATCACAATCAGCTCTGAGTGGGCGATCGATCGAGCAGTACAGGCTGCGAGGGAAGAATTGGGCTTTGCCGGACGCTTTGCCGTAATCGGGCTTGGGAAGCTGGGCGGATCGGAACTTGGATATGGCTCCGACCTTGATGTCGTTTACGTGTCAGAATCCGACGAGATCACGGCGGCAACACGCGTCGCGGAGCGTGTTGCAAATTGGCTGCAGCGAGATTTGAACAAGTACGGTTTCCGATATGAGATCGATGCCCGCCTGCGCCCGGACGGCCGCAAGGGCAATCTCGTGCGCGATATCGAAGGATATCAGCAATACTACGACACATCAGCCGCTACGTGGGAGCGCCATGCCTTAATCAAGGCCCGGGCAGTTGGGGGCGACAGCGAGCTTGGCCGGGAATTCGAGACGATGGCTCGTGAAATCGTATATGGGGCTCCATGGACACCTGAGCAGATCTTAGAAGTGCGCAATATGAAGCGGAGGATCGAAACGGAGCGGCTTCACGATCCGAGGGATATCAAGCTTGGCCCAGGAGGACTCACAGACATCGAGTGGACAACTCAGATGCTGCAGATGTTTTCGGGAGGCAAGCGTCCCAAATTGCGGCGCACTGCGACACTTGCGGCATTGCGCGAATTGCGCGACGATGTTAAAATCAAACAGGACGATTGGGAAGTGCTGTCGTCTACCTATGTTAGGCTTATACAACTTAGGAACCGTCTTTTTCTCAAGCAAGGTATTGCCTCGGATGTCCCTGTTGTGATGCCTGATGATCTCTCAGAAGCCATGCGGAACGTCCGTGTAATCTGTATGAGGCTGTTTTACGGCGAGCAAGATCAGGCGAAACAATAAAATGCGATACATGATGTTTGCCTGCCCCAGTGAGTGGGAATATAGAGGTTGTAACCTAGCGGAGCTCCTGTAAAACCCGACATCTGTTCGGGAACATTTCCGCCGGAAACTACGTTATAATGCTATATGACTTGTCCACGAAGCTGTAGACAGGCGATAACCAAAATTCGGTCCCACCCGGCAGGTTCAGCTATACCTGCTGCTGGTCGTTTTCCTCTACAAAAGCGCGTGAAGATTCGCGCCAGGTAAGTTCGACCGGTTGACCGAGGGCAGCTGCTTCCAAAAGAAGGCAGCTGACAGAGAAAGACCTTCCTCGATTGATATGAATCATCGAGCGAAGGTCTTTTGTGATTCGAGAATGTGCGCTGCCGCTCACACTCCTTGACTTTTGGCAGGCTCAGCCGCTATAATTTCTTCATCGGCTTGCCGAAGTGGCGAAACGGTAGACGCGGAGGTCTCAAAAACCTTTGGGGGCAACCTCATGCGGGTTCGATTCCCGCCTTCGGCACCATAATACAAAAACAGCCTGCACCAAAATTGGTGCAGGCTGTTTTTGTTTGCAGGCCAATTAAGAATCCCCTCCCTAAGTCCCTCCCCGAAGGAGAGGGACTTTAAGAGAAGCAATCGAATGAGTTTCCTAAATCGGAAGCCCCTCTCCTCCGGGGAGGGTTGGGGAGAGGAGAATGGAAAAAGCCATCCCGTTTCCAGGATGGCTTTTCTTTGTGGTGCGCCCGGCAGGACTCGAACCTGCGGCCTACTGCTCCGCAAGCAGTCGCTCTAATCCACTGAGCTACGAGCGCCTAACGAAAAGTAGTTTACCGCGCCGAAGGAACAATGTCAACCTGTATTTTTACCGGCTTATCTGTCAAAGGCGGTCAATTCACGATACAGTGCGCCTTTGCTTGCGCTTTATTCACTACTTTCTCGTCAAGCGAGAACTACTTTTCGTATGATACTGCGTCTCACTTCCGTTTCATATGATTGCGAATAAAGGCATGACGGCATGAGTATGAAACATTGAGGCCTCAGCGACGTCTACGTAGATACAATAAAGCTCGATTTCGCCTTTGAGGCCGATATGGTGGCGGCTTTGCGATAAAAATCACAAAGTAATAGCTCAATACGAAAAATCGATCAGTAAAGAGTTGACGCGCCGTAAACAGAGGTGCTATAATCCGACCAATACCATCTCCGACAAATTCAGTCGGAGACCTTTAAAGCAGTTCGAGTGTACAACTTATGACCGCGAGATTTACCGAAGGAACTTTGTTTTGCTCTTTGGTTCGACGACGAACCGAAGCGCAGTTGGCTGCCAATCGCGCACTGATCAATCGTTTTGGCCCTGCCGACGAAACTGGTCACGTGGAAGCGCCGCTTAGCGGCATGCTTCCAGGCGATGAAGGTCATGTCCTCGCATTGCGTGGCAATCCGGAATACCGCCAGCATCTCCTTGAGATGGGCTTCACTCCGGGAACTCCGGTCACATTCGTGCGCTCCGCGCCGCTTAGCGACCCTATCACCGTCTGCGTTCGTGGCTATCAGCTGTCACTGCGCCGGCGCGAGGCCGAATCCGTATGGATGCGTCGCTGCCCGCCGGAATACGCCGTCACTGAGATGCTCAACAAGAAAGAAATAGCCGTCAACGGCTGAAGGCGCGATGTCAATACCATCCCTGTCTTCGACGGGGACATCGCAAGGCGCGGCAACGCCCGCCCCGCTGTATGCCCTCGTAGGAAACCCCAACTGCGGTAAGACCACCCTGTTCAATGCGTTGACAGGCCTCAGGCAAAAGGTAGGCAACTACCCGGGCGTGACTGTTGAAAAGAAGGAAGGCCGACTGCGCCTTCCCGACGGCGCGTCATGCTCGCTGATCGACCTGCCCGGACTTTACTCCCTCACGCCTCGCTCTCCCGATGAAGCGATCGCCCGCGATGTCCTGTTGGGGCACCGCAATGATGTGGACAAGCCAAGCGGCATCATCCATGTCCTCGACGCCTCCAACCTTGAGCGCAACCTTTACCTTACTTCTCAGGTGCTCGATATCGGCCTGCCTACGATCATCGTTCTCACGATGACCGACATTGCCAAACGCGCCGGCCATGTGATCGATGCCGGCACGCTCAGTGAAGTATTGGGCGTCCCCGTTCACAGTGTCGTTGCCGCGGAAGGTCAAGGCATTACAGAGCTTCGCGCCATAATCGCCGGCCTGCCGAATATCCCCCCTCCCCCGCGTAAATCGTGGACCATGCCCACGGCGGTTGAAGAGGAAGTGGACGAACTGGCCGAGATGCTGGTGAAGCAGGGCGGCATTTCAGAGGCGCAGAGCAATATCGAGGCAGTCGGTCTCCTGATGCAGGAAAAGCCTCGCCCCGAAGAAGCCGGGCGATGGCCTGCCGCGATTACCGAACATATCATCAAGGACAAAGCGAACTTCCGCACCTTGGGCGTCGATTTCTCGGATCTTGTCATCGAATCCCGCTACGAATGGGTTCGCAAAATCTGCGCCCGAGCGGTCACGAAGCCGGAAAAGGCCGCAATTACCCTTACCGATAAGCTAGATCGGGTCTTAACGCACAGGTTCTGGGGCTATGTAATCTTCATCGGCGTAATGGCCTTCGTCTTCCAGACTATCTTTACATGGGCAAGCATTCCCATGGACTGGATCGCGAACGGCATGACGGCCTTAAGCCAGTTTATTACCGCTCACATGCCTGCCGGAGACCTGCAGGACCTCATTGTGAACGGCGTAATCGGCGGTGTCGGCACGACGATCACATTTTTGCCGCAGATCCTGCTGCTGTTCTTCTTTATTGCGCTGCTCGAAGACACCGGCTACATGGCGCGTGCCGCATTCCTTATGGACAAAGTTATGTCCAAAGTAGGATTGCACGGAAAATCGTTCATTCCCCTGTTGTCCTCATTCGCCTGTGCGATCCCGGGCATCATGGCCACGAGAACTATCGACGATCGAAAGTCTCGGCTCGTCACGATCCTGGTCGCGCCGCTCATGACGTGTTCGGCTCGAATACCGGTTTATACGCTGCTGATCGCCGCCTTTATTCCGCAGCGCCGTGTTCTGGGTATATTTACATTGCCCGGCCTTACCATGATGTCGATGTACTTCCTGGGAATGATCGCAGCCTTCTTCATGGCATGGGTCTTTAAGAAGACGATCTTGCGAGGGCAGTCACCGGTCTTCTTCCTGGAGATGCCGCCATACCATAAGCCGTCAGTCCGGACTGTTCTTATGACGATGATCGAACGGGCCTTCTTGTTTCTGCGCAAGGCCGGAACGGTCATTCTCAGTGTCAGCATCGTCCTGTGGTTCCTGACCACCTATCCGAAGCCGCCCAAGGGAACGCCGCCCGAGGCGCAGATGGCAACCTCGTTTGCCGGTCATATGGGCCACGCGATCGAACCGGTAATCAAGCCGCTTGGATTTGACTGGCGCATCGGCGTGTGCCTTGTCTCGTCGTTTGTAGCTCGTGAAGTCTTCGTGAGTTCGGCGGGCGTTATGTGGGGTGTCGGAGACAAAACATCCGACGCCGATGAAGTATCGGCTTCGCTTAAAGATAAGATCAGGCACGATCCATTCTTTACGCCGCTGAAGGCCGTCTCCATCATGATCTTCTATGTGCTCGCGATGCAATGCCTTTCGACAGTGGCCGTTGTAAAACGCGAGACCAACGGCTGGAAGTGGCCGCTGTTCATGACGGCGTATATGACAGGTTTAGCCTGGCTGGCATCGTTCCTGACTTATAATATCGGTCTGGCGATGGGCTGGGGAGTCCACTGACACCGGATAGCGCTGGAGAATATTGAGATGTTTCATGTCGATGGACAACAGATAGCCGTCTTTAGCATCGTAGCTTTGGCTGCCGTGTCTCTCGGACGCCGAGCGGCTGATCAAGTGAATGCCTTTCGCGCAAGTAATTCTTCGAAGTCGGTATGCGGCGGCTGCGGAGGATGTGGCGGCGCGCCTGCAAAGACCGCCGAACCCAAGCTGGTTCAGATTCAGCTTCAAGCCCCGAATAGAATACGGCAAAGCGAAGTCGAATGAGATACCGGCTACCAGTCTGCACAGTGGTTATTTGCCTGGCTCTCATGATGCAGGCTTGCGGGCATCGGGAATCGCCTCCGGCTCCCCCTGTGGAGCATCTTTCGGCGACAACGCTGCAAAACGGGGACCAGAAAATCACTGTGACCCTGCCTGAGACCATCAAGCAGCTGGACGAGGTCACGATCGGCGTCACCATTCAAGACTCCAAAAATGCTCCCGTGGAGAATTGCAGCATCGTCGCAAATTTGACAATGCCGGATATGTCCATGCCTTTAAACTCCGTTCAGCTTAAAGATATGGGGCGGGGCATACATGGTGGAAAGCTGCGCTTTACCATGGCGGGCAAATGGCAGATCACATTAGGCGTGATAAGCCGCGACAGCAGCCTTGCGCGGATTAAAATGCCCCTCGTCACGGTCGAATGACTCACGGGCCAACATACCTCCCCTATCTTGCATTCCTCTGGGGTCTCGCAGGCGGTTTCTCGCATTGCATAGGCATGTGTGGAATCTTCGTGGCCATGTATTCCAACGCTGCCGGTTCTGCCGGTAAGGGGCTGCATCCCGAACGCCATATCATGTTTCATGGCGGCCGTTTATTCTCCCTGACTACTCTTGGCGTTATCGGCGGTCTCCTCGGCACGATCGGTCATGGATGGGCGCAGGCGCAAGGATGGATTTCACTGGCAGCCGGAATCGTATTAATCTGTCTGGCACTGGGATTTGCCGGCATTATCCCGGCATTTCGCATTCCCGAACCGGACGTCCTGGGCGCTGGCGGAGGCAGGCTGCGAAAGCTATTTGTCCGGGTTCTTCAATCCGACCACAAGCTGCGCCCCCTCTTCATCGGCATGTTCGTCGGTCTGCTGCCTTGCGGCCTCACGTATCAGGCTTTGATTCCCTCTGCCCTTTCCGGAAGTCCCGGTCATGGCGCGCTGACAATGTTCCTATTTGGACTGGGAGGTGTGCCCGGCTTGCTGACGCTCGGCGTGTTTGGCGGCGCATTGATGGGCCGTTTCCTCATGAACCCTATTTTCCGCACTCGAATGACCTACGTATCCGCCGTGATCATGGCTGTTATGGGCGCAGCATTTATCGTGCGTGCTATTCCCAATATGTGAGATACACAAAAGTCATGGAACTCTTCAGTCCTCGGATTTGCTTAGAAAGCGGAGCTTTGCGCTCCCCTCATCTACAAATTGAATCCAACGGAGGATTGAATCACATATGGTCGAAACTCGAAATCGGTCCAATGACGGATCGCGAAACGGAAGCAGCAATTCACACAGAGATAAGTCATTTCTTGCAGTCTGGGCGCCTATTCCGCTGCGTTTGATTGTTGGAATTGGTTTTATGCTTCACGGTTATGCAAAACTTGCCAAAGGTCCAGAGAGTTTTGCCCACGTCCTGCAACTGCTCGGCGTGCCTTCCCCGCACCTCATGTCCTGGATAACCATCCTCATCGAGCTCCTTTGCGGACTTGCGGTTGTTCTTGGAACGCTAATCCCTCTTGTAAGCCTTCCTATGGCTACCGTTCTCCTGGTTGCAATGGTGACGGTCCATATGCCCTATGGCTTTAGCTCAATCAAGCTAAAAGATGTTGTAAACGGTGAGCCTCAATTTGGAAAACCCGGATACGAATGCGACCTGTTGTACATCGCCTGTTTGGCCTCGCTACTGGCAACTGGTTCCGGTCCGCTATCGATCGATGCTTTACTTTCTAAACGCAGGAGCGCCGGACGGACAACACCGAAAATATAGCCTTAAAAAATATGGAACTAATTCTCCCGCTTATATGCTTAGGGGTATATCGCTGACCAAACCTTTGGAGGTATCCATGAAAACTCGTATTATTGCAATCGCCGCCGCTGTCGTCGCTCTCTCTTCGCAAGGCGCATTCGCCGACTCGATGATGTCCAAGGACCATAAGATGGCCGGACACAGCACAATGATGGGTGGCAAGCATCCCGCGATGGGCATGAAGATGTCCCACGGCAAAATGATGCATAGCAAAATGATGCACGGGAAGATGTCCCATGGCAAGATGATGCATGATAAAATGATGGGCGGCAAGATGTCCCACGATAAGATGGGAAATGATAAGATGATGCACGGCAAAATGGGACACATGTAGTCTCTGACGGCTATTTTGGCAAATGGTAATGACAACGGCGGCGGACAAATAGTCCGCCGCCGCTTGCGTTTGGGGTATAGTGTCAGAATGGCCGGTGAAAGACGCTGGGCGGCGAGTATGCCGCAACGCGGTCTATAAGAACGCCGGGTGTTTTTCAGGAGCAAAGATTGAAACCGAGCAAGTTGACTTCAGAGCAGAAGCGCGACGCCATGATGGCCGCCGCGGACAACAAAAAAGCGAATTACGTTACCGAGATAGACCTGCGCGGTAAGACCCTTATTGCAGACTTCTTCCTCATCTGTTCAGGAACGTCGAATATACACATTCGTTCCATTGCTGACGGCATCGTTGAAGAGATGGAGCAGATAGGTATTCGTCAGCATCGCAGCGAAGGGTATTCCGAGGCGACCTGGATCGTGCTGGACTACGGCGATGTGATCGTCCATGTGATGTCGGAAGACGAGCGCGACCGATACAAGCTGGAATCCTTGTGGACCCGTGAAGTCCGAGCCGATGCGACGGGGCAAACCGTGCTCGGCGCAGCAGCCCCGGCCGAGGAGAGCGATGGCGGAGACGAATCCTAATTCGCCCCGACCGGCTCCGGCGACGGATGCAAAGCGCGTGCCGCTTGCGGAGGAGCTTCCCGAAGCTTCTCCGGAGCCGATTGCGCGCCCAAGAGTTCCAAGGTCTGCGGGCCACTCCCGGCATTTGGATACTGAGGATCTAACGCGCCGCATGACGGCCGCCAACATTCAATACCGCCGTGGGCAAACAGATCTGGCTCGTCAGCAGATTGAGGAAGCGCTTGCCGAATTTCCTCAGTCTGCATCCGTACACGAGCTTTATGGGGACATCCTGCAGTCTCTTTCCCGGAACACGGAGGCAGCCGAGGCCTATGAAGCCGCGATACGCCTTGAACCCGGCAGGGTAACAGCCGAGGCGAAGCTCGCGCGACTGACGCTGAAGGATAACGAAGACCGCACGCGCGCAAAGGTTGGTGTCGCATACGCGGGCGCCGAACGCCCTGTATTCGCCACCCAAACCGCAGCCGGCGCCGGTGGGCGCTTCTCCCCCGCTATCGCCTCGGCAGTTATCCCTGGTTTAGGTCAAGTGCTTCGGGGCGAGTACGTCAAAGGCGGCGTGCTTGCAGTTGTCTATGTCGCAACAATTCTGATCTGGGCGTCGCTGCCTGATGCGCGACAGATGCTTTCCTCAGCGCTGCATGTACGGGGATCCATACCGGCCGGGCCGGGTATCGGGACGGTAATCGCTTCGTTAGTCGGCTTTGGCGTCTGGCTCTATGCCATTCTGGACGCAAAACGAGCGCCGGCTGCTCAAACCGGCGATACTGGCAGTTCGCGCCGCTAATTCACGAAACAAACGGACCGTGTGCTGGTCTATAGATACGAATGGCGCCTGTTCGCGGATGCGCGGGCGCCGAAGCCTCATTTCAAGGCCGACCGGCAAAGCCGTCCGTGCCACACAGGGAGAACCTCACTACATGTTGAGCTTGCCTCGCCGGGTAACCGCCGTGGGATTATGCGCGCTTGCCGCTTGCGGATGCGGTAGCACCGTAGGAAGCAAACCGTCCGCAAATATACGGGTCGTGGAAGCCGCCACCAATACCGTGGACGTTAACAGCCACACCGATGCCGGTTTTCTGCTTGTAAATACGGCAGCGGCTTCCGCCGCGGTGCCATACGCCACTCCAACCGAATATCTTTTCGTTGAGGCAGGCACATCACAGTTCTCGGGAGGATTTCCCAATGGACTTCCTACAATCTCCGTGAACGGCGCCACCAAGACACTCACCTTGCCGACGTACCTTGATACGACGGTAACCCCAAACATTACCCGTGTCGTGCCCTCGCCGATTACAAGCGTAGACCTGCAGGACGGTCATCATTACACAGCCTACCTTTGCGGCCGCCCCGATGTATCCAGTCCCCTTCTGGCGGACCGGTCGGACCTGGACCCGCGCTACTATACAGCCGTTGTGCTTGAAGACAACCAGCCTGCGCCCCCGGCCGGAAGCGCTACCGTTCGCGTAGTAGTCGCGGCAGCCGATTCGGGGAATGTGGATGTCCTTGTTAACGGAGCCGCCGTCCCCGCATTCCAGAACATCGGCTATGCTCCAAGGGCAGCCCAGCCCAGTAGCGCCGACGCCACCGTCGCAGCCGGATCTGTATCAGTCTCGGTCAAGTCTACCGGCAGCGCAACTGTGCTTGTCCCGGCAACACCGCTTACACTCGTTGCTGGAAGTTCTTATACGCTCGTAGTCGCCGAGCCGAGCGCAGCCCCATCGCCGGCTACCCCCGGCAATGCGCCCACTGATGCGACCTATGTTGTCTCGCTCGTCAAAAATTAGAGCTTCGGCATAGACTTCACGATTGAGCCGGGAATTGTCGATCAATTTCCGGCCCGGTCAACGCTGCGAAAAATTACTTGCACTCTTCTATTTAGGCAGGCAGACAATTCGTGCCACAGCAAGTTCCAATTACGCTTAGCGGATTTGAAGATCGATCCCTCTCTGTTGAACTTCCCAGTTTAGTAACAAATGGGCGGCTTCTAGTGGATGGACAAGTTGCGCCGGCGGCGAAGCAGCGCGGCGCTTATTCCCTCAAGCGAAAGAACGGCAAGGAAGTCATCGTAAAGCTTAAGACGACTTTCCCTGACCCGCTGCCCAAACTCATCGTCGACGGCAAAGTCGTTCGGATCGGCCCTCCCATCCCCTGGTACGCCTGGATCTGGTCTGCTATTCCCCTTATCTTCGTTCTCGGCGGCGGATTTATCGGCGGCGCTCTAGGCGGCATAACCGCCACTCTGAACATTCAACTATTTCGCGCCCCATGGACGATGCCGAAGAGATTTCTGGCCACCGCAGGACTTTCACTCGCAGCATTCGTGCTCTGCTCAATCATAGTTCGCTTTATGAACCCCGACATCATACCGATGACTTCTTTGCCAATCTCAACACCGCATTCCAAGCCCCTTAGCGCTCCCAAGCCCGCACGCTGATTTCCGGTTCCACAGACTACTTCCGGCCTGCCCAGGACTTGCGAAGCTGAACATCCCATCTAAGAATCGGCCGGCGATAGCTTTCGCCGGCCGATTTTGTCGTCAATGACCTTATCTCCGGTTAATTTTTCAATGTGTTGGGAACATTTAATGTGGAGTTTTTGTTAAGAAGGTTGACAGTATCACACTCAATGGATATAATAAGCCATCACAAGTTTTGATCACGTTGTTTAGATAGTTCACAGGAGGCAGGATATATAATGGGCAAGACAGTAGGTATTGACCTTGGTACGACCAACTCCGTCGTAGCCGTTCTAGAGGGTGGCGAGCCGGTTGTCATTCCGAACGCTGAGGGCGCGCGGACCACGCCGTCTATCGTAGGTTTCAGCAAGACGGGCGAGCGCACGGTTGGCGCGGCTGCAAAGCGGCAGGCCGTTGTAAACCCGGATCGCACCATCATCTCGATCAAGCGTCACATGGGTTCTTCGCATCGAGTTTCCATTGACGGCACGCAGTACACGCCTGAGCAGATCTCGGCGATGATCCTGCAGAAACTTAAGACGGACGCTGAAGCGTATTTGGGCGAGAAGGTCGACAAGGCCGTTATCACAGTTCCGGCGTACTTCAATGACGCGCAGCGCACTGCAACCCGCGATGCCGGCAAGATTGCCGGTCTCGAAGTGCTTCGCATTATCAACGAGCCGACCGCGGCAAGCCTGGCTTACGGTCTCGATAAGAAGAAGAACGAGACGATCGTCGTTTACGACCTCGGCGGCGGCACATTCGACGTGTCCGTTCTTGATGTCGGCGATGGCGTCTTCGAAGTCCGCTCCACGGCCGGTGATACCCGCCTCGGCGGCGACGACTTCGACCTTCGCATCGTAGACTTCGCGGCCGACGAGTTCAAGAAGGAGCAGGGAATCGACCTGCGCAAGGACAAGCAGGCCATGCAGCGCCTTCGGGAAGCTGCCGAAAAGGCGAAGATCGAGCTTTCATCTCTCGTGCAGACGAACCTCAACCTGCCGTTCATTACGGCTGATGCCGAGGGACCGAAGCACCTGGACATCGCATTGACCCGGGCGAAGTTTGAGGACCTGACGAAGGACCTCGTCGAGCGCACTGCGGAACCGTTCAACCGCGCTCTTCGCGATGCGGATCTCAAGCCTGAGGGTATCGACGAGATCATTCTCGTTGGAGGTTCGACCCGCATCCCGGCGGTTCAGGAACTCGTCAAGCGTCTCGGCGGCGGCAAGGAACCGAACCGAAGCGTCAACCCGGACGAAGTCGTGGCAATCGGCGCTGCAATCCAGGCCGGTGTTCTTGGCGGCGAAGTCAAGGATGTCGTCCTTCTGGACGTCACACCGCTCTCGCTGGGAATCCAGACCATGGGCGATGTCTTCACAAAGCTGATCGACCGCAATACGACAATCCCGACCCGCAAGTCGGAGGTATTCTCGACCGCAGCCGACGGCCAGACAGCGGTGGACGTCGTTGTATTCCAGGGCGAGCGCCAGATTGCATCGCAGAACAAGCGGCTTGGAAACTTCCAGCTGACCGGCATCCCGCCGGCTCCGCGCGGCGTGCCGCAGGTTGAAGTGACGTTCGACATCGATGCCAACGGTATCGTCAACGTTACCGCGAAGGACAAGGCGACAAACCGCGAACAGAAGATCACCATCAGCGGCGCCGGAAGCCTGGACAAGAACGAAGTCGAGCGGATGGTGAAGGACGCTGAAGCGCATGCCAGCGAAGACCAGGCCAATCGCGAGAAGGCCGAATCTCGAAATCATGCCGACCAGGCCGTCTACCAGACAGAGCGCTTGCTCAAGGATCTGGGCGACAAGGTTCCGGCAGAGCAGAAGGCGGATGTCGAAACGGCTATCGCCAATGTCAAGTCGGCGCTCAACGATGACGACGTAAGCCGCATCAAGAGCACGACCGAAGAGCTGCAGCAGGCATCTTACAAGCTCAGTGAGATCCTCTACAGTCAGGCGGACGGCGCGGCAGGCAGCAACGGCCACCAGCCGGATGCAGACGGCGACGCGACGAAGACGACACATGACGACGACGTCATCGACGCCGACTTCAAGAGCGAATAAGGCTCGGTGAATAGGTCACGACGAGTTTAGCAGACCTGACTATAGCATCGCTGGCTCCCCTCCCAATCCCTCCCCGAAGGAGAGGGGGTAAGAATTAGGAGAAGTCTTTGGACAGTTTCCTATCTTCTCTTGCCCCTCTCCTTCGGGGAGGGGTTGGGGAGGGGAGCCAGCGAGAGATCAGACGATCCGTAGATATAAACTCGTCTCTTGGTCCATATTATACTATCTATATTGCGACTGACAAAATAACAACATATATATTTGGAGGATCGATTATGGCAGCGAACATCGTGCGATTTGATCCGTTCGAGGATCTCACACGACTTCAGAGAGAAGTAAACAGGCTTTTCGAGGACAATTCCCGGCCCGGCGCATCCCGCACGGCTGAGAATACGGTCCAGCGTTCCTGGACCCCGGCAGTGGATATCTATGAGGACGCCGGCGAGGTGATCTTGCGAGCAGAGCTCGCAGGTATCAAGCAAGAAGATATCGACATTGAGTTGAGCGGAGATACGCTTACCATCAAAGGCGATCGTAAGTTCGAGGAACTTGAGAAGCGTGACGGCTACGTGCGTGTCGAACGAACTTACGGTCCGTTCCAGCGCGCATTTACGATCGGCATTCCTGTAAATGCCGACGCAATCAAGGCATCCTATCGTGACGGGATCCTGGAAGTACGCCTGCCGAAGTCCGAGCAGGCAAAGGCCAAAAAGGTGCAGGTTACTGCAGGATAATTCCAAGGTTATTCAAACAAAACAAGCCGCCGATCACATGATCGGCGGCTTGTTTTGTTTGAATAACGTCAGGCCGAATCACCGTCATGCACGGTAACCGGCAAAATTATATCCTCGCGCGCTTTCTCTACATCAACAGGCCTGTTGACGAGAATTAGCAGCTTTTCAAGCGCCGCGGCCGCTACACGCTCCCAGCCGCACTGAACGGTAACCAGCTCGCATCGTGGGATCTTCCTCGCAAGGAAACCATCGAATCCGGCAACCCCCAGATCGTCGGGAATATTCATTCCTCTCTGATAGCACTCGTCCAGCAAATTATAGGCAGTCCTGTCATTCCAGCAGCAAACAACCCATCCAGGACCAAGCGCTATAATTTCGTCGACAGCGCCTTCGGCATGCTCGTAGTCAATGCGAATGGTTATCCGATTGTCCGGCGAAATCCCCCGTGTGACGAGTTCATCATCGAAAGCTTCGGCACGGCGTTCGACGGATGGCAGCAATCGGCTGGGCGCCAGATATACGAACTTGCGATATCCCTTGGTCCACAGGAGCGCAATAATATCGCGCATCCCCCCTTGATCGTCGATCACGACAGCGGGAAGCCCCGGAACCTTATCAGCCACTGTCACAACAGGCAATGAAGAAGCTTTCAATAGCTGTACCAGAGCGTCTTCCGCCGTTGCATGCAGAATTAGCCCATCAATTCGTCCGTCACGCAGCTTTCCGTACAGGGTCTCCGGCAATCCGTCGGTAAAGCCGCTGTGGAGCAGCAGGTCAAGATGCCGAACTTCGCATTCACGCTGGATTGCGCCGACGATCGTTCCGACGAATTCGTTGCGGACATCATAATCATGGTTCGTGTGAACTCCGATGATATCCGTTTTACCACGCCTCAGAGACCTCGCAACGGCGTTGGGCTGGTACCCTACCCGTTTTGCAGTCTCCCAAACAAGATGTCGGGTCTGCTCTGAAACTCGATGGTTCCGGTCGCCGCTAAGGATCCGTGACACCGTCGATTGCGACAGGTTTAGTTCGCGTGCGATGTCTTTGGCTGTTACCGGCATAAGGGATCCTTGCTGCGCGCTTTCATTGCTCCACGCATTCTACATATAAGATAAGAAGATGTAATTATATCACGCTCGCTTATCGTGTCAAGCGATCACGATGCCGCATGCCGGCGACTGCGAGATAGTAAGTCGTGCCCGGCGATAATGATAACTTGCCGCCAGGCGCGTGATGGCATTCTATTTGATTGTGTCGACCTTAGCCAGTGCGGCCTTCTGCACGGCATCAGGCAAAGGCGCGTAGTACATTGCAGACGCCTCTTTCTCACCATCGGTGAGAGCCCACTTCAGGAAATCCTTCAACTGCGGTTTTGCGTCCGGGTAGACCAGCAGAAATGTGAACCCTGTAATCGGATAGCCGTCCTTTGCCGTCGTGTTCACGATGACCTTACGGAAATCATCCGGAAGTGTTACACCGGCAGCGGCCGCCGTCGTCGATTCGACAGACGGAGTAATAAACGCGCCGGACTGGTTCTGCACTTGGGCAAACGGGATCTTATTCTCCACGGCATAGCCAAGTTCGATGTATCCCACGCCACCGGGGATCTGCTTGATCAGAGCGGCAACGCCTGCATTCCCCTTGCCTCCTGGACCTTTAGGCCAGTTTACCGACTTGCCGGCGCCGATTGGCGCCCACGCCGAAGCGGCTTCCTTAAGATAGTTAGTGAAAATGTTGGTGGTACCGGAACCGTCGGCGCGGTGGAACGGAGTAATAGTCGCCCCTGGAAGCGTAACTCCGGGGTTTAGCGCCGTAATCTTGGGATCGTTCCAGGTCTTGATGTTGCCAAGGTAGATATCGGCGATTACGGGACCGGTCAGTTTGAGGTTGGCCGGAGCGCCCGCCACGTTGTAGGCAATGCAGACGGAGCCGGCGACAGTCGGTATGTGCATGATGCCGGGAGCCGCAGCAAGCTCTTCATCCGACATTGGAGCATCCGAGGCGCCGAAGTCAACAGATTTGCCTGTGATTTGCTTGATGCCGCCGCCCGAACCGATCGGCTGGTAATTGATCTCCGTTCCCGCTTTCTGCTTGTACTCCTGGAACCACTTCTGATACAGAGGCGCCGGGAATGTAGCTCCTGCGCCATTCAGCCCTGCTCCGCCTCCAGACGTATTTGAACTGGCTGTTTGAGCGCCTGGCGGTGGCGTGGAACCTCCATTGTCGCTGGATTGGTTGCCGCATCCTGCGGCGAAGGCCGTGAGAGCAATCAGCGCCGCTGCCCCTGCCCTGCTCTGAAATCTGTTCGAAATACTGAGTGTGCGCACCATATTCTCCTCGTATGGATGGTCCTGCAGAGCCTCGCCTCTTCTAACGTGACGCGTAGACACCGCAACTTTTATAGTTCGTGATTAACACTCATCCCGCAACACTATACCCGCATCACATTCGAGCTATCCTTCGGGAACGAATACAAGACATTTTCAGTTATATAAGTTGATAGCAGTACACTCATATCGGGTATCATGGAGACAGTAAACATCCGGCGCAGTGCGGTGCAGATGAGCCGGGCCGGAAAGGCAGAGGCATGGCAGTCGAATACAAGGATTACTATAAGATTTTAGGCGTTCCGAAGACGGCGACGGATAAGGAAATCAAATCGGCTTACCGCAAACTGGCGCGCCAGTACCATCCGGACGTCAACCAGAACGACAAATCCGCGGAAGAGAAGTTCAAGGATATCGGCGAAGCGTACGATGTTCTCGGGGATGAAAGCAAGCGTTCTAAGTACGATCAGTACGGTGACCAGTGGAAGGCATTCAGCCAGGGTGGCGGCGGCGGATTCAATCCGGGCGCAGCCGGCGGCCAGCGTGTGGATTTTGACTTCGGAGGCGCGGGCGGAGCAGGTATTGACGACTTCCTATCGTCCCTCTTCGGCGGCGCAGGCGCCCAGGGCGGATTTGGCGGTTTCAACGGCGCAGGCGGTGGCCGGCGTCAGCCTTCGGTCCGATCTGAAGACGCCGAATACGGCGTGGAAATTACGCTTGAGGAAGCATACTCCGGCACCAAGCGCTCATTCACACTGAGCATTCCTGAGACATGCAAGCGTTGCAACGGAGAGGGCGCTATCACGTCGCCGTCCGGGAAAGCATGCCAGGCGTGCGGCGGATCGGGGCGCTTAAAGGGCGGTCGCGGCTTCTTCGGCAACAATACTTGCACGCAATGCGGCGGGACAGGAAAAGCGCTGGAAGCATGTCCGGAGTGCCACGGAGAAGGAAGCGTAACAAAGAACCGGAAGCTCTCCGATATTAAGATACCGGCGGGCGTCGCGGATGGTCAGCGTATCAGGCTGGCCGGACAGGGAAGCAACGGCGGCGATCTGTATCTTAAGGTAAGCGTGAAAACGAATCCGAACTTCGAGCGCAAGGGCAATGATATATGGACGGACTTTGAAGTGCCGTTCACCGTTGCGGCACTCGGCGGCGAAGCATCGGTCAATACACTGTCCGGCAAGAAGGTATTGAATGTTCCGGCAGGCACGCAGAGCGGACAGGCGTTCCGGCTTACCGGCCAGGGGATGCCGATCCTAAAGGGCACGGGAAGCAACGGCAGTCTCTATGCTCGCGCTAAGATAATGGTTCCGAAGGACCTTTCGGCGAGAGAGCGCGACTTGATTACCGAGCTTGCGGCAATTCGAAGCGACAGCGTCAAAGTGGCGGCATAGCGAGGAAACCAAAAATGGCATTCACTAAAGATCGCAACGAGCCAATCTACACGATCAGCATCGCGGCGAAGCTCGTTCGGCCCGTCGCCAAAATCAATCCCGGCGACCAGAAGCCGATCCATGCGCAGACACTGCGTATGTACGATCGCCTGGGGCTGGTAAAGCCCCAGAAGGTCGGTAAGAACAGATTTTATTCAGACAAAGATATCGAACGGCTGCAGCGCATACAGCATTTTACACAAGACATCGGCATCAACCTTGCCGGTGTTGCCTATATCCTTGCGCTCGTAGATCAGCTCCATGATTCGGAGCTGCAAAACGATAGGATTGAGGCGATGTTTCGCGCAGCAGAGGAGCGTCTGCTGGAGTGGAGCGAAACGGGAGACTGAGAGATGTTTGAAAAATTTACAGAGAAGGCGCGCGGCGTCGTGGAAAATGCCCAGCGGATCCTGACGCGCTATCAGAATACTCAACTGGATACGGAGCATCTCCTGCTGGGAATGCTCGAACAGAATGACGGCCTTGCGGTTCAGGTAATGCAGCGCATCGGAGTGGATGTGCGACAGCTCACCCGTGACACCGAAGAGGTCCTGGCGCAGGCGCCAAAAGTTCAGTACAACGATCCTTCGGCGCAGATCTATCTGACACCACGGACGAAGAAGGTTTTTGATACGGCAGCCGAAGAGGCACAGCGGCTTCAGGACAGCTATATCGGCGTCGAGCATATGTTTCTTGGCCTGGTGAAGGAAGGCGACGGCACCGCGGCTCGCCTCCTCAAGCGCTATGGTGTGGATGAGGAAGGCGTCTATAAGGCCTTACAGTCGATTCGTGGAAGCGCTCGTGTTACGGACGAAAATCCGGAAGACAAATATCGCGTTTTGCAGCGCTTCTCACGGGATCTTACGCAGCTGGCCCGCGAAGACAAGATCGATCCGGTAATCGGGCGCGATGAAGAGATCAAGCGGACAATTCAGATCCTTTCCAGGCGCACAAAAAACAATCCCGTTCTCATCGGAGATCCAGGGGTTGGTAAAACCGCGATTGCCGAAGGGCTTGCCCTCAAAATGGCGCGCAACGATGTTCCGGAATCCCTGAGGGACCGGAGACTGCTCGCCCTGGACATGGGCGCTCTCGTTGCCGGATCGAAATTCCGCGGCGAGTTCGAAGAGCGCCTTAAGGGTGTCATGGATGAGGTGCGCCAGGCAGCCGGGCAAATCGTTCTGTTTATCGACGAGCTTCATACTGTTGTCGGAGCAGGCGCAGCGGAAGGAGCCATGGACGCCAGCAATATGCTGAAGCCGGCGCTGGCTCGCGGCGAGCTCCAGTGCATCGGCGCAACGACGCTCGATGAGTATCGAAAGAACATCGAGAAGGACCCAGCGCTTGAACGGCGTTTCCAGCCGATCGTCGTCGGCGAGCCGTCGGTGGAAGACACGGTCGAGATATTGCGCGGGCTGCGGGATAAGTACGAAGCGCACCATAAGGTAAAGATCGACGACTCGGCGCTGGTCGCGGCTGCAGAGCTTTCGAGCCGCTACATTACAGACAGGTTCCTGCCCGATAAGGCCATCGACCTCATCGACGAAGCCGCATCGAAGATCCGGATCGAAGCGTCCAGCATGCCGCAGAGCATCAAGGACATGGAAGACCGCCTCACAAAGCTGGTATCAGAGGGCCGCGCTGCGGCGGATGCGCGCGACTATGAGAAGGCCGCGGGGCTGCGCGATGAGGAAGTCGCATTGCGCAGGGTATTCACTGCCGAGCGCGATAACTGGTTCCAGGCATCCGGCATGGACAGTGTGGTGGATGAACACGATATTGCCGAGCTGATCTCTAAGACCACGGGCATTCCGGTGTCCCGTATGTTCGAAGAGGAAGCCGAAAAGCTGCTGAATATGGAGCAGAAGCTTCATGAGAGGGTAATCGGCCAGGAAATCGCCATCGAAGCGATCTCCGAAGCGATACGCCGCGCTCGTGCCGGCTTAAAGGATCCGCAACGGCCGATTGGCTCGTTTCTGTTCCTTGGTCCCACGGGAGTGGGTAAGACGGAGCTGGCGCGCTCTCTGGCTGAGTTCCTGTTTGACGATCCTGATGCGATCGTCCGGTTCGATATGTCCGAGTATATGGAGAGACATAGTGTTGCAAGGCTGATCGGTTCACCGCCGGGATATGTGGGCTATGATGAAGGCGGGCAGATGACCGAGGCCGTCCGACGGCGCCCCTACCGGGTCCTGCTTCTGGACGAGATCGAGAAGGCGCATCCTGATGTTATAAACGTCCTTCTTCAGTTGCTTGACGCGGGCCGGTTGACAGACAGCGCGGGTCGAACGGTTGACTTTAAGAACACTGTCATCATCATGACCAGCAACATTGGGGCGAGAGTGATACATGGAGAGCGCGAGATGGGCTTCCGGAACGCGTCGGACGTCTCACCGGCATCCACGCGGCAGATGGAAAGCATTAAGAGCCGTATCATGGATGATCTCAAGCGAGCATTCCGTCCGGAGTTCTTAAACAGGATCGATGATGTCATCATCTTCCACTCGCTCTCGCATGAGGATATCAAGCAGATCGTGGATCTGCTTTTGAAGACAACGGAGAAGCAGCTCAAGCAGCGAGACCTGCGCCTGGAAGTAACCGAAGCCGCGCGCGACTTCATCGCCGACTCGGGCTTCGATCCGGTCTACGGAGCGCGTCCGCTGAAGCGGACCATCCAGAGAATGGTGGAGAATCCGATATCGAGCGGAATTCTGCGCCGCGAGTTCCGCGACGGCGACACGGTCGTGGTGGATACGGACGGCGAGAAGATCGTTGCCCGGCTGAAAGTGCCGGCAGGATCTCAGACCACGATTGAGAAGACTGAACTTGAGAAGACCGGTATTGCGGTGTAATTGACCGTGCTTGGCGATTGTTCGGAATTGAATCTATGGGGGAGCAGCTGATTTCGGTTGCTCCCCCATTTTTAGTTCTACTTAGTCTTCCTTCACCCCAAAACCTTATCGTTGATGACTATAACGACAGAAATGATACAGGCAGCACACATATTTGAGATAATATCCACTACTGTCCTCTTTTGTACCCCCTCGCACACGGAACCATACTGCACAATTCTGAATGGTACAGTTTTTTTGTACAATGGGCCCAAGTATTCACTCACGATTTCTTATTGCGCATATACACACTCTAAGCACGAGCCGTGCTTAGAGCTAACGGCTTGCGTAGACAATGCATATCGACCAGAAGAGACTTATAGTTCCTGCGCATAGGTATACCTAAGACATATGGACACAATTCTATCGACAAAGTATCAGCATTTAGGTTTCAAAAAACCAATGAACCAAATTGGATAGCGTTTATAGCTTTTATATCATATAAAATTAATCACAAACCACGAACAATCCAGATGAAATCCATGTACAAAAACAAGATTGTACAATTGTACCCAGACACAATAAATTATATTGATCAATTTTTGTTCGAACAATCCTTGACAGTTCGGCAAATCTGCCTTATAATACATTTGTGACCGGCAGTAAGTCCTAAAACCAACTGCGGCCCATTGTTTACATCTTACGTTTTTGAGGAGATAGTAGTACATTGAAGAAAACTATTAAGACAGGTTTTACGTTAATTGAATTGCTCGTCGTCATAGCTATCATAGCGATTCTCGCAGCAATCCTCTTCCCCGTTTTTGCAAAGGTTCGTGAGAAGGCCCGTCAGATTTCGTGCCTCAGCAACGAGAAGCAGATCGGTCTTGGCATCCTGCAATACAGCCAGGACAATGACGAGATCCTTGCCAAGGCATGGTACGGCGGCGGTGGCTACCAGGCTTCGGACAACACTCCCGGCAACATCAAGTACAAGTGGATGGACGCTATCTTCCCCTACGTGAAGAGCAACGGCATTTTCCACTGCCCGGATTTCAATGATGATTTAGGCACAGGCGCAACCGGCAACTTTGTCAATTATGAGAAGCTGACGAACGTTCCTAATGACAAGAACTACGGCAGCTACGCTCTGAACGCAGCATACTGGGATACCAATACTCTGGGCGGCAGCTGCAAGTCCCCAGGCGACTCCAGCGGCGTCCCGCTCGCAGCGCTTGCCCACCCGGCAACAACCGCATGGGTCGTGGACGGTAACGGTAGCTACCAGTTCGACTGGCCCACCGACAACCCGGCGATGATCACGAAGGGTGACCTTCACATTGAGGGCAGCAATAGCAATGGCGACGGTTCCATCGTAGATCGCCACACCGGCATCGTTAATACGATCTGGTGCGACGGCCATGCTAAGGCGATCCGCATGAATGAGTTGATGAAGACCCAGACGATCAACTGCGGCAACGGCAACCGCAATCTTTCTCCGTACCTGATCGTTCAGGACTACGGCATCTAAGCTATAAGCCGAACGAATATAAGTAAGGAATGCGGCAGCGAAGGATTTCCTTCGCTGCCGTTTTTTGCGTCACTCGCGATTCCCTCAACCTCGGTCTGCTAATATGCCGGATGCCTCATAATCGTGATAACTGGCCACTCCCAAGCAAGCGGCCTAAATTGACAGACATCTATCGCTTCGGATATCATTCAAGCTATGCAAGTGGAACTTTCACAATCACAGTCGGAGCTTATCGAAGATCTTCTCCGGCAAGGACGGTATCAGACAGTTGATCAGGCAATCGAAGCAGCGTTGGAACTCCTCCGGGGCGAAATCGATGGAGAATCGTCACGACAGGATACGTTGAAGAATACAATTTCGGAGGCGTTCGACGACCTTAACGACGGTAAAGCAGAACCTCTGGATGCGGAACTGGTTGTCGCCCGGATGCGTCAGCAGGCTCCGCGCGAAGACCTACCCAAAGTGGACAGTCGGGCGCTCGGCACGGATGCTGCGGTAACCGACCTGGAACGCATCTGGCGCATCGTTGCGCGAGAAAATGCGGACGCAGCCGACAACCAGGTTAGAAAACTTGCTGATCGTTGCCGCCGTATCTCAACCATGCCGAGCATGGGCCGGCCGCGGCCGGAACTGGGAGAGCGCGTCCAGAGCGTGGTTGCCCAGCGGTTTGTAATCTACTATCTCATGCAAGGGCTAACACTCATCGCCCTGCGCTTTTTGCCGGTCGACGCCTAACAAGAAGAGGTGGTGGAACCTGCGGTCTCACCACCTTCCCCTGCTCTCGCAGCAACACGCCTCCAAGCCGCATCGCAGGCATTCCGGCGCCAAGGCATCTTCTCTTAGCATTTTCTAATAGAGATTGAAGGTTTCCTCACGCAACTGATCAAACACCTTATCAACACTGTCCAGCAAGGAGAAAATGCCGTGATACATTTGAATCAGGTAAAGGTGGCATCACCGTGTCATGAGTCCTGGGAAGCCATGGATGGGGATGACAGGCATCGATCGTGTGAAAGGTGCCAGAAAAACGTCTACAACATTTCAGAGATGACGGCTGCCGAAGCCACTGCCTTGATCGCGCAGCATGAGGGCAAGCTCTGTGTTCGGTTTTACAGACGCGAAGACGGCACGGTCATCACAAAGGATTGCCCCGTCGGCTCAGCGCGGATCCGCCGGCGCAAAACGATATCGTTCGCATGGGCCGTATCCATGGCGATTGCCGCACTAGATGTTTCGGCGCAGCGCAACGCTATTGCGTCGAAGCAGACCGCAACGGACGGCAAGACAAAGATCTCAGTAAAGCGCCCAGCGCCACATAACACGCCTCATCCCAATCCCATGATAATGGGAATGATCGCGCTACCAAGCAAAACACCGCAAACTCCCCAGAAGCCGCCTCACCAAACGCCTCAGCCGACAACCCAGATACCCGCGACAATGGGGAAGATCGCTATGCCGGCAACGCACCCAACACTGCCCACGCCGCAAGTGCGGTCGACATTGGAGATGGGCGACATGGTCAGGCCCAGCAAATGAGATACGCCGATTTACACCGCAGCCGCCGTTCAGCGCGCTGCGGCTGTATGTTGGCGCATTATTCTCACGGCACAATTCCATATTGAAGGTGGAGCGGCAGGTTTTATCCGGTACTCAAGCTATCGTTTACGACAGAAAGTTCCTGCTGATGTTTCTTGATCAACACCTTCGCATGAGGCGTGTAGTAGTTGTCGTCAAGATTTACCACGATCTTTAACGCCTCGACGGCCTCAGTGAATCGCCCCATTCTAATCAGGAGGATACCTGTATATTGATGTCCCCAGGGATCCTGCGGCCTCAGTCGAACAATCTCATTTAGCCACTTCATCGCTGAGAGATCGTCATCGAGATATCCATAGGCGCTGATGAGATTGTGCATGTATCTAACTTCGCCGGGACGAGCGCGAAGGCAATCCAAACCATAATCGACGGCGGTTTGGTATGCCGCATTTCGGATGGAGAAGCGCATCAGCAATTGCAGCACCCTGCAGTTTTGCGGATGCATTTGATGCAGTTCTCTCAACAATATCCGGGCATCATCAAAACGATCGAGATGAATCAGCGCGCCTGCGTGACGGCATAACAACCCGACCGAAGTGGGACGCTCATATCCGTGGTTCTGAAGCTCCAGCAGGTCAGCGGCTGAATAGCGCAGATAAGGCGGCAAACTTCCGACCCACGCTGCCAAACTGCGCGCATTTGCAAGTGAACACAGACGCTTCATTCCCACAGACACAATCAACGCTTGGCCGACTCGAGCTACGCCGGAATAAAATCCTTTTGGATACGGATGTTTCCACAAACCATAACGGGAGGCAAAGGGGCGGGGCCAGCATCTCTTGAGCTCGCTAAGCGGAAGAGCGGAGCGGTTATAGAAATGACGAGCTTCGTACTCGTATGATTCATGACGCGACAATTCCCGGCGGATCACGCGCAGAGCAGCCGTTTCAGCCATCATCTCACGCACCCAATAAAGTCTGTGCACTCCCTGGCGAGTTCGCACTGACGTTACCCGGTGGTACATCTCGTGCGCGACGACCAGCTTGAGCCGTGTCGTTGACGATGTGGAGGAGAGGCGTATTTCGTAGCCGCGAAAGCCCTTCGCGCAGTATGGCCAGGTAGCCGACCGGCAAATCTTGTACGGCAGTTGCGCATCCGCTGGCACACCGACCAGTTTAACGCATTGATCGTAAGCCTTATCCGCAAAATCGTAGATCTCGGCTTCCGGAATTGGCCAGAAATGCAACCGGCGCTCTTGCCTGCGACGGCGCCAGCGGCGAAACGCTTCAATCAGCTTGCCGACCCAATTCGCCATTCCGGCATCCGTTCGCTACTTCTCGTCGTAAATGACCTTCATCATCACGTCGCCTATAACCTTCAGGCTCTCCGGCCGGCACTTATCGGGTGTATCCCCAAGAGTGTGCCAGTAAGCGTAATCGAAGTCGATCAGATCGACTGTAGGTATGCCGGCGGCGTTCAGCGAATCGTGGTCATCGCTGATCTGGTACTTGACCTGGTTGGGAAACTGTTCGCTGTATCCAAGGGCGGCCGCGGCATTCCACACTTTATCGTTGATGTCGGGATGCAATTCCTCCGACGACTTCTCTCGATAAACATCCAGCTTGTCGTCACCGATCATATCCAGCAGGATAGCATAATCCGGACGGTTCGCTCCAGGATGCGCTGCAAAATAGCGCGCACCCAGGTACATCTTGTCGTCGCCTGGTCCCCAGTCTTCACCGTCCACGAACAAAAGCACAACCCCGATCTCCGGCTTCTTCGCATGCAGGTTGCGCGCCAGTTCCAGGAGCGCCGCAGTGCCGGATGCGCCGTCATCTGCGCCCAATATCGGCTTTGCCTTATCGGCTGCGTCGATCTCCTGGTCGGCCGTCGGTCTGGTATCCCAGTGCGTGAGAAGCATTATCTTTCGCGAGGCGTTGGGATTGATGACACCGATGACGTTGGTCAGATCAAGGCGCTTATGGCGGCTGGTGTCGGAAAATGTAAAATGCTGGCGCTCAACCTTGTCCACATAAGGGGACAGTTCGGTCTCTATAAATGAGAGGCATTGATCGTGACCCTTTGTATTGGGAACTCTTGGCCCGAAGTCGCATTGCTTCTTGAGCAGAGAAAATGCATGGTCGCCGTCGAACGCAGGGCCGCCGACAGTGGCCTTAGGCGCGCTATCGACCGGTTTGGCAGCGACTGCGGGCGGTGATGAGTTTATGGATGAGTTGGCATGGCATCCGGAGAGGGCGACGAGGCCCAGAGCCAGAGTTGCGCTCAAGCGAGGTATTGAGGGCACAGCGCCTCCTGCTATTCTTTAGAAATGCGAGCGGTTCCGAAGTCATTTAGAGAACGATGCGCGTTAAGGTATGCCGTGAGGCAATCGGCGATCCCCACCCCGGTGTCCTTAGTAACGGCCTTATCATCCCAAACACGAAAATAGCCGAAGCTTCCGTTCGCCAGCGGACGCGTCGTGGCGATCTGATACGTTCGCTTGAGATCGACCGGCGAACCGCCGATCTCAACCGAAGCAACGCGCACGGCCACAGGTTCGTTCGCTTTGTAATGTATCTGCATATGCGAGATTTGCAGATAACCGTCGAATGGAAGTGGAATTCGAGATACGGATCGATTTGCCGCCGCGACGATCTGCTCGCCTGTCAGTGTCAACACAACGATGCGATTGGACGAATCGCCGCGATTGCGCAGGACATTCAGGAAGTCCCCGATGCTGTGCTTTCCACTGTCAAGTTTCAATGGAACAAGTTCATCCGCAGAAACGAACGCGGCATCGACACCGCCTGTTTCGAAAACAGCATCGGCCATGAGATCGCCCAGGGCAGTCTCCTGCACGTCCGAGCCAGTGGAATCCATTGATGTTGACAGTTGTATGCTGACGGGCGGCGCGGCCGGTTTTGAGGCGACGCTATCCGCTCTCGCGGTAAGTTCGCCGAATCCCATGAACAATACAGCTAAAGACAGTATTGTTTGCCCGCGATGCCCATTGATCATTCTGTTTGATGCTTCTGCGCGTGCAGCCAGCGCAAGTACGACTCGATGAAGTCGTCGAACTCGCCGTTCATCACGCGCTGGATATCCCCTGTCTCGTGACCTGTCCGCGTGTCCTTCACGAGCGTATAGGGTTGAAAAACGTAGTTTCGGGTCTGGCTCCCGAATTCAATGTTGCGGCGTTCCCCGCGAAGCTCATCAATGCTGGCAAGACTTTCCTGCCGGGCAAGCTCCAGTAGCTTTGCCTTTAATACGCTCATTGCGAACGCTTCGTTCTGAGCCAGGCTGCGTTCATTCTGGCATGTCACCACAAGTCCGGTAGGAATGTGAGTCAGACGAATCGCTGTCTCGCTCTTCTGAACGTGCTGGCCGCCCGCGCCGGAGGACCTGAACCGATCCTTCTTCAAATCTTTCTCAGGTATGACGATATCGGACGTCTCCGCGACTTCCGGAATGACATCTACCGATGCAAAGGATGTCTGCCGTTTGTTGTTGGCGTTAAAAGGCGACAACCTGACCAGACGGTGGACGCCGCGCTCGGATTGCAACTGTCCGTAAGCGTTGCGCCCCTCAATACGAAGGGTTGCGTTCTTGATGCCGGCGACATCTCCCTCAACTTCGTCGATCATATCCACTTTGAATCCATGCCGATCGGCCCAGCGCAGGTACATGCGCAGCAGCATGGAAGCCCAGTCTGTGGCTTCATCGCCTCCCGCTCCGGCATTCACCTCAAGCAGCGCGGTCGCGCCGTCGTGGGGGCCGGAGAGAAGCGTCTGCGTCTCAAGAGTGTTCAGCAATTGTTCTACATCGGCGATTTCTGTAGTAAGTTCGTCGGAATAAGGCTCCGGATTGTCCTCCATCCGCGCCAACTCGACCATTGTCCCAATGTCATCGAGACGTTTCTGTACGTTCAGCCAGGGACTGAGATCTTCCTTATTTGCATTGAGAAGCTGCATCTCCGCCTGCGCGGCGGAAGAATCATCCCAGAATCCTGGCTCCGAGGCCATTGCTTCCAGTCTCGCGATTTCCGCTCTTTTGGCGTCCAGCCCCATGGGCTCCGCCAGCCTCTCATACCGCAAACGCGTCTGGTCTGCCTGCTTGACTACGTCGTCGAACACCGGGTTCTTTACTCCGTTCACCATGAAAAAGGGCGAGGTTGCTACCTCGCCCTCATCTCTTATAACCCTACAATTATACCGCTTTCACACGCAAAACGATGCGGCTCACGCCATGGGCAAACGCAGTCACTGCTCCGGCGCAAAACATTCCGGCAGCAATGTAGTCGGCACGGTATCGGCTCGCGATCAGCAAGCCGCACAAAACGGCACAGAGAAAAACCGGTATCAGGCCAAGCCGGGTTCTGACAGCCATTATACTTACCGCAATCGACGTCATCAGTGAGATATTCATCACCCAGTGCGGCGGATCGGGGGGCCAATGGCCCCAGCGGTCGAGTAGAACTACCGAAGCCCATGCCAGGGCAAGTCCTGCAGCGCCTGCGACAGTCTGGCGGAGGCGCTCTCGCTTTCCCAGCAACAGCCATGTCTGACACATCATTCCGATAAGGAATGGGACAAGGGCCGGCAGATACACAACGACTTTATATAGGGTTTCTTCATTGATGGGAAGATGCATAGTGGACCGCCCGGCAATCCTGAAGATTTGTGCGCGAGTATAATGACATGCGCGCACGCCGCAAGGCAAGTCCACGAGCGCTGCCCTTGGAAGCAGACTTTCAATTCAGTGACACTCAAGATCGAAATCTAATGATGCACATTGCCGCCAGGATATTCGCCAACGATATCAACCCTCTTCTATTGGGCATGTTTGTCGCGCGCATCATATTTCGCGCATCGCCTCTCCCGGTATGGCGCTTTGCGCTCGCGTCAACCATCGGGCTGGGAATAGCAATCGGGCTGGCGGAAGCCGGAAAGATTTATTCCGTGCTGCCGGGATCGGACACTTTTCCCAGCGGACATGAAACCTTCGGAGCATCGGTTTGCGCAAGTCTGTGCTGTGCCGACCGCCGTATGCTGATATTCAGCATTGTCGCTCTCGCGCTTCTCGGATGGGGGCTTGTGAACTCGCACTATCACATCTGGCGAGATGTCGCAGGAGGCGCTGTGCTTGGAGCGCTGGTAACAACCGCCGCAATTAAGGCAGCAAAGCTCACTGGCGGCAACGGCAATTAAAATAATTTCGAGGCGCCGGAAGATATTGGAGACAGTCCCACTCCCGGCGGTTTGATCCCATGCCACCGGGAGTGGGCTTATGAAACATGATTAGCCCATATCGCTGATCAGAATCCTTCGAGTAACCTTTAGTCATCCTCAACAGTAAAGTAGCGGTAGGCTCCGTTGGTCGGGCCGGATGCGGTCGACTTCTCAAGGAGCGCATTGAGTGTCATCGCTTTGACATGGCCATCGCAAAAGAGCGTATTTGCCCGGTCGGTGTGCCGGCCGCCAGTTGCATAGATCCACCCCCAGGGCAGATCGCTGTGCCCGATCCCCGACGGCTGCGAGCCGATATTTGACCACGCCAGCTGAAAATCGTTATTGTTGGCCGCGTTCGAATCCGTTACAAGTACTGTATCGGATGGAACCGGAAGTGAAGCCAGAGTATAGGATCTCTGAAAAATCCCGTCGGTAATGGGAGGATGCCCGGTCGTCCCATCATAGTAGGTTACATTGATGCAGTAGCCGCCTTCTTGATGGTAGTTATAGGAATGCGGCACATAGATGGCATCGGGCGTATCAGGACAGACAAAGATGCCTTTGCTCTTCGTGTACGGATCAATCAAATCCATCCAACGAGCCGTTCCCGGATAGTTATCTCCATTGCCAGGGTTGCCGTCCGCATCCCCATTCCAGGCCGGACAGAGTTGCTCATCGTAGTCTTGAGAATACTGCACGATGGCCAGCCCCATTTGCTTGAGGTTCGACGCGCAGGAAATCTGCCTTGCCTTCTCGCGCACTTTTGCAAAGACAGGAAACAAGATTGCGGCGAGAATCGCTATTATAGCTATGACAACGAGCAATTCAATCAGTGTAAATCCTGATTGACATGATGACCGACGAATTTGGGTATCCACTGTATTTTCTCCCTACCTGTAAGATAAACGAGACCAACACCTCACCAACTTGTTGGTCAATGTAAGGTATCATTTTTCTGCTCATTTGTCAATAATATGAGCAAAATAAATGATATGCATAATCGATTTGGCGTTTACAATCCCCTTTATCATCAGCGGTACACAGAATAGATATGCCAGGTATTAACAAAATTCAACGATTGCTGCCTGTCTGTGGATTGACTTAGGCATGCTCGATCGGATATAATCATACGCATTGGGTCGGTAGCTCAGCGGTAGAGCACATCACTTTTAATGATGGGGTCCTGGGTTCGAGACCCAGCCGACCCACTCTCGACAAACCACGCATCTCCGCGTTGTCGAGAGTGGGCCTCATTCCAAACTTCCCTATCTCTGCTAACATCAGCTTATTTCCTGCTTATGACTATCTCATATAGTCGCCGCCAAGCAGACGATGGCCAGCGCATAAGTTTTCTCCTTCAGCATATCGTTGCCAGCCGGCCGACCTCCCTTTCCCCTAGCGAACACGCAAATGTATTTCACTATTGCGCCCATTAACAGATTGAGTAAACCTTTTCATATGCTCTTGGCATGGATCTTGCAGATATCTGGAGCAAACCAGAACGAAAATAGGATTCGGCCAAAACGGTAAAGAACGCGCATTATGGGCCTTACCGGCAGCGGCCTGATCTTTATCTTGAAGGCAGATTTGTGGGAACGGGCACTATAGTTCCCAGTAGATTGCAGATCATCAATCCGATCAATGCTTCCGATAACCGTCGTGATGCTTTCGGAAGATGAGGTACCATATTCCCAATGACAGCAGCGTTACGGCGGTGTCATTCCTCTGCAATACTTCGAGTTTGCGCGTCCGGCCAAATGAGCGCCATATTGTTAGCCCGGACGATCAGCGACAATTCAGCGTAGTCAAGCTGTGACGTGCTCCGCCACGCTTCCAGCCATTGGAGTTAGCTATGGAACCAGAAGTCGATAATTCTCTGGCAGCGGTATCTTTGCAGGAATACTGGCAGATACTGCGCCGCCGACGAACGATCATCATTCAGTCTTTTCTGATTGTAGCTGTCGTCGGAACAATCCTCACGATGTTGGCAAAGCCGGTCTACCAGGCAAGCGCCCGTATCCTCGTCGATCCCCCGTCGATGACATTGAATACGGGAGATTTAAGCAATCCCCTAAACGGAATCTTGAATACGCCTCCACCGCTTTCGGTGCCGACTCAGGTAGAACTGCTGCAGTCCCGTCCGCTCCTGTCAGCCTTCAAGGGACGCATCGATCCGAACGCCATCTCGGTTTCCCAGGTTAAAGACACCAATATTATTGAGGTCACTGCCGAGTCCAGCGATCCCAACACGGCTGCAAGTGTGCCTAACACACTTCTTCAAGCGTATCTCGACAAGGACTCAAATCAGAACCTGAAAGAAGTCCAGAACGCCGAGGCATTTGCTCGTGATCAGGGAGCCGCAGCACATCAGCGGCTTCTGGAGATTGAGCAGGAGTTCCGAGACTTTAAAAAGAAGCACCGGGTCAGCGACCTTACTAAAGATCGCGACGCCCAAATCCAGCACGTTTCGGATCTAACGTCTATCGCCAGCAAAGCTGAAATGGATCTGCAGGCGATGCGTTCGCAGACAGCGGTCACCCGCCGTCTGTGGGAAGAGGCTCCCAAGACGACTTCTTCCGATCTTCCGATGACGAACCCTGCCCGAGCGCAGCTCCAGGCTGACATTTCCCGTCTCGAATCTGAGCGCAATGCGATGAAGGTTCCAGGCGGTTGGGGCCCAAAGTCATCCCAAATGCTCGCAGCAAACGCCAGAATCGATGCGCTTAAGAAGCAACTGGCGGCTGAACCGCTGCTGATTACCACGGTAAACAGCACTGCTAACTCCGGCCGCGATGCTCTGAAGGCGCAGCTCGACAGCGACCTCGCAGCCGAAGCGTCCCTGGAGAAGCAAGCATCTGTTGCAAACGCAGCGCTCACCGATGCGAAATCGCATGTCGGCCAGTTTGCGGACTGGGAAGTTACTCTGGCAAACCTCAGCCGCGAGCACGATGCCGCTGCGGCAGCCGACTCCATGTTCTCACAGAAGCTCGCCGACCTGACACTGCGCATTAAGGCTCAGCATGCATCGGCCCGCCTCATCCAGAAAGCTGATGTCCCCACCCGCCCGGTGCGCCCGAAGCGGATCCAGAGCATCCTGTTCTCCTGCTTGATCGGCCTCTTTGTCGGTCTCTGTCTGGCGCTGCTTCAAGAGTTCCTGGATGACCGCATCAACTCGGTGGATGAAGGCGTTCGACTTCTCGACCTTCCTTCCCTTGGTGTCGTTCCTGCGCTTTCCGCCACAGATGCCCGCCTCCTGCCTAAGATGAAGGGCTTGGACCCTGCAGCAGAAAGCTACCGAGTCCTGCGAACGAATATCCACTTCGCGGCAGTCGATGCGCCGGTGCGCACTCTGCTGGTAACTTCGTCCAATCCGGGCGAAGGCAAGTCTACCACCGCCGCCAACCTGGCATTCGCGATGGCCCTGGACGGCAAGAAAGTCATCCTGGTCGACACGGACCTTCGGCGCCCCTCACTGCACAAGCTGCTTGGCCTGAAGTCAGTTCCCGGCGTCACCGATGTCCTGCTCGGCCATACGACGCTCAATGAAGCCCTGGTCGAAAACGAAGACCTTCCGAACCTGAAGACGATGACGGCAGGATCCACTCCTCCCAATCCGAGTGAACTTCTGAACTCGCGAACGTTCCGCAACCTCGTGAATGAGATGTCGAACCGCGCGGACATCGTGATCTTCGACAGCCCACCAGTACTCGTAACAGCGGACGCTCCCATCCTGGCATCGCAGCTCGACGGCACCGTACTGGTCGTCGAGACCGGTCAGACGAAGAAGACTGCTCTGCGGCGGTCGGTTCAGCTTCTTCGACAGGCTCGCGCAAATGTGCTTGGCGCTGCATACAATAAGATGCGCGCTCAGGACGGCGGCGACTACTACTACTATCAGTACCACTACAGCACGCCGACCATCGAAAACAAGAACGGCGCTTCCGGCCATCTTACAGGCGGCGAAGACGGCAATGGTCTGATCGTTCCGAAGCGAGAGGGCAAAGAATAATGCAAACACAACGAACACGGGCAATCGTCGCGATAGGCGCAGCCCTCGCTCTGGGCAGCCCAATCGCGCGCGTCGTGGCTGAGCCCGCAATCAGCACAACGGCCGCACAACCTTACGTACTCTCGCCGGATGATGTTCTTGATATCTCGGTGGCAGGTCATGAGGAACTAAAGTCCTCGGTTACAGTCCTTTCGGACGGCACGATCAATTTCCCGCAGGTAGGAACGCTGCACGCGGGAGGAAAAACGATCGCCGCTCTTACCAAGGCAATCGCAAAAGGGCTGACCGATATTGTTGTGCAGCCTGATGTCACGGTGGTATTGCGCCAGTCCCAAGTTCGTAAAGTAAGTGTCTTAGGCGCCGTACGCACACCGGGACAAGTCGTTCTTAACACAAATACAAGAGTGCTTGACGTGCTTGCCGCCGCGGGTGGTTTGACGAGCGAGCCGGACGCGACCGAAGCGACACTCATTACTGACAGTGGCCAAAAGTCCACAAATCTTGATGTAGTCGGATTGATGAGCGGTGAAAATTCCGCTCAGAACACTGTGTTGAACTCCGGTGACCTTATTCTCGTTCGCGCCTCAACTTTGCAGGTGCAGGTCATGGGCGAAGTCTCCAAACCTGGAGTCTTCACAGTTCCATCCGAAGGCATATCGATAACGTCGCTCCTTCCGCTCGCGGGTGGAGCGCTGCCTGATGGCGCCCTGTCTGAAGCGCAGATCATGCATGGCGGCAAAGTGGAAATTGTCGATCTTAGAACTGCAGGACGCGATCTTGGCAGCAGCGCAGGCAAAACGATGTTGATGCCGGGTGACGTGCTGAACATCCCGGCGATTACCCGGAAAGTTGCGGTACTGGGCGAAGTTCACACTCCCGGCGCTTTCATCATTCCTGATGCGGGCACCCTCAACTTAACAACTGTGCTGGTAATGGCCGGCGGCACAACAGGTGACGCCGATAAAAAAGGCGCATCTTTGCTGCGCACAGATACTACCGGAACAGCAGTTGCGACCCCCATTGATGTTGATGCTCTTCTACGTGGCCGTTCAACGGCGAAAGATGTAGCTCTTCAACCTGGAGATATCATCTACATTCCGACTAAAAACGCGAAGACAACAAATCCTGCACAGATACTGTTGAGCGCAATCCCGCTCTTCAGCCTGTTCCGGCGTTGAACCATTAGGACCGGGCAGGCATTCTGCCCGGTCTAAAGTCGCAATTTTACGGAAATAACTGTCCGCAACCGCTATTACGATGTATTGCCCGATCTGCGCTCCTGAAAGCGAAATCGGCTCCACCTCCCACTTCACCGCAGAAGAAGGTTATCCAATCAAGCGAAGTATTTATGAGTGAAAACGCAGCACAGGACGTCAACAAGCAGGCCAAAAAGGGTATTCGGCTGCTCATGGTTCGGCAGGTCGTCCTGCAAGCTTTGACCATGGTGGGCGGGATCGTCCTTGCCCGTACACTCGAACCCAGCGTCTACGGCCTGTATGTTATCGCCACATTCCTCGTTGCGGCTTTTGCCCTGTTTGGCGACTTCGGTCTTGCCCCATCCCTTATCCAGCGCAAAAACGATATCGGCGAAAAAGATATCCAAGTCGCCTTCACGCTCCAGCAGATCACGACGAGCATTCTCGTCATTCTGCTAATCGTCACCGCTCCTTTCCTTGTCCATTTGTATAAAGAAGCGCCGCCTGAGACAGTCTGGCTTGTGCGCGCCCTGGCTTTCAGCCTCTACCTGACGTCATGGCGCACCATGAGCGCCCTTCAGCTTGAGCGAAAACTTAAGTACGACCGCCTGGCATGGATCGAAGTGGGCGAAACAGTCGTATTCCAGGGACTTGCCGTCATACTGGCGCTGATGGGCAAAGGCGTTTGGAGCTTCGTCATTGCGACGCTCGCCCGCGGTGTATTCGGCGCGACGTTGATTTACGCAGTCGCTCCCTGGCGCGTGCGTTTTGCTTTCGATAAAGAGACAGCGCGGCAGATCCTGAAATTTGGGATTCCATTCCAGCTTGGAAGCATCGTTCACAATGTAGGCGGTTGGATCACTCCGGTTCTGGTCGGAGGAATGATCGGTCCGCAGGCTGTGGGATACCTCAACTGGGCATCAAGCAACGGCAAAAAGCCTCTCGTCATCGTCGACAGCATCATGCGTGTTGCATTCCCCCACTTCTCGCGGATACAAGACGACCGCAAAGAAGTGGAGCGTATGATGTCAAAGTACTTGACCTACCTCCTCATTCCGGCAGGCATCTGGTTCGTCGTGCTGCTTACAGCAGGTCATTCGCTCGTTAGCTGGATTTACAAGCCCAAGTGGAACCCGGCAGTGCCGGCCCTGACGCTCTATGCATTCGTCGTGAGCCTCGATGTCATCGTCTGGGTCGTATCCGTCAGCATGAACGCATGCGGTCTTGCAAAACTGGCCGCCAAGCGCGCGTCGGTGCGCACGATCAGCCATATCGTTCTCGCGCTGCCGCTCGTGCACTTCCTTGGTTTCAACGGCGTGCCCGTCGCCTATCTGCTCACAATGGTCGTAACCCTGCCTTGGACATTCCAGGGACTTGGAGCAGGCACGATGAAGCGCGTCCTGGTTCCCCTTCTCTGGCTGCTGCTGCCGATCATGGTAAGCGGATTGTGCGGATGGGCAACACTGGGTTTGCATCTCCATGCAGCTCAAAAGGGATTATTTTGTACTGCGGTCGTGCTGCTCAGCTATGCGACCACCGTTTTGATCGCCGCCCCGGAATGGCTTAAGGGCTCAGTACGCAGCAAGTTGATAAAGGTTCCCAAGCTAAGTCCAGTTGTGGATCGGATTCTTCCAGGCATTGCGCAAAATGGCTCTGTACAACCGAAACGCCACCAGAACATCTTGGTGTTCTCCTGTTTGATCGGCATCTTTGTAGTTCTTTGCCGCGCGCTCGCGACAAAGATCTAAATTGTTCGTTTTGGATCCCAATTCATGATATCTTCCGGAATGCGTCAGAATATTGCGAACGTGAAGGCCCGCGCTACGGCGCGGATCACGTCGTCATCGCGCGCCTGCTACATCGGCGGTCAGGGCGACAGCAACCTGGGCGATGAGGCGATGCTTGAGGCAGCCAGGCGCCTGCTTCCCGGCGTCGACCTGATCGATGTCGTCTATCCGAATCAGGAACGGCGTCTCGCGCGCCTCTCGCTCTCCGGAGCGCCCTTCTTCGACTTCGCCATACTCGGTGGCGGAACCCTGATCAACCACCACTGGCATGAAAAGGTTCAAACAGCTCTCGCCCAGGGGCTTCCCATTTTCTGCCTCGGAACAGGCGTCGGCAGCGCCGGCTTCGGCATGGCCGTGCAGACCGATGCAGGAGATTGGAAGCCGCTGCTACAGCAGTTTGCAGGCATCGGCGTCCGCGGCCCGCGCTCGGAGGCTCGTTTGAGATCTCTCGGTCTCGGTCGTGTAGAAATCATCGGCGATCTCGCTTTGACCCTCACTCCGGAGACTCTTCCCAAGGCGGGAGCCGGCAAGTTTGTCGTAAATGTCACAGCGCCGCCCGGGGACGACCCCGGCAACTATGCCCGGGTCAATGAGCTCGAAGGCGTCATCAAAAAACTGACAGTTGACGGGTGGACAGCGGTTCCCGTCGCCATGCATAGGAACGATATTGAGCCTCTGAAGCAGTTGATGGAACGAGCTACCGGCAAAAAATATGAGATATTGATGCCGCCGACCGCGCAGGAATTCTTCGACATACTTACGCCTTGCGCCTTCACGTTGGCGGTCAGGCTCCATGCGGCCATTTTATCCTGCTGCGTGGGAGTTCCGCCGTTAATGCTCGGATACCGCGACAAGTGTCTGGATTTTATGGAGTCGATCGACCTAGAAGAGTGGCATATCAATGTCATGGAAGCGCCGGAAGGGTTGGTCACGGAACGCTCTCTGGCGCTGGCCGACAGCGCATCTAAGCTGCGCCAGCCCATCCATTCCAGTTGTTTGAAGTGGCGCGGACGCATCGAGCAATATGTTGACACGACCATTAAGGCAGTCCGGACCGGACAGCCAAATAAGGAACACGCCCGCACATGAAGGTCATTGCCTGTACGGCTCCATATGGCAAGGGAGGCCTGGGACAGCACCTAGCCCAGATCGTCGACGACGAACGCGCGGCCGGCAACCTGGCCCACTATTTCGCCGCATCGCCGAAATCCGGCGATGACAAGGGGAGCGTCGTCGAAGCCCCATGGCTCGGCCGTATCATTCCCTACACGCCGCTCAGACTGCGCGCCGCATGGAAATATTACGCCCACATCGAGGTATTCGATCGCGCCGTGGCCAAGCAGCTGCCCAAAGCAGACGAGTTTTCCGGATTTGTCGGTCAGGCATTAAACTCGTTTCGCCGGGCGCGCAAGCTCGGCTATACCACACTTGAACTCGAAGCCGCCAACAGCCATGTGACAAACGTTATGCGGCTGCACTCCCAGGCGCTTCGGCAGTTTCCGATCGGCGAGGACAGCTGGCTGGATGAGCGTCAGGCCCGCAAGACAATCAACGAGTACAACGAGGCGGATATCATCTACGCCGCTTCGGAATACACTCGAAAGACACTTCTTAATGAGGGCATTCCCGACAGCAAGATTCGGATGCGCCCGCTCAGGGTCAATCCGCGTTTTGACAGGGAGCGGCCTCCGAAGCAGGATGATACGCTTCGCGTCGTCTATGTGGGCAGCCTGACCGTTATGAAGGGGATACCGGTGCTTGTGGAAGCCTTCCGCAAAGTAAGCGATCCCAATGCAAAGCTCACCCTCGTGGGTGGCTGGGCCACGCGGGCGATGCGACAGTACCTTGAGAAGGCTATGCGCGAAGACCCGCGTATCTCGGTGGCTCCCGGAGACCCGCAGCCTCACCTTCTGGAGGCGACGGTATGTGTGCATCCGACATATGAAGATGGTTTCGCATATGCTCCCATGGAGGCCCTCTGCTTTGGAGTTCCGGTGATCGTTACCGAAGACACCGGCATGAAAGAATATGTGATTGAGGGCAAAAACGGATATATCGTGCCCACAGGCAGCGTCGACGCGATCTATGAACGCTTGAAGTCGCTAGGAAAGAATCCCACCGCGCTCGATGCGTCGCCGAACGCCGGTTTTGCCTTTCACGGAGAAAAAGTCTAATGGGAAAGAGTGATCCTACACAAGGAAACGGCGCGGCCGTGGCAAACCGGGAGACGACCGGCGCAGCCACGGCCCCTCCGGCCAAGGCCAGGCGTCCCCGTATGCCGTTTCTGGACGGCCTGCGGGGCTTCGCGGCGCTCTATGTCGTCATGAACCATGCCAGCATCATGACAATGAAGCTGGTGGATGGCGCAACCGGCCTCAATCCCATCTTTGCCAAGATCCTGCATATCCTGCATTTCGGCGTATTCAACTATGGCGTGTATGCCGTGGATGTGTTTATCGTACTGTCGGGTTATTGCCTGATGCTGCCTGTCGCATCCTCAGCCGATGAACAGCTTCAAGGCGGCTTCTTTGGATTTATGAAGCGGCGGGCACGACGGATCATACCGCCCTACTACGCCGCGCTTGCCATCTGCTGGATATTTTTCGCGCTGGCTCCCCTGCTTAAGATCGATGTTGCCGCAATGAGCTGGGCAAGCCTGGTACAGCCGGTGTTCTCCCCGGGTTCGGTACTCAGTCACCTTCTGCTGATCCATTGCTGGACTCCTTACCGGCACGCAATCGACCCGCCGATGTGGAGCGTCGCCACCGAGTGGAATATCTATTTCCTGTTCCCGCTCCTGCTGCTCCCCGTGTTCAAACGATGGGGAAGCGTTGCAACGCTTGCCATCGCATTCGGCGTTAGCATCCTGCCGCACTACCTCGGCGCGCAGAGTCTGGACAGCATGTATCCGTGGTTCCTCGGGCTCTTTGCTCTGGGAATGGTCGGGGCGGTATTGAACTTCTCACCGCGTCCTGCGGCGCGCGCATTTGCCGCAAAAGCGCCTTTCGGCGCCCTGGCCATCGGATTTGGCGCGGTTCTTGCAGTACTTACTACGGTACAGAAGGAATCGCTTCAGCACAATACCGCTGTGCACTGGCTGAGGAAAGAAACATGGGGATCCGGGTGGCCTTTTGATATAGTAGTTGGCCTGGGCGCTATGTGCCTGATCTGCTACTGCGCAAAAACGGCAATCGCAGGCAAGAGCGAGTCCAATGCGTTGGTTCGTTTCTTTGATGCAAAGCCGATGATGCAGCTCGGAGCATTCTCTTACAGTCTTTATCTGTTCCACGCGCCGGTGCTCGAAGTGATGTGGCTGGGCCTTAAAAAGACGGTCGCTCCTGAGCCTTCCGCAGCAATTTTTCTTCTCGCGGCAGCGCCGGTATCGGTTGTGACAGCATATCTGTTCCATCTGGCTTTCGAGAAGAGATTCATGACGAGCCATACAAAGCCGGCAACCGCTCCCGCTGCGGTCCCGGGAGACATCGTTTTCAGCGGAGCCGGAGAAAAGCCGAAAGCCGCTGCAGGCGACAACCGGGCATAGATTGTGCCCGATAGAAAGTGATTGAGACCAAAAACCTGGTCTACGGTTGGAGAGGTTAAGGCAACGACGCCGCGCCTGCATACCGAATGCGCAGGAACACGGAATTTAGAAGTACTGTGATTCAAGACACGACAACTTTGCGAGAGGCGTCAGCAACATCGACGCCACCGCTGAATGTGGAAAAGAAACCGCGCATCCGCCTTGAGTTCCTCGATGGGCTGCGCGGACTTGCTGCTCTGTATGTTGCGTTCTCTCATATCATTGCCGACGACACAACAGGCCTGCCTCAGGCGCTTCGCTCCTTCTTGACGATATTCTCGCATGGCCGCCTGGCCGTAGATGTGTTCATTGTGCTTTCAGGCTTCTGCTTGATGCTGCCGGTAGCGCAGAGCGCCGACGGTCACCTGCGGGGCGGAGTGGCTTCGTACCTCAAGCGGCGAGCCCGCCGCATTCTTCCTCCCTATTATGCAGCCCTCATTCTGACCCTTGCCGTCATCCTTGCCTCTCATGCCGGTATTAATTTCCTGCGCGGCGGCCATGATTCAATCCTGGCATTCGACTTTTCCGCAGGGAATCTTATCACGCATGCTCTGCTTGTGCACAACCTTAGCCCTGCCTACAACATGTCCATCAACGGCCCCATGTGGAGCGTGGCGACGGAATGGCAGATCTATTTCATATTCCCGGCCTTGATGCTTCCCATATACCGCAAGAGTGGAATCGCCGCAGCTCTCGCCGCGGCCGTAATAGTCGGGGCGCTGCCCCACTTCCTCCTGCCGTCGGGATACAACCTGGACTGGGCCTGCCCATGGTACATCGGTCTGTTTACCCTGGGAATGACAGGCGCCGTAATCTGTTTCCGCGGCGGCAACATCATTAAGACAAATGCCCGTACCGGATCTTGGCTGATCGGCGCAGCGATTGCCGTTGCCGCGGTTTGCGGGGCCATGGAGTTCGCCAATTACGAGCGGTTTGCGATCGTGATCGATACCATTATGGGCGCAGGAACAGTAGCGCTTATCGTATACTGCGCCAGCCATGCATCGGAGGCTCGTGAGCGCCATCCATGGATCCTGAAGCTGCTCGATTCGCGTTGGGCCATTGTGCTGGGAACCTTTTCTTACAGCCTGTACCTCACACATCGCATTGCCATGATGAAACTGTATCCGGTTTTAAATGCATTGCATTTAAGCCCCCTGCTGAACCATCTGGCTCTCCTATGTGTTGGTATTCCGTGGGTCCTTCTGTTCGCTTACGTATTCCACCTCTTATTCGAGCGCCGCTTTATGACTGCTGCGCCGCGACCTGCAGGTCCCAAGGACATCGCGTTCCGGGCAGGTGGCGAGCAAGCGCAAACGAGATAATTTATGATCATTGGCCATTACATGAAGGGGATCTGGTCACCGGGCGGAGTCGCCTCGTACATTCGCCGCGTCAGCGGCGTCCAGGCATCCCAAGGACACCAGCTATTCTTCTTTGATAACAAGGCGTTCTCCGAATCCAACGGAGCACACGAAAAGCCGGTCGTCCATGTCGCCGACGATGACGAGTTGTTTCGAGTGGCGCGTGAGTATAAGCTGGACATCCTTCATCTGCACACGGCGATCTCCCGATCTGCAAAGCCAACAGTTCCGATCATTCGAACGGTGCATGGCCACCAGCCCTACTGCCCGAGCGGAACGCGGTTCCTGCAGCGGGAAGCAAGCCCGTGCAACCGTAATTATAGCGCCATCGGCTGTTTGAAGGGCCACTTGCTCTCTCGCTGCGGCAGCATAAGACCGGCGAGTATGCTGGCAGGCTTCGAGGGCACACGGGATGAAATGAGCAGCCTCAAGGGCGTCACAATCGTCACAGTAAGCCATTTTATCCGTAATCAGCTAGTCCGGGCAGGTTATGACGGCGATCTCGTGCATGTCCTGTATCTCCCGGCGCCCGACACACGCGATTATTTTGCGCCGCCGAAAGACGATGTGCCGCACTTCCTGTTTCTCGGCCGTTTGACCCCTCTTAAGGGCGTTGACTGGCTTCTGAGAGCTGTAAAGACACTGGACTGCAAGGTGCATCTGGATATCGCCGGCGACGGGTATTACACGGATCATCTTAAGAGCCTTGCGACCAGCCTGGGCGTTAACGATCGGGTCACCTTCTATGGGTGGGTTCAGGCCGACAAGGCCAAAGAACTCCTTCGCAATGCGCGGGCGCTGATATTTCCGTCCCTATGGCATGAACCCGGCGGCACGGTCGCGCTCGAATCGATGGTCAACGGCCGGGCAGTCGTCATGAGCAAGGTCGGCGGCATGCCCGAGGTTGTGATCGACGGCAAGAATGGCTTGCTCGTTGAACCGAATGACGATGCTGGAATGGCGAATGCCCTTAAGCGTCTGGCGCTCGATTATGACCTTGCCAAGCGCCTTGGCGAGGCCGGCTATCAGTCGATACCGGAGAAGTATGCGCTTGCCGATCATGTCGGCAATCTTATGAAGATTTACGATCTGCCCTTATCGGGCGCCCCGCCTCATGCGGGAAGCCGGCTTATGGAAGATATACGGGACGAAAAAACTGCCGTAAAGGGCCCCAAAGAGCTTGTATGAGACGACCAGCTTTTATACCGACCAAAGACTATCTCTGCAGCCACGTGATCAGCCGAATTCCATTCCGTGGTCTCAGAATGAGCGCATATCGCAGTATTGGAGTCAACATCGGTGAAGGCAGCACGATTTTGATGGATACGGAGATGCATCGCGCCGAGGATCTGCAGATCGGCCGCAACACCGTTATCAATCAGCATTGCCTCCTTGACGGACGAGACGGCCTGACAATCGGCGACAATGTGAATATCTCATCGCATGTGCTGTTGGTAGCCGGGTCGCATGATGTAAACGACGGCGCAGCATTCGGTGGATCGGCTAGAAAGATTACGATCGAGGATTATGCCTGGTTGTGCACCCGCTGCACGATCCTCCAGGGCGTTACTGTGGGTCGTGGAGCTGTTGTAGCAGCCGGCGCGGTCGTTACGAAAGATGTTGAGCCGCATGCTATCGTCGCAGGCATCCCGGCGCGCAAGATCGGCCAGCGCAACCCCGATCTCACATACACTCTGGAGTACAATGTATCCTGGGCTTGACCGGAAACAAAACTGTGACGGCAAAGCCCTCGCCTACAGATCAGATTTAGGCCTCATGCACAGAGGACTATCGGCAGTGTGCAGGAATAGTCTGCCGGGAGAATATCGCTTATGACTAGTATAACCGTCGGAAGCCGTATACGGCCGAGGAAAAAGAGTAAGGGATGGTCCATGCCCAGCTCGTCGGCAACGCCGTCGGCGATCCTCGGCATTGTGCTGACCCTTGTTCTCATTGGCACCCTCTTCGTTTCGAAGGGTATAGCGATGGCTTCGCTCGGGGCATTTGTTATCGCGATTATGTACTTCTCGTACACGAACCGCGCAATTGCCCTCCTGCTATTCCTGTCCTATGCCGCAATGGAAGGGATGTACAAATACTTAACGGGTTTCTCACAGGTTGTGTACGCCGTTAAACCTCTTCTGGTCGTGCTCATTGTCGCGATCAGCTTGACGGCGATGCGCATGCGGAAATTCTCGTTCAAGAATCCTCCACTTGGGTCGATCGTCGCGCTGCTTGCCGGCTGGGGAGCCGTCGTGATCCTTCATCCGACAGGCTGTGGACTGTTCGGCAGCGTTTCGACGTATGTTGTATGGTATCTTTCTCCGCTTGCCTTGATGTATCTGACTTACAACTACATGCGCGAAACTCGCTATCTGGAGATGTTCTGCTACTTCCTCGTTACAGTCGGCGCTGTAGTTTCCGTTTTTTCCTGTGTGCAGTTCGCGATGGGGCAGGCATGGACCATGGCGCACTTGCCCGGGTACAACCTGGTTAACCAGGGCGAATGGTGGGTTCTCAACGATAAGGGGCATGCGATCAGCACATCGTGGCGCCCTGCAGGGACAACATCCATGGGCGGCGGCGGCGGCCTCTGGTCGCAGCGCGGACTCATCGCCGGGATCGGCCTCCTGCTTTACTCGCGGATCCCTACCCCCTTCAAGCCGTGGCTCTATGCATCGCTCGTGGCAAACCTGGCAGGTCTGATGGTTAGCGGCTGCCGCCTCTATGTAATCGTCGGCGGACTTGAGGTAGGCATCCTCATTCTGATGCTCTCGCGGACACCACGCGCGTTCCTCCGAAACTCGGGCGCCATCTTCGTTCTCTGCACACTTGGATTGATCGCGAGCACCGTAACGCAAAATATTTCCGGCGGCGTCATTGCCGCAAGATATGCCAAGACGCTTGACAACCCGCTGGAATCGTATTCGCACGATCGTGGCGGCGTAATGTGGCGCGGCACGATGATGCTCTCAGCTCTGGAAGAGAATCCATTCGGTGTCGGATACCAGAGAGGCGTCGACAGCGGCCGCGTAATGGCTAAGTCGGATATGGTTATCATCAACCGTGACGACGAGTTCAACAGTATCGCGGCCGACTACGGTATTCCCGGCGTCATCCTCTTGTTTGCCCTTATTGCGGGCAGCATGGCCTATGGGTTGCGGATCGTAAAAACCTGCAGCACGACGCTGCGTCCCCTGGCGGCTATGCTGCTGACAACGCATTGCGGCAATCTGATCATGATGTTCGGCGGCCCTGTGCTGCAGGCAAACGAAACCTTCTGGATGGTTCTGGGGCTGCTGCTGGCAATTCCTATCCTGGATAGGAACGATGCTAAACAGACGACTCGGCAGGCGGCGATATGAAGATTCAGATCATCTCCGCAGCGCTTCCACCGAAACTGGACGGTATAGGCGACTATACCGCCCGGGTCGGCGGAGGCCTTGCGGAGATGAATGCTGTAACATTGATAACATCGTCCGATGAGGCGACAGACACCGTCTCGGGATGCGACATAAAGCAGCTGTTCGATATTGCAGATCGCAAAAGCATCCGGAATATATTGCCCTTCATAGAGCAATCTCGACCAGATTGGATTCTGCTGCAGTACCAGCCGTTCTCATACGGCCGAATGGGGCTGAACCTTGCTCTGCCCCGGATTATGCAGCAAGTCAAGAAGATCAGCCCCGGAACAAAAATCCTTTTGATGGCTCACGAGCCTTTCGTTCAAATTTTGGATCTGAAGCATGCCTTAATGACGATCTGGCAGCGCTGGCAGCTGCGGTCGCTCGGAAAATCCGCAGATGTCATTGCATTCCCCATTGAGGTATGGGCAAGAAAATTTTCGGCGTGGTTCCCCGCAAAGCCGGTAGTGCATCTTCCCGTCCCGTCCAATATCTCAGTTCACCAGGGTGATCGGGACCGTCTCAGAAGGCAGATGGACATCTCACAAGATACAATTGTTCTCGGTATGTTCGGCCAGGCTCATGTGTCTTACCTGATGGATTGGATTAAGCCTACCGCTGTAGCCGTTGCAACTCGCGGGATAAAGACCAAAGTGCTCTATATCGGACCTCAACCAGATCGGGTACGAGATGCTCTGGCCAACGTTCCGCTTGTTACGACAGGCGCTTTGTGTGCAGAAGACGTTTCCCGGCAGCTTGCATGCATTGACATATTCCTGGCGCCGTTTGTTGACGGAATTTCCACACGCCGGTCATCAGTGATGGCGGCACTCCATCACGGTCTGCCAGTGGCGGGAACCACAGGCTACAACACGGACCGCGTTTTGAGCGACAACAACGGCAGGGGGCTGTCTTTGACAGATGCCGCATCGCAGGCTGCCTATACAACGATGGTCGCCGACATTGCCGAAGATCCGGACCGGCGGTCGCAGCTCGCCTCGTCTGCCCGAGAATTATATGACCGTGAATTCGCACTCGACCGGCTTCTGGTCAAGATTACATCACTCCTGACCACCGGCGCCATGGCTGGTGAGAAGTCGCGTATGCGGGAGAAGGCCGTCTCAATATGAAGATAGCAATGGCACACGTGGATCTGCCCAATGAGACTAAAGGCGGCGTCGCCGCACAGGCTCATCATCTGGCTAACGCCATGGCTCGGCGCGGACACGACGTGACGATGTTCACCTTTAGCCCTGCATACGCTGAATCGGAGTATCAGGTTCATCAAATTCCGCTTCCGGCCAAGTTTCGGAAAGTCGGATCGTTTGCTCTCGCCTGGCACCTGTCTCGCTTAGATTTTTCCGGTTTCGACATTGTGCATACTCATGGCGACAATTATTTGCTGAATAAAACGCCTCCCCAAATCCGGACGTTTCATGGATCGGCCCGCGATGAGGCCGCCAGCGCAAAATCTATGAAGCGCAAAATCTATCAGCGCCTCATGGTGCGCCTGGAAGTTGCCGGAGCGCGCGCCGCCGATGTTAACGTGGGCGTATCAGAAGCGACGCGTTCACGCATTCCTGAGGTCGAGCATATCATCCCATGCGGAGTCGATCTATCGCAGTTCCATCCAAGCGACAAATCGCCCCACCCTACCGTGCTGTTTGTCGGCACAGTCGGCGGGCGCAAACGTGGTTCACTCCTTGCCGAGGCTTTTGTTAAAGACATTCGATCGCGTATTCCCAATGCGGAGCTATGGTCGGTCGCAGAGGCTCCTTTGGAAGGCGACGGCATCGTCAATATGGGGCGCGTCTCGTACGACAGGTTAGCAGAGCTATACCGGCAGGCATGGGTATTTTGTCTGCCGAGCACATATGAGGGTTTCGGAGTGCCATATATTGAAGCCATGGCTTCCGGCACATGCGCCGTCGCAACGCCAAACCCGGGGGCCAACGAAGTGCTTGCGGGCGGCAAATACGGCATTATTGCCGAAGATTCCGAGCTCGGCAAGAAGATTGCCGAACTGCTGACCGACGACAGCCTGCGTAACAGATTTGTCGTTCAGGGGCTCGAGCGCGCAAAGCATTACGGCTGGGACAATGTTACCGCGCAATATGAGCAGCTTTACGACACAGCCATCGCGGCACGCACACAGGGCCGCGAACCGGATAAGAACCGGTTGGCAGTCGGTAAGAAGCTTGAGGATTCAGGATCGTGACAAGCGCCGCTTCCCCGCGAAAAACATATCGAAGCCTTGATGCCTTCCGCGGATTGGCGAGTCTCTTCGTCGTGTTGTATCATACAGCGGCAATTCTAACCGGCCGCTACCCCGATCTAAGCGCGCTGCCTCTCTACAAAATCGCGGGGTTTGGATATCTTGGCGTACCGGTCTTCTTTGTGGTAAGCGGCTATTGTATCGCCGCATCCGCAATGTCGGCCCGAGTTCGGCCAAACGGATCGACAACATATTTCAAGCAGCGGCTGCGGCGGATCTATCCGACGTGCTGGTTCTCTCTGTTGCTATTTGCCCTTGCAAGCATCGGAATGAACTATCTGGTCCATGCCGGCAAAATTGCGGCAAGCGGACTTGCATCTCGCGACCTTCTGCATCAGAGCCTGTGGTACTACGTTGCCAATATCACACTGATGCAGCCGCTTTTCCATCAGTCATATCTTTCGATTGTATGCTGGACTTTGAGCTACGAGGTTGCGTTTTACGCGATTTTAGGGATCTGCCTCATTCTTGCTCGCCGGAATATCGCCAAACAGCGCCTTGTGCTCGATGCCGCGCATGTCATCACAATTGTCTGCTTGCTTTTGCTCGTTTGCGCTCCGTCGCTTCGGCACTATCCTTTCGATCTCTGGGCGCAATTCGGATTTGGCGTTCTGGTTTACGACCTCCTGACGAACGACACTGAGAAAACGCCCCGGCTCTGGGTAATTCCCATTGCCGCATTGACGGCAGCCTTCGTCGCTTTGCATTCGATCAAGCTGGGCCTGCTCGGTGAACCCAGCCGCCTTACTTACACTATTGCCGCGGCCTTTGCGGCGCTTCTGTGGGCGATGCACAAACACGATGACAATCTCCTGCGCACGAAAGTTGTATCGTTCTTTGCGCAGATCGGCACATTCTCGTACAGTTTGTATTTGACACACTTCCTCGTCCTCGGAGTCGTGATGCAGGTCGCAGCGCGCCTGGGGCTTAAGGAACCGGCTCATTACCTGCTTACACTGCTCTCGATCGTATGCGCAGTGATAGCCGGGCGGATTTTCTATCAGTTCTGTGAACGCCCGTTTATCACGTCTAACCGTCCAAAACCGGCGTCGCCGAGTGGCACGCTGCATACTTCTCCCGCGCCCACGGCCATGGAACGCAGGGAGACGGAAACTCCTGTAGCTTAATTGCTGTGTCGGCTCTGCGATCTGCCAGGCGGCGACTGCGGAGATTTACGATACAGCTCTCGCAAGGTCGATGGGGCAAACACTTAGGCCTTACTCAAATATAACGGCTTCATTTATGAAGGCGCATTGAGAGAGAAAAGCGCCGGCGAAAGAAGCGATAAATGCCGTAAGCGGCCTTAGGATAGACTTAATGACAAAGAAGCGCATTCTCTTCCTAACACCTGTCGGAGAGAAAGGCGGCGCGGAGACGGTTCTTGTAAATATTGCCGAACGGCTCGACCGAAATCGCTATGAGCCGAGTGTGGTGTGCCTGAAGCCCGGTCCGCTCGTGGATGAGCTGCAATCAATGGGCATTGGCGCCTATGGATTTCCCTCCCACAGAACCCGCGAACTGCATAAGGTCGCGGATTCGATCCGTCGTCTAAGATCAGTCGTGCGAAATGAAAAAATGGACATCCTGCACGCCACCGGAGGCAACATGCTGTTCTACGCCGGCATGGCTTCTCTTGGAACTTCATGCCGCTGTGTCTGGCATGTTCATGATCCTCTGGCCGGCTGCGGAACGGTTGAGCGCAGCTTTGTATCTGTTCAGCGACGCTTCCATCCTGCGTGGACCATGTTTGGGAATCCGGGCGTTTCTGAGAGTTACCTGGGCACATACCGCAACATAGACCGTTATAACACGATCCTGCCCGGGGTTGAACCGGAAAGCCTGATCAAAGACGCCGATCCGGTTCGCTGCCGCACTTCCTTCAACATCCCGGAAGGCGCTCCGATTCTTGTAATGTTTGCGCGGCTGCAGCGAATCAAAGGGCACGAGTATCTTATCAAAGCTGCGCCTGCAATTCTTGAGCGCTATCCCGAAACGCGATTTTTGATTTGCGGCGGTTCGCTCTTCGGACAGGAGCCGGAGTATCCGCACGAGATTAAGAAGATGATCGATGAGCACAACCTGCAGGATCGGATCCAATTGTTGGGTTATGTTACCGATCAGCAAAAGCGAGATGTGCTTGCGGCGGCCACTATCGTTGTCCATCCGGCACTGGCAGAACCCTTCGGCATTTCCGTCATCGAGGGAATGGCGGTAGGCAAGCCCGTGGTCGCCACCGACTGTATGGGGCCTTTGATGACCATGATCGACAATGAAACCGGCCGCCTTGTTCCGAAAGGCGATGCCACCGCGCTCGCAAAGGCGATCCTCGATGTACTCGATCAACCGGACCAGGCCGTAACCATGGGCCGGCACGGTCGAACCCGTGTGAACGACAACTTTACTGTGGCCGCCATGGTGAAACAAGTCGAAGCCGTTTATGAAACTCTTTAGAACATCTCTACACTAACGCCATTTTGGCGCTCTTAAGACCAGGTATTAGTTTTGACCTCAACCAGAACAGTTCTCTGCATCAATACCCACGGCAAAGGCGGTCAGGACGAGATCCGGACGCGCAAGTTGACGTCGACTCTCGATGCTGAAATAACCTTTTACGACATCGATAAGAAGATGTCCAAGGCGGCAGCAAACCGCGAGTTGTGGAACCTGCTTCAATCGAAGAATTGGGATCTTGTATATCAGGAAGGCACCGGCATCGCAGGCGGTTTGAACCTGATCAAGGCCGCAATGCTGCGCAAACAGCGCTATATCGTTTCGTCGGGCGATCCCGTCGGCGGTTTTTTCCATGCCACAAAAGGCCCCGTCGCCGGCCGTGTGTTCGATACTTACGAGCGGCTGCTGTATAGCAAGTCGGTAGGGTTCATCGGATGGACACCCTATCTTACCGGCGCGGCAATCAAGCTGGGCGCGCCACAGTCGGCAACAATCGAAGGCGCCGTCGATCTGGCCAAGTTTACGCCTCTCCTTCCTGCAGAACGGGCAGCCTGCAAGACAAAATTAGGTCTCAATCCTGACCATCTCGTTTGCGGTGTTGTAGGAAGTCTGCGCTGGTCGGAGCGGCAGAAATACAGCTACGGTCTGGAGCTTGTCGAGTGCCTGAAGCGCCTGAAACGCGAAGACGTCTCGATGTTGATTGTGGGAGACGGTACGGGCAAGGAAGTGCTGGAAAAGATGACCCCGGACAATCTGCGGTCTCGTATCGTCTTCACAGGGCGGCTGCCTCAGGATGCCGTGGTCAGCGCCATGAATGCCATGGACATCGGTTTCATTACGCAAACTCTCGATCAGCTCGGAACCTTCCGGCTCACAACGAAGCTGCCTGAGTACCTGGCTTGCGGAGTGGCGGTTGCCATGAGTCCCATCCCCGGTTTCTACGACTATGTGTCCGATGCAGGATGGGCGCTCCCGGTGGGGCATCCCGCCGATTCCAAGTTTCACAGCGCCTGTGCCGCGTGGTTGGACAAACTATCCCGGGAAGATGTGGCCGATAAGGCATCGCATGCTCGCAAAGTGGCAGAAGATCGTTTCGACTACGAGATGATCGCCCGGCGTTTCTCGACGTTCGTTACCGATATACTCGAAGGTTAACCTGGTAACCACATTATGAATCCCGTAAAAATCTGGTGGCTGAGCTGCAGGGCCTATAAAAAAAGAATGCCAATCGTGGCAAAGCTTCTCAAGACACTCAATTTTGTGATCTTTAAGGCGATTTTGCCATATCAGGCGGAGATTGAACGCGACGTCGTGCTCGAACATTATGGGCTGGCTACGGTTATCCATCCTAATGTGCGCATCGGACACAGAGTAAGGATCTTCCACCATGTCACCCTTGCGGCGGAAACATACTTGGGTTCGGAATTTAAGATCAATGTGGAAGATGATGTCGTTATCGGCGCGGGAGCAATCGTCGTAGCCCGGCCTAATACAAACCTTACGATCGGCAAGGGCGCGCGGATCGGCGCGGGAGCTGTGGTAACCCGTGATGTAGCCGCCGGCGATACCGTAATCGGTATTCCGGCAAGGTCGGTTCAAACGCGAGCCGGCGTATAATAGTCCATATAACATATAGGCATAGTGTTGACGCCTACTGCGTATCTTGATACTCGTTGGCATAATTCTTGCAACTCGATATGAGTAGAAGTAAGTTCGGCGTGAAAGACGCCGCGACGATCGATTTTAAAGGAAATGGTAACGATTGCGAGTTTTGTTCTTAGCAGATGCAGTGTTTGCGGACCTCCCCGGCGGCTCTCGTGTCGTTGCGCGTGAGCTGGCGAGAGGCCTCGCAAAGCGCGGCCATGACGTATCCTTCCTCGTTGCGCGGCAGTCGGCGGAAACTCCGGTCGATGAAGTCAGCAACAATGTGCACATCGTACGTTATTCGGGCGCGGGCAAGGCTGCCGATTTTGTGAGGGCAGGCCGTGCTGCGTGCAGCCGCCTATGGTCCGAAAAGCCCTTCGATATTGTGCATACGCACTTTGCTTACGCTGCGCTTGGCCCCCTTCAGGTCGTTCCGCGCTCAGTGCCTCATGTCCGGTCTTTCTATGGCCCCTGGGACGAAGAGGGCTGGGTCGAAGACAAGGCCCGGCTGAATGCGATGGGCTCGGCTTCGCTTCGCCGTCAGGTCAACACGATCAAATATACGATCAAGCGTCAGGTGCGCCATCAAGTGGAAGCGACAAACCTGCGCCGCAGCAGCTCGGTAATCGTGCTGAGCGATCAGTCCCGCGGCGAAGTTGATGTATTCGGCTATCCGACCGCCAAAATCAAAAAGATAGCCGGCGGCGTTGACATTGACCGTTTCCAACCCGTTCCGGATAGAGACGCGGTGCGGCGCTCCCTTGGACTTCCTACAGACCGTTTCATTATGTTCTCCGTGCGCCGTTTAGCCCCACGGATGGGCCTCGACAACCTGATCCAGGCCATCCCGAGCGTGATAAAGAAGCATCCCGATGCCCTGCTTCTGATCGGCGGCAAGGGTCCGGAGAAGGAAAGACTTCAAGGTCTCATCGAGACCCTGGGACTGCAGAACAACGTTCGCCTGGTCGGATTTATCCCCGATGACCAGCTCGCCTCATATTACCAGGCTGCAAATGTATTCGTCCTGCCGACAATGGCCCTTGAGGGTTTCGGCCTTGTGACGGTCGAAGCGCTGTCGTGCGGCGTGCCCGTCATAGGAACGCCGATCGGCGCAACGCCGGAAATTCTTGGCGGACTCGATTCTCGTCTCGTTACCAAGGGCGCCGAAGCCCAGCAGCTCGCAGATGGAATTCTGTCTTTTGCGGGATCTGACTGGTCGAAGGAGCTCACACAGCAGCGGCTCCGGGATTATGTTCTCAAGCACTACACGTGGGACAATCACGTCGATCAGGTCGAAGCTATCTATCAGGAAATGCTTGCCAAAGCCAGTTAGGCGCCTCCCCCGTCCGGCTAAGCACAAGAGAATACCCCGTAAAGGGAATGAAGTATGTTCCCGGAGACGAGAGAATGACCGCAATTTTACCGCAAGAACTGCCGGCCGCCGGATCGGAAAAGAAACCAGCAAAAATCCACTGGGCATACTTGGACGGACTGCGTGGCTTAGCCGCCATGTATGTCGTGTTACACCACTTCATCGCATGGGGCTACAGGGCCGATTCCCACATCATCCATAAAATTACGGCGTTGCTGGCATTTGGCCATACAGCCGTTAACATATTCATTGTGTTGTCGGGTTTCAGTCTAATGTTGCCGGTGGCCAGATCCGCCGATGGCACTTTGCGTGGCGGCTGGAAGGAATATCTGAAGCGCAGGGCAATCAGGATTGTGCCGCCTTACTGGGCGGCGCTTGCTATTTCAATCCTTGTAGACACGGGCGTCAGCCATATCGGCGAAACCGCGCGCATTGTCTCAGGAATTCCCTACCATGAGTTCACGGTCTCGGCCATTCTAGGCCACTTCTTGTTGATCCACAACGTTCAATCAAGAGGCCTGAGCTTTTTCAATATGGCGCACTGGAGTGTCGCAACGGAGTGGCAGATCTACTTTCTGTTGCCACTCCTGCTCCTGCCGGCATGGCGGCGCTTCGGAATTCCGGGACTGGTGATTACAGGCATCCTCATCGGACTAATTCCGGCTCTCTTTCCGCAGGTTGACATACTGCACGCATGCTTCTGGTACATCGGCCTCTTTGCCATCGGCGGCGCGGGAGCTGTCGTGGCCACGAGGATGCTGGCCAAGGGCGATGCTCTGCCGGTTCTGCGAATTAATCGCTCTCTTGCTGCGGCTTTTCTTGCCCTGCTTGCTTTATATGGCCTTTCCTTGAAGGCATATCCCGGCCACGCCATTTCGGCAGTAGCGGGCGAGTACGCATCATCATACATCTCACAGGCAATACGAGATACACTGACAGGCTGCCTGACGCTTTGTTTGATCTTGTATTGCGTGCCGTTTATGAGGAATGCAAACCGGTCCAGCAAGATTGTGAACGTGCTATCGTCTCCGGCACTCGTAAAGCTTGGGGCTTTTTCGTATAGCCTCTACCTGACACACTGCATCGTTTTGCGTTTCGCCGACCTTGGCAATTACCTGCTGCATGCCGGTCCAACCACTGCGTTGCTGATCAAGACATTCATTGGACTTCCGGCCGCAGTGGGATTTGCGTATCTGTTCCATCTTGTCTGCGAACGGCCATTTATGCAGATTCTCAGCAAGATGCGTTAAGCGGCCCGTGATCAGGGTGGAATGTGTGTTTCTGCCCTGGAAACATAATGTTGGTTTGTTCGCGCTCTAAGCGCACAAACTGGCATGCTTCTTGCATAACTAGTCAACGGTGTTCTTGCCGATCGGCTTAGCATACTCAACATGATAGTGCAACCTCGATACGGCAGATACAATTTTCAATCCTCACGGAATACACGCAGAGGCCTGAACAACCGGCGTCGCACAGATTTGGATTTACTGTCGGCATGACGGCGTTACGCTCACGATGTGACAAATCCCTCGACTTCACTTCGAAGACGGCAACATCTGGGCTCGCCGAAATGCTGACTTTAACGAGTTAGCGACGTGCGCGGGTTGCGTCAGTATACTAAACGAGCTAAACAGGAGATCTCATGACTGAGAAACGAGCACTTATTACAGGAGTGACGGGACAGGACGGCAGTTATCTTTCCGAGCTGCTTCTGTCAAAGGGATACAAGGTTTACGGCACGGTGCGGCGCTCCTCAACCGAGAACTTCGAGCGTATCTCGCATCTTAAGGACCAGATCACTCTGATCCAAGCCGACCTTCTCGATCAGTACTCGCTTATTGAAGCCGTCCAAACCGTCAAGCCGCACGAAATCTACAATCTCGCGGCTCAGTCGTTCGTCCCGACCTCATGGAACCAGCCTGTTCTGACCGGTGAATTCACCGCCCTGGGCGTTACGCGGCTGCTTGAAGCTGTACGCCTTCTGGACCGGGACATTCGCTTCTATCAGGCATCGTCGTCGGAAATGTACGGCAAGGTGCAGGAAGTTCCCCAGCGAGAAGCCACTCCATTTTACCCACGCTCACCTTACGGCGTAGCCAAGGCCTATGGCCACTATATCACCGTTAACTACCGTGAGTCTTATGATCTATTCGCCTGTTCCGGCATTCTATTCAATCACGAATCCCCGCGCCGCGGCCTTGAGTTTGTAACTCGCAAGGTTACCGATGGCGTTGCTCGCATCAAGCTCGGCCTTCAATCGAAGCTCAGTCTGGGCAACCTGGACGCCAAGCGCGACTGGGGATTTGCGAAAGACTATGTCGAGGCGATGTACCTCATGCTCCAGCAGGATCAGCCCGACGATTACGTTGTGGCGATGGGCGAAACCCACTCCGTTCAGGAGCTTGTCGAAGTCGCCTTCGGACATGCCGGCCTCGACTGGCAGGAATATGTCGTCATCGATCCTGCATTTGTTCGCCCGGCTGAGGTCGACCTGCTGATCGGCGATCCTACACACGCGAAAACCAAGCTTGGATGGGAGCCCAAGACCAGCTTCAAGGGGTTGATTGAGTTAATGGTGGATAGCGACATCGAGCGTGTTGCGCGCCTCATTAAGGACGGCCGCCACTAGCCGAGGGGTAATTCATGCGCGTTTTAATAACGGGCGCCGACGGCTTTGTCGGCGGGCACCTGATACGGCATTTGCTCGACCACGATCCCAATACCGAGATTGTCGGAACGGCGCATCATGGGGCGATCGATGCTCTCCTGCCGGAAGCGCGCGTTAAGTACGTTCCATGCGACATCGTCTCCAATGGGGGCGCCGACATCGGCGCTCTCATCAGAGATACCAAGCCGGAACGCCTCTATCACTTTGCTGCAAAGTCTTCGGGCGCCGCCAAAGAGAGAGAGAGCGTTCTCCATATCAATGTCGATGGAACCCGGTATGTGCTCGAAGCGGCGCGCGATCTTGTAGCTCCCGGGCGCATCCTGGTAGCAAGCACCGGTTATGTCTACGGCGTCTGCGATCACCCCGCTCGGGAAGACGATCCACTTCCGAATGCAGCGGATCTCGTTCCATATGCCGAAAGCAAGCTCGTCATGGAAACGGTTGTTGGGGAATTGGGCGGCGCTATCGTCACTCGCGCATTCAACCATACAGGACCTAGACAGACATCGGCGTTCGCAGTTCCCGCATTTGCGGAGCAGGTCGCAGCTGTCGAGCGCGGAAAGCAAAGCGACATAAAAACGGGCAATCTCGATGTCTATCGTGATTTCCTGGATGTTCGTGATGTCGTAAACGCATATCGAATGCTTCTTGAAATCGGCGATGATGGCGGCACATACAATGTGAGCAGCGGCGTTCCCCGGCTCATGGCCGATATCCTTGCAGAGTTGTGCAGTCTATCGACAACAGAGGTGCGGACCTCGATCGATCCGGCGCGAGCTCGCCCGTCGGACAATCCGTTTTCCGTCGGCGATCCTTCGCGTCTGAAGGCTGCAACCGGCTGGGAGCCGGTAATTCCTTTCTCACAAACTCTTGCGGACACACTGAGCTGGTGGCGCGCGCAAGACTGACTTACCGGCGCATGGCTCCGTCAAGGAGACATGCGCCTGGACGCTTTTAGAGGGCGCCGGTGCATCTTACCGGTATTAATGCTGCCATCGCAGCACGCTCCGGCGCCAAGAATGCCTAGAGTAAAAATGTGGATAAATCAAATCCCGTCAAAAAGATCCTGTACCTCGACCACACGGCCAAACTCGGCGGCGGAGAGATCGCGCTTCTAAACCTCGTATCAGGGCTCGACAAGACACGGTTTCACCCCGTAGTCATTCTCGCTTCGGATGGACCTCTTGCCGTTAAGCTCAAAGCGGCCGGCATTGAGACACACGTCATGCCCCTCGATTCAAGCGTCGTCGATACTCGAAAAGATACATTGGGCGGCGGATCGGTTTTGAAGCTGCGTCAGGTCACAAGCGTATTGCGATATGCGCGGACGCTGGCAAACTGGGCGCGTTCCAATGAGATTGCCCTCATCCACACGAATTCGCTGAAGTCCGATATCTACGGCGGTTTCGCCGGCCGTATGTCGGGCATACCCGCCATCTGGCATATTCGGGACAGCATCGACAGCAACTATCTGCCCGCTCCGGCCGTTGCAGTTTTCCGCGCTGCCTCGCGAATTCTTCCGCAGGAGCTCGTGGGCAACTCCGAAAGCACACTGCGCTGCCTTGAACCGCGGACCGGCCGTGGCGCGGTTGTTTATAGCGGAGTACTGCCGGATGAAATCGTTCCTGCAAATCCATCTTCCACTCCCAAAGACAGCGGCAAGGATAGCCAGATCGTATCTCTGGTGGGTCGTATTGCGGAGTGGAAAGGTCAGCATATCTTAATTGAAGCCGCGCCGGCCATTCTGGCAAAGTTTCCCAAGACGAAATTTCGGATTATCGGCGCGCCGCTCTTCGGCGACAAGGAACAGCAGTACGAACAGGGTCTGAAGGACACAGCCAAGCGATTGGGCATCGAACAATCGGTCGACTTTATGGGTTTCCGCAACGACGTGACTGCTCTGCTCAGTGAAACCGATATTCTCCTCCACGCCAGCATCCTGGGCGAACCCTTCGGTCAGGTGGTTGTGCAGGGAATGGCCGCGGGCAAGCCTGTGGTTGCGACAAACGGCGGAGCACTGCCGGAGATCGTCGTGCCTGGCAAGACCGGAACACTCGTCCCCATGGGCGATGCCAAAGCGATGGCCGAGGCAGTCATCGAGATACTCGCCGATCCCGCCAAGGCAAGAGCTATGGGCGATGCCGGGCGAGAGCGAGTAAAAGAGCGATTCACGATCAAGCACTCGGTTGCAACGGTGGAATCGCTCTACGACAATATGTTGGGACGGCGCAAAGGAACAGCTTCCGGCGGCGCTGGAGCGCATCGCGCTCAGGAAGAAGCAGTGGGTAGAGCGTAATGAATATAGCACTGGTACATGACGACCTGATGCAGGCGGGAGGCGCGGAGCGCGTGGTGGCTTCCATGCACGGTCTCTATCCCAAAGCCCCCATATACACTGCGCTCTGCGATCATAAAGCTCTGCTCTCGGAACTCGCCGACGCTACGATCCATACGTCCTATATGCAAAACTGGCCGCTTGCCACCGGCAAGCTGCATAAGCTCGCGCTGCCCCACTTCCCGGCCGCATTCGAAGATTTCGATCTTAACGGCTACGATGTCGTTCTAAGCAGTTCAAGCCGTTTCGCAAAGGGAGTTATTACCAGTCCTGAAACGTGCCACATCTGCTACTGCCACTCCCCCGCCCGCTTTGCCTGGCGCCACCATGAGTACCTGGCACAGAACCGCACGACACGCCTGCTGGCGCCCCTTCTGCGCGGCATGCTAAGCGATCTGCGCGCATGGGATGTCGCAAGCTCACAGCGCGTGGATTACTTCCTTGCGAACTCGTATAACGTCGCTCGCCGCATTAAGAAATACTACGGCCGTGAATCGACTGTCATCAATCCTCCGGTACAGACAGGCAAGTACAAGCCCGCCGATCCCGGCAGCGTCGGCGATCACTTCCTGGTCGTATCCCGGCTCGTCGGCTACAAGCGGGTCGATCTAGCTGTCCAAGCCTGTAATAAAATCGGCGCGGAGCTGCGGGTGATCGGCACCGGTCCCGAACTTGATGCTTTGAAGGGCATTGCAGGACCGACCATCAAGCTTCTTGGCCGGCTTCCCGATGCGGAGGTTGCCCGGGAATACTCGCAGTGCAAAGCGTTTATCTTCCCCGGCGAAGAGGATTTCGGCCTAACCCCGATCGAGGCGATGGCAAGCGGCCGGCCAGTTGTCGCTTACGGCCGAGGTGGCGCGCTGGAGACAGTCATCGAAGGCAAAACAGGCGTATTTTTCCGGGAGCAAACAGCGGATGCTCTCGCGAAAGCGTTACAGCACGTTCGTTCCATGACGATATTTCCGGAAGCGCTGCAGGCTTACTCACAGACATTCGATACGTCGGTCTTTCATGACAAGCTGCAGCGTTTTGTGCAGAACGCATCGGAAGAGCATAAAGAGGCCATGGAGAGGATCTCTCCGGATCGCGGTAATTCCGAGGTATTATTTCCGGCTACGATGGAATTCGAATTTTCCAGAACCGACCGGCGAGCATAGGCAACAGGCGATAAATGCCCTGCTCCGGGAGATCAAACCGGCATTCGGGTACAATTTTCATATCGGAACCCACTGAAGCGGCGCAAGGAGTAGACATTCTCTCCTTGCGCCATTATACTTTTTGCGGAACCGCGCAACTGCGCGCATGTGTTAGAGGAAGGCGAGGGCCAGCGGCACCCCCAGAATATGGGAGGCCAAAATCCCCAAGGAGGCATCGAGGATAGTCGTGACAGACAGGCATTTTGGACTTACCGGATTGGCCGTTATGGGCCAGAACCTAGCGCGGAACGTTGCCCATAAGGGCTTTCCCATCGCCGTCCACAACAGAACTACAGTGAAGACCGAAGATTTCTTGAAAGAGCATGGCTCGGAGGGCGATATCGTCGGCTCGACGAGCGCTGAAGATTTCGTCAGTAAGCTCACACCGCCTCGCGCCATCATGATCATGGTAAAAGCCGGCAAGCCGGTAGACGATGTTATCGAAGAGCTCAAGCCCTTCCTTAACAAGGGCGACCTGCTAATCGATGGCGGCAACTCCCTCTTTACCGACACCGAACGCCGTGTCAAGGAGCTGGAAGCCGAAGGCTTCGGGTTCATTGGAACAGGCGTATCCGGGGGCGAGGAAGGCGCGCTCAACGGACCGAGCATAATGCCCGGCGGCAGCCGCGACGCCTACAAAGTCGTGGAGCCGATCTTCACAAAGATCTCGGCTCAGGTCGACGGAACGCCTTGCTGCACATATATCGGCGAAGGCGGTTCGGGACATTATGTGAAGATGGTGCACAACGGCATCGAGTATGCCGACATGCAGCTGATCGCGGAAGCCTACGATCTCCTGAAGAACGGAGCTGGCCTGAGCAATGATGAGCTTCATGAAGTCTTCAGCAAATGGAACGAAGGCGATCTGGACTCGTTCCTGATTGAAATCACGACGCAGATTTTCGCGCGCCGTGATGACGAAGACAGTGAAGCCTACCTTGTCGACAAGGTGCTCGACAAAGCCGCGCAGAAGGGCACCGGCAAGTGGACATCGCAGTCGTCCCTCGACCTCGGCAGCCCCGTTACAGCGATTACCGAGGCAGTCTTCTCCCGCTTCCTGTCCGCCCTAAAAGATCAGCGCGTGGCTGCGTCCAAGGTGCTTCCCGGACCGACGGGCGGCACAATCGACGGCGACCGCGAGCAGTTCATCAACGATGTCCGTGATGCGCTCTATGCATCGAAGGTTGTCGCCTATGCGCAGGGCTTCGATCAGATGCTGGCGGCGGCGAAGGAACATGGCTGGAACTTAAATCCGGGCGAGATCGCTACCATATGGCGTGGAGGCTGTATTATTCGCGCCAGGTTCCTGGATCGAATTAAGGACGCCTACGATGCCACGCCCGATCTGGCCAACCTGCTACTGGCGCCCTACTTCACCGAAGCGGTGCGTGTAGGACAGGACGGATGGCGCCGTGTTATTGCGCAGGCCGCAAATCTGGGTATTCCTGTACCGGCATTCTCTTCCGCGCTGGCCTACTATGACGGCTACCGCCGAGAGCGCCTGCCGGCGAACCTAATCCAGGCGCAGCGCGATTTCTTCGGCGCGCATACATACGAACGGATCGATCGCCCCGGCTCATTCCATTCCAATTGGTCATAACGATGGAGGAAGACCCCGCATGGAAATCGCAATGATCGGCCTCGGCCGGATGGGCATGAATATGCTCGAACGGCTGGTACTCGGCGGTCACACAGTATTTGGATTCGATCTGGATCCCAAGAAACTCGATGAAGTCAACGAGCGCGGCGGAGTCGGGGTAGAGACTCTCGAGACCGCCGCCTCCAAGTTCACGCAGACACCCAAGATCTTCTGGATCATGGTTCCTCAGGGAAAGCCTGTCGACGACACGATTGCAAAGCTGCAGCCCCATCTGAGCAAGGGCGACATCATAATCGACGGCGGCAACTCGTATTTCAAAGATACGGTGCGACGTGGGAAGCAACTGGAAGAGGCCGGGATCGATTTCCTCGATTGCGGCACTTCAGGCGGCATCTGGGGCCTCAAAGAAGGCTACTGCCTGATGTACGGCGGCGCCGACGGAGCCGCTAAGTTCTGCGAACCCATATTCAAGACCCTTGCGCCCACAGACGGATATGTCTATACCGGCGCGTCGGGCTCCGGCCACTACGTCAAGATGGTGCATAACGGCATCGAATACGGAATGCTTCAGAGCTACGGCGAAGGGTTCGATATCCTTCATGCCAGCGAATACAAGCTCGACCTGACAGCCATCGCAAGCGCCTGGCGTTTCGGCAGCGTCGTCCGATCCTGGCTGCTCGACCTTCTCGTTCTCGCGTTCAATTCAGATACAAACCTGGAGAACGTTCGCGGCTATGTCGAGGATTCTGGTGAAGGCCGCTGGACCATTCAGGAAGCCATCGATCACAACGTTCCTGCTCCCGTCATTACGGCATCGCTCTACGAACGCTTCCATTCACGCGAAGATGAGAACTTCGCCGCCAAGGTTATCGCATCGCTGCGGAACGAGTTCGGCGGACACGCCATTAAAACAGGTAAATCGACCGTCGAGGACGCCACCGGTTCGGGTTCTGCCGTTATCCATTCAGGCACATCTGACACGCATGCGGATCAGATCAGTCCCGGCGACTCGGCAACCAAAGCTGCGGATACGATACAAGGCAGCCGATAGGCGCTGCCAGGAGATTCTATGTCAGCAACGGATCAATCAGGTTCAACGAAATCTACAGCCGATAAATCAAATCTCATCGAGCGGCCACTGCCACCATGTAACATCGTGATCTTCGGCGCTACGGGAGACCTGACGCACCGAAAGCTAATTCCGGCTCTTTTCAGCATCGAAGCGCAAGGACTTCTTCCGGATAATCTGCGGATAATCGGATTTGCGCGCCGCGATTACTCAGACGTCTCGTTCCGCGAAGAGCTGCGCCAATCGCTGGAGCAGTTTGCCCCGGACCTGTGGAAAGAATCACAGGACGCCTGGCAGAGATTCGCGCATCGGGTCGTCTTTCACCGCTCCGACTTCGACAATGCGCAGGGATTTGCGTGGCTCAAGGAACGTCTGGATAAGTTCGACCAGACGGAAGGAACGGCCGGCAACAGGCTCTACTATCTCGCTACACCGCCCTCAACATACGACACGGTGATTCATCAGCTAGGCGAAGCCGGCCTGGCGCATCGCGACGGCGAAAAGAGCAATCCGTTCGTCCGAATCATTGTCGAGAAGCCATTCGGTTCCGATCTAACAACAGCCCGCGAGCTTAACACAAAGCTGAAGCAGGTCTTCGATGAAGACCAGATCTACCGCATCGACCACTATCTCGGCAAAGAAACGGTCCAGAACATCTTCGTGTTCCGTTTCGCAAACGCGCTGTTCGAGCCGCTCTGGAACTGCAAGTACATCGACAACATTCAGATTACCGTTGCTGAACAAGTGGGTGTGGAAAGCCGCGCAGGCTATTTCGACAATGCCGGCGAGCTGCGGGATATGGTTCAGAGCCATGCCCTTCAAGTACTAGCCCTCATAGCCATGGAGCCGCCGAACGCTCTGACCGCTAACGACATCCGCAACGAGAAGGCTAAAGTGCTTCGGGCGCTGCATCCGATCAAAGGCGATGAAGTTGCAACCAATGTGATCATGGGGCAGTACGGGGCCGGGCAGATCAATGGCAAGGACGTTCCCGCATATCGTGATGAACCGAATGTGCCGCCGGAATCCGTTACGGACTCGTTTGTGGCTCTCAAGATGGAAATCCAGAACTGGCGATGGTCAGGCGTGCCGATCTTCTTGCGCGCCGGCAAGCGAATGGCGCAGCGGTTGACGGAAATCAACATCGTCTACAAGGACATACCGCCCATTCTTCTCAAGGCGATGTCGCGCGGCAACATTGAGCCAAACATCATCACGATTCGCATTCAGCCGAATGAGGGTATCTCGATGAGGCTCGGAGCCAAGCCGCCGGGCACGCAGACACGTGTCGAGCCGGTCGATATGAACTTCACATACGGCACCAGCTTCGGACAGCGCATCCACGACGCTTACGAGCGCCTGATCATGGATGCTCTGCTCGGCGACGCGTCGCTCTTCACGCGCGACGACGAAGTTGAGGCGGAATGGTCGTTCATCACCCCGATACTTGAAGCATGGAAAGCAAATCCTCCCAAGGATCTGCCGAACTATCCGGCAGGCTCGTGGGGACCGGAAGCCGCGGACAAGATGCTTGCCGATACCGGACGCAAGTGGATCAACCGGTAAGACATCTCAGCCCTGGTTCGAGCGTGGATCTAAATCTATAGCCACTCCGGATAGAGTGGCTGATTTTCGAATATTGTGAAAGAAAGGGAGACGTGCATGCCGACAATTACCGTTGAGGGTGAGAAGTCTTTTGAAGCTGCAGATGGAACGAAACTCGTCCTTGCCATTGAGGACGCCGGCATCGACATCCTGCATCGCTGCGGCGGCTATGCCCGCTGTACCACATGCCGCGTTAAGGTCATTGAGGGCGAGCCTGAAACAATGAAGGCCGCCGAGCGTGAAACCCTGGAAGAAGATGGACTACTCGGCGAGTATCGACTCTCCTGCCAGGTGCGCGTAAGCGGCGATATGAAGATCGAGGTGATCAACCGCGCGAGCGAACGTGGCATTCCTCCCGGTGATCGCCCCGAGGATGAAGATACGCCGGCGGAGTAAGAAATAGGAATCCTGTTCGCTGTACGCAAGCGTTTATTCGTTAGGACCCCCTCCTTGCGTCCTCCCCGAAGGGAAGGATCGTTCGCCTTTATGTAGAGCTTCATCCTCTTGGCGCTTTGCCAAGAGAGCATAGCCTATTGTCAGGGCGAACGCGCCCTCCCTTTGGGAGGGAATAAGGGTGGGTCCTAACGAGCAAACATCATCGTGAATGGGCTCGACTTTCCCCTACCCCCTCTTATAAGCCTCTCCCAGCGCAGCAGGTCCTCCGAAGCGGTTGTTTGGCCGGATGACCAGCGCCAGCAGTGTCAGCAGGTAAGGGACAGCCTGAAACAGCTGATATGGGACGGCCGTAAACTGCGATGCTCCAAGCTGGAATTGCAGCGCGCGCGCAATTCCGAACAATAGAGACGCCACCAGTATCCCTCCGGGGCTCCACCTTCCCAGGATGACCACTGCCAGAGCAATAAACCCCTGTCCCGCGCTCATCTTCTCGATAAAGCCATTCGTATACCCGATACTAAGGTAAGCTCCCGCCATGCCCGCCAGGGCGCCGCCCCAGAGGGTCGCAGCAGCACGCACACGCGTTACAGGCACACCGCTGGCGTCCGCCGCCGCAGGGTACTCTCCGGCAGATCTGAGACGCAATCCAGGAAGACTTTTAAAGAGATACCAGGAACATATAGGCGTGAGGACACATGCAAGGTACCCCAGCGCATATTGCTGAAAGAACGCCTTTCCGATCACAGGGATATTTGACAGGTAAGGAATCGAAATCAAGGGGAACGAAGGGGCTGTTGCTGCTGTGTCGGTGAGAAATGCCCGGAAGAAGACGCCGGTCAATCCCAGAGACAGGATATTGAGCGCCGTGCCGACGACAACCTGGTCGGCGGCAAGGCGCAGTGTAAACGCGGCGAACAGCCCAGCGAGGGCCATCCCGGCCAGCGCGGCTCCGGCAAGGCCAAGGAGAGCAGAGTGAGTTTGAAGGGCGACGAGGTAGCCGGCGAGCGCTCCGGCGAGAACCATTCCCTCGATGCCGACATTGATCACGCCGGATCGCTCAGCGATTACCTCTCCCAGAGCAGCCAATTGCAGCGGAACCGCCAGCCGTACACCGGTAGTCAGCAAACCCGCTACAACCGCGCCGGAAATGATCACGCCTGGCTCCGCTTTATGGAATCCATGTGGCGAGCTTCTTCCTCCTCAAGCTGAGTAAGGCTCTTTCGCGCGACGGCATCCGGAAGACCCGCTGCCCGGCCTGAGTGATCGTCGTCGGAAGCCGGTGTCAAGTCATTGAGGGAGACAAGGATCGCATAAGGCACCGAGAACTTCTTGTCGCCTGCAGTCAATTTGTTCTTAGCCTCATCAGAGAGCTTTTCCAGCTCCCGATTTCGAACCCAATCGGTAATATCTTTATGCGCCGAGGCCTGACCGCTCGTAAGATCTTCTGCTTCTACGATGACCGATGCCGTATTGTCGGCATAAATTTTCCGGACATTGCCCACCAGGCCGCGGTAATGCTCATAGAACAATTGGCTCTTAATGTCGGCTGCGGTCACATCGCGATCGGCCACCCGAACGCGTTTCCCTTCAGCGATAATATTGGTCATGTAGGAAACTCCTTGTGGTACTATTGTTGGGCTGTGGTATCTGTTTCACGCAGCCGTTCTGCCGGGTAAGACGCCTGAGGGGGAAGTCAATGCAAGCGTTCGAAATGATACTGGATGTGCTTATTATTGTAGCACTTTTTGGATTTGTTGGCGCAATTGTGTGGATCGTCATGGAAGGACTAAAACTCAAGAATCAGGCGCTGAGCACTTACAAGCGGCTTGCGGCGCCGCCTATTGAACGCGTGAAGAATATCACTGCAACCGGCAAGGGAATTGTCCAGCAGGAGAGCATTCGTGTCCGCCACATTGGGAAGTCGATACATCGCGCTTCCGTGGCCGTGAAGGAAACTGCCGATGATGTCATAGTCGTCGTAGACAGCCTCAAGGATACGGACATCGAACCGCTGCTGCAGCATGCTCAAACTGCATTCAAGTTTGCAACCGCTGCAGCTTCGCTCTTGAAAGCCGCAAGCCAGCAAGGCACCCGCGAGGCATCTTAATTTTCTGCATCGTTCAATGCGAGATGAGTGGCAGCCGTTTGCTGCTCTTCTCGTGAGGCTCCGTAAATACGATATCGCCTTCGTCACCCGGATCTGAGGATGGCGGCAACTGCTTCTTCGGAAGCGTTACAATGAATACGGATCCCTCGTCCGGCACACTCTTTACGCGAATATTTCCCCCATGCGCATTCACCAGCGCGCGAGTAAGATATAATCCAATCCCCGAACCGTTAATATCAACGGGACGCTTCCTGCCGGAACGCTCCTGAATTCGATAAAACTTATCGAATACGTGCTCGGCCTGATCCGGGGTCATACCTATTCCCTGATCCCTCACACTTAGCTCGATAGCGTTACCCCTATCCTCGATTGCCACATCGACCTGTCCGCCGTTCGGCGCATATTTGATGGCATTACTGAGCAGATTGATAAGGATCTGTTCAAGTTTGTCCAAATCACACTCGATTAAAAGCGGAACATCCGTCAGTGTCGTCGTTAACTGATGGCGCTGCGTGTGCGTTTTCATGATTTCGACGACCTTCGCAATCGGCTTTCGGATATCGAAGGTTGAGAGATGCAGCTGCAGCGGAACACCGGCCTCGACGCGACTGGTCTCTAAGAGCTCATTGGTCATGCGCAGGAGCCGGTCGCATTCGCTCTGGATAATCTCGTACATCTCACGGCGCTCGATCTGTGTCAGCCCACCCTCTTCGGGCGTGTCGTAGGCCGTCAGGGTTTCCACAAATCCCTTTACAGCCGTAAGTGGATTGCGCAGTTCATGTGATGCAAACGACACGAACTCGGCACGCAGCGAATCAGCCTCTTTTAGGCGATGAGCCATCTCATTGATCTCACGCGCCAGATCCTGCATCTCGTCGCGGCTGCGTATTCCTCGAAGACGATAATCGAGATCGCCGGCGCCGATCGAGCGTAAGGCAGCCGCCATTCGATTCACAGGAGCGCTGAGCGAACGCGCAATGAAAAACGACAGGATAGCCGACCCGGCCATGACCGCGATAAACAGGAGCGTCATCAAACGATCCAGGCTGTGCGGCGCGAGCGGCGAGATATCGATGTTGGCGCTGCCGCCCAGAGTCAGCTGGATGACCGCAAGGATCATCAACATCGCAAACAAAACCAGGAAGAGGCTGAAGACGGCAAATGAGAGTGTAAACTTGTCGGTGAGGCGAACGCGCACAACAGTGCGCGTATACCACCGCCAAATGAGGGCGATGCCAAGATCCATGAACACAATGGAGACAAGTGGCAGGGATACCCTCGTCTCCACATAAGTTCCGGGAAACGATCTGCTGGCATTCAGGATCAGGATCGCTTCGCCGAGAAGCAAAGAGGCAAAGGCAAGACCTACAATCGGCCGGCGCCGCAATCGCCGCGGCGTGCTGACGAGAAGCAAAATACAGCCCGTAATGCGCGTGAGGCTGACGATGTCAACTCCGCGAAGTCCGGCGCCGTGATCGCTCACCGCGCCGATCAACGCGGCAATCGTAATACAGGCAAAACCGGCGGCGCGAAGGGCATATGCCCAGTGGCCTTCAACCCAGCGTGTACTGGCCCGGCCATGGGCAATGACATACATCCAGCTTCGCAGCGCCAGATATGTCAGGGCGCTGCTGGCGGCGAAGAGATAGAAGACAAGTGTAAACGCCAGAAATGGCATAGAAACCGACGCGTCCCGTCACTTGGCGCCGACGGTGCCCAGCGCCATGATAAGGGCCTGCGGGCTCATCGAGCCATGCCCGAGATTTTCCCCCAGATCCATAGGTTTGCCGTTCACAACGAACGTCGAATTGCCGTTTAAGGCCAGCCCTAAGCCGGTAACGCTTGAAGCGTAGGGCGACAGATCTGATTTCGGCGCATCAAGATTGACTATCTCAAGAGACGAATCCGGATGTCCCTGCTGCCAAAGCTTCAGCTGCTGAAAAATCTGAGGCAGCATTGTGGAATGCGCCATCAAAGCTTCGTCGTACTGCCATCCGAGTGTCAAGTGGTTCTTGGCTGTCGCCGGGTTCCCAAGGGTAAGTTCCGGGGGAAGAGGATCTTCAGCTGCCGACGAGGGCCCAGGGGTCGCAGGCTTCGGGGGCGTCTTTTGCTGCTGCTGTTGCTCCTCGTCCTCATCGTGTTCCTTGGAAACATTCTTGCTCATGCCCTTGTTCAACACGAACATAGCGCCTATCAATATGGCAATCAAAATAAGGGGAAATAGTGATCGTCGCATGGAGGTCTCCCTGTCTATGATACGAAATTCGCCGCTACACTGTCAAGCTGGCAGGCTAGCCTCTCCGCGACGGGGAACGCATTCCCAAGAAAGCGGCCATACGGCCCGTCGCTCCATCGCGGCGGAATGAAAAGAAATCTCTCCGGTTACGGAACGTGTCTTCGTCACAAACCGCGATCTGATCGGCGCGCACGCCGGTCTGTAAGGCCTGAAGAAATATCACCTGTCGCAAGTCCAAATTGTAGGTCCCTGCCAGCTCATCGCGCGGCATGACGACATTCGCCGAGCCGCTCTCGCCACCCGCCGTCAGGTTGCGAAACTTGTCGGCGACATCGACGCCGACTTCATAGCTGTCCCCAGCAATACATGGTCCAACAGCCACAAAACAATCCGAAGGGTGCGTTCCGAAATTGTCACGCATTGCCGATATTGTCTTGCCCACAATGTTACCTGCTGCGCCGCGCCAGCCTGCGTGCGCCAACCCGATTGCCTTGTGCTTCGGATCGTACACGAACACTGGGACGCAATCTGCAAAGAATAGCATCAGCAGAAGATTCGGTGTGTCCGTAATAAGAGCGTCCGCGCCAACCACGGGCTGCTCCGAGCCGGAGACCACATGAGCCACCCCATCACCATGCACCTGCTCGGCAAGCGCTACTCGCGACATGTCGAAACCGAGGTCGCCGCACAACCGCGCACGGTTAATACTGACATGTTCAAGCGAATCGCCGACGTGCGCGCCAAGGTTCAAGCTGTCATATGGAGCAACCGATACCCCGCCCTGCCGTGTCGTGAAGCCCTGAACCACTCCCGGCAGCCACGACATCGTCGCCGCCTGGTACATAGGAAAGTCGCCGACCATCTTGCGATTCCAGCGCGGCACTCCCGCTATCCATGATAACAGCCATCTCAAGGAATAACTACTCCGCCATCTCGAATATGTCCATCTCGCCCGAAAGCAATGCTTCCTTGGTGGCAGCCTCGCACAGATAGTCCAGCTTGGCGATATACTCGCGCACCGTCATGACGACCGTTGCATGTGACCAGGTCAGCGGAGAAACAGAAATCGGATCGCCACTGTAAGGATGAAGCTGTTCCGCCAGCACGCCGGACTCCAGCGTGTGCCGCCTCACCCATTCCAACAGATCGAGCGCCTGAGACAGATCCGGCAGGCTCTTGGCCTTGGCAATATACCATTCGGCCAGCCATAGCGTGCAGATGATCCATGGATTGCCCGGAACATTGCCTACGTCCTGGCTTATCTGATGGTAGTAGTCGTTCTCATATCGCGCCATGCCGCCGATATCGGTCTTGCACCACAGACGCTCTTCGACCTGCTTCATTGTCGACACGACTTTTGGATCGTCGGCAGGAAACATCCCGAACTGGAAGATCCCATAAACGCTGGCATCGATCGTTACATCGGTGTCAATCGCCCCCGTTGCCTTATCGATACTGATTCGCCTGAGAAAACGTTTGCGATCTTCGTCCCAAAGGTGTTTCAATGCCGCATCTTTGATTTCGGCGGCTGCCCGTGAAAACTTCGCGCCTCGATCTTCGTCGCCGAACGTCTCCGCGAATCGCGCCGCGGCATCCAGGCCGGCCCAGACCGCAGCAACGGTGAACGCATGAACCCCGTAACGCTCTTCCCAAAGATCGTAGCACTGCCCGGGAAGCCCGGTGTGCGGGTCTCGGAACGACACCATAAACTCACCGGCCCGTCGAATTAACGGGGAGTACAGCGGCCGGATAAACTCGACATCCCTGTATCGCTCGTAATGCTGCCAGAGAGCGTAAATAACCAGAGCGGTTTCATCTTCCTGAATAGGCAGCTGAAGGTTTCCGGCGCCATCCGTCCACGGGTGCCACGATGACCCCAGGGACTTATCCGGATTGTATTTGTGCAGGAGGAAACCTTCCGGCAGAAGCACATCCTTGCAGAACTCATAGAAGTTCCGTGTGACATCCGGCTGGCCGGCAAGGTCCAAGGAAAACGCCACCAGAGCGCCGTCTCTGGGCCACATATACGAATATGTGTCGTTGTTGTAGTCCAGGTAGTCGCTGTCGTTTGCGGCAAGGATCGCGCCGCGGTTATCGATCTGGGTCCGCAAAATCAGGAGTGACTGTTTGTAAAGCTTAACGAGCGGGTCAGGAAGGTCTCCGTACGGTATGTTGTCTTTATTGACCCAGCGGTTCCAGTACGTTCTCACACGGTGGAGGAAGAATTCAGGCCCGCGCTCTCGCACCAACGCATCGATAAGCTTCACACCGGCATAGTCTTCCGCCGCAGCCAGCCAGTAGTACACTGTGGCCGTTCGGTCCACTTCGACATGCGCGGCGATCGTGCTGTCGACGGAACCTTGAGCGATGGCATTCATACCGAGGACACCGTCTTCGGCATCCCGCCATGTCCCCTCAGCGCCATGAGCCCGGGACACTCCGATGGCATAGTGTTTCACGCCGTAATCGGGAGTATCGCCGTCGATGCACACATTCGCGAGCATCCAGCACTTTCCTTTATAATGGATGAGCGCCTGGATGTTCGGGGCATAGTAGGCTGTGTTTCCCTCGGACGAAGCCCACATATTGAGCGCGTGATGCCAGAACAGGCGAACGTCGCGAGGCGTCGGCAGGAGATTTTCGATGTCTACCCGGCGAACGTACAGATCGCGATCGAAATCGACGCAATCATGGCAGGTAATCTGAAGCCCTAGTCCCCAGTGGACGGCCGTCACCTCGGTCACGAGCGTTTCATCCTCGTACCGCAGATGCTTTTGCCATGCAGGCTCATGAATCCACGACATCTGGCCATCGACCCAGATGCCGAACCGGCAAGCTTGACCGCGTGTGTGATTCTCAAGACCTACATAAGGAAAGAAGATGTCGCGTAGCGTATATCGGGAATCGAACGTGACCAGCATTTTGCCGTTCCCGATCGGAATATCACGTGGCATAAGTTTGCAGTGCGCAGATTGCGCGGACCTGATCCTTTGGCCGATATTATACCCTTACCGCCAAGCCGTTAGGCCGTTTAGCTTGGTCTTCAATGGCATCGCATGATCTATCAGGTATGCCAAGATCCTGCTTGACGCCTCAGCGGGCCTCTGTCATAATAACGTAATGAAGAAGAAGCGCAAACGAGAGCGCACAGTCCTGCAGGCGATCGGCCTCTCCGTGGCTGCGGCGATCGGTGTCGGTTTGGTAATCGGTTTGGTCATGCTGATGACCCAATACACGACCATGCGGATTCTCTACGATCTCCTTGCCAACAACCAGAGCGGCGAAACTCCCAAATCAGAGCTATTCCTGAAGTTGAACCAATCCCGCGCCGTTAACGACGTCATCACGACAGCAGTTGCGTGCTTATTCGGCGGCATAGCGTTAGGCCGCGCAGCCCCAAGTAGACTGAGTCTGACGGCTACCCTGGCCGCGTCAGCCGGCGCGATGGCGATTTTCCTGGTGCTTGCCGTAGGATTCCCCTGGGCCGTTATATTGATCAACCAGCATGGTAAGCTGGCTCCTGAGCAGCTCACGCCGCAGTTTATTGTGCTACAGTTGGCATTCATCGGCGCATGGCTCGTCGTAGGCATGATCGGCGGATGTTTAGGCTATATCTGGCGAATGAAGAAGCTGCCCCAGGATGCGCAGCCGGTTGCGCAAAAAACAAATCGAATCATCGCATCCTGAGACCTGCATTACAACAGCCTCCCTTATCCCTTTGCTTCGGCAATGGATGACGGGGGGCTTATTCGTTCAATCGCCAGAAGTCTCACTGCAGATGCCTCGATATGCAGTCCATGATCGTGACTGACCGTTCCTGTCACAGCAACGATATCGCCCGGCACGGCAGGAGGACAATCCTTCGGCAGACGCACCGCGACCGGATATTTACCAAAGCCGTCCGCAACAAAGAACCACTCGCCATGGCGTCCGGAACCGGCGGTGACAATCGCATTGGAGAAGGTCACTCCACTTCCTTCCGGTAAATCCCCCACTCCGGCAATCTTACGCCCGGCCACGTTCACCGGTATTTGCGAGACCTTTCCAGCAACGATAGTTGTCCGGATAGTCGTATCCGCTCCTGCAGCACTCCGAAGCGTCACGGAATATTTGCCTGGCAGCAATCCGACGACCGCGTAGTAGCCATTGCCATCCACATTAGCTGCGTATTCTTCCGGTCCGCCTGCAAGTGAACGAACCGTAACGACGCTTCCATCCATGGGTGTCAAATCGGGATTGAGCGCCGTTCCCATAATGCTGCCGGTAGTCGGATGAGCTTTCCACGGCATTGCCGGCAACGGCACATCAGTATCCCAAATGCCCGGCGCCATCAATGCTTGATAAAAATCTTCCGAGTATTGCCGCTCGACATGATCGATCGTGTCAGTGCTCGCGTACGAAAACAACACGGCTCCTGAGCCAGACGGTGAACTCTTCCACGAAGAGTCCAACGCCGGCATCCGTGTGTCCAAAACCTGGTGGATGCTGTCGGGGATCGTGTTCATCCATATGCCGACTCCCATCGGCGCAAGGCGCCCATACGTGTGAGTTTTGACAAAAGCGCTCCAGCCGGTCCAGTACTGTGGACGCTTCACCTGATCGAAATAGGTCATGGTGCAGTTCATATCCAGCAGCCCTTCGCGCATCCAGTCCCGCCATGGGGCAAAAACCTGCGTATACGATGCGCTCTTCGCCTCATATTCGGCATCGTCGGCAGGGGGCGCTCCCCAGCAGATCGTTGCAGCGCTCACCTTCAAGTCCGGACGGATCGATGCAGCCGTCACCGAAACCCGCCGTACAAGCGCTGTAACTTGCTCACGGCGCCAAGCCTGCCATTTCGGATCGTTCCACACCGGCATTCCCGATAGACCATACCGCGCATTAAAGCGCGAGACAGCAACCGGATTGTATCCCCAGTGTCCCACAGACTTCCCTGTGCCGCCGTAACGAATGAAGTCCAGATGTATGCCGTCGACAGGATAATGCCTGGCAACATCCATGTACACCCGAAACGTCCAATCAGCGGCCTGTGGGTTGCCAGGGTCGATCTTCGTCGATTCGTCGTCGTAGTCCGCGCCGCCGTCTGAAGTCGAAAACCATTCAGGATGCCGCTTGGTGAGACTCTCCGGGCTTTTGTTTCCCCCAACCGCGCAGGCGTTGATCCAGGCATGAACCTCAATCCGAGGCAATCCGGGAGCATGAGCCAGCTTACAAACATACGCTAAAGCATCGAAATGCTGCGGATCATCCAGAGCCCATGGCTCATAGGATGACGCATAGTATGCATCGGCACGCTTCCGCATCTGAACAAATACCGCGTTGCAATGCATCCGCCGGAGGTTAGCCACCATCGCTTCGCACTGCTGCGGCGTCTTATAGCCGTCATTGAAACCGTCCACCCAGAAGGCGCGCAATTCGGGCCGAACTGCCGTTAATTTAGCAGGAACAGGCTGATCGGTCACAGGCGCCTGGGCTGATACGGATCCGGCGACGGTTACGGCAAATGCGGAGGCCGCGAGGGCAATAAATTGGCGATAGAACATGCGTGTCATTATTCCATCCGAGGGCGGGGCTGTCAACGGGAGGCAAGATTTTACAAGCTTATGGACAGCACAAGGCTGGTGGTTAAATGCCCCGCAAGCCCACAGGAGGCAGGCGGTTGAAACCGCGCCTAGAGAGTACAACAGTGCCCCTTCGGGCACCCAGATGGACCAAAGGTCCAATTCCTAGTCCGCGAAGGCGGACATGTGCACTCCCTAGCCCGTGGCTTTAGCCGCCAGGGCAAATGGCCGCCAGGATATGCCCATCCGGCACATCTCTCATTGATTCTCATCATATCCCAAAACCGCAAATATTCCTCATTGACTCAATTCTCATTATGTGATAAATTCACTTATGATTACTAATGATAAGGAGAAGATGCATGGCGGATGACCCACTCGATGAACTTCTCACCTTTGACGATGCCCTGCAAGTGCTGGGAACCAGCCGCCCTACCCTTTACCGGCTGCTCAGCTCAGGCGACATTCGCGGGCTCAAGGTCGGCAAGCAATGGCGCTTTCGGCGAGCGGACCTCAATGCCTATATGGAGCGCAGCCCGGTCGCCACGACTTCTGCTCCGGCCGCGGAGCTCGAATCGGAAAGAGAATTCTTCGCTGACCGTATTGGGCGAGAAATTGGCCCGGCAAACAGGGAGGACATGATCGTGGAGTTAGTAAACGACATCATTATCGACGCCGTGACGCGTCGAGCCAGCGATATCCACATTGAGGCCGCCGTGATAGATGGCGCGGCCACCACACTTGTGCGCTTTCGCATCGACGGCGTGCTTCAGGAAGTGCGAAAAATGCCGGCCGGCATCGAAGATGCCGTCATGGCGCAGATCAAATCACTTGCCGATATGAATGTCGGCGAGAAACGACTGCCTCAGGATGGGCGTTTTCCGGTGAAGCACGACGGCAAGAGCTTCGACCTTCGCGTGTCGATTATTCCCGTAGTATCCGGAGAAGCGGCAACAATCCGTATCCTTGACAGGTCATCGGTCCTCATAGACCTGGATAAACTGGGATTGATGCCGGATAGCCTTACCCAGATCAATCGGATCATCGAGCAGCCAAACGGTTTCTTTGTCATAGCCGGTCCTACCGGAAGCGGGAAAACGACCACGGCGCTAAGCTGCCTGAGCATTCTCGCGCAAAGTGAGCGTAAGGTTATTACGGTAGAAGATCCCGTGGAGTTCTTACTGCCCTACGCAACTCAACTAAACACCAACAAGCGGATCGGCCTGACCACACCTGCGGCAGTTCGATCCATTATGCGCCAGGACCCGGATATCATCCTTATCGGAGCGATGCGTGACCTGGAGACACTGCAGCTGGCCCTTGAGGCTTCGCTCACGGGCCACCTCGTTCTGACGACGATCCATGCCAGCGACGCGCCGTCTACGATCTCGCGAATGTTAAATCTCGGCGCGACGGGCCATGTCCTGTCATCAAGCCTGACAGGAGTTGTAGCTCAGAGATTAGCGCGGCGCATCTGCTCGAATTGCAGGGTTGAAATTGAGCCAAAGGATTACGTGCAATTCGACACATGGAGAAGGCTTGCGGATGCCGGCGGTTTCGAACTGCCTTCCGACGCGACATTGTATAAGGGCAATGGTTGTGAGCACTGCAACGGGCGCGGATATCGGGGCCGTATCGGGATTTTTGAGATCATCGAAATGACGGAGCTGCTGGCGACAGTAATTACCAAGGGAGGCGATGACGACGAAATAGCGCGCGCAGCCGCTGAGAGCGGAATGCGGACACTATGGGCCGACGGTCTCCGGAAAGCAGCATCTGGTGAAACAACGGTGGAAGAGCTGCACAGGGTGATTTACAGCCCGGCAATGTAACTGTTTCCGAGGCTGATACTGGCCAGATATCAGCCTCGGAAACTACTCGGTGGGATGCGCTTCAATCCACGGAAGAAGCTGAGCGGCAATTAATCCAATATTCCGCGCATCATCAATGCCGCGATGGTGCGTGCCAGCCAGAGGGATCTGAAGGAGATGCAAAGCGCCCTTCATTCCCATGGGCTTCACGTTTTTCCAACGCGAGAACTCTCTCTTTAGATTGATATGCCGTTCGAATGCAGCCGGAAGTGGCATGTTATGCCTGGCGCAGTCTTTCCTCAGCTGGTTCAGGTCGTATCCGCCCCACGAGCAGAGCGTAAACGGGTCGTCGCCGATCCACTTCGCGAAGTCGGCGAATACGAATGGAAATATCTCAGCCTTGTCCACATCCGACTGGGTAATGGATGTAAGCTTTGTGCAGAAGCGACTCAGCTCATGTGTGGCCACCGGCTTCACAAATCGCCCGAACTCCGAAACGGCCGGACCGTTTGCGCCAGAGAGCGCCACCGCTCCGATTTCAATGATCTCCTGCTGCTCGGGATTGCGAACGTTTTCCCAGCATGTCGCCTCCAAATCAAACACAATATAACGCATGTTTCTGCCTTCCTTGCCAAACTATATTAATTGGTAATTCCTATATAGATTGTTCGGGCTGATTTGCTGCGTTTTCTTCAGGAGATTTGGTTTGGGGGCTTTATCTCGCCTCGACGCGCATACGGATCGCCCCGGACGGACGCTGAGTAAGAATCGGTCTGGATTTGATCTGTTGTCCCGGAACCAGTGTAAATCGGCGCTCCTGCATCAGAACGGCCAGCACCAGAATCATTTCCATCCAGGCAAAGCGCTCGCCGATGCAGATCCTTGGGCCACCCCCAAAGGGATAGTAAGCCATCTTCGGCAAATCGGTCGCGGTTCCTGCCAGAGCGTCGCCATTCTGCCCGCTGCCGTTGTCCGCTATCCACCTTGCTGGAGCAAAGCGCATCGGATCCGGAAAGAACCGCCCATCGACTTGGGTGACCGATGGCGACATCAATATGATCGTGTCACGTGGAACGGAAAATCCGCCCAGATCAGTGTCAACAATCGCCCGTCGGCCGATCATCCATGCCGGCGGATACAGACGCATCGATTCCGTGAGCACCGCCCTCGTCCAAGGCAGTTTGTCCACATCGTCCAGCACCGGCCTGTGACCGTCCAAAACTTCCTGCAGCTCTCGAGTTAAACGGTTTTCGACATCGGAGTTCAACGTCAGGAGATACAGTGTCCAGATCAGCGCAGTCGCGGTCGTTTCGTGGCCGGCCAGGAAGATCGTCATCACCTGGTCGCGAACTTCCTCGTCAGTCAGCCGTGCAGCGGGATTTTCCTCATCCTGGGCTGAGATCACCATCGACAGGAAATCCCCGTGATCCACGCCCTCCGCGCGGCGTTCCGCGATCAAGCGATAGACCGTCTGATCCAGCCGCGCCTTAGCCTTGTGGAACCGTTTGACCGGCGGAATCGGCAGCTTATCGAGTTTTTCGGCAAACGGAAGTGTAAGGAAGTGAAACAGGTCCATCGATTCGCCGAGAGCCTGCCCTATCTCAGGAGCTTCGGACTCGATATCTTCATCGAAAAGTGTGCGCCCGACGATAGCAAGCGTTAGGCGCTGCAACTCCGCGGTGATGTCTATAATGTCGCCGGATTTCCAGCGCGAAGCCGCTCTATGGGCGCTCTCGACCATCGAATCAGCATAGCCTGCAATCCGCTGACGGTGAAAGGCAGGCTGCAGCATACGCCTGTGCTGAAGATGGACTTCCCCCTCACTGGTCAGCAGACCTTCTCCTAGAAGCCGTTTGGCCCGCTCCAGCCCCCTGCTCTTATAATATTTACGGTGATCGGTTACTGTCACGCGGTGGATAAGTTCGGGGTCGTTAACCAGGACAAGCTCCGCGCTGGCGATTGCAAACGAGACGACATCGCCGTGTTCGGCGGCAAGCCGGCGCAGAAACAGGATTGGATCCCGGCGAAACCGCACAAGATTGCCAAGGGGAAAACGGGAAGCAGCAGCCGGCAGCGTCTGGCTAGCATCCGCCGCGCCGGTCCTCTCACGGTTCAAGGTTGCCATGCCTCATTATGGCACAGTGAGAGGTCCGCTTGAGGACGATTGTGGATTAGCCCCGAACGATCCCGAAGGTTCCGACAGGATAGCTGATACCATTGATGTCGCGGCATAGGATCGAGGTATAGGCGCCAAAAGCGGGAAACGGTAAGGTTAGCTCAAAAGAGCGTTCAATCTTGACACATACTGCCGGCCGTTCTCCATGCATCAAGATATGCACATATTGCTCATCAAAGCAGCCCGACAACGTCGTAGCAACAACAGGCCCACGGTCATCATCGCACACAAAACGGGGACAACTATTGAGATACACTGCATCAGGATGCAATTCAATGTGGATTTTGCCGTCGAGATCCTGAAGAGGCAAGGATACTTCCGATCCATCCGCATGCAGTTCACTGAGAGTGAGGCAGTTGAAGGATAACGGCGTTACCACCGGAAGCTCACCGCCGCCTGCGGCATCGGAAAGATTCGAAAGGTGATAGTAGAACTGATTATCCGCATTGATTTTATCTGCGAATAATATCGATGCGAATGAATTGTCGCGTCGATTTCCGAAATGAGACTTTGGAATTTGCGTCATTGAGAATTCCACCTTTCGTGCTTCATATTTCAAGTTCTATTTTACGCGATATAAGCATTGACCAACGTTAAGACGCAGCTAAGATTTGATTAATCCCACCTTAATATTTTCCCATTTAGCCTAGAAACGAATATATAAATCTCGATAATTTAACGATATGTTATCCAACACTTAACTATCTCTTAACGTTGTCTCCGGTACAATATAAACGTGGCACAAGGGAGCATGATTTGCTTCACCCCCATATGCTCATCCCCAAGCAATCCGCCGCGGATATTCCGCGGCGATTTTTTTGCGCAAATAAAAAGCCCCCCAAGAAATCTTGGAGGGTTTTTCGTTACTACAAGGGCTTCAAGCTGCTGAATTTAGAGCGATTTTCTGGTTTTTCGCGAGATTCGTCAGAGTGTTCGTTTCGACGAAATGGACACGTTCCGCGATATTCACGATGTGGTCTGCAATACGTTCTAAATAGTGGGCTACGAAAAGAAGATACGAAGCCTGCACGACCAGTCGTGAATCGCGCTGCATGGTCTCGTGAAGCTCTTCCCGGATATTATGAAAGAGGTCGTCAACAGCATCATCCGATGCAACCACCTGCTTCACTAAGTCGAGATCGTGGTTTACGAATGCCGCAAGAGCGTCATGAAGCATCTGGTGGACGATAGTAGCCATTCTCGGCAGATCGACCAGCGGCTTGTAGAAACTATGGACGGCGAGCTTCCGCGCAACCTTGGCGATATCGACGGCATGGTCGCCGATGCGCTCAAGATCGGTAATCACCTTCATCGCCGTTCCAATTACCCGCAGGTCGCGGGCAATCGGCTGCTGAAGAGCAATTAAGCGCATACATTCGGACTCGATACGAACATCGAGATCGTCAATGGCATCATCATTCGCAAGAATCTGCTCGACCAGTAAGGTATCCTGGCGTGTCAAGGCATCCATTGCCTGACTTACCATGACGTCAACACGACTCCCCATCTCGAGAAGCATTCGACGGATCTCACCGATCTCTTCCTCATAACTTGATCGTGTCATTTTGCTTACAAACCTCAAACAGAGCGCTGCCGTAAATACAGCAAGTTAGTTCAACTATACCACGGCGTATTGTGTTTGCATCACGAGAGCGGGCAACTTTACAGTGAATGAGCTTCCGTGATTGTATTCACTCTCCACGGTAACGTGCCCGCCATGAGTTTCCACAATATGCTTTACGATGGATAGCCCCAATCCTGTTCCGCCGGTCTGCCTTGAACGCGCTTTATCGACACGATAGAAACGTTCAAAGATGCGTGGCAAATCCTGCTGTGGAATGCCGATACCGGTATCCTTAACACACACCGTAAGCTGATCGTTCTGCTGGCTCGCCGTAATGGTTACATACCCGCCTTCGGGCGTATATTTGATTGCATTATCGATGAGATTCACGAATACCTGTTCCATCTGGTCGGCATTGGCCATTGTCATAATGCCGCCTTGCAGGGTCGTCGTCAATTTCACCTTATGCCGTTCTGTTTGTTCCTGGACCCGGTGAATCACACCGTGCAGCAATACGGTGAGATTCACGCAATCCTTGGTTGGAGTTTTCGATTCGGCAGCTGAGAGAATCAGGAGATCGTCGGCAATTCGGCTTAGGCGCTCCGACTCCGTTATGATCATATTCAGGAATCGCTCGGCAACGCTTTTGTCCTGCATCGCCCCACCCTGCAGCGTTTCGGCAACAGCTCGGATAGATGTTAGAGGAGTCCGCAGCTCATGCGAGACGTTTGCCACAAAGTCGCGGCGAACGGCCTCAAGGCGGCGGAGGTCGGACATGTTCTGGGCGATAAGCAGATAGCTGGCGGAGGTTTCGGAGTTGTCGATCATAGCGACCGTCACTGCGAGGTCATATTCGGCAAGGTGGCCTGATACGCGCACCTCTCGCTTGAGGGTTTTGCCGTCACGCGCTTCCTGGCAGAGATTGTGGAGGTCGTGGCTGAGAGTCGCCTCCAAAACGCTCTTGCCGATCATTGCCGCTTCCCGGCTGCCGAAGTACTGTGCTGCCGTGACATTGGCGCGCTCAACCACGCAGTGCGAGTTGAGAACCATTACGCCGATGCCGCATTGAAGCATCAGCGTATCATACTCAGCAAGTATATTGTCTCGCTGCTTCTTTGCTTCGGCAAAACGCTGCTCGGCCTCGGCTCGTGAAGCTTCCAAATTGGCCGCCACGAGTTTAAGCGAGCGGCCAAGGGAGAGAGCATGTACTGTTACGGCGATAAAGGCGCAAACGGCAATGAACGCTATAATGTTAACGACCGGCATTGGCACCATGGATCAGTCACGCCTGAACTGGTAGCCGACACCACGAACGGTAAGAAGTCGCCGTGGAGTCGACGGATCAGCCTCTATTTTCTCACGCAGCCAGCGCACGTGAACATCCACGGTGCGCTCGCCTACACACATATCCTTGCCCCACACTTCGTCGAGCAGTATATCCCGAGACACTGTACGGTTGGGATGCGAAACGAAGTATAACAGCAGCTCGAACTCTTTACGCGACAACTCGATCGGAACGTCCCCGACGGAAGCCTCGTGACGATGAGGATCGATTACGAGATTTCCGACACGAAGCAGCGGATCCTCAGGAATTCCGTTCGCCGGGACACGACGGCGTAATACGGACTTCACACGAGCCATCAGTTCGCGCATTGAGAACGGTTTAGTGACATAGTCGTCAGCGCCGATCTCAAGTCCTACAACACGGTCCGTTTCTTCGGCCTTCGCCGTCAGCATTATCACGGGGACGTCGCTGAATTGTCGAATGCGACGGCAGACATCGAATCCGCTGGCCGAAGGCAGCATGACGTCGAGCAGGACCAAATCCGGATGCTCGTTGCGAACGGCATCCAGACACTGCTCGGCGGTCTCCGCCGAAACGGTCTCATAGCGCTCCATACGAAGGTTATAACTGACCGTCTCGACGATTGTCGGTTCGTCGTCTACGACGAGGATTTTCATTGATATTAACCGAAACGCCCACTGACGTAATCTTCGGTTTCCTTATGTGTCGGGTTCGTAAATATTTGTTGCGTGGCTGCAAGCTCCTTGAGCTCGCCAAGCATGAAGAAGCCCGTCTGTTGGGAAACGCGCGCAGCCTGCTGCATATTGTGGGTCACGATGACGATCGTGTACTCCTTGCGCAGGTCCTCCATCAACTGTTCGATGCGAAATGTGCTGTTCGGGTCGAGCGCCGAGCAAGGCTCATCCATCAAAATGACTTCCGGATTGACGGCAAGAACACGGGCAATGCACAAACGCTGCTGCTGACCGCCTGAAAGAGCGAAGGCGGATGCCTTCAGCTTATCTTTAACTTCGTTCCACAACGCCGCGCCTTCCAGAGTGCGCTCGACGATCTCGTTCAACTGCTGCCGATTCTTCAGGCCGTGAATGCGGGGACCATAAGCGATATTGTCGTAGATCGACATCGGGAACGGATTGGGCTTCTGGAAGACCATTCCGACGCGCTTTCGAAGATAAACGACATCGACTTTACGATCGTAGATGTCCTCGTTATCGAGCGAAATCTTGCCGACGACCTTGGTGCCGTCGATCAAGTCATTCATCCGGTTAAGGGTCCGAAGGAACGTGGACTTGCCGCATCCCGACGGGCCGATCAGAGCCGTCACCTGCTTTTCGGGAACGGTTATGTTAACCTTCTTCAAAGCGTGAAACGCGCCGTAATAAAAGTCGACATCGTGTGCAGCCATCTTCACTGCTGTAGCCGGTTCGACTGTCTTCTCTTCGTTGTTCGACATTTGATTGTTCTTCGAAAGCGAGGCTTGTTTCGCCTGCGCTTGATTGGTCGTGGGACTCATCGTTAGCCTCATTTCTCCTCGAGGACCTTGCCACGGGTTGCAAAGCGCGCCAGGATGCTGAACACCAGAATGAGCGTGATCAGCACAACTGCCCCAGCCCACGCCAGATGCTGCTGGTTCTCGTCAACGGCGGTCGCATAGTTGTAGATACGTAACGGAAGGGCATCGATCGGCGCATCGGACCTGGGTAGCGTTATGGCTAGCCCGCCGGCATGTACGACATGCGTGGCAAGATATTCGTTGCCCAAAATCGTAAAGAGCAAAGGAGCTGTCTCTCCGGCAATGCGGGCCAGCGCCAGCATGACGCCTGTGATAATGCCCCCGCGCGCAGCCGGCAATACGACGCTCCACATTGTGCGCCACCGTGTCGCTCCCAATCCAAGCGATGCCTCTCGCATGGAGAAAGGAACCAGACGCAGCATTTCCTCGGTTGTCCGCATGACGGTCGGAACCATCATGATACCGAGCGCAAGGCCGCCGGCCCAGGCTGAATATCCCGTGCCGGGGTTTTTCAGCGCTACCGGCGCAACCGCAACGGCATATACAAAGATGCCAATTACGATGGACGGTATTCCGTTCAACACATCGGTGAAGAACCGCACGATATTGCCGAAACGGCCCCTGGTTTCGATCTGGTAGATACCGCCCAGGATCCCCAAGGGAAGTCCGATCGCGGATGCCAGACCAAGCAGAACCAGTGTTCCGGTAATGGACTGAGACATTCCGCCGGCTCGCTCATCCATGTGATTCGGCAGTTTCGTAAAGAAGTTCAAGTTCAGTGAGCTAAACCCGCGGCTGATCAGGAAGACCAGCACAAGGCCAAGCACAAGAACCGCAAGCAGCGCGCCCAAACTGCAAAGCGAAAGCATGATTCGGTTCGTTGTCTGGCGCCATTGCCAGCGAACGTCATGAGATGCTGATAGCGTGTTCGCCATCTTGTAAAAATCTCCTAAGGCTACGATTGAAAATAAACGCTTCGCATTTGGGAGCGATTATCGTTGTTAATACGTGGCCGAAACAAAAAGATCAAAGCGACTGATCGCCTAGAGGTTCTTTGCCGTATAGCGCACGAGCAGCCGCGCGAAGATATTGACGATGACCGCGACAATAAAGAGAACAAAGCCGATCTCAACCAGCGAAGAGAGCGAAATGCCCGGTGTCGCTTCGTTGAACTTGTTTGCCAGCGCGCTTGCCATCGTGTAACCCGGATCAAAGAGAGACCAGGAAATACCGGATTCCGTCTGCGGAGCCTGATTTCCAATAACCATCGTTACGGCCATCGTCTCTCCAAGCGCTCTTCCAAGTCCAAGGATAACCGCGCCGATAATGCCGGACTTGGCGTATGGGATCACGACTTGCGAGATGGTCTCCCACTGGGTCGCTCCCAAAGCGAAGGAACCTTCACGCTGAGCCCTGGGAATGGCTTTCATGATATCACGCGTAATCGCCGTAATGAAGGGCGTCACCATGATAGCCAGGATCATGCCGGCCGTCAGCATGCTTGGACCGATAGGATCTCCCGAAAACAGGCTGCCGAGGATCGGAATGTGCTCCACTTTGCTGTGAGAAATGGGAACCATGAACTTATCGCGCACCCAGGGAATGAGGACAAAGATTCCCCAGAGGCCGTAAACGACACTCGGAATGGCAGCGAGAAGTTCGATCAAAAAGGTGATCGGAGTGCGAATCCACTTAGGGGCAAGTTCCGAGAGAAAGATCGCAGCGCCGATGCTGACTGGAACCGCGAGGATTAGCGCAATCAACGATGAGTATAGTGTGCCGAAGATGAACGGCTTGATCTGGTAGATGTCCTTCGTCTCATCCCACGTCGAACCCGTAGCATAGCCAAATCCAAATTTTTGCATGGAAAGGTGGCTTGCTGAGGCGAGATTCCATGCAATCGCAATGATGATTGCAAAGATGCTCAGGGAGGCAAGGAACGTCAGACCCAGATAAATAGGATCGCCTATACGCGCGCCGAGACTTGCTCCGCGCGGAGGCACGGCTTTCGGAGAGGCCACCGCGGCCTTTCGCGAGCTTTGCGCTTCGGTCGTAATGTTGGCCATAGGTTCTCAAACTGGCGTCCACTGTCCGGCGCCATAGCGCCGGACAGTGGAAACACCTTAGTGTATGCGGTTGACCGCAGCAAGAGCCCGCTGGCGCACATTGGCCGGCAGCGGAGCGTAGTACATGTCGGAAGCGTCCTTCTGACCGTCCGTCAGTGCCCACTGCAGGAACTTCTTGAGCTCCGGCTTGGCATTCGGGTAGACCAGGAGGAACGTAAAGCCGGTGATCGGGTAGCCGTCGGCGGCCTGCGTATTCACGATGACTTTACGGAAGTCCGCGGGCAGCGAAACTGCGGCAGCGGCAGCTGTCGTGGACGCCACAGACGGATAGATAAACTTGCCCTTCGCGTTCCGTACAGCGGCGTAAGGGATCACATTCTGAACGGCATAAGCCAGTTCAATATACCCGATGCCGCCTTCGGTCTGCTTAATCAAAGCTGCAACGCCCGGGTTGCCCTTGCCGCCGAGGCCCTTCACCCACTTCACCGACTTGCCTGCGCCAACACTATCTTTCCAGTCGCCGCTGACTTCGCTGAGGTATGTGGTGAAGATGTTCGTGGTTCCGGAGCCGTCCGACCGGTGGAACGGGACGATACCGGAGCTCGGGAACTTCGTGCCCGGGTTGAGCTTCGTGATGCGAGCGTCATCCCACTTGGTGATCTTGCCAAGGAAGACATCCGCGACCACATCCGGTGTGAGCTTGATGCCAGGTCCGACACCTGGAATGTTGTAGGCCACCACAACAGCGCCCGCAACGGTGGGAATGTGGATGATCCCGGGAGCCTTGGACAGCTCATCGGCGTTCATCGGAGCGTCCGAAGCGCCGAAGTCTACCGAGCGCGCCGTGATCTGCTTGATGCCGCCACCGGAGCCGATGGGCTGGTAGTTGATCTTGACGTTGGTCGCCTGGCCGTACTCAGCAAACCACTTCTGGTAAAGCGGAGCCGGGAATGTTGCTCCCGCGCCGTTCAACTCCTGGGCATGTGCGCCCGAGAGCAGACTTGCAGTCAGCGTCGCCGCTACTGCGATAGTCTTGAAAAATCCAAACTTCATGATAGATTTCCTATCCTTTTTAATAATCAATCAGGCTATCTCAATCTAGATGAGATAGATGGTTCAGGTTCCTGCGCAAGAACATAGTATAAAAGGCATACCTGCGCAGGATAACACCTAGAACTTGACCTGGAGTTCGCTTGTAAAGAGACCGATCCGGTCCGGCTCGGCGACAGTCGAAAGGTGCGCGACCTTGTTGGGCTTCGTGTACCAGAACCGCAGACGGGTCTGCGCGTCCAGGTTGTACAGCACGCCATAGCCAAGGTTCTCGTCGCGATAAGCGCTGCCGCTATCCACAGCGCCCTTGTACGAGCGATCAAATGAGTCGTAGCTGACACCGGCGGTGAAAGGATGGACGCCCTTGAAGCCCCATGTATATCCACCCTGCACGTAGTAACCACGGATCTTGTTGCCGGGAGTAAAGTCGCTCTGTACGGTGCCCGCATTATCCTTGAAGTAGTTGCGAACCGGGAACTTGCCGTCCAGGTACTCGCCCAACAGGAAAGGACCAGCAGGAGAGATAAACTGCGCATCCACACCCGTGATCTGTTTCGGAGAAGACAAAGCAGGAGCAGCGCCGGCCTTGGTTACGCGGCCGTTGTAATAGGAAGCGCCAATACCGAACACCTTGTCCACACTCTGGTATGCAAGCCGATAGACTTGATCCGCTTCACGGTCTGTGTCGGTGCCGTTAGCCAACCCATTTCCATTGAACAAAGCCGCAGTAGCCTTGATGGTTCCCGGGCCGTAGGACAGCTGCACGCCACGATCGTAATCCTGGCCGTTGAAGGGGCCGCCGTTGCCGGTTTCACTGAACGCCAGAGGACGCTCCGGGGAAAGAATCGCCGCCGAGGAAGTGGGAAGCTCATATCCGAACGGGTTTGCAAACAAGCCTGCGGTAAGCGCCGGGTTCTTCGCGCTGCCGTCGCCGAAGGTATAGGTAAAGTTACCTTCCTTCGCCGTAACGGTATTGTTAGCGCCGCCGCCGTCCAGCTGGATGGCATATTTGCTGTTCTTCGTCAGCTGCCCGGTAAACTTGATGCGTGAACGGCGAAGATTGAAGCTTGCGCCCGCCCCACCCTCTGCATAGTTTCCGTTATATGAGCCCTGCTTGGAAGCTGTGCCGTCGGGGAACTGCGACGCGTTATTCTTGGTAGCGGTGTAGTACCGCGCCTGAATGTAGCCGCTGATCTGCAGCTTTCGCTTGCCGCCGAAACCGTAGGAGTTATCGGCCGTCGCCTGCGCCTTCGCAGCGAGGTCCTTCGTATCCTGAACATCCTGTCGAAGGTCTGCAATCTGACCACGCAGATCCTCGATATCCGTCTGAGCCTTCGTCAGGTTTGTCTGGATGTCGGTCAACTGCGTCTTGAACGTATCGACAAGAACCTGGATCTTGTTCAGATCGTCCTGCGTTACCTGCGGTGTCGTGGGAGTTGCAGGCTGGTTCTTGATCTCGTCGATCGTCTGCAGGATGCGGTCGATCACCGTCGCGAACTCATAGCGAGTGAGCGCTCGGTTGCCGAGGAATGTGGCATCGGGATAGCCCTTGACATATCCCTTTGAGGCCAGTTCGGTTACCGCCTGGTAAGCCCAGTGGTTCGCCGGAACATCCGGGAACGAAGCGGGGCTCGAAATGGCTGCGTCCTGTGCGCGAGCCACTGGAGCGAGAGAGATGACTGCGCCGAAGGCGCATAGAGCGAGTGCAACTCCCTTGCTGTTCTCCATAATTTTTTGCTGCATGTGTCCTTCCTTGTGGCGCCATCGACAATGATGTCTAAATGAGGCGAGTTGGCATAAAGGTCTATTAAAATTGTGGACTCATGCCCGTTAAGGCTTTGTTAAGAATGTTAAGAGAATGTTAAATTTCCAAAAACAACCTGGGGTTCGTCTTAATAAACAAGATTGAGTAGTTATATTGTGTAATTTTTATTACTTACAGAGACCATCACCGGGCTTCAAGCGTCATCTGACGAAATGTTTATAAGATGACGATTTAACAGCACAATCAACAATACATCAAACAAATTTTGTGGAAACCACCTGCAAAAGATCGGTTGGATTCCGAAGGAGAAGTCAATGTTAAATGCACAGGAAGAGAAAACCGTGACGAACCCTGTCATCGACGGCGGTGTGTTCACGCCTATCGATCCCCTTACTGGGGCAGTGGGAACAGAAGACGGAGACTTGGAACCGGAGACTTTGCCTGAGAATATCAGCGAAGACGGCAAAGCAAACCCGCATAAGAATACAGGCGAGAATCCGCAGGAAAATACGCCGGGACATCATAAGGCGGACCGCGCTCTTGAGTACGATGATGCTGAGGATGTTCAATCAGAGCACAGGTAACGAATTTGCTGTCAGGGATTTCTGATGAGCTTATCGCTGAGATCCCTTATCTGCATCTCCACCTCTGTAACTTACATTCGCTGCCTGCATTATCGTAAAGCGCCACCTTGTAACCCTCCATTCATCGGCGTTGATTTGTCACAAGCTTTTTACTGATACACTAATCTCAGAAATTAATAATATTAGCTTTGCCCAATATAGTGGGCAACATCCCGGCTCGCTGTCCGGAGTGGGATCTTGTGAAGCAATGATGCCTAACGCGCATTCGAATCGAGCAGACGCGATTGGCCGCCAGTCGACAATATTGGAGACAAATAACCGTATAATGGTGTTGATGCGAACCAATCACGCCAAACTCAGTATGAGCATGCTCTCAGAACAAGATGAGCTTGTCTTGCTCCGTGCTCTCGTGCGCGCATCGAACACCGGTGTTCTCCTTTCAGACTCCAGCCGAAAAGATCTAATCTGCAATGACGCCTTTTGCCGCATGTTCAGCATTGAAGGTATAGAGCCTCTTGGAATGGGCGAAGGCTACCTGAGAAGCGAGCTCCTTCCGCGCATTAAGAATGGTGAGGAATTTCTCCGATCCATTGAGGATGCCTACTCCGACCCTTTGGGCTCGTTTGAAGATGAGATCGAGATTATTGCGCCGCGCCACCGCTACATCCGGCGCTTTACGACGCCTGTAACCGGCGACGACGGCGAATTGATCGGGCGGCTGTGGACCTTCCTGGATATTACACGGTTGCGGCGCTTGGAAGACCGCGTAGCGGTCCAAGCAGCGCAACTCAAGGAGCAGACGAGGCGCTTGGCGATCGACCTGCGGTCCGTAAGCGGCCGGCTTGTCCAGGTCGAAACTGAGTTAACACAAACTCAAAGGCATCTCCTGGAATCGGAGAGGATGTCCGCGGCAGGTCTGCTTGGCGCTTCGGTGGCCCACAATATCCGCAATATACTTACTCCGCTTCGCATTGAGCTTTCGCTTGCGCGCGCAGGAAGCGATGCGCACCAGGCCGAGTCGTTTATGGTCATGGAGAGTCAGCTTGAGCGCCTCTCGCTCCTGACGCACCGATTGCTGGCCATTGCGCGACCTGCGGAAAGCGAGCCGGTTGAAGTGGATGTCTGCGAACTTGTCATACACGCGGCGCAAATGCTCTCTTCTCAGGCCCGTCAGGAGAGCGTTGTCATTGAAACCAGCTGTTCCCGCCGCACACCGGTAATCTACGGAGATCCCGTTCAGCTTGAGCAGCTGGTAGTCAATCTTATGCTGAACGGGATTCAGGCAATGCACGCCACGGAAGGCGGAGCGCTCAAGCTCACTGTCCGTCCCTCTCGGGAAGGCGCATGTATTCAAGTAAGCGATTCGGGAGTGGGCATACCGCTGACCTCGCGGAAAAGACTCTTCGACCCATTCTTCACAACCCGTCCCGACGGAACAGGTTTGGGACTCTATTCATGCCGCCGCATTGCAGAAGAGCATAACGGCCGAATATCGCTGAGAAGTGTAATTGGCGCCGGCACGCGAGTGACGGTTTGGCTTCCCGCAGGAGAAAAAACTAATGCCGGCAAAGATTCTGGTAGTTGAAGATGATCGGGCAATATCGGGTTCGATTACGCGTTTGCTCGCGCGCGACGGTTACTACGTCGCATCCAGAGAATCTGCAGAGGACGCCATGAGCCTGCTGGCTCACGATGCTCACTTCGATCTGGCGCTGCTGGATGTCAACCTGCCGGGAAGAGACGGTTTCACGTGCTGCCGCATGCTCCGGCAGTCGGGATGGCGTCGCCCCGTCATCATGCTGACCGGACGAAGCGGCTCTGCGGACAAAGTAACCGGCCTGGAAGTGGGCGCAGACGACTATATTACCAAACCATTCGATCCGCAAGAATTACTTGCCCGCATCCGAGCGCACATTCGACGCTCACGCGACTACAATGTGCCGGACGACCAGGCCGATGAGATCCGCATCGGACCTGACCTTGTTCTAGACCTCAAGACCCGAGACGCCCTTGTGGACGGAAGACCTGCTAAGCTGACAGACCGGGAATACGAGGTTCTCTACCTTATGGCTCGCAATGCGGGGCGCGCGCTCGACAAAACATGGCTGTTTCAGGAGATATGGGGATGTACTCCGGAGGAGGGCCTGAAAGCGCTTGCCGTTTACATTCGACGCGTCCGCCAAAAAGTCGAGCGCGACGAGAATAATCCGCAGTACATCCAGACCGTGCGCGGCTTCGGCTATAAACTCGTGCCGGCTGAAGAGGCCACAAATCCATAGCCCACGCCGCGCCGTGTCTCCAGAAGGGACGCGGCAACGGGTGGCAACTTCGCGCGAAGACGGCGGACATGGATGTCTACCGTCCTCTCCCCCCCTTCATAGTCCAGCCCCCATACCAGGTCGAGCAGGCGGTCACGGGCAAAGAATTTGCCGCGCTGCGTGGCAAGGAAACGCAGCAAGTCAAATTCCCGTGGGGTGAATCCGATCAGCTGGTTTTCGGCGTCGAAGACCCGTCCACCCGCCAGCTCGATGCGTATGTCTTCAAAAGCAATCCGATCGATCGTCACCGCATGCCGCTTGCGAAATAGCTGAAGCTCCAGGCGCGCAACCAGCTCTCGCGGATCGAACGGCGCCAGCAGAAATTCATCGGCCTCCGCAAACCAACCGGCATCTTCCAGATGATCCCGCGTAAGCAACGCCAATCTAACCGGCTGCGGCATATCGTCTCCCCATGCCCGTGCCAGCAAGCGCATCGTATGACGCAGCGGAAGCGCGCTCACGCTCTGTGTCAAGTCGGCGATAACGATATCCGGCGGCCGCCCTTGAAACGCGATACAGAGCGCTTCAACAGCCTCAGTTTCGCGTTCCAATCTCAGGCGCTTCACGATGAAGTTTTGACTTTTCAGGGCAGCCGCAAGCGCATGGCTTGGGCCATCCGGATTGTCGGGTGATACGAACAGTACTTTATGCATTGACGTCCGTTGGTTACCAGGTGATCCCAACCGCGTCCCTGCGGCGAAAGGTGAAGATCATGACTTCGCAGTGCCGGCCTTTATTGTAGCACGCCCGGCACCGGGTTTGAAATGAGGAGAAATACAAGTATTTCCCTACAATTCAACCCATATATCGCCGGCATCATCGGTCCATGCCCGATATGTTTTGATCGCGCAGTCTCCCAGGAGGGCTTCTCCCGTCGCCATATTGAACTTCCAGCCATGCAGCGGACATACAAGTGTTGTGCCGCCGTTCAATCCGTCGGCAAGCCTGCCCTGCCTGTGCGGGCACTCAGCTTGTGTCGCATAGACATTGCCTTCCCGGGACCGGAATACCGCAATGGTTGTATCGCCGATCCGGAACTGCCTCCCTTCGCCCACCGGTATGCGGTCGAGGGAGCCCAGGCACTGCGTTTCTTTTGTAATTACTTGGTTCATGCTGTCACCATAGGAAGGGTAGATACAAACTGGCTGGCGGTCGCCGGAACTTCCGACTCCTGCCACGGATCTTGGTACGATTCGACAGCGGCTTGAATTGCCGTATCGAGACGATGGCCAAGTTCGCCATTATCGAGTACGATCTCTCGGATACGCTCTATTCCGATTCGCTCCACAAAGCCATAGGTTCTCTCCAAATACTTCCCATTCTCACGGTAGTATTGCATGAACCTGCCCATATATTGGATGACTTCATCCTGCGACTCAACGACGCACATCAGGTCGCCTTTTCGGACGTGCGCCCCTGCGCCTCCGCCGACATAGATCTCCCACTTGCCGCCTTCCACAGCAATAGCGCCAAGGTCCTTCACGGTCGCTTCGGAGCAGTTTCGAGGGCAGCCGGCCGTCGCAAGCTTCATCTTGCCCGGACTCTCCAGCCCCTGGAATCGGCGCTCGATTGCAATACCGAGCGCTGTGCTGTCGCCGACTCCAAACCTGCAGAATTCACTGCCGACACACGTTTTGCAGGTTCTAAATGACTTTGCATAGGCATGACCACTCGGCATGCCCAGATCGCGCCACATGCTCGGCAGATCTTCCTTATTTACTCCAAGAAGATCGATACGCTGTCCACCGGTGATCTTAACCATCGGCACCGCGTACTTGTCCGCAACATCGGCGATCTTCCTCAAATCGTCGGGAGTGGTCACTCCGCCGTAGATGCGCGGCACCACGGAGAATGTGCCGTCCTTCTGGATATTGGCATGGACACGATCGTTGATAAAGCGGCTGTCCCGTTCGTCATCGTATTCCGCCCCCCAAATCGTCTTGAGCAGCGATGCCAGCCCCATTTTGCTTCCAGGATCTTCCACACCGCCGGCTAACTGCCGAAATACCGAAGAGACACTTCGCAGGCCATGCTCCCGGATAGTTGCAATCAGATCGGGCTTGGACATCGGCACGCCAGGAACATAATAGTGTATCGAGGGATCTTCTTCGACCTGCCCCTCGCAAACCCACTCTACAATTTCCTGCACGAGCGGCTTGCATGAACCGCAGCCCATTCCCGCCCGGGTCGCCTCGCATACTGATCGCAGGCTGCGCTTGCCGCCCTCAATGCACTTGCGGATCGCTCCCTTGCTCACTCCGTTGCAATTGCAGACCTGTGTGCTTTCCGGCATCTCGATCATCGTGGAGCCGACAGTCGGCGCTCCGATATCGAACAGAAGAGATACTCGCTCTTCGGGAAGCGGTGTGGAGCGATCGAAACACTGCATGAGATGCGCGGCTTTCGAGGTGTCTCCAAGCAAAATCGCGCCGTGCAGGATACCGTCGCGAATGATCAGCTTCTTGTAGATACCGCGATTAGGTTCGGCAAATCTCACGACTTCGTCGGTATCCTTAGCCGGATTAACAAGCCCCATCGACGCCAATTCCACTCCCATTACCTTGAGTTTCGTGGCGATCTTAGAACCTCGATAGGCCGCATGGGGATTCTTGCCGGTAATGTGATCGGCAAGCGCCTGCCCCTGCTCCCAAAGCGGAGCGACCAATCCATAGACGCGGCCGTCGTGCTGCGCGCATTCGCCCACAACATACACATCATTATCGTCGACGGACCGCATCTGGTCATCCACGACCACCGCGCGCTCCACCGTAAGGCCGCACTCCCTTGCAATCTCAACGTTAGGCTTGATCCCCGTGGAGATCACCACCATATCGCAGTCGAGCGTCTCGCCGTCTTTGAACTGCAGTCCTGTGACGCCCTCTTCGCCGAGGACATCGGTGGTCGCCTTTTCAAGGTGGATATGAACGCCCATCCGCTCCATTGTCCGCCTCAGGATCGCTCCCGCTTCGGCGTCAAGCTGAGCCTCCATCAAGTGTCCGGCGAGATGCACAACATGCACCTCGACACCGTAGTTTAAAAGACCGCGCGCAGCCTCAAGGCCAAGAAGACCTCCGCCGATGACGGCAGCTCTCCGGCACTTCACGGCATAGCCGGCGATCTTGTGGCAGTCGTCGAGAGTCCGGAAGGCAAAAACACCCGGCTTATCTTCGCCATCTTCGCCCTTCAGGCCTTGCATGGGTGGGATAAAGGGGCGGCTTCCGGTTGCAATGATAAGCTTATCGTAGGATAACTGAGAGCTGTCCGCTGCGGTGACAGTCTTGTTTGCGCGATCAATCGACGCAACACGCTGCCCTGCGCGCAGTTCAATGCCGTGCTCGCTGTACCATTCAAGAGGATTCAGGAAAATGTCACGCGGGTCCTGCGTGCCGTTGAGCACGTTCGAGAGCAGGATTCGGTTATAGTTTCCGTAGGGCTCGTCTCCGAACATGGTGATGTCGAATTGCGCAGCTCCGTCACGAGCAAGGATCTCTTCTACCGTTCGAGCGCCTGCCATGCCGTTGCCGACAACCACTAGCTTCTGCTTCAAAGTCGTTCCTCCGCCGCGCTTCCGCCGCAAACGTGCGTATGGCGCGAAGATCAAGAATCATAGGGAGGAGAAGGACACGAACCCGCGCCTCACCCCCAGGGCCACATTGGCCGTCAATGGAGATCGTTAAGTGAGGCAGCGTTGCCGGAGAGAAGCCGTCGTTGGAGGTTCAACAAAATCGGCTCGCAACACTGCGGGCCGATCTGTATTGTTATTATAGAACCATCAATGTTTCGGTGGTGTTTCGGCCCACAAGTGGGTTTGTAATGGGAGGAGGAAGGCTTACGCCGTAGCGTCAGCCATGCCCGCTCCGACCGGAACCCGTTCGACCACCGGAGCAGTCTCGCCAACGGCAACTCCGCCTGCGCCGAGCCACGACCGGGTCCAGCCCGGAGCGACGGCGCGTAGAACGAAGAATGCCACCAGGGCAATCGCGCCGAAGGCAAAGAAGCCTGAGGCATAGGAGCCGAAGATGTCATGCAGATGGCCAAGCGCAAAGTTCAGATAGTATCCGCCAACACCGCCCGCCGCGCCGACAAGGCCGGTCATGACGCCAATCTCCTTGCGGAAACGCTGCGGCACCAGCTGGAAGACTGAGCCGTTGCCCATTCCTAGGCATCCCATCATCACGAACAGCAGGACACAGACGGCTGCCTGATTTGTAATCAACGCCCCTACCCCGACAGCAGTCACAACAACCACGGCATAGAGGATGGTCAGCATGCGGATTCCGCCGAGGCGATCCGCTAAAGCGCCACCGACCGGCCGCAGCAGCGAACCCGCGACAATGAATGGCCAGGTCCATAGGCCGACAGTCGCCTTGGGAGCATCGAACTGGTCGACAAAGAACGTGTTGAAGAAGCTGGACATTCCAACAAAGCCGCCGAATGTCACGAAGTACAGCAGGCAGAACCACCATGCATCACTCTGCTTCAGAACGCGCCCGAAGTCCACCAGCCCCTTTGGACGCTCGGTTGTCGGCGGATCTTTAGCCATAATTGCAAAAGCAAGAAGCGTAAGTCCGACAGGTATCATTAACAATCCGAACACGCCGTGCCAGCCGTAAGTCTTGGCAAGCATTGGAGCAAAGATCGTCGCGATAACCGTACCCGAGTTGCCAGCCCCTGCAATCCCCATTGCGAGCCCCTGAAGGTGAGGCGGATACCAGCGGGAAGCAAGCGGCAGAGCGACGGCGAATGAAGCGCCGGCCAGGCCAAGGAAGAATGCCGCGAAGACAAGCGAGTTGTAGCTTGTCGCGAATTGCCAGCCGATAGCCAGTGGCAGCAGGGTCATCGCCATCGACGCGACACCGACCCGCTTAGAACCGAACCTGTCTGCCAGAATGCCGAGCAAGATACGCCAGAAACCTGCCGCAAGAAGCGGAATGCCGACAAGCAGGAGCTTGACTGATGCCGGGTAACCATTCGCGACCGGCTGATATGTTGCGCCGGTCTTGGCCAGCGCAGCAGCAGACTTAAGCGGGATAACGTTCTCATTCGGATTTGCGGTTGCGCCGGGCGCAAGCGCTATCTGAATGAGATGGGACTTGGCATTGACAGCCGCGATCGTCGCAGGATCGGCGTTGTCTACAACATACTTCTCGACCGGCTTAACGCTGGCCCTGGTCGCCACGGAAGGATCGCCGGGTTTGATAAGAAGATTGTATACGTTCTTCGGCTGGTCGGCCGTGAGTTTTGGATTCTGAGCCCTGGTTTGCGGCCCCTTAATCAAGAGGGTGTATTGGCCAGGTTGGATCTGTGCCGAAGGCGTAATCCGCAGGTTCTGGCCGGTGAGAGTTGGGTCGGTCATCAGGAACGGCATAAGCGCTCCAAGAATAACCCAAACCATAAAAGAGATATCGAAATGCAGAAAGGCGCTGATCAGGGACGGCGCGTGGCCGCTGCGCCTGAGATCGTTTAGTTTCACTGCTGCCTCCAAAATGCGCAGTAGCGATCTTCCCGAGGGATCGTCGCTTACTATGTGCCGGCTCGCAACACTGTGAGCCGGCAAGGAATGCGTAATGGGAGGCAGCAGCGCCTAGTTCTGGGACTCAGTACGACGGTGAAACTGAGGATCTACATTAATAGTATGTCCTCGTAATGTTTCGAGACCGTTTCAGTTCACGTACTGGCCGAAAGACCTAGAATTTCACCTGCAGTTCACTGGTGATCAGGCCGACTTTATCCGGATTGCCCACGGACGAGCTGTGCGCAACCTTGTTGGGATCCGTGTACCAGAGCTTCAGACGAGTCTGAGCATCCAGATTGTACAGCACGCCATAGCCCAGGTTTTCATCACGATATGCATCGCTATCGACGGAATCGTTGGTGGACCGGTCAAAGACATCCCAACTTGCCGCGACGGTAAAGGGATGCACTCCCTTGAAGCCCCACGTATATCCGCCCTGCACGTAGTAACCCCGAATCTTATTGCCATCAACAAAATCGGTTTTGACCGTACCCAGGGAAGCGTCGTTAAAGTACGTTCGCACGGGGAACTTGCCGTCCACATATTCACCCGTCAGGAAGGGACCTGCAGGAGAGATGAACTGCGCATCGGCGCCCCACAGCTGCTTCTCAGCAGACTGCAGCGGCGATGAGCCAGTCTTGGTGACCTGGCCGTTATAGTACGAGCCACCGACACCAATTACCTTATCCGACGACTGGTAAGCCACACGATAGATCTGATCCACCTTGCGGTCGTTGTCGGTGCCGTTCGAGAGACCGGTTCCGTTGAGGAAAGCGGCAGTCAGCTTGACATTGCCCGGACCGTACGACGCCATGACACCACGCTCATAGTCCAGGTTTGCAAACGGCGAACCGGATGATGCGCCTTCGCTGAACGCCAGCGGTCGTTCCGGGCTGATATGGCTGGATGTGGCAAGCGGAATGATATATCCAAAGGGAGTGGAGAATAGACCGGCTGTTATCGCCGGGTTCTTCGCGCTGCCGTCGCCGAACGCATAGGTGAAGTTGCCTTCCTTCGCCGTGACGGTATTATTGGCGCCGCCCGCATCGAGCTGGAGGGCATATTTGGTGTTCTTGGTCAGCTGTCCCGTGAACTTGATGCGCGAGCGGCGAACGAGGAACGATGCTCCTGCTCCGCCCTTTGCGTAATTGCCGTTATAGGGACTCGTTACAGCAGCGGTGCCGTCGGGAAACTCTTTCTGATCGTTCTTCGACACCGAGTAGTATCTCGCCTGGATGTAACCGCTGATCTGGAATTTGCGCTTGCCGCCGAAACCGTAGGAGTTATCGGCCGTCGCCTGAGCCTTTGTAGCGAGATCCTTCGTATCCTGAACATCCTGCCGGAGATCCGCGATCTGTCCGCGCAGAGTTTCGATATCCGTCTGAGCCTTCGTCAGGTTCGACTGGATGTCGGTCAACTGCGTCTTGAACGTATCGACAAGAACCTGGATCTTGTTCAGATCGTCCTGCGTTACCTGCGGTGTCGTGGGAGTTGCAGGCTGGTTCTTGATCTCGTCGATCGTCTGCAGG